>Ga0265797_10001533_pt1 | contig 40499 bp, 44 predicted proteins | sample P2T30metagenome_FD_192433 | JGI IMG/M metagenome (GOLD analysis project Ga0265797, IMG submission 192433) | Plant litter microbial communities from East Loma Ridge, Irvine, California - P2 T30 | ecosystem: Environmental > Terrestrial > Plant litter > Unclassified | place: USA: California...
ACTTCTGGAAAGGATTTGATAAACCTTCGTGGACAGCTAGCGGAGGTGAAGGCTACTGGAGACCAAGTGCAGCAGGATTTGCACAACGCCCACAGCTCGAAATCAGATCTCGAAGCTCAGCTCCAGTCAGTGAAAGATCAACTGGCTAAGAATGAGTCTGAGGGCGATGAAGTACGCTCGCAGATGTCAAAGCTTCACAATGAGGTAGTAGAACTCCAAAGGTCGAAACGCCAGCTCGAGGATCAATTGTTGGCCGACGAAGCGTCGCGCGAAAAGCTTGACGAAGATTTGCAGTCTGCACGCTCCCAACTACTAGAGGTTCAAGCTCAGATTCCACAGCTGGAGGCAAGACTGGCATCCAGTGAAGAAGAGCTTGAAGCCATGTGCAGAGCGAAGGTAGTTACCGAGAAGCGACTCGAAGAGACGCAGACTGCCAACTCAGACTTGGAGAAAGAACTCGATGCTGCTCGAAAGACCAACGAAGACATCAAGAGTCAATTTGGTAGTATCGTTACCGCCAATGCACAACTGGAGAAGGACATCAGTACAGCTCGTCTTGAGAGGGACGAGGCAGATGCACACAACGTTGAACTCACGTTGGAACTAGGAGATTCAAAGGAAGAGCTGAAAAGCCTTCGAAAGCTTAAGGATGAGGTTGAGAAGAGACTGAACGAAGCATTGGCTGTCTCCACAAGCACAGAAGAGAGCCTTTCATCCACTCGCTCTCGTCTTCAAGAGCTCGAGTCGCAGAACTCTTCCATCACTACTGAGCTTACAGAGACAAACGAAGAGCTATCCGTTCTTCGGCAGCTCAAGGATGACGTCGAAAAGAAGTTGGGCGAAACATTGACTGCTTTCGCAAGCACCAAAGAAGGGCTTTCGTCGACCCGCTCTCACCTCGAAGAGCTCGAACACCAGAACTCCTCCGTCACCGCTGAGCTCACTAAAACGAATGAAGAGCTAGTCGCCCTTCGTCAGGCTAGAGCCGAGCTCGAAAGCAAGGCAGATAGCGCTGAACAGCATATTGGGTCTCTCGAAGAAGACCTAACAAATATGCGCAGGCGTCTTCACGAGCTCGAAGCAAAAGACTCGGCAGTTACTACAGAGAAAGATGAACAGTTAGCCGTTCTTCGAGAAGCAAAAGCCGAGTTGGAGGCTAAGGTAGTCGACGCCGGAAAGCGTGCTGAATCTCTCCAAAACGATCTAACAAACATGCGCTCACGGATAGATGAGCTTGACTCAAACAGCACTAGCTTAGTCTCCAAACTGTCAGCTACCAGCAAGGAGCTAGAGGATGTCACATCGGCTTACTCACAACTCGAAGAATCTTCTCAGACAACGTCGCATCGAAACGGAGAGCTTGAGGCCGAACTCCAAGCTGCACAGATGCGTCTTGACATTGCTGAGTCGGAAGGTCTCAGCTTGGCTTCCAAGTTGTCGGATAGCAGCAAAGAGCTAGAGAACCTTCGACTGGCTCACGTAAAACTTGAGGAGTCGTCCCAAACAGCGTCACTTCGAAACGGGGAGCTTGAGACCGAACTGAAAGCTACCCAGATGCAGCTGGCTATTGCTGAATCTGAAAGCCTAGAAGCTGCCAGCAAATTAATCGGAGCCGACAAGGAGCTTGTATCCCTTCGGGAGTCGAACACCAAGTCGGATTCCTCCGAGAAAGAGTTGCTCGCTCGTCTTACTTCAGCAGAAGAAGAATTGGAGACCGCGCGTGAGAAAAATGCACAACTGGAAGCCTTCCTTGAGCGTGTAGAAGCAGACATGGCTGATGCTCACTCTGCCGTTGAGGATACTGAAAGGCGTTACCATGAGCTCATGGAAGAGTCACAATCAAAGTTGGAAGCTGCAAAGAATTCGAAGCAGAAATACAAGCGCAGACTGGATGAGAGGAATAACGAACTTGAAATCCTAATCAACGAGAACTCAGATCTCCATCACCAGGTCGGCGACCAGACGCGCCAATTGGGTGCGCTCAAGAAGGGCAAGGAGAAGCTGGTTGAGGAGCTATCGAAGAAGGAGAAGTACATCGGAGAGCTCGGGTCATCTTCAGACAATCGCATAAGATCCCTAAACTCGGCGTACGATGGTTTGAGGAAGAAGTTCGAAGAGCAGCAACAGCAACACCGACAGTTAGACGGTAAACACGACAAGGCTGTTCGCCTCGAGGCCGAGCTAGAGAGGAAGATGACTGAGATTGAAGAGATGCGACATCATCAAGACGAGTATGCGGCTTCATACAATGCATTGGAGAAAGAGGTGCAAAGCTTGCGGGATGATAAGAGGGCGTTTGAGAAACTGGTTGCCACGCTGCAAGAGAAAATCAGACATTTGGACGTCCTAGAGGAGTGGGAGGAGCCGAACGAGCTCAACAGGACTACCTCGCCACGTCACATCACTATCCAGGACGGCCCTTACGATACTGCACCCTCTAGCCCCATCTCTTCTCATGCGAGGAGTTCTATTGGCCACGTTAGCGTGCAGCTTGAAAGGCCACAGACGAGCGCCAGCACCGTCTCCCACGAGGAAGATCTTGACTCGTGGGCGATGCAAGTCGAGAAGATACGCATGCAACGCAATGATGCGGCAGTCCAACTCAAAGGCATGAAGAAGTCGCGACACAACCTCAAGAAAACTCTGAGGGACACCGATGCGCAACTCCACCGGCTAGAGAAGGAAACGAAGACGTGAGTGTCCCATGGAAGGATCACGCAATAGAATGAATGACTAACAAACCTCCAGCAAACGACCCCAGAACCTTCTCCGAAAGAAGAGTCGTCCAATGACTCCTAATCCTCTTATTACTGACCAAGCCCGCACCTCACCCTCCCCACGCATTGGCTCTTCATCCCCCCAAACACCCACTCGCCAAACCACCTCGAACACATTCTTCTCGCCTCGAACCACTATGAGCGCCAACTCACGGCACAGCACATATATTGCCCCTACCAATCCCGATAAGGGAGCTACACCTTCGACGCCTGAACGTCCCAAGACCAGTCATAGTCTGCGCAACAGGCTGAGCTATCGCCCTACGACTAGTGTTGGTGATGAACATGCGGGCGTGTCGCCTAGGGGGCATGGACACGTGAGAAGGTGGAGTTCTGGATTGCGGAGTTTGTTTCATAAGGATGCGTGATACCTCTGTTTTCGTCTTTGATGTTTTGTTCTTTTCAGTCAATTGTCTCTTTCCACTTCGTGCTCTGCCCATGCTCTTTCTCCGTATAGTGTTATTCTTTCCATTGCTGTTGTTTTCGTTGTTCTGCTTCTTGTACACCGGTTATCGTTTCGTCTTTTGGGGTGTTTCTGTGCGTTTGAGATTGGATGGGTCGACTCTCACGGGTCAGGTATTCTGGTTACCAACGGTTCTATGGGAGGTCTCTGGCGTCGCTTTTACATTTGTACAAGAAGTCATGAGGCATTTAGTCATAATCCGTTTCCTTTCTCTCGATCTCATCAACGCCTTCTATCTCGGATGTACTTTAAGCCGACACCAGGGCTAATTCCGATAGCGTATATCTGCCTCGCATAGCCACATTCTAGTTCGCCACTTTTGAGAATCATGGAAAGTCTGATCGCTAGTACTTATTGACGTAAATAACTAAGCGAGCCGTGGAAATGATGAGTATGGCCTGCCACTGGGGTCTTCACCAGCATCTTTGACCCACTAAGCCCAAGCTGTGTAAGACATTGTTTGTTTCTTGGTCCTCTATTGCTGTCTATATGTATCATGTGGAAATAGAAAAGACCACCCTCGCTGAAGCACGACAGCTGCATGGTTCATCTTTCGCCTGACGAACAGATGTCCATCTTGGGCTTTCGCAAACCTTGGAAGCCTGCACCCACAAAACTACAACCCCACTTCAACGATTGGACCGACATATGTCTTCTTGCCTCTGAAAAAGTACCAGGCGATAGCGAAGATTACTGTCCCCCCAAACGTGACAGAACTAAAGTTCATCGATTGTGCATCGACCTCCACAGAGCCTGGCCAGAAAGAGAAGAACCACAGTACGAATAGGTACACGCATGCAAACAGATTATTGGCAACACCGAATGCGCCGGGAACCTTCCAAGGCCCCCACTGCAGTGTATCCGGTCCCACCATGGCAGCCTGTGGATTGTGCGGGCTGATGCCTTTGAGACGGCGCCAAAGAAGCAAGGCGCAGACGATGAAGTATGAGGCGTAGAGCCCACCGATGCTGAGGTTGACGATGTTGCTGAAAGCAACGAACGAGCCAAGTGCGATGAAGGATAGAAGTACCGAGATCCCGGCCGTAATCATGATTGTATTAACGGGTATGAGTGTGCGGGGGTTGAGCTGTCAGCGTTAATATAGCCATACTAGAATAGTCAAAAGAGAGGCATTCACCTTGGTAACTTGAGCGGAAAATGGCACGGCATTATCTCTCGCGAATGACCACATCTGTCGAGAAGTGGCGGCCATCAGGCCGACTAGACAGCAGACACCCAGAGTCCACATGATCATAGCCATGGTCGCAGCCCCGGCAGCAGACCCGGTGCCCTTCAAGAAGACGTATAGGTAGGGATACCCAAGCGTCGCTGAAGACTCCAGTACATCATCTAAGTCTCCAAGACAGAAAAGATACGCGATCAACATTGCTAGGCCCAGCGTACCATTCAACAATACACTGATCTGGATGGCTCGCGGTACCACTTTTGACGCATTCTTGACTTCTTCGGCCATCTGTCAGGAATTAGTACGCTGGCAAGCAACCAGCTGAACGACGACTTACGTGGACACATGAATCGACACCTGCAACGGTTAGCACTAAGGCCTAACAAGTCTTACGAAGAACTTCGCTTACCAACAAGTGCGAAGACTGATGATGGTAGTCCAACCATGAAAGAAAGCGCTTGTGTCGACCAACCTCCGGTGTTGACGAATGTGGTGAAGATTGAGGCATCGCTATGAGGAGCAAGATACACAAGTGGAATCAAGATTGCGAAGAAGCCTAGTAAATGCAGTATCAAGATCAGTCCTTCGAAATGTGCGAGGGTTTTGCTTCCAACAGTGTTAATGACGACTGCAAATGCAAGCACGGCCCAACCAAGCAGCATTGCTTGGTACGGCTTTGGCGAGTAAGACGAGTCGCACATCAGAATCGTGCTTTGCAGAATAGTTCCTGCGAGGTATGCCGAAGAAGCGGTGGTGGCCTGCCAGCCGATGAGTGTTACCCATCCAGTGATGTAGCTTGAAAACCTTCTGTACGACGGTGGGGCCAACATGGCGACCCAACTAAGAACGCATCAGCTATGAAGGTCCATAAGATCGGGTCACTTACTGGTACTGCCCACCTGCGGTGGGTGCCATCGAGGACAACTCGGACAAGACCGTATAGATGGAGATGGAACCAATCCATATAAGGATGTAGCCCCAGAAGACACCCGCAGGACCACCATTCAGCAGACTAGGAGTGGAAACTTGGAGTATACCTTCCCAGGTTACCAACACAGTACATGACTGTAATGGTGAAGATGTATAGTCAGTGTATGCCTCTGTTCATCCCATGCACTCAAAACTTACAAAGCCCAATATTTGCATGAAGCCGAAGTTACGCTTCAATGCTGGCTTCTTGCCCAATCGCATAAGGTCCATGTCATCTCGAGTGTAACCATCGTGGCCAGCTTCTTCGACGGCAGAAGCGACTGCTTCAGCCTTCGACCGATTGCCAAGTTCCATGGCTTCAGGTAAAGTATTCAGAGAAACAAACCTACCACAAGAGATAGTGATGAACACTACAATGAATGCGAAGAAAACAAAATATGATCGCGGCCTCTTAAAGTCGCTGTGATTAGTGGCGTCGCGTTCACACGTCGGTTATGCGAAGATTCATCCAGATTGTTTCGCTAGACGAATCGAGCAGGTTACATGCTGTGCCGCAACTTGTGCCGCATGAGAAGCCGCGGGGTGTCTTGATAACGGAGTTTCCATGATGATTAGATCTTCCGTTCTTGTGCGCAACACACCTATCGACAAAGTGATGTGAAACCCAGGTTCGTAATTTTGCTTACAAACCGAAAACACTTCGAAAAGTCGTTCACACATGTAGTGTACTGCGTGAGCTGTCGTAGACTTCTCTACTCCTTCCAGCTCAACAATATAACCCCCACCTCAATGCGACGATCTTGACTCAATACGCATCCTGCGGGATTCGGGTGGAATTGGCCCTAGATACCGCGGACGCTACCGTCCCGAGCGGTACCTAGTGTTGGCTGCGCCCAGAGTAGCCGCTATGGTCGTACAAAGATCCCATCCTCTTCACCAGAAGCCTCGTGCCGCAACCTGCCGTCTTGCTTCGTGACCGCTAGTCGTTAAGGTGTCCGTGTCCTCTGGTTTTCGTCTGATTGGTGCTCCAAGATGACACTCCTGCACGAATGAGGCGTAGGCATCTTAAGCGACCTATGACACTGTGCCAAGCATATCATATGCTTGTCACGAACGCGCAAGCTTGTCCGTATGCTAAGGACAGACAGATAACCCCCCTTACGTACTCGACATCCTGCCTGTTGCCCATTCATGCAGGTTTACAAAAGAAGTTGGAAGATTCACCTACATCCGTGGGGGTGATGCCAGTTGTGTGGACATAGGAACGCCTCTATGGAAGAGTGACATGAGATGCGAGCAGGATCATGTTGTGGCACTGGCATCATCCATGGGCACCATGTGATTTGGGAATGTTGGAATGAGGCACAGAGATAACGGCAACAGGGAGTTGTCCCCTATGTGCTGAACTATATCCTGAGATCACGCTGCTCCAACAATTAGACCATCAGTGCCACCACTGGGGTCAGCATTTCTAGCATGTTTTCTAAGCGCAAAGCTATGGACGCTGGAAAGCGTCCTGCATTCCACGAAGGCCATGCAGCACCGTTGATTCAGATTCTGGCATGGCTCTTTCTCGTCTTCTCGATATTAGCTGTTACAGCGCAGTTTGCCACCAAGAAAGCTATGGCTCGGCAATTTGTACGAGCTGACTTCGTACTGTTAGCCGCTTTGGTAAGTGTTTGAGAAGAAGGGTGACAAGTTTTCTCACTGACAGACACCGTCACAGGTTCTGTCCGTAGGACAGGCAGCTACACTTCTTAGTCCTGCTGGTCAGCCTATCGGGAATCTACAGGCTGGTCTCTCACCAGATCAAATTGACGGAGTCTGGAAGGTGAATAACGTGAAGTCATTAAAATGCACCACTGACAATTTTAGGCTTTGTTCAGCAGCGAGATATTGAGCGTGCTTACCATCATTGCCGCCAAAGGCTCACTGCTCGTCTCTCTTGGGTCAGTGACACCGGTCGCTGGACACCAGATGATGATGCGCGCAACGGGCGTTCTGACACTACTATGGGGATTGAGTGCTGTCTTTCTCTTCGCCTTCCAGTGTCCATCGCCACAGCGATGGGATATTACGAACCCAAAATGTATGGATATCGTGAGTTCGACCGGTAGTTCTGTATAGCTCGTATCCCGAATTGACTCACTTCAGCGCGCCATACGAACGTACAATGCTGTCATGAATATCACGACTGACCTTGCGCTTGCAATTGTGCCGACACTGATGGTACTACCGCTGCAGATTACATCGGAGAAACGCCTGACACTCGTCACTGGCTTTTGGTCACGCATAGTGTAAGCCACATCCCCGTTACATCCTTTTACCACCGAGCTTGCGCTGACATGGAAATCTCGTAGTGTCGTATTCGCCTCCGCTGCTCAGATCGGATATATCCGTAGCCTACCCCAACAAAGCGACCTTCTTCACTCGATCTGGCGCATCGTCGTATGCGGACAAGTAGCTCAAGTCGCTAGCATCATGACCACAACGATCCCCTTCCTGAAACCTTTTATGATGAGCCTCGACTCGGGCCTCTGGAGCGCCAACCATGCTGGTGTTGCTACTACGTCAAGCTATGCATCTGCAGTTCGTACAGGCCATTTGTCGAGCTATGTCAAGATTGCCAGTCAACAGAGTCGAGATCCATCGATCGTGAAAGGAGACAAGGATATCGATATCTGGGTACGCAAGGAAATAGTGGTAAAGAGAGAATCGAGTATCGAGCTGCGAGATATCGGAGGGATTGGAAGATAACTACGAAAGAAGGGTCTCTTTTGTTACGGTACCTTCAACTATTCATTGCGAGCAGGTTTAGTGTCCCATTATCTCAGAAAGTTCGTTGGACTCCAAATCATCTTGCTGTATGTTTTTGGTGTGAATCTCTCATTCACCTTCACTCCCACGCAGCACGCTTAGACGTCCCGCGTAGTCCACCTGACTCTTTCCTCATCGAGAGCAGTGACGTAGCGTCAACAACGCGCTCTCACCTCGCAAGCCAAAAACTCTTTCCACGACTATACCTCCCACCTTCCTTCTCTAACCATACCACCTCAACCAATACCCGAACGTCACCATGAGGCTCAACGCCATCATCCTCGTTACTGGTCTTCTAGCTTTTGCAAACGCTGATCTAGTCGCCCGCAAGGACATTGATTACAACAAAGGCGCTCCCGAGTCACACGGCGTTATTGGCAAGGCTGGTGACGACGCATGCGTAGCACTGGGCTGTGACGCCAGCTTGCCAGCTTGCCTCGAGCAGTGCGCGCCAGGATTGCATTGCGAAGATTATTGCGCGTGTTACTTGCACTCTAACCCAGAATCGATCTGTCGTCAACAGGGTATGTGAACAGCAAAAGGCTTTTGACGCTTCCAATTATGCTAACAGTAAGACAGGATGCGTCAAGGCTCCTCAAGACTGCGACAAGTGGGAGCTTACTGAACGTGACACAGCATCTGCTGGTTCCGCGATTGCCGATTCAGATAGCATTGCTGTGGGCGACCAACAGTCTCCTCCGATCGACCATTGTCAAGTCTGCCGGGCCGCTGTCTACACGTGCCAACAGAACTGCCGCGGTGACAAGGCTTGGGAAACAACATGTAGTTGTCCCGTCACCGACCAGGATAGCTGTCACAAGTGCTCGACTACCACCTGTTCTACCACTGCTCAAGCAGCAGACACCAATGACCCCGAGTCACCCCCAATTGACCATTGCCAAGTCTGCCGGTCCGCCATCTACGCCTGTCAACAAAACTGCAATGGTGACCAGGCATGCAAGACAGGGTGCCTATGCCCCAGCACTGAGCGGGAAAGCTGCGGCAAGTGCCAGTCCTTCAATTGTCCGAGCTCTTAGAGTCAAGCGGCCGTTGATGTTCCTTCGTTATGAGCGGCCATAGGGGCACCTCGTTTAGAGTGGGAAGCTCAACTGAAACGAGGCACATCGATGTCCAGTAGAAGTGATCCTGTAGGAGGGAGTGTGTACATCCTCATAGGCCCAATATTGGATGGTAAATTTCTTTCAGACGTTGTTTCCATCTTTTACACGTGTATGATGAGTGCCCAGCCGGGTATATGTGCATTCGCTCTTGGACGATCTAACGGCATGTGGCGGCATCGCGGTGAGGCTAATTCGTATCGATGCGTGGGCAGACTGCATTGCAGGCATAGGCCGCGTCTTGAAATGTCTGATTAAGCTTTGCCAATGTTGCCTTAGCGCAACATGCGAAGCACTTGTGTTCATAGGGGCTTCCGGGCATAGACAACGGTTCCAGGTAAGTATGCGTGAGCGCGGTAGCTCTTCAGCTCCTTGCGCATCTGCGCTAGATGCACTTGTGCTCGTGCAACGGACCACTAGAGTTGTTCAGTAATGCCCACGATAAGCTCGTCGTTAATACTCACACCTCCGACCTGTGTCAACAATCGCAGCATGAAGCCTTCGACCCCGTCCATCAACCGCAACTGGTTCCATCGTCCGATATTCTTGAGATCCTTATCCTTTGGCCAGCCGTTCATAGGCCATTTATACTCCATGACCGTCACATCCACAAAACCGGCTCGTTTGATCCTCTCGGCACTCTCTTCCCATATGGTAAAGGTCTTGCCGAAACGATCGCCCATCTCAACAACAACCTTCCCCCACGTATGGTAGAAGTGATCTGGACCCATTGTGTCATCGTCGGATATAGGGCACACCGAGTGCTCGACAATCTCTATCCAGCCACCAGGTTTAGTGTGTCGGTAGGCTTGCTGGAAGAAGAAGTCCCAGTCTGGTATGCAACCGAAGAGTTCGCGAATGTGTATGAAGTCGAAGTGGTTCGGCGGAAATGTCCACTCGAGCGAGACATCGTCGATTTCAAAGTGACAGTTGGGTGGGACCCATTCGGGTTGTATGGGAGAAAGGTCGGTACCGGTCACGATCGCAGAAGGATATTGGTCTGCCATGTCCTGAGACTGTCAGTATGAAATAATACTGTAAGCGAGGTATGTCCTACAATCGCCCATATGCCAGTACCTGTGCCGCAGTCTAGTATTGTCTGTGGGTTTTGTAGAGGCGCAAGATGCAATTTCTGGTCAAGCGTCAAGAGATACATGTGGTGAGCAAAGTCCAATATCTCCTTGGCGAGCTCATCGTTCGGTCCCCAGTATGCGCCGTCTCGGTACGCGTGGTACTGCCGTCCATTCTCAATACGATGGTTAAGAATGGATGACGCGAGCGAATTCGTCTCGTCGCCAAGGAGACTTCCGCTGTCGAAGGCTGAGTCTGAAGAAAAGCCAGCCTCGTCGTCGTTGTTAGGTGGTGAGGGCTCGGAATCCATCGACAAATGGTGGTGTTCAGGGGTTGGTTGTTGTGGGTATGGCGACGTCGAGCCATCGCCGAGATGTATGGCACTATCTTGATGATGCATGCCGATGCCCTCGGATGGCTTTTGCGACGACGAAGATGCCATGGCTGCGCGATTCGCGGGTGAGGTATGGTGGTGTGGAGAATCAAGGCCTCAAAGCCCGGAAACCAACAGGTTACATATTGGTGACTCTGGTGCCGATGTACTGGGAATTTGCTGGTGCTGACTCTGGTCCCTCTTTGGTGGCTTTGTCAATGGGCGAGGGGTCTCTGAGAAAGTGGAGCTGTGCAGCGATGGCGTCGCCGCCGCGTCCGCGCAGCATCCCCGAGCAGATCAAGCGGATCGGTCTGCTCCTCCGGCTGCTGCTATTCGTGCGTGCGCTTCCACAACGCGCGCCAAAAGCATCGTTGATGCATCGCATGCACGTCAGTTGAGCGGTTCAGGGTAAGCGAGATCATTGCTTCTCTTTGCCGATGTTGCACGAACAATTTGGGCTCAGGAGGCAGGAAGTCGATATTAAACATAACAACTACCTCCAGAAGCTGTATATAGGTGTATACGTCCCGTATCAGATGGGTTGAATGTCGTGGTGAACGACATGATGGGGCGACATTCAGCTCACCGTTCATGTCCTATTCGGCCCGTTCTGGGCCGCAGCGTGCGTTAAAGGTGGTGGGTGGGCCGAGCGGCCTTCCACTGTGGAGACTCGAACTTAGTTGTAGAGAATGCGAAGAACAGGTTGAGAGATGACCCAAACATCGCTGATCTCTGGCTATTTGCTATGGAAAAACCAACTGCCGACGGCGAAGCGCGTGCGGCGCAGTTGCCCATTCTCGTAATTGGCTCTGGTAAGCGACGCGTACGCCGCATACCTGCGCATGGTCTCACTCATTCGCAGGAACCTCTGGACTCGCACTCGCTCAAGGCCTTCGCAAAGTACGTACTCGTCTGTGTAACGTAACGTAGATAGTAGCCTTATTGGAGAACCAGGCGAATATTCCGTGTATCGTCTTCGAGAAGAATGGCGCAAAGCATGGCGAGCGCGACTGGAACATGGGCCTTCATTGGGGCGCACCAGCATTGAAAAGCCTCATGCCAGACGGCTGGTGGGATCGCATCCAGAGCGTTTCCGTCGACCCGAACGTGCCCACAAAGGAGCAGGATACGCTGAAGTGGCTGCGAGGCGACACCGGAGATCTGGTCGCAGCCATTACCTTCGGGCCTTTCTACCGCCTACGAAGGAGCAAGTTGCGCGACATGTTAATGCAAGGCCTTGACATACAGTTCGACAAGCGCTTACAAGACGTCTCATATGCAAACGACAATCAGTCAGTCACAGTACATTTCGCCGATGGCACAACGGCAACTGGAAGCATGTTGGTAGGTGCCGATGGAGCTCGCTCTTCGACCAGACAGATCCTATTGGGTCGCGAATTGGGTGCCATCAACCACATACCATATGCTGCCACTTTTGTTCAGTGTAAGTTTACCGTGGAACAAGCTCTCTTCTTGAGGTCTTTTCACCCGCTGTACCTAGCATGCGCGCATCCCAATAACAACTTCGCCTTCTTTGGCATGCATGACGCACCGGATGCAGATGATCCGTCGTCCTGGACGTTCTTCTACTATATCTCGTGGAAAAGTAGTTTGGAAGAGCAGGAGGCGACCAAGAATTGGACTGGTGCTCAGCGACTGGCACAACAGAAGGAATTCGCCAAAGAGTTCTGCGACCCGTGGAGGAGTGCGCTTGAGTGGACACCAGATGGCACCCCCGTGTGGTATCTGGGGCTCAGTGACTGGGACCCCGGAATGGAAGGCCATCGTTGGGATAACCACCACGGCTTAGTTACCATGGTTGGCGACGCTGTCCATCCAATGACCTACCAAAGAGGGCAAGGCCTCAATCACTCGGTCACGGACGCTGGAAAGCTGCATGAAGCCATCACTAAGATTCAAGCTGGAGAGGATAGAAAAGCTGCGATAGATGCATTTGAAGAGGAGATGATCAGGCGTGGGGGTGGAGAGGTTAGAGACGGTACGGCGAATACAATGATGCTTCATGATTGGGAACGCGTGAGGCAAAGTCCTCTTTTCACAAAGGGTATGAAAAAGGTCGATGCTTAGCAGAGGACAGCTTCGGTATGCTCTTTCCTTCAACCCACGCTCTCTGTCGGTCATACGAACAAACAATATCATGCATGACCTTTTATTAGCCTCATCCCAAATCCCTGGTCTATCGTTATTGCGATTGATGCAGCTATGTGATTAACAACGCCCTGTCGATACCTGGGTATACATATGCATTACGGTGCTGTGCTGACTGTTGGTTTCGCATTAGCGGCAATTTGGGCATTCAGTACTCACGATTACCAGCATCACGTATAACACCAACACTTCTTTACCACTCTAACATCCTGCGATGATTTCATGTCGCGATGCTCAATTCACTGCAGTCTTTTGTGATGTTGTTGGTGCTGTCTCTGGTGAATTATGGACCCCTCATCTGGCGTTCAGAGATGCCTCGGATAACATTGTCCAAACAACATGACGTCGGCCATCCTCGGTCCTGGCCACAACGCGATTCCAAGTCAACGCTTGACATATACCATCTTTACAGCCTTTGCAGCTGACAGTGCGACGCGTTGCTTCATCACTCCTAACATAGCTCGACCAATCTTACCTCGCTTTCAAGTTCCGAAGGCCTCAGCATATCAGCGATGACTTCCCCTTCCGAGTTCCATGGTTGGCTAGGCCACGATAAGAATGCCGCGCAGGGCAACATGACCTGGTCATCCTTCAAACCCAAGCCGTTCAACGACATAGACATCGATATCAAAGTCTCCCATTGTGGTATCTGCGGCACCGACATACACACTCTGCGATCTGGCTGGGGTGCGACACACTATCCCGTATGCGTCGGTCACGAAATTGTAGGAAATGTTGTGCGAGTTGGAGACAAAGTGAAGAACCTGAACTTGGGCGACAGGGTTGGCGTAGGCGCGCAAGCTTTCAGTTGCTTGAAGGACGACTGCGAGGAATGTAGCGCAGGCATCGAACAGCATTGTACCAAGATGGTTGGCACATACAACGCCAAGTACCCGGATGGAAGCTGGAGCATGGGTGGATATGCAGACTATGTTCGCGTCCCAGCGCATTTCGCCATTAGGATACCAGCTGGGATAAAGAGCGAAGATGCAGCGCCCATGATGTGCGGCGGCATTACAGTCTATGCGCCGCTGAAGAACAACGGCGCAGGCCCTGGGAAAAAGGTGGGAATTGTAGGCCTAGGAGGCTTGGGACATTTTGGCGTCTTGTTTGCGAAAGCTTTAGGCTGCGAAAAGGTCGTAGCGATAAGCCGACGAAGGAACAAAGTCGACGATGCAAAGGCCATGGGCGCAACAGACTATATTGCCACGTCTGAAGACGAGAAGTGGGCGCGCAATCATAGCCGGACCCTAGACCTTATCATTAGTACGGTATCCTCTCCAGACATGCCTCTTGAGTCATACCTTCGCCTCCTTCGCACGGGTGGATCCTTCATACAAGTCGGCGCGCCCGAGGACAAACTCCCTCAAATCGCTGCATTTGGTCTCATTGGTAAAGGATGCAAGATTGGAGGTAGCCAGATCGGCAGCCCCAAAGAGATAGAGGAGATGTTAAAATTCGCTGCTGACAAGGGGGTTAAGCCATGGGTGCAAAAGCGCAACATGAAGGACGCGAATAAGAGTGTGGTTGACATGGAGGAGGGACATGCGCGTTATCGTTATGTTCTCGTAAATGCCGATCATGGAGACAGGGCGAAGATGTGAGCGTATTAGGGTTGTCACGTCATCTAGGCGAGCATATACCATCCACGAATCAAGCCACCACATCAACTCTACTATCGACTTGCTCAAACACAAATCTTACCAGACGATCCGAGATTTCTGACGCTGGCGTTTGCTTCACAAACCTACACTGTCTCGGAGATCCTCGTCTTCTTCGCAAGTCCTCTTGTAATGTCTTACACCACACAGGTTGATTCACGATGCGCGTCAAGCCAGTGCTGTACTACCACCATTGCCTCATTGTGCACGCAGTGAAAGTGATTCCGCATTGCTTGGGTCATGCGTGAGACGAATCTCCTCCGCTGCCTCAAACCGTTACCCCAATGCCTTCGTTCTCACTGGCTCAGATCTCAGGGCCACCCAAGGTTCCACGTCTGCGCGAACCAAACGGGTTGAGTCGCACAGTAAAAGCTTGCGCAACACTCTTCACGTCGTTCATCTGGGCTCCAATTATGTCTTGGTTTACGAAGAAAGCACCCAAGGCGCTTATCATTGGCATGCACCTAACGCGCGATGAGGTCCAAATCCTCATACAAGCCTGCCAAGAGCTCGAAGGCTCTATGACCCGTCAGAAAGAAGAGATGGAAGCCTTCACAAAGACCAAAGGAAGCGATCATGCGCGCCGCGCCATGAAGTCGATTCTAGAGCGTCACCACCGTATCTACGACCGACTCGATAACCTCACCCTTCGCCTACGCAATAACCACTCGAAAGGGTCATTCAGGGTAGAACTCGAAGAACTCGCAAGGATTATGGCGCGCCAGCGGTCACTCTGGGCTGAGCACTCAGGACGGTTGGACCTGGGCTGGAAAGTCGTCTCAGAGCGATACTGGCCACTGATAGCTGATAGCTATGCGATCCTCTTCGATATTCTCAGTAGCTTCAAACAAATCCTCAACAGCAGTTTGCTAGACGACGCACTCTGGTCTGACGAGGCGATGAAGCGAAACCGTCGCATTTGCCCCAAGTCCCTGAAATCGGCACTCAAGGGCTCTTCCCTTGGCAAGCCAAAGTCAAAGGACAAACATGTCGTTTTCGAAGAGACATACCATTCGCGCATTTTTAGCCAAAAAGATGCGCCTAAGGAGGTGAGCGAGGCGCATGCGAATGCTGAATGGCAAGAGTATGGGCGCGGCACTGATTTCGTGGGGAAGCTTGCCAGTGACGGAAAACGTTCGGCGAAGCATTATCAGACCAGGGTGCATAAGAAGAAGACAGACACGCGAATTGCGGTGCCTTATCGGGGGTCAATAAGGAGGGCCGAGATTAGCGATAGAGAGAAGCGACAGGAAGAACAGAGGAGAGAAATACGACCGGTATTTGAGCGACCGAAAGTAGAGACGGGGCGAAGAATGACAGGAACCAGGATGTTCTTTGACAATTTGCAGGAGACGAGAATGTTTGTCCCACTTTGAAGAGCGAGACACTGTTGGCGAAGATTGAGAGCGGGATCTGAGGATGAGATAGGCGTCGATGGATTTCTTTGACATGGAAGTAGACATTTAAGCTAGTGATTAAACCTCAGCGGCGAAGCAATGTACCAGTACCGATGTCCCATCCTCATCAGATCACCTACTCCAGATCGGTCCAGTCATCCTTTCTACGGAGCGCCTTTCCAAGTTCCTTGATTGCATCACCCAGCGGCTTCTTGATTTGCCGTTGATACACCGCCACGACATCCCGTACACCCTGAACATCTACCATCCCGTTCTCCCGTCTCCCATCTACCATTACCTTATTCAATTCCGTGAACGCTTCAAGAAGAACCTGCACCGGCCCTTGAGCATTTCCAAACCGCTCTAATACCTTGATACCATTTTGAAGGACGAACTGACCACGCGTGGTGAATTCGTTAACTATCTCTCTACGCTTCTTCTGAGACGCAACACCCATGTCGTGGAAGCTCTCGATCTGAGCATCAATATCGGATTCGAGTTGCTTTAGCGTCCCCAAAGTCTGTTCAGTGTCTTTGCGTGTTAGGACGGTACTGTAGATACGAGATACCTGACGAGCGCGCCTAAGCTCTTGTTGCAAACGACGCTTCCTGGAGGCTTCAGTTTCGAGCTCGTTGTCGGATTCAGGTGGTGTAGAGTCCTGGACAGCGGCAGAGAAGCGACCGTGACCGAGCAGAAAGGAAGTAAAGCCTGGCATGTTGGACTGTTGCGAGGTTGATTTGGTTTATGTGATGGTTGAAGAAGTTCGGTACTTGTGGTGGTGATGATAAAAGTGAACGGTGACGACAAAATGTTCTGTGCTGTTGAAAGGTGGTAGAGATATAGGCACCAAGCTTCAAAATGCTGCAATATCTGGTCTTTAATTTAGTAGTAGGGATCTTACATGGCGCACAAAACACGCCTGCCCTCAAGTCACAGGGGCTTCTGTATTCACAGGGGAGTTTGCTAGAACCTGCACAATTACATCAATGGAGTTGCAATCACGTTTGTTTCACTAGCAGCACAGAATTCGCGTAGACAAGTGAGAACGTACAGTGCGTGCAGAAACATTCTTGTCCTTCCGCGACGGATGGAACGCTTGTAATATTATGAATACCCACAAGTAGCAAAACAATGCGTCATGACAAGTGTTGCAAGTGTTCGCCGACCGATTTTGATCAGACCCAACAGTCTAGTGGTAGTGTTCCATACTTGCCTTTTCAAAGCAACTCCAGACTTTTGCTGCGAAGCCAAGCCGAACAAGGTTTCAGATCAAATGCCGATGTTTCCCGAACCAGCATGCTTGTTGTGCTTCGTCGAGGTGGGAGTAGAGCAATTTAGACAAAGTCATCCGCGGGCAAAGGTGTACCAATCTGAGTGCGGTCGCAGGTCGCTTTCACCGTATCATCCAAACGGTCCAGGTAGTGATCCAAAGTCCCATTGGGGTACTATCGAAGGCGATCCTCTGTCCGAGAAGTCAGCTTCAAAGGCCTGTAACCATCTTGTTAATCTTTTCCAACTCACGCATTTTGTTCAGCTCGTCCAGAATCAACTGGAGCTCTTCCTCGTCCATGTTCAGCGAGGGAATGAGCGTGGTGGCTTCCTCGGCGGTATCCGGAGTCAGCGTTCCTAACACTGTTGTCAGTACAGCGCTTCCTCTCTTCTGGCTCATGTATTACCCAGCAGCGCCTTCTCGACAACGGAGATCTCGGGGTGGGCATCGAAGAGGGCAGCAATGGAGTGCAGACTGTCTTCTTCCTTGTATCGGGCGAAGTTGTCGAGGTAATCGAGAAACTGCGTGATGGTTCTGCTGCAGTCAGCACCGGCCTTTGACCCTGCAGCTTGTGCGCAACGACTCACATGCTGTCGTTGTATATCCTGTCGCGCAGCGGATTGTTCTCGGGGTCCTTCTTCTTTCGTGCCTCGTGGACGGCTGTGACGACGGCGCGCGCTTCGGAGACGGACAGCGCATGGACATCTTCAAAATCGCCCAGCTTGATCTCAGAGCCCATCTCCTCCTCTTGCTGCACCGGGGGCTTTGGGCGAGAGACTAGCCTTGGGGCCTTAAACACAGGCGGCTCCTGCCTCTGGGTCGGCGCATTTTCCGACTCTCCTTCCATGGTGAAGGTCGGCAGTGAGTGGTATGACGCGGTTGGGGTGAGTGGTTTAGAGGTCTTTGTTTTGGATGCAACGGGTTATGGCGGCCCGGGTGGTGAGTGAGCTCGGTCCTGCTAGTGAAAGCGACGAAGCTGGCGTATGCGTGAGGGTGAGGGACGGTTCTGGCAGTAGCGACGGGCGTACCTTGCAGTCGCGAGCAACAGGCTGGACTGGGTGGAAGTCGCGACTGTCGAGATCTCGAACGCCAAGGCCCAAGGACGCTAGCATGTCAGCCATGAACCTTGAAACAGGCGGCTTGAACAGCCTTCCCCGCTGACTTCCATCGGGTGCCTAATGCTCAAGGAATAGCCTGCCATGTGCCGAGGATGCTGTGGGAAATAACTCGTGTGTGCGTGTGTGCGTGCAGACGACGTAGTGCATTTTGTGAAGGCTGCGTGCGTATCGCGTATGGCTAGCTGTATACGCAGCCGAGGACAGAACAGGTGCATAACATGCCATCTAATGCCGGCTTTCTTCAAGGCTAAACTAAGCTCAAGGGGTCGATGCTGCTGCCGGGCATGCTCATGTGCATCGCAATCAGCTTTTCACCAAAGCGGCTTAGCCCGTTCACCGACATGCGTCCACTCCTCGAACATTGACCACAGCCGCAGTGACACAGGAACAACCACCAGCCTCACACCACACGACGCCTCCTGCGAATCTTCCGCCAAGCACACAGTGGTTGCGCTTCTTCGAGTTGCATGTTCATTGTCGTTCAATCCCTCTACTTGCCCTACCCGCCCTGACCGCGTTTCATCCACCGCTCAGGGTCCTCGTCCTATGCCCCCCATAGCACGTCGGGCCTAATTCACCACCACGCCTCCCTCCTCCGCGGCGGCCGCATGCCGAACGAGTTGCTTTTGCGCCCATTGTACATAGCATCCCTTACATCCACCACACCCGACCGAGCCAGCAGCTGCGCATCCAGACACAGAGCGCGCTCGCCAACGCACCGCCGCCGCCCTTCGACCCTTGGCCACCTGCCCGGATAGATCCACCCGCGACTCGACACCCCTCTCGTCGCCAGCACCGCCTGCACGACACCGTACACCATACCGCGATACCTGCCCTCAGGCCCTCTGTACGCACCCTCGCCTCTCTGTCACGCGCCCCTCGCACCTCGGCTCCCACACGAACCTGTCACGTACCCTGCATCACAGAGCACGACTACCGAAGCTGGCGTAATTGGACATGGGAACACCGGCGGAGGGACCGCCTCCGATGGATAATCAGGGCGCCCAGTCACAGTACACTGCCTACGACCCGCGCAATGGTGGCCTCTCGAGGCGAGCCACCGACGAGGCCGCATCCTCGTCCAACAGTCTTGCGCCCTATGACCGCACCAACTATCCCCCGCGATCGTCGACCGACCCTGGGGAGCAAAACCAGGCCGCCCCGAAACCAAAGCGTAGCGGCAAGATCTGTGGCAAGTGCGGAGAAGGACTGACTGGACAGTTTGTGCGGGCTTTGGGCGATACGTACCATCTGGAATGCTTTACCTGTCACGTAAGACACCCATGTTGTTTCTTGGAATGGAGGAATTGGGCGCTTGCGTGTCTTTGTGCCCTGCAGTGGCTGGACTTGGCGCATTGCTGTTCAGGGTGGACTGCTTCCAATATTCTTGAGCGCTTGATTTCTCCATGTAGCTTTATTGATCATCTTGCTGACCTGCGTCTAGGACTGCGGCAAAATTGTTGCATCCAAGTTCTTCCCCGTTCCTGACAAGCCCCCCGGGCAGTACCCCCTCTGCGAGACAGACTATTTTCGACGGCTCGACCTCCTTTGCTTCGAATGTGGGCAAGCCCTGCGTGGCTCATACATCACAGCGCTCGACCGCAAATACCACATTGAGCACTTTACCTGCTCCGTATGTCCCACAGTGTTCGGCGCATCCGACAGCTACTACGAGCACGAGGGAAGCGTCTACTGTCACTACCACTACTCCACCAAGTTCGCTCAACGGTGCAACGGCTGTCAGACATCGATTTTGAAACAATTCGTTGAAATCTTCCGAAATGGGCAGAATCAGCATTGGCATCCGGAATGCTATATGATTCACAAATACTGGAATGTCAGGCTACATTCCACAGGCCAACCAGTCATCGAGCGGTTGCAAGATGCCGATGGCGACGCGACCGACGAGGTGCGCGAGAGTGTGCGCCAACAGGAGGAAGAGATCGAAGCTAAAGTCAATTGGATCTGGAAGACCCTGTCGGCTTTCGAGGAAAAGTCCGCGACGTGCATCTCCGACATGCTGCTCCATGTCAGTAACGGAGCTTACGTTGACGGTGTCATGGCAGCTAAGAAGTTCATCGTGCACGTCGAACTGCTTTTTGCGGCTGCAGATGCGCTCGACGCGCAGTTAATCGTCAGGACGCCCAAGGGACTGACCTACTCCCGCGAATCGAAGCTACTCTGTAAGAAAGTGGTAGCCTTCTTTGCGCTTCTTACCCAGTCCCAAGGTACCGGCGTTCGACGACTGGGCGTGACCCAAGAACTGTTGTCACTGGTCACTGGTTTGGCCCACTACCTAAAGCTCCTCATTCGCATATGTCTGCAGGGTTCTCTAAAATTAGAGCGCGAAACCCGGAGCTCGACCGGTTTGACCAACTTCCTTACCCAAGTCAACTCACTCGATGCACGGTTGGAAGATGAGGCCCAAAGGGACCAGGCCGCTGAGTCCGCCCGGCTTGTCCCAAGATGGGCCGACGCATGTCCCATTTGCGATGCACAGGTCGAAGACAAGTGTTTACATCTAAACAACATGTCGTACAACTACAGCTGTATGGTGTGCCGTGGGTGCAATGCTGACCTGCGCCATAACACTCAAAATGCCTATTGGAGTAAATCCAAGCGAAGTATTTTCTGTCCAGCATGTGCTGCAGCGCAGCCAGACGCTGAGAATGGTTTCGAGCAAGTCACCAAACTGCGTCAATATGTACATCTACTGAACGTAGCGCATGCGCGCCTCATGGCGACTTTGCGATCCAGTGGCGCACTGCCACACACTTCAGGTAAGAAGAACTCTCCTATAGATCACACTGTCACCACTCATCTTGACACCTCGACTCAGATTTCTGGAGCCGCTTCCGAGATTACATTCGTCCCACTAATGACTTGTAGATGATCCTAACCTGACAGGCTATGATTCCACACAAGGACATCGCCTTGGGGATGATCCACCTCACTTACGACCCGACAATCGCTCCAAGTCGTATGGAGGGACATCAGCGACAGATAGTCAAAACAGCAACAATGCCGCGTATGAGCAATCCATGTCTGATATCAAGCGCCTAAGATCAACGCGACTTGACAAGCATCTTTCCAATACCATGAAACGTGCGCGCCAATCGCGAATCATTGACGGTCCGGAGGGTCTCGGTTCTGGTGGAGACGGACAGCTTCCAGGAGGCATGCAAATCGTCCAGGAACGCGAAATTACGAACGAGGCCGACGCTGTAACACTCGCCGTAAACTCTCTTGCCCTGGATGATATCGCACGTATGGCCGCTTTGGAACAGCAACGAGAGCAGCGTCCGAATGCATTCCGTGCCGGCGGAAGCGCACTACTAGGACGGGATGACCAGCCGAGGCTACAGAACGGCCATCGTCGTGATTTCTCTGGGGGTCAGGAACTCCAACAGATATCAGAAGGCCGCTCGCGAACCTACTTTTCAGAACTTTCGCCGCTTGAGTACTTCAAGCTGAAGGGTCTTGCGGTGCTTCAGCTTGGACTTTTGCTCGACGACAACCAGTACAACCAAGGCGATCTTCTAGATCTCATCGAATCGAAGAAAAACAACTTCTGGGGCAAAATTGGGTTCGGCAAAGCGTTCAAGGCCGACAAAAGCAAACCGAAGAAGGGCGTTACAGGAGTCGAGAAGCCGGTTTCCGACAAAGCAACCTTCAGACAATCGCTCGAGTACCTCGTCGAAAAATATGGCGATGAGTGCACGGAAGGTGTAGGACCGGGCGCTCTCAAGGTTCCAGCTTTGCTTCAGGATTGTATTACCGCGATGAGAAGTATGGATATGTCCATTGAGGGTGTGTTCAGGAAGAACGGTAACCTCAAGGCTCTGCGCGAGCTTGAGGAGGAAATCGATGCCAATGGTGTTCAAAAGGTCGACCTCAACACTAAGAACCCAGTCATTCTCGCCAACCTCTTGAAGCGCTTCCTTCGATTGATGCCTGAGCCGGTATTGACATTGAAGCTTTACAGGCTGTTCATGGTAGCTAATGGTAAGTTTCTCTTGATTGCGCTCACGATGTTTGACTAACAGAAGCAGACATTGAGGACGAAGCGCAAAGAAAGAAAGTACTGCATCTAGTGCTTTGCCTACTGCCCAAGGCCCATCGCGACACCATGGAGGTTTTGTTCTGCTTCCTGAATTGGGTGTCGTCTTTCCACACCGTAGACGAAGAAACGGGCAACAAGATGGACACGTGGAATATCGCCACTGTGATGGCTCCGAACATCCTACGTGAGAGCAATGACAAAGAAGTAAAGAGCGTGGATCAGGGTGCTGTCAAGGTCGTGTTCGATCTCATCGAGAACAACGATGAGTTCTCAGAGGTATGTTGCATCGTCGTTCTGTCCTTGTCCAACTCTAACGCAGCCAGGTACCCCCCGAAATCATGGAACTACTCAGCGACGAAGTGTCCGACATGAGCGCAAAAGAAATCATGCGACAATGGGAGCAGCGGGGAAAGAATCCTCTGTCGGTACCTACGCCGTCGCCTAGGGACCAAACTGGCACTGCTTCTAGGAAAGACCAGCGTAATGCGCCTCAGATTACGACAGCAGACAACAACCCCTCGGCACAGGCTGGTGAGGCGTCAGTCCGTCAGGTCCCGGGCGCAGGCGCAGGCGCAGGTCAACCAATGCCTTCCGGCAGCAATCAGCACAGCCCCACCCCAGGATATGACCGGAGTGCACCTAACCCTGCATTCGCCCAGAACACTCAAGGTTCGCCTGACGGCCATCGCACTGCATCTCCTCATCGGCACAGCTATCGCTCGCCTGGCTTCCAAAAACACACACAGATTGGCACCGCGGGCGCTGGATGAGACACGACAACTCTCTTTTTGGGACTGTACCGGAGTACATGGCGTTGATTGCATGCACCGTTTTCATGGCTTGAGCGAAAAGCATTCAATGAGCGGTGATTCTATTCTATACCCCTGGCCGGAGTCTACGTTATGACATCTAGACTGGCCAGTCATCTTCACGCATTGGCTTAACATAAGTCTGACGACTGTTTGACTGCATTGTAGCATCATGTGCTGCTTGATGCACACTGGAGGGACATTTTTTGCAGCATTGATATGGGCGTTTCTGGGTAATCACATGTGCCATATACGATCTTGGCATTGTTTACGGTGGCGCGAACACGCGCGTGGGAATGCCTGTAGAGGAAAACGGTGGAAAGCGCTAAGAGTACCTCAGTTGGGGATGGGTAGGCTTTGACGGCGAAGCTGCATGTGAGGCATATAAACTACTACTGTAGAGGCCGAGTACGCAGGTGTGGATAATGTATGGAAGTCGCCCGATGTAGTCTTCAAAGGCTTCTGTTGCCTGCCTTTGGTAGATGCTTCAAGGCCTCATGTAGGTATCTGATGATTCTATCCCCTCTCTTCACCTCATCCTTCACCTCCCCGTTGTTTTGATTACGAGGGACGCGCCTTCCTCATCTCCATCATGCTTGGCAGACACCACAATCTCGGCCCACCTTTGCAAGACTCATCTCTCATCGCCTGCGACAAACCCTCACTTCGGTCAACGGTTCTTTCTTTGCTCTTTCTGCATACACGTCGTAATTGTTACTGCTCACGTCCAAAGTGCATCGTCTCGCAACAGCACGTGTTGTTGAGTGCCTTGAGGCGACGCCTCCCCTTACCTGCCACAAACGTGCTCACCTGTTGCAGCATTGTCCATCACTCCAAGATGGATTCTGCGACTGCCCAGGTTGTATTGAAGCTCCAGCTCGACGACGTAGACGCTATTCTGAAGACCTTGCCTAAAACTGACAAAAACGGTGCCGTCAACAGCGAACGAGTCGCATTTGCGGCGCTTGGCGATGAGCTTCTGAGGAAGTGGAACAATCTTCGCGGCCAGGCCTTCGCTCGCAACATTGTTCAAGAAGAAAACTCGAGTCGAGAGGCGTATAAGAAGCTCTTGGGCGAGGAGCAGCAAGCTGAACGTAAGTACACACGGCTTAACCATGCAACACCAAGCCGTGCTAACACGATCGAGGCGACCATGATTTAGCTTGCAGACTTTCCGGCAAGCCCGTACCTCAGCGCCCTGCAGTCCAACACGCGTACGCTATGTACAAAAACGTGGCTGACCAGAAGTCTGAGCCCGTCAATGATAAGACTCTCGCAGACAAGGACCTCCGCTCTGATCTCACTAGCATGCAAACGAAACCTTCGAAGAACGGGCTCTTATCTGGCAAAAAGCGTCTTGCCGAGGATGATTTGAAGCCCGATCTTGGACCGAACAGCTTTAAGCGTGCGCGTGTCGATGATGCAAAGGACGAAGACGATAACTCCATCACACCGAACATTCGTACGACTACGTCAAAAAAGCGCACTGTTTCTCTTGATCCGGCAATATTCAGGGAAAACGAAGATGGAAGAACAAAACGAGCGAAACTTGATAATCCGACAAATGAGTCTTTGCTCAGTGGCCATGATGGGACTGCACAGACAGGAACCTTGTCAGCAACTTGCTCTTCTTGCCTGGACATACACGCGGCGTGCAATATGCTTCAGCTCCCATGCAGGAACGACGGCGATGTTGAGGCGCATGCATACTGCCGCGAATGTCTCACTCGCCTCTTCGAGTGCTCTATAACAGATACTTCGCACTTCCCACCCCGATGCTGTTCCAAGATCATACCGATCTTCAATTGCATTCCATTCTTACCCTCAGCAGTCTTTTCTAGATTCGTGGCTAAGAGAGAAGAGTTAGAGATGGTGGATCGCACCTATTGCAGCAACAAGACATGCTCGAACTGGATCAGACCTGCCAGTATTGTAGCAGACACAGCTACGTGCGCAGAGTGTGCTCAGAAGACGTGTGTTACGTGCAAAAACGAGCGACATGATGGTCTCTGTCCAGAGGATAAGGATGTCAAAAAGCTCATGGGCGTTGCCAAAGCCAAGCGTTGGCAGACGTGCCCAAAGTGCAAAGAGATGGTTGAGCTTGAGCGAGGCTGCTTCCACATCACGTAGGTGCTACGTTAGTGAGAGGGATCAAGCTGATAGTTCAAGGTGCCGCTGCCAATACGAGTTCTGCTATACATGTCTAACCAGGTGGCGAACGTGCAAATGTCCACTCTGGGATGAGCGTAGAATCGTTGATCGTCCTATTCCCGCAAACGACGCCCCTCAAGATGCTGTGAACCTTGCCAATGCTGTTCCACCCGTCCCTGTGGCCCACCCGAATCTTCTTCCTGCTCAGCCAACCGTACGCGCAGCTCAGCCTCAGCCTCAAGTTCCGGCTCAACCTGCAGTTCAGCCCACCAGCAAGCACAAAGACAATGGCCGTAGAAAGAGGCAACGAAACAAAAAAAAGAATAACCGGAGCCACGTCCATAAGTTCGAGCGGTATCATCGTAGTGACGGGCACGATACGACATGTAATCGCTGTGGCTTTGTGGACAGATGGGCCAACGGCTGCCAGGGTTGTGGCTTGATGATCTGTCGGATCTGCACGAAACATCGTCTCTGAAGGGGGATTGGATCATGATTGTCTCGGACTCGAAACTTATCACATCTGACATCGAGACGAGACTTGATAGGCGGTCGAATTTGTGGCAAAGATAAAGAGACTACGTGGGAATACTTCCATAACAACGTTTATCGTGTATGTATATTGAGCTATCATGGCGTTCGATACAAACCGCTTCGTGCTCTCCCATCATCCACTACTCTATAGAAATCTACTTCTTCACAGCAACAACAAACAACCTCGGATAACCCAGTAGCACTTTCCCGTCCTCCAACGCAGGATACTCGCTCTTCAATTTTTTCTCATACTCTTCCAAAAATTCCTGTTTCTCATCTTGAGTCTTAATTAGATTCAGATAGGGTTGCAAACCTGTTCCTTTGACCCATTCCACAATCGCCCCCGCATCCTTCAACACATGCATATAATTCGTCCTCCAAATGTTCACGTGACTTGCATATGGGATGAGCGCATTATAGAATGCTGACGGTGGCTCTATAGGATCGAGATCAGGGCGCGTGGTATCTGCCAGGTCGCCGATGACGGTCGAGGAGAAAGAAGAAGACCAAGGCTTCTGAGTTTGGGATGCGACTTCGCGCATAGAGCGATGGGAGGGTTCGTGATAGTTGTCTGGTACTTGTATCGCTATGACGCTTCCTCTTTCCAAAGACTCGAATAATCGCACGAGAGTGGGTATGCGTTCTGGGGAGCGGAGCCAGTGGAAGACTGCGTTGCTGAAGAGTAGATCTGGCTTTTCATCTGCTTGAAACGTTGCTAGATCATCGGGTATGAAGTTCACGGCTTCTTTGTCGGAGAACTCGGCGTTGGCTTTTTCAAGCATGTCGGGTGAACTATCCATGCCCGTGATGCGTGCAGAAGGGAAGGCATCGAGAAGAACCTTTGTGCTGTTTCCTGGACCACAGCCTAAGTCGTAGATACGTGGCTTTGGCCCGGCGATATGGGGTTGGATCTGGGCGACCAAATCGTAGACAGCGCGGGTGCGTTCATTATTGAACTTGAGATATTGGGTTGCTGACCAGTCTTTCTTTGCAGATTCGGGGCTGGACATCTTGGGAGAGGCGTGATATTGGTTTGTGTGGGAAGGATTTCGATGGTAAGGTTTGCGTACTGTGTGCCGTGGGTTAAATGGATAAGTCAAAGTTGATACACTACGGAAATGTATCCGGCTGTGAGTCGTATTGAGGCGGGGCGATCGCAATGAGGTGCAAAGTCCTTGGGAGGTGCGGAGAGCTGGTACATTCATCTTGTTCAACGAAGTCAGTCACTCTAAGAAAAGAAAATGATGTTATCTGAGGGATTGAGCATGTAGGAGATGTAAGGCAAGCTCATGTAGAGTTCATGGTTGTGAGGCCTAGCAGTTAAGCTCAGCGAATCAGACGTCATGTGTGGGGTACATATCCAATAAGTGGGGCTAAGCTCCTGGCCGCACATATGTCCGGGGCGTGCTACTGCCGAAGAGCTTTGTACCTTCCGTATGTCAATGCAACATGATATGGCGCAACACGAAGAAAGGTAAAATTTGATTGATAAGCTGAAGAGAAAGCCACTGCAAGGTGAACCTTTGACGTTTTGCTCTTAGACAAGGCGAGAAGACTTGAATTATGTACTTGTACGTGAGACCAAATCCACTACGTAGCACGTGCTTCGAAGACACCATTTTCCAGTGACATTTAGGGAGGCATCATACCTGGCGGGTTCTTACTCACACGACCCGTTCTGCCTGCCGTGATTTCTGGGTAAGGTATGGCGTCACCTTCGCTGTACTCAATCGGCGCATTGGGGTCGCCTGGTAGGCGCGCGGGCGTGCCGAAGACTTCTACTTTCAGTGTCTCGGCGTCGGGAAACGGAATGCGATCACCACGTTCCTGAAAAAGTCAGTGTCGCTCATAATCTCGAAGGTCTACAAACTTACATCGTGGACGTTCCATGTGAGGTAGGAGCTCAAGTACGGTACCACGTCATTCGGATCCAGGCTGGACAACTCATTGGCATTGACTCGATCAACGAGATAGGTTGTTATACTCGTTGTTCCGTTCATCTTGTTCTCTGACTTTGATTGAACGTCCATTGTGCGCACATCGTCGCGCTCGGGCATCAGCATCATCCAACTTCCCAAGTCGATTATAGGATCGGACTGGAAAATACCGATCAGCGAAAAGCTTACCATAAACGTCGGGGGCAGCCTGGAAGCAGTAGCTTGCGTTTCGATAGTCCATTCTGTGTACGTGTTGTTGTTATCCAATAGTGCTTGTCCGAAAGCCGTCATATGTTGGGCGGTAACTTGGACTTGAGCTTGTGCGCGTGTACGTCCGCCATAAAGGTTCGTGATGGTCGCTGCAACGCTTCTCTGATACGCTTCGTCCGATGCAAAGTTCCAACGCTGTGTTTCCGGATACGCATAACCAAAAATCGAAGTGTTGCGACAGTCGTTGAAAGTGAGGAACTGACCGGGTGCTTTCTTGAACGGCACAAGTTCCGTGTCTGCACTGACAGTCTGGTAATCCTCGAGATATACATTGCCATGTGGACCTATATTGGACGGTTGCATCCATCTATCAGGGTATGCTCCTTGGTATAACGCAAGCAATCGGTCGACGTTGCTAATAGACGAGGTTAGCCGGACACCATTTCCGAAATGGAGCAAACTTACGCATGATGCAACATGAAGAGAGGTTCGTAAGATGAGTATTCTAGTGGCCACATGTGACCAGCCCAAGGTTCTTTGGCGGTATAGCCGCCACCAATCACACCGTGCATCCAACCATGTGGGTCTTCTAGTATACTTGAGAACCGTGAGAAAGTGCTGGATCGGAAGGCGACTCCCACTTGAACTATCAAGTTGATGGACTGGGCTCTAAAGGCATCTACAAACTTGGATTGCTGTGACGTCGCATTAGGGCTGTCGTTCTCAGGCCATCGTATCGTTGTGCTCATTTGGCGCCACTGCAGATATAGTCAGATAGTGTAAACTTTCGATCTCTTGCCTTAGGTTTTAGCTCACCTTCATGTCGAATCCTTCGGGTACAGGATCGAACGTGTATGAATATAGCGGGTTTGAAATCACAACTGGCGTGCGGTCTGTATCGATGATCGTCAAGTAGGGAGCTGTAAAGATATCTGGAACAGGGCCAGCGGTAGTGCCCTGAGCCCAGTCCCAGTATGGTATGCGAAACTCGTTGGCTGCGGTGAGATATCGTTCCATTTGATCAGCGGGTGCTTTTCGAGCGATATTGAGAACATGTTCAGATAGTACTTGCTGCGCTTGTTTAGTCTTTGTCTTATCCAACTCTTGCAGAAAACGTGGCGGTTCTGGGGATAGAACACTCACTTCGAAAAGCGCAAGGTATGGGCGGTGCCAGCCCAGGAACAACTCATTACCATGTGGACAGTAGCCTGCTTTACCAACCTTGGATGGGATTCCTTTCGCATCTCCCCAAACCTCGTAAGGTCTGCCGTGTATCGCTAAGGAACGAACTCAGCAAGCTGTAGATTACGCTTTTTGGAGACCATACTTACATGCGAGACCGTAGAACGAGTTGGGGTTATTTTGCGGAGTTTTATGGAGCTTTTGAAGCGCCAATACGTAAAGACTCCATTGGTCTGGAAAGTTGTTCATCAGATCCCTGACCTCACGGCGAATATGAGCGTTTCCTATCAATGATCAGCGGTGATTCCTGGTCACGGAGCTTCGATGCCTCTTACCGCTTCCATCTCGCGTTTTCACTCCAGTGACCACCCCCACCTCAGATTGTCGGATCGCATGGCTGCTCTTCTGCGTCGGAAAAGGCGTACACGTGACATATGCGATTACGAGCCAGAATAGAAAGCATCTAAATGGCCGCGGGACAAACATGGTGAGTGACTGTATAATTGATTGAATGTGTTATCTGCGGAGAGCCGGTCAGAGGAAAACAGTGTGATATTTGAACATCATGGCTTGCAGTCCCTGCGTGATAAGGTACAGACTAGCCACGAATAAGGGTCATGTGGGTGAAGAGTGAATGATGATCATAACTATAACTCCTAGTCTTGATGCAGGCGACGTGGAAGTCAGAAATCAAAGAATAAAGGACAGCGTAGCAGAGAAACGCATCGGATCACCGATGCGACATCTAAAAGCACGGCCAACAACAAGGTGTTGGTATTGGCTCTTGGTGTTGTCGCTTTGATGACGACAGGTGTGATAGCGATATTGTGCCCTGAACCAAAAATCTGCTGGACAACACGCGATACACTTACCTTATGATGGAGACTTGCGAAAAGCACACAGAATATCAATTATGAGCTGGTGTTGAAAGGAATGTTTTGGAATCCGCAATTTAGCAACAGGCTACTTAGCAACAGGCTAACAGCACGAGGTGTGAGTTGTGGTTCTAGCCTCCTTATTAGCATGTATGAGGAAGTGGTTAGGGAGACCGCGTCGATGACTGCGAGGAGACTAACATGCCTGTTAATGCGCTGGGGAACAGATTGAGAACGAGCGAGTGTAAGCTCAAAGACGAAGAGACGTCGATGCAGAAAGTACGAGTTAGGGGCAGTGCTGAAGTGGTGAGATCGTGTGCTTCTGTCCGGCCACGGCTTTGTAGCTCCCGTATTCGGTTTCATTGAATTATATCCCAGGAGTACGGAGCTGTGCAAGTTCGATATTCCCGTAGATAGCCCTTGTGTGTTACGATCGGATGCATTACCACAAGTGAACTGACAGACTTTCGACTGCAGCGATAGTATACCGTGTTGGCTGTCAACGCCACACCGGGACCACATAAATACAGCCTGATATATTTGCTACTAACCAGACGTTAATATCTTAGGCCTAAGAATTGGTGGTCAGTTACATCCGCGGATTGCTGCAATCAATGTTGCACGACGCGTGGGGAGATACGTAGTATGTTGCGTGTATCGCGCGCGGCTACGTGTCCAGGTAACGGAGGGTATTTAATACGATCCCATTAGAACAATTCGAACAATGACAGTTTCTGCAACTTCTAAGTTTGCTGTTCATACTTCGTGCTGGTCAAGGTTTGACGGGCGGTCGACCTGCCCAACACTTGCTCTAAGGCATCTGCTCATTGGAGCCACCATAGAGTGGTTCGCACATATGACAGTGAAACGTTGCAACAAGCCAGAATTAGTTGATTGCTGATTTTAGAGGCTCTTAAAAAGACGCTAGTAAAGGTCATTCGTGCAGCTAGCCGTAGCTGACTGCGTTGCGTATCCCTATGCCGGTATCTCGAATCGGGTCGCCTGCGCGGAACGCCACAATAGCTCTTCAGTCGTCTCGCTCATGACGTCGTGTGTATCATCAAAGTGCCATTCAATTCACTGGTGCTAGTCTTCCAAGTCTTCAGATATCGTTGTAACCAAGAAGTCTCTTGTCCAAATCCTTGTCTGCGACCGCCCACGCCCAGGCACGACCTGCCTCGCCACACCATAGTGCAGATGGATCGTCCGACTTCTCCAACATACCATCTTTTGCCATTGACTTAATTTCGTGGCCTGTGGTATAAGTCAGGAAGTGCTCAAATTGCTTGCCGTCCAAAGCAAGAGCATTTCCAGTGATTCCGTGACAGATACAGGGCTCCTTGGTCAAGAGGCCTCTCTCCCAGATGCACTCCCTGGCCTTGGCGATAACTCTGTCAATACGTTCGTGAAGGCCTGGGAAATATTTTCGAATCGAGAGAAGAGAAGTGACTACACCAGGCGCTCCATGACAGACTTGTACGAGCTTGTCACGGCCTGGCGGCAGAGACGATGGGAAGTTGCCGCTCTCGTACTGATAGCTGAGTAAGGCACCCAATTCCGCTTCCAGCTTAGACGCCCATGAAGGGTCAGTAAGCACGATCTGTGTAATGATACCGATCGCGCCATGCACGGCACCAACGTATGCCTTCCCATGCCATTTCCAGGGTCGCGGGCTTTGCATAATGTTCTCGATGACCTCATCGGCTGTGTCCTCAATGAGTTCGATAACGTCCTTGTTATGGGCAAAAGCTCCGCGTACGAGGCGAAGGAGATACAGATAGCCAGCACGACCAAACAGCCATTCGTTGGAGGTTTCGTCCTCAAGCATGACGGCAGCATGATCGCAGAGCTCTTTCACCGTGTCTGGGTCTTGCGCAGTCACGGCGTACAGCGCAAGCAGGGACATGATGTCGTTGGAAATGCCGCATTTCTTGGGAGATGGCGCTGGGAATTCCTTGATATGGGCTTGTGCTTGTTCAATGTAAGCCGCAGACCATGTGTTCAAGGGATATTCATCCAGTGTAAGGTCAGGATATATGTTGTGCAAGGCATAAAAGAGGTAGGCTACTGATATCGGTCCATAATATAGGCCACCACCTGGAGGAACATGATGTGGAGGATAGTCCGTGATCAGTCGGTCCAATGACGCTAATAGTTGCTTGTGAGGATCTCGTCGTGCCAGAGGCGCATCATTTCGAAAATAGCGGGGTATCGAGGCAGGTGCTGCTTGTGTTGACGGTGCTGCAGGCGGCGCAGCGTCTTCGGACATGGTGATGGGAATATATCGAGGCGAGCTCTGTTGAATCTCTTGATGGAAAAGGAACGGTAAAGTTGGCGCAGACTTAGGTATGCGCGAGTGACGAAAAGGTATGAGATCGTAGGTGCCCAACTGTGACGTCAGCGGGGCTCGTCTTCTATGATTGGTCGGCTGCGGTATATGCAACTGGAAAGGATTACTAGTAAACATAACACCATGGTGCTTACGACTCGTGATGTGAGTATTGGAAAAGTAAACACGAGATTTTCTTGTCATCGCTCAGCACATGTTGTGCTGAAGCGGCATTTGCATTATCTCTCCTCAAACTATGTACTCCAACAACCAGTATTTGGCTTCTCCGCTACCCGAGCGATGCGACTTTAGATGAACCGGAGGGGCTATTATGTGGTCTCTTCTCTGGAAGATAACGCTGGGGTTAGCCATTCTAAACTCCGGCCATGACCTCTGGTGTCTGGCTTGACCACCCGCGTCTCCGGTGATTGTTGATACGCACCGTTTTTACATACAGAACCGGGAAGCTACATCTCACTATTGCCATAGTGTACGTATGGTCTAACCGTGCGAAGAGTTACCTGGCCACGGCAGTGGCTCAGCAGGAAGCTCAGCGAGATTCCCGACAGAGCCGTTACAGCGATGTTTGTCCCGACCTATCTCTCGACTGTCTAGTTGTGCGAGATCATCTTGTTCTGTTATTGACTCTGCTCTGCAAAGTGCGGCTATCTTTTGCTGAAACTGCGAAGATGCTTTGTCTAAACTGATGTTAGTATCGTGCATAGTGATTGGAACTCAATGTATCGACTCACTCGTTAATTGCGGTGTCATGTCGCTGCCAACCAATGGAGACGGATAATCCGGCGCTTTGTATATCTTGGTATGCCTTCTCTTCCTTAGATATAGCAACATAGAGATCAGCAATACACAAAAGACCGTAGTACCCAGCACCGCACCAACGATAACTGCTACAGGCGAATGTACATGGCTTGTCATTTCTGGTGCGTCACCAGATGGTGTTGCTGTGGTCAAGGCACTCTGTGTGACAGTCTTGTAAGATGGCTCTGCTAAGCTGAATGTGATGTCTGAATCGAGAGATGGTGGTGATGCTGTTGTAGACCTTGATGGAGACCCTGTCGTGGTGGGCGTGGCCTTCGAAATTGATGTGATTGGAACGAGAGATGGTTCTGAGGCTGTATATCGTCAGCTTGAATTATCATGTAACATGCTGTGTGAACGAACATCGCCCTGGAGTTCGGTCCTTGTCGGCAGGACAAGTACTACCTGGCATGCATGGATCTATAGTACAGCAACCACGGAAACCATTGCACATGTAGAACACGCCCCCCATCGGACAGTCATGTTGTGGTATCATGGTGTGAGGTTTGGTGTCTTAGTCGATAGACGGTGATGATAGGATCAGAATGAACAGATATGTGAGAACGACTAGAAGCACAATGAAGCTTCATAGACACGTTTGCAGCAAACCATCATCTAAACACAGAGGCAGTGCTGTGGGCCGCCGCCCAATCCACGCAAACAAAGCGTCGCATGGCAAGGGTGCTCCTTCGATGCGCCCCCACGTGAAACGTGCTGCCCGATGCAGCCATGTGGTCAAAGGATTTGTGAAGCTGCGCCCCGTAGATCTAGAGTCGTTGAACGGGAGCTAAATGTATCTCAAGATGCCGCGCCGTGCGATGTGTCGATGGAGCGAAGAAGCAGAAGAAGGGGCCATGGGGTGCTGTGCCCAGCCTCTCGCGTAGGAGACAATGACGCCATCACCGCCTCACAAACTCCCACTGTGAACAGCTCAACTACTCTCCCAGTCTTCATCCATCTGCATCACTCGTAGAGACTAACTGGATAGCCATACGCCATTTTAGAGATACGGATCAATTATCTAGACGCGTTGTCACCCCTTACTGACAGCGTGGCTGTGTTCTCCTACGCGACTTAGCTTATCATCTTGGAGGGATGGAGTACGACGCGACTTCGCTTCAGATCTGAGGGGGGTCATAGAAATGCTAATTTACGAGAGCAAGGTTCTTTTGGTATCGCAGCTGCTAACTATAGGAGTCTGGCAGGTTGACACGATTTCAGATATTATAAACAATCTTCTCGGCACTGACAGGCCGCATCCACGGTTCAGCGCGAACGGTTCGTCTTTCTTCCATACCACCTGCACCAAGCAACTGGAAGCCATCATGAACTACGCTTCCCAAGCCGCCTGGCATCAACCTGATCGGGTTTGGACTCAGCTCGGAAGCTATGGATTCGCCGAGCCACGCGTAAAACGCTACTGCGAACCCACGAGCAGCCGGTGATCGTCGTACAGTAAAGCCTTGGTACTGAACCTCTTCGCCCAGTGCCTCCCACACCGCACCATAAATGGGTTCGACAGAGATGTTGTGCGGCTTCCAAGCTCCACCTTCACGAGATCGGACGATGGCTATCTTCCCATCGCGTGCGAGGGTCGAACAGGTACGCTCGACGGAACTAGCTTCAGAAATACAGTCGAATGCATAGTGTATCCCAATGCCGCCAGTAAACCCTCTGATTTGCTCTGGCCAGTCAGGGTCTTGGTAGTCAACGAGAGCGTCATACCCGTATGGCTCTGCTTTGAGAAGCTTCCACCGAGCCTCGCTAGCTGCGCCGTACAGCTTGATAGCTTTGCCGCTCGATTTCGCACTGAGCCGTATCATCTGCGCCGCAAACAATGCGACTGATGTAGATGCACCATAGACGAAAACGTTGATTACATCGGCTTCGTCCCATCGGCTCGGTGCGGCGGATTTCCACTCTGGGTGCTCTTGGAAAACTTGCTCGCGATCATACGCAAACGGCGCTTCCATTCCTAGCCGGTACCATATCGCTTGGGCAGACGTAAGGGCTACAAGACTTACACCCGCAGCCTGCTCCAGAGTCACCGACTTGGGTACCTTCCATACTAGATCCCATGGGACCACAACAAATTCTGCAAAGGCACCCGGTCGTTCGTTGACACTGCAAGCACCTTGGAGAAAACCAGCAACCTCGTTTCCAACGCCGAGATCGGCTTCCGTGGGTACATCACCGCCAGTTTGGATTATGGTACCTGCGAAATCGCTCCCAACCGTCCGTCCAGAATCACCCAGCGGATGCGCGACATATAGTGGGTCAATGGGATTGAGCGCAACCGCCTTGACACGAATGAGTAGTTCGTTCGCAGCAGGCTCTGGTCGAGGTATGTCGCCGATATACGCTGTTAGGTCCTCCGCGGCGAGTATGAGGGCTTTCATAGTGGTTCGCGTTGGTTGGTTGGCCGGTTGGTTGGTGTTGTCTTGAGTGCGGTTACGCTAGTTTACAGCAGTCTGAAGCGGTGGATACAACCGTCAATTTTCAGTTTGATGTAGCTTTTTCTGGCTTCGAACGGAAGCATCTTATTTATGGAAGTGGTGCATGTCAGTCGCAAGGGCGTGGATGACTAACATATGCATGGTAAGCGATAGTCCCCGCCCTGGATTACGTCTTCTAAGGAAGGTTCCCTTTACCAAACACCCAAAAGCGCTTGGAATCACAAAATTATTGAGAATCAAGCTTGAAGATCACGGGACGCTGCTACCTTGGTTCAAAATCTTGATAAGGTCTCGCGCGACCTATCAGAGGCGAGAGATACAATCGCACGTTCTGGGTTGAACAAAAGCCCTGGAACTCCTTTGTGAGCCATGGTAATGTGATCAAATCTGTGTATTGCCATTAATGATTTCCGTGGTAGGTCTGCCAACAGGTTCATGGACGGTCGTAGGCTATGCAATACGGAGTATATAAGGAATCTCTCCCGGATGTTTTTTCCTCTTCAACTACAAATCTTTTCCATTACAGTCTCAAAGTCTTGACGCAAATTACTTCTACCAAGCACTGCGTTTTCAGCATGGAGTCTAACAACATCTGCGGCAAGGTCCTTTCCAAGGCCACAGCAGAGCATTACCTCGAACTCACCCAAAGCCTTCATAACCTCATCATTTTCACACTCGACTGCGACAACAAGTACTGTCTAGCAAGCCAAAAGCAAGATACTTGGTCCCTCCGCTCTGCTCGTCGTCCAGACCCCCTGGACGAACACATTTCCAATATCAAGAGCAGAATACATTCACGCCACGTGGGATTCTACGAAGACTGGAAAGAGATCAAGTACGAAGCCGCATTTAAGTGGCCTGTTTCCGAACACGCAGGCTCACTGTGGACGATCTTCGCAAGAGCCATGGACCAAGACAGATCCATCTACGAGATGAGAAACTGGTTCTCGCACGACTTTGGTAAGCGTGGTGGCACTCTTGAGGTGGAGAACGAAAAGTTCAACGGATTGCAAGAGGCATATAAAAGTCTTCTTCCAGGTCTTACTGAACTACTAGCGAAGCTTGAACTAGCACTCCAAGATGAGGCGGCTTGGGTGTCGGAGTCCAAGGTAAAGGCTAGGAAGTATGAAGAGAACCAGCCTGAGTATACCAGGGATACGATGGCGGTTCAGTTGGAGCTTGTGGCACGTCAAGAGAAGTTTATCGCAATGACGAAGCGGATTGAGATCAATGACGCTGCTGAAGCGGAGTGGGTTGTGAAGGAGGTTGAAGGAGAAGAATGGGTTAGTGACACAGAGGAGGGTGTAATACCATGGGCCAATATCGGTGAAGTCAACGAGAGTCTTTGGGACTACGCATCGAACACGGACGAGGACTCGTCGGAGTGCACCGAGGATCTTCCGGCCTCATCATCGCAAGACCCTGACGACTGGGCATACGACTCTGGATACGAAGACGACGAGGGGCTCCCGGATCGCTTGTGCAAGGCTCCCGCATCCGACGCCGGATCTATCAGCGCGACAATATAGCACCACGGGGACGAAACTACATATATGACATCAAGGCTCGGCCCGTTAGCGGCACAGAACTTCCGACTTCCTCACTCTACCTGAGAGCGGTTTGTGGCCTTTGCGCAACTGTCATCCCTGTCTAGTCTGTTTCAAGATCGGCCAGACCGCAAATTTCCGAGAACTGCGTAACTTGTGGTACGTGGATGTGGATCTGGTAGTCCTTCCTCATGTTATGGGAAAATTGATTACCGTGAGGGATACGGCAAGGGATGGAATTGGTGTTGAGCTTGTATAAGAAGCTTGATCGCTGTGGCCAAGAGATATTGCTTCACTCACCACATCACATCTTGCATCTTGACAACCTGCTCGTTGATCGAAATTACCTTCATGATGATGTTCTCTCAGTACTCCGTCGCTACCGTCTTCATGCTGGTCACAGCCATCACTGCCACACTGGATCCTGCGACTTCGAACACAAACGGCAGCTACCCTTCAGCTCCCAGCTGTTCACGTATGCTTCACATTCGTTCATCCCATGCCAACATAGAGGTTAACAATGAATACAGCCATCAAGACCAGCAAAGCTATCCAAGCCGCCGAGTGCAGCCACAACACACGCACATCCAAGCAGACCTTCGCCGTCTTCACTCAAGACCACCAGTACGATGGCAACCATGGCTGGCCTTATGGAACATGCGAAGCATACAACTGCGCGCCAGGATCGGCGATGAAGGCCAAAGCCGGTACCTGGACATTCTTCTGGGATGCAGCAGGTGTAAAGGGTGAGGAGAGCGGTGACGGTGCGGGATGCATCAAGAGCCCTAAGGATAGCACTTGCGGATGTGAGAACTCCGATGGTACCTTCGTCTACAAGGGAACCAACTGCAAGTAGTCGAACTGGGAGTTGCTATTCGAGGTTGTTGGCAGACAGCACATTCTTATCTCATTCGATTGTATATAGTTCCGAAGCGTCGCAAAGATGAATCTTATCCAGCCTAGAGCTTCTTGTCCATGGATTCTCCAGTGATATCATGTGTTCAATTTATGTTCATGGTTTGATGTCGCTTCTCAAAAACCAGTGCACATGGAGACACAGCGCTTCCGTTTTGGCCGCCTTCGTACACTTCGAATAAGACGAGACAGGCTTACAAAAACTCCGAACCGTTTTCTTTGGGCGCAAGAAAACTACATGGAGAATCTCCAATATGTTTCAAGTGCTTGAGGACTGGAACTTCTGGGTAAATCAAAGAGTAAGAGGCTACATGCAGAGATTGCAACCTTCCATGTAAGCCTTTCGCGACTAACCAAGTAGGTGCACTTGTCGTATTCAACCTTTGCGACCAGACTGTTCAAAGAACCCTGTCCATATCTTTGGCATTCTGGGAAGAGAGACAAGAAGACATAGGTCGGAGTTCATCCGTTTTTGGGACGAGGAATGCAACGGCATGATGTCGTATATCAGTAGTTTTGGCGTCAACCAACATAAAAGGGTTTGAGAGAGTGAAGGTAGAAAGATACAATAAGGTTTCATAGTGTCTTTACGACTTGGTTCTCGGTTGTCACATGGACTTCTAGAATCTGCTAGCTAGACATGAACAAGTCGAGATAAAGCTTATGACTTTGACATGCTCGCCTGGGTAGCCCAGCATAGGCCGAAACCTTCATAGTTTGAATTGACCACCTTCCGAACCAGATAGCTGCTTCACTCCATGAACGATGCATGGTCATGTTTTGATAGTAACAGGCGTCTTTACAGCATGATGTTTCTCGTGGAACTCTCGCACTCAATCCACGGAACCATGAATTTTTAATTCCCTTTGTTTGACGCCGTCATCTGTGAAGAAGCAACGTAATTGGAGACAGTGACTCGAGAGCCATATTGCAAGAAAGAGCAGGCCGCGAACATAGACGCCGATATCCTTCCTTTTGGTGGATCGAAACTCGTATGGTGAGTGATAGAATTTTCGTCCTGCGATTCAGTGGTTTATAGATGGCAGCGTAGTAAAGCTACTAAGAAGCTGGACGAAAACCATAAACCTGCAGCTCGATGGTCTTGGAAGCAGCAGATGGAGCACAGGTTTTCCATGTCCCATGACAAATGTTCAAAGAGTTCACTTCCGCATAGTATACATGTTGAGTTTTCAAATGCCAGCCACAAGAGATCTCGTAAGTTCTCGCATCTCTGTTCTGGAGATTGTTGCCTGGAGAAAAGCAAGACAGTCATAACTTAGTGCTGATCATATTTTGCGAGACTCCGAACGGGCGGCAGACATGAAATCGTTGTAACAATACTTTGATGAACAAGACGTAGCAAGTGTTTTGTAGGCAGAATGAAGGGGATATGGGCCTGAGGCCTTTTATGTACACCCATCCGAGGAGGCTAGCGGGTACAACGGTGCATCATGGTGTGTCCGACAAGAATTTCGAGCGCGAAAGCCGAACAAAGTGTGGGTAAAACTAATGGAAACTAGCAGCTCTTCACTCTAGACGCAGTTACAAGTTTGAATCCAGATGTCATATCGTTCACGCAAATCCCATCTATCATTACCAGTATTTCCAGCACGTGGTCATACAAAATCTATCCCTTCCTGCATCGTATGTACGATAATACGCACCATACACAGCAGCTCGTCCTTAAGCCTCGGGTATCTTCCCCCTCATGCCCGGGGGCAGCAACGCATCTGCCTTCCTCGCAGCTTCGACCTCCTCAGCCGTAGGCTCTTTCGGTACGTCAACGATGACGCTTGGGTCTTTCGAGCGCGAGGCTAGCATGGCTGCGCGCTTCTAGTGATATGTCAGCTCAACGATGTCTAACTCTCTGTCATGCCCTGAGGTAGTCACAACGTAAATTACGCCATTTGGACGACTTCTGCGCATAGGTATGAACATACCTCCCTAGCATCCCTGCCCAGATTTTCTCCCTCGCCGAGAAATTCGGCATCGATGCCCTCTTCATCCGGTGACCGCATAGAGCCCCTGACTCCACTTGCCTCCTCTGTCGTTCGTCTCCTCAGTTCCTCCGGGGTCACTTCGCCTCCGTCCAACTCGACGGGCGCGTCATTTATCGCAGGTGTGTTCGTGTCGATGAGCGGCGTTTGTGTGACGACTGCTGGGCTAGTCTTGTGAGGGAAGGTGCCGCTTCGTGAGATGGGCGAGATGGGGTCGGCGCCCGGCGGAGGTGAGAAGCCGGCCGCGGTGAGAATGGGTGGAGACATGGTGGGCGGATTTGACATGGTGAGTACGGAGTGATCGAGTGCTAGACCGTTATTCGTG
>Ga0265797_10001534_pt1 | contig 40467 bp, 34 predicted proteins | sample P2T30metagenome_FD_192433 | JGI IMG/M metagenome (GOLD analysis project Ga0265797, IMG submission 192433) | Plant litter microbial communities from East Loma Ridge, Irvine, California - P2 T30 | ecosystem: Environmental > Terrestrial > Plant litter > Unclassified | place: USA: California...
GGTTTCGGTGGACTATGGGCAGTCTCAGGGCCTGGGTCGCCGCGAAGAAATCACCTGGAGCAGGCTGCCAAGGTGACTGGTCTGGAGCTCACGATCCCGGTACAGCCAGTCTGGACGGATGAAGATGTGGACAACTTCAAGTGGCATAACAAGAGCGAGTCGGAGGTCATGACAGGGACGGTGAAGGCATGGTTGAGCCACCACGTGGTTTTGCGCGAGTTCTTGGAGTCGGGACAAGAGACAGCTTTGATCTTTGAAGACGACATAGACTGGGACATTCGGCTCAAGACTGTCCAGGTGCCACTGGCGCAACGCGCTGCGCGCTCGCTGGGCAAGACCGCGAATGTTGACACATCAGTGTACCCATGGGGCGCACCGCAGGACTGGGATCTGCTATATCTGGGACACTGCGGCGACTACCTCAACCAGATCACGAGCGGTGTTGGCGTCGGCCACCACCACCCTTCAGACCTGGAGAAGTTGAAGCACGTCTTGTATGAGGATCCCAGCATGCTCAACCACACAGATCTGCACCCCTACACTGCATCGTTCCTCACAGCACTTACCGTGCCTGAGCGCACACGCGTCCTGCACCATTCAGTCTGGCCTTTGTGCACCTTCGGCTACGCCATTACGCGTCGCACCGCCGAGCGTTTGCTCAACGAACTTGCTCCGGCGAAAGAGGATATCAAAAAGCACATTACGGCCTACGACGCGGCGATTCTTACCGCTTGTCGCGACAACTATCTTCTGTGCTACACTTTACAACCCGAGCTCTTCCACCACATGGAAGGCGAGAGCCTCATCGCAGGCGAAGAGACAGACCCCGTGCCACGACCACCTGTTGACGCAGCCGGACTCGAGCAGGTGAAGTGGCGCAAGGAAACCAGCAACATCGGCTGTGGATTCTGGTCTGGCGAGTTCTATCCCGAAGGCGACCAGCACAGATTGCATGTCCTTCAGCAGGAAGTGATAGGCAAAGGACAGTGTCTGAAGCCTGATAGACATCCTTGATCTTGAAAAGCGGGATTCTTGTCAAAATGTATAGAGCAGTGGAGTTTTCTTTATATTGGTAGGGCTGAAATGCCCCATCTTTGCAGCGCATTTATGAGGCAAGGCAAAGGTGCTCACGAAGCACATCTTAAGCTGACGGCGTTTTGTCTTTTTGTGTCTTTATTCTCGCGACCCTCCAGGAAAGTGGTTGGAGGTCGATCTTGTATACCCGAACATCTACATAGATATGTCATATTTTTTCTCTGTCTGCTTTATTGATGAATCGTGCATATATGTATCGCTTTTATTCAAATCTCATCACTCAAAAGCTCCGATTGGATCGGCTCAGTCGATAGTTCCAAGGACCCTAATCAGATCCCGCCGGCTTGTGCAAGATCTGGGGCAAGGCGAAAAATTTGGGGCCGGCCGAGGGTCTTCTCTGGTCGTTTGGGATTTGGATCACCGATCTTTTTCTCTTTACCATCTACAAACCCCACCCAACATGGCGAAGCGACTTCACGAGGACGTCGCCAGCGCCGAAGCTGCGGTGCAGCAGGAGCAGGCCACCAAGAAGGCCAAGAAGCAGAAGCTGGCCGCCATCGGACCCGACGAGCGCGCTGGCGAGAATGTTTCCAAGGAAGAGAGGAAGAAGATGAAGCGCAAGATGAAGGAGAACGAGAAGGCTGCTGAGGAGGGTGCTATCGATGCTGCCGTGGAGAGCGACGAGAAGGCTCTGAAGCGCGCGAAGAAGGAGGCTAAGAAGGCTGCTAAGGCACAAGAGGCGGCCGACAATGTCGCGGAGGGCACTGGCGACGCTGATGCTGCTGCAAAGGCCGAGAAGAAGGCTGCTAAGGCTGCTAAGGCTGCTGAGAAGGCGGCGAAGAAGGCTGCTAAGGCTGGCGAGAGCGCGAAGACGACCGACTCTGAGGCTGTTGTCGAGAAGATCACCGCTGCTGCTGCTGCTGCTGCTTTCTCGCCTTCGTCTGGATACACTGAGCATCCCGAGCTTACTGCCCTTCCTCAATCCCAGATCGACGCTTTCTTGACCGACAAAATGATCACCATCGACGCCAAGGAGCCTCTTCGTCCTCTCACTTCTTTCAAGTACTTGCCCGTCAGCGAGGAACAGCGCACACCCTTCAAGAACTTCACCACCCCCACACCTATCCAGGCTGGCGCGTGGCCACACTTGTTCGCCTTCAAGGATGTCATTGGTGTCGCCGAGACTGGTTCTGGAAAGACTCTGGCTTTCGGTGTGCCCACTGTCTCCCGCTTGAGCACCCAGTCTGCAAAGGAGCGCAAGAGCATCAAGGCTTGCATTGTCAGCCCGACTCGTGAATTGGCCTGCCAGATTCACGACGAGCTCGCGAAGCTCTCCAAGCCGTACAACATCAAGATTGCCGTCGTCTACGGTGGTGTGCCCAAGGATGCGCAGCGCGTGCAGCTCAACGGCGCAAACATTGTGGTCGCTACTCCCGGTCGTCTCAACGACTACATCCAGGAGGGCTCCATTGACCTTTCCAAGGTCGAGCACATGATTCTCGACGAGGCTGACCGTATGCTGGACAAGGGTTTCGAGCAGGAGATCCGCAAGATCATCTCCGTCACTCCCACCACCGGCAAGCAGACCATCATGTTCACCGCCACCTGGCCGCCTTCCGTTCGCGACCTCGCATCGACTTTCATGAAGAGCCCCGTCAAGGTTGCCGTCGGCGACAATCCCTCCGGTGAGCTCCGCGCCAACACTCGCATCACACAGACCGTCGAAGTCATGGAGCAGCACGCCAAGCAGAACCGCCTCATCGAGCTGCTCAAGCAGTACCAATCCGGCAAGAACAAGAGCGACCGTATTCTTGTCTTCTGTTTGTACAAGAAGGAGGCTACCCGCATCGAAGAGTTCATCGGCCGCCGCGGCTTCAAGGTCGGTGGCATCCACGGCGATCTGCCCCAGCACAAGCGCACAGAGTCTCTCGACGCTTTCAAGCGTGGAGACGTCCCAATTCTCGTCGCCACCGATGTTGCCGCCAGAGGTCTCGATATCCCCAACGTCAAGGTCGTCATTAACGTCACCTTCCCTCTCACTGCTGAGGACTACGTCCACCGTATCGGCCGGTAAGTTCTTCTTGACCCATGAAAAATTAGATGTCACGATTACAGCTAACACATTTCCGCAGTACTGGTCGTGCCGGCCAAGACGGCCTCGCCATCACTTTCTTCGGCGAAGCCGAGAAGCACCTCGCTGGCGCTCTCGTCAACGTTCTTAAGGCCGCCGGCCAGCCCGTCCCCGAAGAGCTCATGAAGTACGGCACCACCGTTAAGAAAAAGGGCCACGAGGCCTACGGCGCTTTCTACAAGGATACGGAGGGCATGAAGGCTGCGACGAAGATTACGTTCGACTAGGCTAGGCTCTTGTGTGGGCTTTGGTACAGTTGAATGTGATGTGATGTTGATGGAAAGAGCTGGATACTACCTTTTGTGTTGTTGTTTTGATCAAAGGCATGGCGAGGCGTTTATTGGGGTTTAAAATGTGTTTGGGTGAGGGTTGTTTTGATAAGATGGTAGAGATTTAGATCTAGAGGATTTGCTAAAAAGCAGCTGTTTGCAAATGTTCGACATTACGTACTTCCGGCTTGGGTATGGCCACTGCAATACGCGATCAGATATGGCCAAGCGCTCTTTGTGCTACTGCGGTGAACATTGGGGCATGAGCTGCAGTGTGCTGCGAAGCCTGCGGTCGCCTCGATGGCAAGGCACATGATCTACCAAAAGTTGCTGTATAGTCGAGCTCAATAACATGTACGCTAACGATTCGCAGTCTCAACCCGCCTTGCTTTCGCAGTCCGAATGAGTTTGGCGAGATCACACCATGGCTCTGCACATCAGCATGCCAAAGATAAGGGAGCTACCAGTTTACATCCAATGAACTCGCTTGCCTGCTCGACGCAACGGTCATCCATGGCATCTCGCTGGGCATAAGGTTGCGCTGGTTTTTTACGCCTGATTGTATCAGTCTGCTTCTTGCCACGTGATTGGCGAGATGCGAAGGGTATCTCACTGGTGAGTAGGCTCGTTTCCATATCTATGTCAAAGGGCAGCAACTTGAACAGCTACAAAGTCATGGTTGTTGGTTGCAGCGCTATTGTCCGCGCAGCTTGTACATTCCCAACGCTGGAAAGATCGAAACGTCTCGTATTGAGACATGAATGGACTTGACGCCGGAATATGTAGAGGCATCGACGGAGGTTCTCCACGCAAAGTATCGATAGAAACACGTCTGATTTTCTTTACCGCTCACAAGTACCACCGAAGGAGGAGTTCTAGTGGTGAGCAATCACACCAGCACGGCTTTAGTAAAGCTCCCTCCATCATACGATGGTCCATGAAGACAATTCCGCAGAAGCAGCCTCCTGGATTTCCCTTTGAATGAGATATCCAATGATCGGATCTCTGCTGACGCACCATTTCTTCGCATGCTGCAGCGCCGTCATGCCGTCCACGCCTTCGGTATGTATGTCAGCGCCGTACTCCACCAACACTCTCACCGCTTCTAGCGACCCGTCGTCTATCGCCGCGTGGAGCACTGGGTTTTTATCGTCGCCCTTGCCAGTCTTCCTTCGAGCATTTTTGTCCGCGCCTCTTTTTAACAGCAGCCGGAGAATGCTCATGTCGTTCCAGTGGTACCGGATTGCGGTTTCCAGAGCGGTAGAATATAGGCCGCTGGCGTTAGGGTCGAAGCCGTGCCCCAGGAGTAATTTGACGCAGGTAAAGTGGTGGATGGAGATTGCTGCGTGCAGCGGATGGCCCCATTTTCCTTGTTCAGAGTCGTGGGCGGAATTTTCACGACTTTTGGACGAGTGAAAGCTTGATTGAGATCCGCTGCGAGCATTCTTGCGCTCGAGTTCAAGTCGCAGAAGGTTTGGAGCGCCCGAAAAAGCGAAAAAGTAAGTTTTGGTTGCTGTGAGAGAGTAGGCTCGGCCTTTCTCATCGTAGCGGTAGACGACTTTCCAGAGACTGAGCACAATGTCGAGAGGGAAGGCTTCCACGAAAGATTGTTGCGGTACACCATGAATTTGTGCCAACTCTGCATGGGCCACGACTTCCGACAAGGTGTAATCCAGGAGAGGGTACATAGCGCAGAGTCTGCGCTGTTGCTCCCATTCGGGTGTTGAGCCTACAAGTCCCGGCAGGGTTCGACCTGCGAGTAAGATGTACTCGAGGCAACGGGTCTTGAGAAGATCGTGGGACAATCCGACGGGATTCTCTACTTTTGAGTTGTCGAGCCTGCTTATGCCACTGTTCTGTAAATATTGCTTCAACGTATCTTGAATGAAGGATACGTGCTTGTCGTTGGATGGTGAGATTTCTGTCAATCCTTTGGTTGTGTCGAGGATGAACCTCTCGATTCGGCTGGAGTCGCGAGTCTCATCTATGACTGCTGCACCGGACCTCTTTTTAGTGGAGAACATGACGGCAAGGTACAGCTCTCTAGTCGAAAGAGGACGCTGCGCGAAAGCGAGCCAGAGTAGCATGGGCAGAAGATAACGGCTGTCGTCTGGAGCTCTCCCGAAAATGGCGTCCTCGTACAAATGAGTGAGAACCACGGGTATGGCGTTCATTTGAGCTTCCACATCCTGGCTATGCCCGCGATCACTCTCCGTGTTGACTGCACAGATTACATAAACAAGCCAGAGGAAAGTCCCGCGCGCCCTGAATAAGATAACAGAGATGAGCCTATCGCGGCTGGTGGGCTCCAAGGCTCTTAGCTTGTTTTGCGCATATGTCAGGAGATCATCTTGATGACCGTGATGACAGTCAAGGTCTATCTGGAGACACATTTCGACATGCTGATGTATGGATAGTGCCGGCTCGCAAAGCAAACACGTAGCCGGACATGGGAAGATACTGCCTTGCATCCGAGGTCCTCGAAGAACTCAATCATAGCGCGAACGTCTGACTCTTTGCATTCGTCGAGCGCGTCGATGTGGCATGTCAAATCTCTCCCTCTTAATAGTAATACGCAATCCCGAAAGTGCTCTTCCAGAAGCTCTACAAGCCAATTCGATTCATTCCGTCTTCTTTGCTTGATCGTTCGGTCAAGTCCTGGACACTGGTCTAGAAGTTGATGCAAGAGCGAACGAAACATTCCCTCGACCGATCTCTCCAGCAAAGTGCCCTTTGCATTGAAGAAGAAGGACATCCGGAGATCGTGTGGGAATTTCTGGTCGGCGTGTTTGACCGCGAGCCGCATCAGAGTGGACTTGCCTGCACCTGGCTTCCCTCGAACCCACAAGAAGCCATGATGTTCCGTCACGGAGGGATTGTCGCGCCATGTTGTATACTCTTTGCTGCTGAAAAACCATTGACAGGTATTGCCGTATGTCGCCTTGATTGTATGGCGTCGCAGGTCCATGTTGTCGAATCTGAGAGCGTCGATGACCTTGCCAGGCGGCGGGCTTTCGGTCTTTGGTGTGACGAGCGCGGCGCTTTGATGTACTGGCCCATAGTAATTTTGATGATATTGATCTCCAAGCTGAGCTCGTGAATTATCGTTCATGGTGATGCGGTCGAAGGCCTGCTGGCGCATGTCGCTCGCCTGGCTGCTTTCATTCGCCATCTGCTTCGCTCCAGCCATCTGCTCGTCGGCGCCGCATGAAGACTGCATGGTCGATAACAAGCCTCATGGCATGAGTAGTGCGTGTTGGAAAGAGAGACCATCCACCCCGATTACCTTACCATGGCCGTCAACCTGGAGCTCGACACACCTCAGCCTGATGCGGCGTCAGCCTCTACGCCACAATCTGCAGCTACGACGCTCAGCGAATCACATCAGTTTGGTCACCCTGACATCGGTCTGGATCGCGTAGAACGAAGTCTTTCAATGCCATGCTCCAGCTGTTACACTACTGCCCCGACCGTTCAGCACAATGTCGATGAACTTAGCGATGGCGATAGGATAGGATGAATCGAATCGCGAGAATGCGGCTGAACCATAGGTGCTCGCGACTGTAGTAATTGACAGTCTTCGATGTCAGGGCGAGGAAAGACCCAAACAAGCAAAGAACTTATGGCTAGCAAATAAAACACACAAAAGGGAGCCGGTGTTATGTCGACACAAGAAGCAAAAGAAATCGTACCACGATGGTCAATATGGGGGTCGAACCCACGGCCTTGGCGTTATTAGCACCACGCTCTAACCAACTGAGCTAATCGACCTTTTTCGGTGGGATCAAAATCCTGTCGTGAACCATGAAACTTTGAGCGCATGCATCGTGATTGAATGTCCAGTGAAGCAGCTCAAAGCTACCATCAAAGCAAGATAAATACCAATAGCTAGCGAGATGTTTCTACTCAACCCAGATAACCGAGCTCAAACCGTCCTCACCACCATCAGTACCCTTCGATCCAACAGGAAGGCTAGCAAGAAGGTTTCCGAGCTTGCCAGTAGTCGGGTCGCGAGCAACGACAGCAACGTTAGCAGAAGTCTGACCACCAACAGCGACCAGAGTGCCAGCCTTGTTGATAGAGAAAGTCCTAGGGTACCAGCTGTTGGCCTTGGTCGACTCAACGAACGTGAGCGCGCCAGTAGTGGCATCGATGCTGTAAGTCGCCAGGGAGTCCTGCTGCGAGCCGAAAGACTGGTCGTTGCGGACAGAAGCGTAGAGGAAGTTGCCGGCGACGCGCACCTCAGCGGCCTTAGTGGGCTGTTTCTGGGCCGCAGGAGTCTTGCCGGGAGCAAAGACCGACAGGGTCTGAGTCTTGCTGAGGGAGAGGCAACCGTTGGTGGAGTACCTCACAGTCCAGGCGGAGACCGTGTTGCTGAGCTCGTTGATGGTGTACAGCATCTGGCCCTTGGTGGTGCCGGCTGTGGGTGCCCACCAGGCACCGTGGCGTGGGCCATCACCAGCACCGGCTTGGGCGGCTGGGCAGGCAGTGAGTTTGCCGCTGGAAGAGTCGACGCTGAAGATACGGATGAGGTCGGCGCCAAGGTCTGGTGCGAGGAGGTTCTGGCCAGTGGGATCCTTGAAGATGGCGTGCGGGTGAGGAGCATTCTGGCGGGAGGCGACTGGGCCGGGCTGAGACATGGTGAACTTCTCCTTCTGCAGAACCTGGGAGCTGGAGGTCAAAGGCAGCTTGTAGGTTGTGACGGTGGAAGGGTCGCTGGGAGATGGTTAGATTTGACGACATGTAGCACATCATCGGCTCATCTTACTATTCCGCCATAGCCACGAAGCTGGTGCCGTTCACACCACCATACAGCGAGCCGTGGACCTCACCACCAGTGGACTTGGCCTGGCCGCTAGACTTGATGCTGCCATCAGCGTTGACAGCAAAAGAAGCGACAATACTGCCGCCACCCCACGATCCAGTCTCATCGAAGCAGTAAAGCGACTTGGACGGAGCATCAAAGGTGAGCCAAGAGGGCATACGGCCACAGCCGCTGGCCGAAGACTTCACAGCCAAAGAACCATTGCCATTGTTGCCGGCAGTGTATGAAAGAGTGTAGACGGTGCCGGAGAAGTGGCTGACAAAAAGATCGGCTCCAAGGGCGCTTGGTACCAGACCAAGGGCCGTAACGGCAATAGAGGAGACACGCATGGTGAGTAAAATCGCAGTATCAAACGCGAGATGGAAGAAGGAAGAGAGGGATGGTTGTTGGTACTCAGCCTTGTTGGTGGCCGGCCGGGTGGCAGGCTGTTATGTATTGCGATGGTCCATGTCTTGAATTGCGGGTAATGTATCTATCTCACACTTGGAAGGTTATGGCGGGCATGCTTGTCGCAGGCAAGAATCCGGAGGCAGGCCACTGCAGGCCCGCTACCGAAATAACACGGAGGTGGTAGTAGTGGTGGTGCGACGTGGAGGAGGACGCATCAAGATCAGCCTGATCAACCTGAAGCACATCCGTTGCTTGGCTCAAGCCCAAGCTTTTCGTGCCGTCGTCTTGCCTGCTTGCGGAGCATTTTAATGGTAGACGCTCGGGTCTGATGACACGCCTCGTTCATATATAGATATAGCTGCTTCATTAGCCATCGTCACACTCGACCATCCCTTTTAGCCGTGGTGTTTTGTTGCATGTTCCTTTGTACCACAGTCACGGAAAGCCAATCATAGCCCAGCGCGAAAGCCCCACCCACTACTGCCGCATTCAACCTCACCTCACCTTCAAACATCCTGTACAGTGCAAGGCGTCAATACGAAGGCATTTGATATTGGCAAAATGCTGATTGCATCCAAACCTCCAGCGCCCAGCAAACACCCGCTGAAGACTGATGGTCTGCAGGTTACACCAACCAATTGTTAGCGAAACGCCTGGCAAACGGGCCAGCACCGCTCGAATCGACATTTGAGGGTGGCTTACCTTGGCGATACTGACTGTAACATCAGCCTCTGCAAACCCTGACTGCACAGCAGTGAGACGGTGTTTCCACGCATTCCTCAGTGCCATGCCCTGCGGCAACCCTGTCCTCCAGCGTCTTGATCCCCAAAAGGCGGCTGTAGCAGCTTTTACGGTTTGGTATGCCCGCCGCCTCCAGGCTACACACCCGGAGTTGCCCCCGGGGGCAGTCATGGTAAGGAGTATAAGCGGAGCCCGAAGCCTAGGCTGATCAAGACTGACCCATTACCCAGTGGGGTTCTGGGATCCGAGCCGCATCGGAAGCCGGGGCGGCCAACATAAGTCCTTCTTGAAAGCCCTTTGTGTCGAGTTCCGTATGGTCATGCAGCGCGACGCTTCCCATGCCGCCGGAAAACTACTTCGAGGGGGGAACGAAAAGTGCGCGAGGCGCAAGTTTCTCTCATGTCGGCGCAGGGGCAACGATTGCTCCTTCCGTGATAAATGAAGGAAGCTCCTCTCGTCCCTGGGAATGCTGACGCGCGAGCCGCTGCCACCGGTGCGTGTCATGGGCTGGTATAGTGTGTGGTTCGAAAGAGTGGCAGAGAAGATGGCGCAAAAAGAGTGGCCGTGGTGGAGAGGAAAAGGTAAAAGTTGCAAGTCGGCGGAAAGCCAGCTTTGTTTTGTTCTTGTCGTGGCGGGAGCGGTGGCGGGATGGCGGGATTACGTTGACGCGCATGAAGGCGCGCGCTCTTCACTTGAACAGCTCGAAGTGAAGGACTGACTTGGAGAAACCATTTGGAGGGGTGCGGCGATTGGCGCCTTGCGGAGTTCTAGCAGCGCGACACATTGCCCGATCACATGAATGCCAAGGAGCGCGGCAGCACCTTTCACTTCGCCTCACTCTACCCGGCTGCCATTCACTGCCTCCGGACGGCATCTCTGCCTTGGATAATGTAGGTCCCCTGTCCAGGTTGAGATGTTTGTGGTTAGTGGGAACCTCAGTAGCAGTAGGATTTGCTTGCGGCGATTGTTCATATCTCAACTGACGAAACCTCCAGACCCCAGCGATCAAGCCGAGATACTGATGGTCTGCAGGTCACGCCGACCAACTGTTAGCGAAGCCCACTGGCCGTTAGGGGATGTACTTGCCCTGTTGAACTCGCCCTGCTGTTAAAAGCGAGGGTAACCACTGCAAATCGTTGTTTCACGTGCCTTCAAAACTGTAGATCTGAACACGCAACTGCCCTCGAAAACTCCACGGTGGGAGTAGCTCAGCAGAACCCCAATGCGCAAACGAGCGGACGAAGTCCATTCGCACCGAGGAGCAGTACCATGCAACGAATTGCAGTGACGACTCGTGGCTCGGGGACCACATAGCTCCACAAGACCTGCGCATCAGACTGATTTATCAACGCGCCGGGACTGCACGAGGACAACTTCAGATCGGAGAGCTGGTGAGACATTTGCATGCCAAACCTCTCGAGGTTGAAAACAGCCCAGGGAATTTTAAACCTCTTTGATCGACAGCCTGCATTCCCGCGCGGCAACTATACCAGAGGATCCGCATGTCTGTGCAGGGATGAAGACACTACCCGCCGTACGTGCTGTGACAGCTAATTTCGACAGGAGCCTGGTTCACCCTCGGGATGCTGGCAAACGCAGTTGAATGCGCTGCTGTGGTCGAGTTCGGTGAGCCGGGAGTCGTGGCGTTCGGGTATCGTCGTGTCAAGAGAGTGATGGGTTGTCGAGTGCGCCGCCGTGGATGGGTTCGGGAATGGTCGTGTTGGGGGGTGATGCTCGTGGCGGACTTGTCTGCGAAGGTCAGCAGCAGCAGGTCGGCGTCGCCCTGCTCGGTAAGTTTGATAGAGATACTCACCTGGAAGAACTCGCCCTGCTGTTGAGAGCAAGGGTAATCACTGCAAACCGTTGTTACATGATACCTGGAATGAGGGAAAATCACGCGTCACCCAGTCATCATGCCTGCACCCGAACAACTCCACCGTGGGAGCTGGCTCAACAAACCTCGAGACGCAAACGACCAGACCGAAGTCCAGTCGTACCTGGGAGCGGTGGAAGGGGACTCAACCTTGCGACCTGTGGCTCGAAGACTACGTAGCTCCAGGACCTGCGAAGAACCAGACCGATTTCGCCGACACGCCCGGACCGCACGTTGGGAAATCGTTTTGAGAGAGCTGAAGTGTGACCTACTAGGATGAGACCTTTCTGTCACGACCTCGGGGTTTTCTACTACTGCCAGGGGAATTTAAAACCCTTTCGTTCGCGAGGCAGGACTCTCTCACTCTCCTCTGCCTGCGACACCCGGGGATCCGCAAGACGGCGCAGGGACAGAACAACCACCCAAATCATGTGCTGTGACAGCTGACTCAATGGGAACCTGGTCTGCCCTCGGAATGCTGGTAGAACGCAGTTGAATGCGCTACCGTGATCGAGTTTGTGGATCGCCACGTCGAGAGGGTGGTCGAATTCTTGAATGCGCCGCCGTGGTCGAGGTCGGGGATCGGTTTGTCGAGAGGGTCACGGGTGGCGGACTTGTCTGCGAAGGTCAGCAGCAGCAGGCTGGGACTGCCTGCTCGGTTAGTTCGATGGAGGCACCCACCTGCGAGAACTCGCCCTGCTGATAAGGGAAACCACTTGCAATTCCGTTGTTGCATCATGTGCCTGTACCCGACAGCTCCACGGTGGAAGCCGGCTCATACATAATTTCAGTGCGCAAACGACCAGGACAAAGTCCAGTCGCACCTGGGAGCAGTGGCAATGGGCTTTACCCAAGCTGCGGACCTGTGGCTCGAAGACCACGTAGCTCCAGGACCTGCGACACCGGACCGATTTCATCGACGTGCCGGGACCGCACTCGCGAACTTCGGATCAGGAGAGCTCCGTGTGACACAGTGTGCCACGACCTCGGGCTTGTCTACTACCGCCAGGGGAATTTGAAACCCTTTCGCTCGCTAATGTATCTCTACAGGCAAAATACCCTCAAGCCCGCGACTCCCAGGGATCCGCAAGACGGCGCAGGAGCAGAGCCATTACCCGGATCATAATGCTGTGACAGCTAAATCTCAACAGGAACTTGACTCTGCCCTCAGAATGCTGGCAGAAGCCATGGTCGAGTTCGAAATATTGTCGCGCGTAAGGAGAGGTGGAGGGTAAAGAGTGAAAGACTTGGTGCATGCAAATGCATGCAAGGGAACAAGGGTGTCATCCAAAAGAAAGATGATGTGGTGTAAGAGGAGGACGGTGTGTTGCAAGAAAGTAGAAGGCGAAAAGTAGCGCAGGGCAAGAGAGAAAGAAAGGTGGGGTGTCGTGTATTCAGTGAACTCACGTGTCGTCACGGCTAAAGCCGAAGTCACATGCGCCGCGAAGTGAAAGTGAACGGTGACGAGCACTGCCCCTTGGAGGCGACACCATTTCACATGCCACGCTACATCACATGTCAAAAGCTCCGTGCGACTCCAGAACCTCGAACCCACCACCAACAGTCGCGCCAGATCCTCGCGCCGCACCACCGCTGTTATCGCCTCTCCTGTAACCATTATCGACAATCATTTTCCAGTGAGAGGCTACCGCACCTCGTGTGCCATAATCATGGCTCGTATCAACGGCAACCTCGACCGCAGCGCGGCCAGAAAGACTCCCGTAACAACATCGCAGCACCGTGGAAAGAGGAATGCCGCAGCACAAACCGAAAGCAGCGCACCTCCGAAGAAGCGCAAGAGGCAGGTCCACGCCGATGCCTCGCCACATGATGGAAGCGGCCTAGAGCAGCACGATCCTTCTCATGCCACCCCCGAGAACAGCCGAGTTCGCATCGATCAGGTCATTCATAAACTAGCGAGGGCAGGAAAGGACACACTGGTGTACTGTGAGACCACGCCTCTGAAATCGGAGCCACAAGTCCACCCGCCGGCTCTCGATCTTGGTCTCATCAAGCTGAGCACAGCTGAATTGCAGTTCTTGGACGACTCGGTGTTGTACGGTTATTTGACATCAAACGACTTTCTGCCTTGCATCGCGCAGTGGAAGAAGAAATGTATCAACGACCCTCGGCTTAGGTCTCTTCTCCTGTCAGCGTTGCCCGATGACGAGTATCCATTCGTGCAGACCGCTACATACCTTGCACAGGAAGCACCCAAATACGTCAACATCCTTGAGGAACGCCACACTCTGAATCATCCCCACGCCGAAATCATCTTGATCTGTCTGAAGTACGTCTGGCGTCCCAAACGCTGCATCATGGCGCAGTTCATGCACTTCCTGCCCGAAGCCCAGTACCCACGTCTCGAAGAATTCATCTACATGTTCTGCGCCCGCGCCTTGCTTACAGTTTATGCGGATCTACGCCTCCACGGTGTAGATGGCTTCTTCGCTATCATGATCGATAGCCGATTTGCTGAGCCGATGACCCTGGAGGCTCGTCGAGCTTGGGATAGACTCTTGATCCTCCCAAGCAGCTCTTCTGGCGCCAATACTGCGGCGAGCGTGAGCACCATTCAAGCCGCATCAATCGCCTACGCCAAGCATACCGGCTTTAAGTCGCATGCTACACCTCTCAGTGAAGACGAGGCTCTTGAGCTGCAATTCAAGGTGGAGACGGAGTGCTGGAAGCTCAAGAATGCATTCATTGACGCAGTAGGTGAGGATCCTGACCTCAAGGTCCTCATTCCGCCTGAGGTTGGACAGGCTGAGCTGTCGAAGATCAGGAGGCGTGAAAAGAAGGCTGGCCCAACACCGCAGTTCACGCTAAAGCCCGTCACACATTGCTACCCTGCCTGCAGACCCGCCAGCAAATTGCACACTCAACCATGCGTCGAGAGAAAGCTCGCAGCTCAAGAACAGTGGCAGAAGGCCAAAGGCGATGACGTGGAAGCAGACGTCCCCGATCAAGAGCCGGCAAGAGTCGACTTCACCTTCCAGCAGAAGCAAAGCACCTTGATCCCACCAGAGCAAGTCATCTCCCGTTTCAACCAGCGAGACGTCGTCGAACCCTTTTCGGACGATGAGAAACTGGTCGCTCTGAGAAGATTCAGAATGGTCTTGGATCTCAACAAGGGAGACGTGATCGACGGTGCTTTCGAATGGACCATGATCTCCAAGGTACTCGCTGGCCGCAGCGTGGCCGACTGCGTGCGCTTCTACTATCAACACAAGCACATCATTTTCATGAAGCTGGAGACACGTCCAGACCCTGAGCAGCCATTCGTGCCGACTGGCGTTCCTGGCCCGGAGCTGTCTGCGGACACACAAATCGCCACCCTGCAAGCTGACAGAACGGATCTGCGCATCAGGAAAGAGATGTTGGAAGAAGATGCTGTGAGGATGTGTTCCAGCGAGATCTTCCACAGGAAGCGCGGAGACGATCACATGCAAAGCTGCCGTCAGAAGGACAACGAAATCGACCACCTGAAGGGCCAGCTCAAGGCTGCTCAACGTCAGAAGAATGAGGGAAGGGAAGGCGCGAAGAAGCAACTCATGGGCGAGAATGAGAACCTGAAGCAGCAGCTTGCCGAGAGCAAGGCCTACGCTGAGACGCAAGAAAAGCTAGCCGCAGAGAGCAAAGAATTCGGTGAGTGGCAGGACAAACGTGCTGACGACTATCTGGCAGACGCCAAGCGTCTAGAAGAGGAGCTGAGGGAGGTGAGGCAGCAGCTAAGGTCGAAAACTTCTCATGCCGAGGAACCGAAGCGCGATGAGAAGCCCAAGGTTGAGCAGCACAAGCCCGGGCCACAGAAGGTCGAGCAGCATAAGTTGGAGAAGCCCAAGTATGAGGAGCGCAGGATGGAGATGCCTAGGGCTCATCAGCCAGCAGTTCAGCAGTCCACAGCCAGACAGCCAGGAGTCCAGCGGACAACAGTCCAGCAGCAGGCGTTCCAGCAGCGAGCATTCCAGGAGTCACGAGTTCGACAGCAGCCAGCCCAACAGCAGGCATTTCAGCAGTCGCGGGTCCAACAGCAGGCGTTCCAACAGCCGGGAGTCCAGCAGCCGAGAGTCCAGCAATCTGGAGTCCAGCAGTCGAGAGTCCAGCAGTCGAGAGCCCAGCAATCGCGAGTCCAGCAGTTGGGACGTCAGCAGCAGGCAGTCCAGCAACAGGCAGTCCCCCAGCAGGCAGTGCAACAACCGACAGTTCAGCAGCCGGGCGCCCAACAGCCGGGAGCCCAGCAGCCAGTCCAGCGGCCACCGGTCAGGTACGGCGAGATGCCGGAAGGATATGGTTTCCTCAAGCACACGACACACACTCACATACCCAGGCAGTGGCGCGGAGGGAGATAGGGTAGACTAGATCAGCACTTCAGAATCAGTAGCACAATGATATCGTTTTCTTTGTTAGATTTCACTCGCGTGTAATGCAGCCTTTCACTATCTCGCTGTCGTACATTGCAATATTTGTGGATGCTGCGTGAGGGACTTGCACGCAGGATGTGGTGATCACTGAATGCATCTTCGTCTTCTCGGTGGCGGACACAACAAATTCTCAAGACAACATCCCAAGTATGTGCACACAAAATTCGGAGAGTTCACAGCTCTCTCGGTGGTCGGTGTAGCGACATGTGTCTAGGGCCCGTAGAGTATGTGCACGTAGGCTCACGAGACTGTATTCTTACCTCCACGGCACGCATCATCGTGATTGACAAGGCGATCTTGGAAATGTGCTTATAGTATTTGGAAAGTGAACATTCTCTCAGCGGTTAGGCTCAAACATTATGAGATGGAATAAAAAGGCGTGTGCATTGTGATCTTTGGGAGGACCCTGTCGTCTCAACGGTCACGACTGCAGTAAGTAAGCAGATTGCACTGCATACGTGCATCAAGTCTTGTTGGAGCGAAGCATGATCTTTAAGCTTTCTCCATGGCATACATAGCCGCGCATGCATGGGGCGATACAGGTAATATCACACCAATTCTTTGGAGCGAGTGAGTGTCTTCTCTTCTTCTCGATGGTATGTATATTCGGCCTCAGTGACAGGGGTCGCCCAAAAGATCTCGGCTTCTGACATACTTGTGTCACAAGATCATGGCTATTTGGGGTGCGAAATGAGGACAGTACTGTGCGAGAAATGAAGACGAGACCAGCGGAAAATGACCAAGGCAAGGCAAGGTAGTGGGGCGTTGTGGGTCAGTGTGAACCATGACGTCGTCACGGCAAGAACCGAAGTCGTGAAGTGAATGGCTGACGAACGCGACTTGCACGCAAGCAACCCGCTCCAAGCCACCACACGTCGCAACACTGGCTCAAAAACACACGTCATGCTCCTTCTCTGCTACTAATTTCATCCTGCCACCACCAACAGCGTACACACCAATTTCGTCACACGTTCAAAGGTCCCAGGCTCGGGATATCAAGACCTTCTTCTCACACTCCTGAAAGACCAGTTGCGGTGAAAACCTAGCATCCACGGTAACCCTCGTCTTCCCTTCTCTGAATTCCAGCCGAAACTTGTTTCGACATCCAAACCATCACAAGCTGACAATCGTCAGAGGTGCTCCATCGCAAACATAGAGAGCAGCATGGAGTCCGTTCGCAATACCACCAACATTGCCGACGAGGCGGCAGACTCGTACACCTAAACTCCTCAAGCCACGCCGCATCTCCACCAGCCAACTGCCAAATCTCCAGTATTACCCAAAGCACTCCTGTCTTATCCCGCCAGAGACTGCGGCGACTGCTTCCCCAAGGGTTCTCTGCATACCAATAAGTGTCACAGAGCATTCGCTGCTCTATTGCAACGATACATCCAGGCTGCCAAGAATGCACTCTTACCAGACGAGCTGAACTCGGAGGGCGAGGGCCATGGGGGAAAGAACAGATCTGAAGAATGCAAGAAATCTGGCGAACATCAGCTCCTATCACTTGTCTCACTGGAGCCAGGCCAGCACCCGACAAGCAGCCTGGCAAACTTCACCAGTCTCGCCATAGCGACAAAGGTCAAGGAAGCTGCCCAGGTGCAGGCGTTTGTTGAAAAGCAAGCCGTCGCCGACAACCTGTACAGCAACATGCTGTCTCACTACCACAAATCTCCTGGAGGCTATCGGCTCTTCCGCGAATGGCACGAGGCGACGGAAGATTACTACAAGTGTTGCGTTGAGAAGTGGAGCATGAAGCAGGCAATGGAGGAGATGTGCGAGCAGGCTCTCGAGGAGTCGAAGAAGAGACTTGCGGCGACGACGGAGCAGCATCACAGGATTCTTGCGGAGCACGAGCAAGCGGCGTTGGACCACAGGGCGGCGGAGCTCGAAGCGCAGGACGAGCGGATTGCCAGCCTCGAGGAAGAACTGCGCGAAGTCAAGGCAAAGCTGTTGGATTTGGAGGCCGACCGCGAAGCCAACTGAAGCTTTTTGGAACAGTTCGACTTCGCTCGGCGTCACAGCTCTCTTGGAGATCAGGGTGCAGTCTTATCGGTTCCATCGCCAAATCGTCCAAGTCTTCAGTACTGCTGCTGGACCCGGGGCCAGCAACAGAGCTTCGAGCCAGACCGCTACCTGACACCTTATGATGACTTTGCTCGTCGTCGGTGTTTCCTTGCTTTCATGGACCAGATGCCTACTCTACTCGACGAGAATTGAGTTTGTCGTCGACCGAGTTTGCTTGCTTGGTTGCTTTCTTGGAGATCGATAATTCGATAGTTTTGTTTGAGGATCCAAATTGAGCGTCGTTTTTAATGCTTTGATGATTGTGTTTTCCTCCACTTCTCAGCTTCATGAACTATCCACTAAACACAAACTATAGAAATGCCGTTGAACAGATGTTAGCCTTGAGGATCGCATCTTGATCTACGGTGAGTATTGCATGATATATCTGGAGCGGACTCACAAACGCACAAAATGTGAGCGGCGATGCATTACGAAGCAATGGTACCCAGCATCGGAATCCACCAGTAGTGCTCACATCTTCTCCACACCGCGCGCCGGTTTCTCCGACCATGTCAGTCGCCACCCAGGAAGCTCAATCACATCTCTCGTCAAACTGTCCACCATGACCATGAAGATATACGCTCCAATAGCAGTGAATAGATGCCACCATGCATGCATCTCTAGGAGAAATCCCCACGGCATCCCGATAGATCTTTTCATAGCTGTCAGCTCCGAGCAGAAGATGCCGTCGAGTTGCCAGAGGAAGTAGCCCAGTGCCATATTTGCTGTAGCAGAGTCAGCGTACTTATCCTTCAAGGTCGGTGACAATGTATGCGGCTCAAACTTACCAGTACCAAATGCTATCAGACGCGAGAATGTCTGCTTCTGCTCCGGAGTCTTTGCCCGCTCCTGGATCAAGGCTCTGGTTTTCCACGCAACCAGTACGAGAAGTACTAGCCAGGAGGCCTGGTGGACGAACTCTTCGTTCATGACGCTGTGGTATACCGTCTCAATGATCATCGATGCCAGAAGAACGGTCGTGAACTTCCTAGTATAGGTCTCACTCTGTTGGAATATCATTGCGCGGTGAAGAACGCATGATGTCGCTACGATCATGGACATGTCGTCGGCTGCGAGGATTCTTTGTGTCAGCAAGCTGATCTTGCAGCTCGTTGAGAACGTAGTGGCTTACACATCTGGGCGTGATACTTCAAGAGTGCATGGAAGAGCCCCGAGCAAACGCCCACCAACGCCAGACCATAATACAGGATCTTCGCATCAACGGAGGAGCCCTTCGGAAGCTGGCGGAGACCTTGAACAGCAAGCCAGACTGGTTCAAGTTGCATTAGTACCACGGATAATCGCTATAGGAGGCCCTAGTATTACCGTACGCAACGCTCGAAATGGCGTTGACGAATTCGCCAGCATATCCTGTGACGACGAAGTCTTCTTCACAGAAGCTAAGGCATATCAGACAACGTAGTATGCCTGAGAGTCCGAATTGCTTACTTAGACTTGGCTGTAACCTCGCCGAAAGCTGGAGGGAATGGGGTTTGGGGGTATGGTATAGAGAACGACATCTCGAACAGACAGTTGGCGATCGTGGCTCGTCACGGGAATGGGTGTGTGCAGCGTTCACTATCGCAAACTAGATTCCAGGGATGTCGGTACAAGTATACCACAGGAGAGATGGTTCCTCGATGGCACAAAGATAACGAGCGGTGCCGGCCCCGACGATGTCTCGTCAGCATGCATCATATATCGAGTAAGCCATGACCCAATGGGACGATTGGCGGAGAACCGGATAGCGGTGTCGACAGCAGGGCAGATCGTATCAAGAAACAGGGTCACGGGTACGTATTGGTCAGCAGTGCGGTGATGGGGTGAGTAGGCTTTTTTCGTTGCATCGGAGATAATGCGAGTGCGAGTAAGCACATGTGCACAATTAACATGTCGTCGGCATCTTCTCGAGTTTTTGTTCCGGACGATCTGCGCTATCAGCTCTAAACCACTAACCCTTGAGTACGGTCGACGCTATGGTACATGTAAACATTTTTATACTACATACATGTAGTTATTTGTAGTTTGACGTAAGTATGTAAATGACTTTGGAACAGTGGAACATATGAGGATTGTAAAGCTACACGTAAACTTGGGTGCTATATGTATACTTACACTTATGTAAACAGTGCATCCTCAATCAACAGCAACGTCATTCTGTCTTGGGGAGGCATTTGCTGTCTCTCCTTCACCAGTGACATTCCTCGTTACATCCTCTTTGGGGAGGATCTCTTGTGATTCTGAGGCACCTATCTAGAGATGTCCTCGCATCCAATCAAAGCACGTATGTGCACAGGATGCCAATCATTGCTCGAATTCGCATGCAAGAACACGGAACCGACCCGAAGGACTTCACCGGTCGAGGAGATGCATGGAGGCATGTTGTCTTTGACAGCTCTCTTCTCTTCAATACTTTGCGCTACCTCGCTAATTTAACTTCATACGACTCGAGGGGCCGACACTCGCTTTGAAACATGCCAGACGCAGCAAAAGACGAGCATAACACTGCTGGCGAGGCTTCGGCACAGCAAGAGAATATCCCATCTTCCTCTGAGCACGAGACCAGCAAACCCACAGACCCTCTGGAGATACCGGATGCCCTGGAGGTACCGCCACCCAACGAATCGGGCGGTAGGACGCAGAAACATGCGGGAGAGGGCATTTTAAAGAAAGGTGAGTCTACGTAGTCCGTAGAGTTCGTTCACAACACTCATGTCCTGACGACTGTATTTATTACAGCCCGCAGGAAGTGTAAAAATGGAGGGATCATGTGTATTGCGGTGGCATGTATGCCCTGTACCTGTGGAATGAGTGCTATGTGGGTCACTGCGATGGAAGATTGAGCTCAACTACTTTCTTTTGTGTTGCGAGGTCTTAGCGACGAGTCCGGTGGAGCGAATCGGTGGTGGATCTGAACTCGAAGTCTGATCTGTTGGTGGTAACGCAGTTCCTCCAAACACAGAATACTGGCCTCCACTCCTCTTGTGTGGAGAACCCCTCTCTCGAGCCGGGCGTTCAGGTGTGATCATTTCTTGGAGACCTAGAACATATTTGAAGCTGCTATTGTTGAAGGTCTCTCCAAGACTGGGGTTAATTTTTGCTTGCGTCGATCAAGTGCCGTCTATCTGACCATGCATAGCGAAGACGAATTGTCGCATAGTTTTGTGCCAAGGGCAAGGTTTCTCGTTGACAATATGATAATGCGTAATAGTTTGTGTTGGTTGTAGAAGGAAGAATGAATCTCTCGATGAAGAAGCCAATGTTGCATGCATTTTGAACAGCACCCGCCCCCACGCCGATCTTTGTGTGGGGAAAGTTCGTGAATGCACAACACCAAACAGCCCGATTCATACCGACAGCAAACAACACAGCAACACCACCTTCACAATAAAAATACAAGATAACACCGAAAGCACGACCTCAGACTTCAACGAAACCTCATACCCAGATTGACATTGAGAACGGCGTACCGCCCATTGTAAAGCTATTCTTTCACGCCCACATTGCCCAGCATGTCCGGCCGCAACAGACCACGCGCCAACCACAACCAAGATGCAGACGAAGAACGCCGCCTCTGGAAGGAGATCAAAGACAAGGCCCACGAAGTCGACAGCATGATCGCACGCTCCAACGAGATCGGCAATGAGATTCTGCAAACTGAGACCCAACAAGCCGCTCTGATAGACGCGAACAAGCCCGTCGAAGCCGCTCTGGACCGCAAACTCGAAGAGCTCTATCGCGAGAACCTCAAGCTATGCGAGGAAGTGCAGCACCTCATTGCCGGCGCGTCGAGCGACATGAATGTGCTAGACAGTATCAACATCCTGGCTGGTCTACGAGAGGCTTCCAGTGCCGAGCAGGCTTCTGCAGCCGCAGCACCACTCGGGCAACGTGACCGCACCGCCAGCAGTAAACTAGGGCGCGACAGACCGAAGAAATCCGGCGGCAGCAGAGGCTCAAACTCAGCAGCCGTCACAGAAGACGGTGGCGACGACTCCACCGCTCCCTCGCCACGTATCACCCTTGGCCAAGCCAACCGCCTCAGCGCAAAAGACAAATCTTCACGCGCAGGCTCAATACCAGCTACGCGTGAGACCAGCGTTAAGATTGAAGACGGCGTCGAAAGCGTCGCCAGCATGGACTCCGCTCCCAGCTTCAGTAAAGGCGACAGTCTACCACCGGGCGCCCGCCTGACCAACCGCGTCACGTTCAAAGCTGGCGAAACAGTCTTCTACAGACACAAAGACAAGCTGCTCGAGGGTGAAGGTATCCTCTGCCGCGTCACGACCGTGATAGGCGAAGGCAAACAGCGACGCTACGAGATTCAAGACGTAGATACAGACACGACTGCCAGCACAGCAGCTGGAGGCAAAGCGCCTGCTGTTGCTAATCCGAGCGCCACAAGCTCGTTCCGCGCCTCTATCTCATCTCTTATGCAGATTCCTGAGTCGAATGAGAGGTTGCCGGATTTGCCCAAGGGCAAGCAAGTTTTCGCGCTTTACCCGGAGACTACTACTTTCTACAGGGGTGAGGTGAGTGCGAGCTGGAGGGCTAAGCATGACGGAGCACATGTGAGGGTCAGGTTTGAGGGAGAGATGGACAATGTTGAGTCGCAAGTTGTGGAGAGGAGATATGTGTTGTTGGAGAGGTAGATGACGTTCTTGGTGAAGCCACAGTTCTATGGGAACTGCTAGAACAAAACACCTCAATGTTATCACGGCAAATCCAAGTGGCTGATGAAAGTCATCCCAAAGATGCAATACTTAACTTTGTCTGTATTTCTACTTCCTTGACATAGCCCGAGCACACACATGCCTATACGAACCCCTTATCTCGTTTAATCATCAATATGCCACCGTGATGATGCCGACGCTGCGACCGGCATCAGCAACAAAGTTCCACGTGCGCCGAAGACTTGCCTCGGCCCAGACAACATGCCGATCATTTGACGATACGGACGAGTGCAAACGAGTCGAGCTGACCAGAGCGCAAGAAATATCAAGCAGGGGTTATGCCCATCCTTTTACCATAGTCATTCTCTACATTCATTTCTACCCAAACAAACCAACACCACCACCGCATACAGCGCACCATCAACCACACCCTCCTGAAACAACATCACCACCACCACCACCACCACCACCGCCAACATGCCCCCAGCAGGCGCCGCAACTCTCATCCCCCCTCCCCCTCCCCACTCCTCCCACTCCGCAATGGAAGCCGTCCTCGAACTCACACACCTCTCCGACATCAACCCTAACCTCTTCACCAACACGCGCCCGCTCTGGCACCCCCCAGGAGCCCGCGGCATCTACGGCGGCGCCGTGATCGCGCAATGTCTCGCCGCCGCGCAGCGCACCGTCCCCGAACACTTCTACGTCCACTCCATGCACTGCTACTTTGTGCTCAACGGCAACGCGGAGATCCCGATTATCTACCATGTCGAGAATGTGAGGCAGGGCAGGAGTTTCGCGACGAGGACTGTGCAGGCGAGGCAGCGCGGGCAGCCGATTTTTACAACGACGCTGAGTTTCACGCGCGAGGGCAGTGGGGGGAAGGAGACGGTGCAGCATATGCAGACGATGCCCACGGGTGTTGTGGAGCCTACGACTGAGGAGGACAATTCGCTCCGGGGGAACAACTCGCCTTTCTTGAGCCAGCGGGCGGGTATCTTGAACGAGGAGGACTCAAGGCCGGAAGTCAAAAGGACGAGACAGTGGATCAAAGCGCGAGGCAGGATCAGCGATGACGGCGGACACCAGGCGCACTTGAGCGCGCTGGCGTACATGAGCGACAGCTACTTCATCGGGACCGTGGCGCGGGTGCACAAGCTGTGGAGGTACAACACGAACAGCGGCGAGAAGGGCAAGAGCGGCGTGGAGAAAATGGGCATCACGGTCGAGGTGATCGAGAAACTGAAGGCGATGGACGACGAGACGCTAAGGAGGATGGACGGCATGGACGAGGATGTCATCGACCAGCTGCGCAACACTGAGATCAAAGATGGGAAGGTTGTTGGGTTTACGGAGAGGAGGCCTGAGATTGGAATGATGGTTTCGTTGGATCACACGATTTACTTCCATAATCCGAAGGCTTTCCGCGCGGATGAGTGGATGTTTACGGAGTGTGAGAGTCCTTGGGCTGGCGATGGAAGGGGGTTGGTGATGCAGAAGATGTACACCAAGGATGGGACGTTGATTGCCAGTTGTGTGCAGGAGGTGAGTTTCTTTGAAGTGATGATACTTTTGGTGCAATGCTGACTTTAAAACAGGGTGTGGTGAGACTGAAGCAGAAGCCCTCGAAGCTGTAAGATCTTCATCAGTTGTTGCTATCTGATTGAGCACATTATTGTCCAGGAGCTACGACTCCAGCGAAGGCCCACATCTGGGGCTGGTGATATACTAGCAACCGGCGTTACACCGATATTTCATTCCTGTTATTAGGAAGCGGTCAGATGGTGGTATCTTTCACATGATCTTGATTGTCAATGATTTGGCCATGGCCATCGTGTCACATATAGCGACGCGAGATGGTTGGGGTCCGACAAGGCGCGTAGGGCGTGGTATCATTGTTAAGGCGTGCGCCTTGACTCAGTTGCGCCGTTGTCGGGGTGGGCGTTGCAATGACGCTTTTCGAAGATGTAGAGAGACAGCTTTGTGTAGAAGAATACAATTTAGTCATACCAAGTACTGGATAATAATAACAACAATAACAACAATATCAATAACTTATCAATCGAATATTAATCGTATTGACGACAGACTTTCCAACGAACTTAATAAATACAAATACCTTGCTAGTCACGCTGACCACCTCCCTCTCCCTCTCACGTGCGAAATCGGAATTGGAATTGGCTCCCCGCTCGCTCCTTCCTTCCACCCCGCGTTTCTGACGCATGCTGGCAGGTTGGCAACGAGAAAATTGTCCCGGCCCATCCTCCAATCGCCAACACGGTAGAGTCATACTGCTCTAGAGGTCTTGCCATCCATTTCCAGTCATTCGACTCCCCATATACCCAATTGCTATATATCACCCAGTTCAGACCTCACTTCTTGCTTCTTTTATACCCAAATCACCCTTCCGAACCACCTGGCCAACGCGCCGACATCGCAACCATGCCTATGTGAGTATTCTTGTGAAACTCTCATCTTGCGTGAAGCCGTAGTACACATGCTCATACCACTGCCAGGCTCGCGGACCCTTCCACAAAATACAAGGCTTTCAAGCCGCTCAATATCCCCGATCGCCAATGGCCCAGCAAGACCATCCAGAAGCCTCCCCGCTGGTTGTCGACCGACTTGCGTGATGGCAACCAGTCCCTAGTCGACCCCATGGACGGCGAGCAAAAATGGGCCTACTTCCAGATGCTCGTCAAGCTCGGCTACAAGGAAATCGAGGTCTCCTTCCCTGCGTCCGGAGACACCGATTTCAACTTCACACAAAAGCTCGTCAGCACACCTGGCATAGTCCCGGACGATGTCTGGCTGCAAGTTTTGTCGCCTTGTCGCAAGGACTTGATCAAGAGGACGGTAGAGAGCTTGAAGGGCGCAAAGAAGGGCATCCTCCACTTGTACCTCGCCACAAGCCCTTGCTTCCAGAAGATCATCTTCAACATGAACAACGAAGAGTCAAAAGCCATGGCTGTGGAGTGCACAAAATACGCGAGATCTATCACAAAGGACGACCCCAACTCAGGCGTGGAAGAGTGGGCATACGAGTTCTCGCCTGAGACTTTCTCGGACTCAGATCCCGACTTCGCTCTCGAGGTCTGCGAGGCCGTGAAGGCGGCTTGGGAACCCAGTGTTGAGAACCCCATCATTTTCAACTTGCCCGCCACTGTTGAGATGTCGACACCCAACGTCTACGCCGATCAGATCGAATACTTCTGCAGGAATATCAGTGAGAGGGAGAAGGTGTCAGTGTCTCTGCACCCTCACAACGACAGAGGATGCGCTGTCGCCGCTGCAGAGTTGGCACAAATGGCTGGTGCGGACCGTGTGGAGGGCACTCTTTTCGGTAACGGCGAGCGTACTGGTAACGTCGACCTTGTCACTCTCGGACTCAACTTGTATACTCAGGGCATTCACCCCAAGATCGACTTCAGCGATCTGAACAGCATTATTGAAGTTGTGGAACGCAGCAACAAGATCCCTGTGCACCCTCGTGCTCCTTATGGTGGTCAGCTCGTGGTGTGTGCATTTTCCGGTTCTCACCAAGACGCTATCAAGAAGGGTTTCAAGATCCGCGAGGACATGGGCGCAACAGACAACGACAAGTGGGAGGTTCCCTACCTACCGCTCGACCCTGCAGATATCGGCCGCACATACGAGGCAATCATCCGTGTCAACAGCCAGTCTGGTAAGGGTGGCGTGGCCTGGATTATCAGCCGTACTCTCGAGCTCGATCTGCCTCGCGGCCTGCAAGTAGCATTCTCCAAGATCGTGCAGCGCGAAACCGACAAGCTTGGCCGCGAATTGCAAGCTGCCGAGATCAAGAGCCTCTTCGTCGACGAATACCACCTCGAGAAGAACCCCCGCTTCCACCTCGTCGACTACGACATCACCGCCGACCGCTCCGTCTCTCCCGCGCCTCCTGCAGCCGGCAAGACAGCCTCTTCGCGCAACCTCCGCCGCCGCTTCAAGGGTGTCATCGAAATCGACGGCAACGAGCACAGCATCGAGGGCGTCGGCAACGGTGCTCTGTCTTCCTTAGCCAACGCGATTAAGAATCTCGGCATCGAGCTGGATATTGCTGACTACAAGGAGCACGCCATCACCAGCGCAAAGACCGGCGAAAAGGGCGGCAAGAACGTCAAGGCCGCCACTTACATCGAGTGCACGGCTTTCGGCTCGCAGCAGAAGGTTTGGGGTGTTGGTATCCACGAGGATGTGGTTCTGGCTTCTCTGCACGCTCTGCTTTCGGCTGCTTCATCTGTAAGTTTCACTAATCTTCGAAAATCATCTACCCCGAACTTCACTAACAGTATGATCTAGTTCCTCTCCTCCCGCCCCACAACCCCCGTTCCTTTCCGTCCCAAGTCCACTTCCCTGGCAGGTTACGCCGGCCTCAGCCCGCTGAGGCAAGTGGTTAACGGCGCTCCTGAGAGCAACGGCGAAGTGCAGCAGAGCTCGATTGTGGCGAACTTGGAGAAGCAGGTCAATGGCGACAACTAAAAATGGTGCTTTACACCGGAAGAATGTATTATGGGATTTTTAATCAATCAGTAAGAATGTTGCAACGAATGCGAACGGAAAAGTTTACTGTGCTCTTGGCGTTTTTCGCTGGCTGGGATTGAAAGTGAGAAGGAAGCAAGAGGGGGGTTTGAACAGATTGATCACCGTGGAAAGAGGAGAAAAAAGTCTTGCTGTACGAGATGAGAAAGGAGTTTCTTGAAGACTGTGTATGCGCACCCTATTCCCGAAATTGTTGCGGTCGTTATCCAGCCGCATTCTATCACTGCTTGTGCTTGCGAAAAGGCGCTGTGATGACCGCTTTGAGCTTTGAGAAAAACTTGGCCATCTTGCTGGGCGGTCTCCTTCTATGGCCCTGCCTCAACGGCGTGCCGATGTTCATGTCATGTTCAAAGGCGGTTTCCCCAAAGACTAAGGGCCTTTCGTCTCTGACAGTGACACGGGCACCAGGCAAGAAGATGGAGTTATCGATCCCACTCTCTTGAGCGGTGACAGGACTAGCCTGCTCAGCAAAGCCACTGGTGGGATATCTGGCCTTGGGAGGACTGCCGTAAGTGCCATCGTGGGTTCTGTGCCTGTGACCTAGATGGGTGCAAGAATTGTGAACGACAGAATCATTGTACAAGTCAGGTATGGCGTGAGTATCCGCGGAGTGTTGACTGCGGTTGCGACTGATGAGTCCTGTAATGCGGCGGAACCGTGTGGGCTGCGATATCGCGGTGGAAGTAACTCGGCCTGGAATGAAGTCCCAGTCCTCCTCTGTGTGCTGCAGGTTAGGGGATCGAGCGTCGTATGGGCTCTGGAAGAGTTGGTAATAATCCCTCCAATCATTGCCTGCGTGCGAAGAGGTTGGAGATGGTTTCGTTGGCACGCTGAGTCCACTGAAGGCAATCTGGGTTGCTTTATCATCGTCGTGGCCATTGTCTTCCTGGTGTGATGTACCGGAAGTGTCAAAGGACAGTAGACCTTTATGTCCAGTTCCTGTTGCGTGAGACAGATCTTCATCATCGACTATAGTCGTAAGAAGATCTATCGGCGTGCCACTCTCTGTGGTTCCAGATGATGTCGTCGCTGGGGACGTCGATGCCGATTGCGATGGCCCTTTGGCCCGTCTGGCCACTCGCCCGCATGTCCTTTCATGGCCGTGGCAATGGTCCACGCGATGGAATCTCTTTCCACACCGGGAGCACGAGTGAGACTTTTTCGCTGAGTGCGAGCGTTCATGCCGGATCCATGATGAGCGTAAGGTGAAGAGTTTCCCGCAGGCCTTCTCTTTTGTGCAACGGTATGCTTTGTGATCGGTGTCTACGGCGTGGGTCTCCAGTAGCTTCGATTGAGGAAATGTTTCATCGCAGTCGATGCATGTCCATTTTTTGCTGATGCTGGGTTCCTCGCGCAGGCTTGGACTTGGTGAGGGTCCGGACATCATGGGCGCTTCATGGCTGGTGAGGGTCGAAAGAGGTTGGACCAGACAACAAACGACGTCTACCACTGAAAGTAGTACGAAGACACTTCCATGGTCGCATGGACGATTCTCAGGGCTCGGCTCGATATATCTTTCATATCTTCCTGTCAACAGCAAGAGCGCAACAGAAAAGCTGAAGCCTGTGTCCTGTAACCTGACGAGGCTGTGTCCTGTAACCCGCCAAGTCGACGCTCTGCCGCGCATCATGACCCATGCAATGCATATGCACTCACCCGCTGCCAATCAAGCCGCTACTGCAACATTAGCCGAAGTCCGGAAGGCTCGACCCGGGTCCTAATCCTGCTTCGTTCGTTGAATCAAGACGTGGCCTTGGGGCTACATCAGCGAGATCATACTGATCAAACATTTCGCCTTCTCAATGCCGAGGCCGTGTGCACGTACGCGCAATATCCCGTACACAACCTGTGACCTCTGGCTTATGGAACAAAGAGGGAGACATGCTCATGATCCCACTATAGGGTTACAGGACGGGGGTTACAGGATCCAAGATGGGCGAACAGATATACTCAATCTCGGCGTTCAGCATGGTGTTCGTTTTAACTGAGCCAGCATTCCATCTCACACCTACAGTATGGGCTTCATAACGCATACACGTCAAGCAAGACAAGCCGGTCAACTGGGAAGTCCTATCACCGAAGGTCGCACACCTTACGGCGAGCAACTTTCGTTGAAGGTGGTGGACGCCTCGACTGACGGCAAATATATCGATAATGCGTATGTTGAGCAGTCGTCAGACAAGATCATCAACTAATGTGTAGTATAGGATCCTACCAAGCCCAACCGAGATCTACCCAGCTTCATGTTTCCAGAACGAGCGGGCAATTGGAATATTCTTTCCAATGGAAGCCTGCCAAGGAGAATGCACCTATGATGGCAACCGGACGGATCGCCTGGTCGACAAGTCCGAACAGATCCATCAGACCGGCTCCAAGCCGGCCAAAGACAATAGCATGGAGCCATTGCAAAGCGGAGGCAGGTCCAGAGCGAAGGCAAAGAAGTTCTTGAAGGAGAATGACCCCCGAATGGCCAGAGCCGCTGTCACGACTGGCATGTTCGTGTTCAAAGTGGTATCGATTTGCTGCTGATGGCGACGAGCCAATTATTGGCTGGGCACTTGCGGGTCACGAGAAGAACAGGAATGAGTAGATAGAGTGTTGTGATTATTCATCGCCGGTTATGCCACTCTAGCAGGACTCGGTGGCAACCTTCCAAATCGAACTTGTCAGGCCAACCATGCTCGCGGTATATCTGTCGAACCTCCTACAGAAGAACAAGTTGTGTTAGTAGATTATTTCCGCTCATGGGTATACGATACATGAACCCACATCAGTTTCCTGGTCATGCCTCAGCATCATACCATCATCCACATCGTGCGGATTTACCACCCATTGTAAAGAACGGAAGTTGTCCTCCCACTGCCTGAAGAAGTCTTCAACGGGAAGGGTTCTATATGCACGCCAGTAGTCGGGACTGTCTCTCGTGGGCTCACTGCGCCCTGGGCGCTCTTGTTGGATGAAATCTGTGACGGTGCCTTTGATTGCCGCGTGTCAGAACCGAGGTATCATCGTGCGAATGCAGAAGGAGGACTATGTCGACCTTCAACCGTATCAAGCAGCAGCCAGCTACCATATCGAGCGCCCATTGTCAACACCGCCACATGGGCGGGGATCTCGTCGGCCCCGGGAGGCCATATATCTCTTGCAGTTCCAGTTGAAGGTGTGGTACCGGGGCCTCCGTACTGGAACGCATATGTCTCGGGTGCAATCATTTCGTTCCAGTTTCCCTTTGAGTCTCCTTTAATATAAGGCAAATGACGCAGCAGCTCCACAACTTCGTCGGTCTTCTCCAGAGGAGTAAGCGAGGCAGTTGTGATATTGGGCCAGCCACCGACGGGTGGCTCGATGATACACCAAGGGCGAATTGCACCGAGTTTCGCGGCTAAGAAGGCGTAGTATGATCGGACTGCCTTGACGGCGCTTTCACGAGAGTAAGCAGGCATTACCTCACGAAAAGTGGAGGCCGATGTCAGTGGCAGAATGGGTTGTAGGCTGGTATTCTACCTCCGTAGAGATGCTCAGTGATATGGAGCCCAAGAGTTTAGTATCGTGGCATTAACGGTGGTGCTTTTCTTATCAAGCAGAAGCAGCCATTTGCAGTCTTGCTTGTTCTTCTGGGCTGTTGATCTTCGAAATGACGTAATAAACTCACATTCATGCACACTCCATGCGTGTATGTAATGTATTGTCTGGTGCCAACAAGTTGGAAACTTCGTTCATCGATTGATCTGGAAATAGCTCAGACGGGACGGATTTCGATGGTCGAATCGAGGTCTGATGGTTCGTAGATACTTTGAAGCATGACGGCAAAGAAACCCGTTGGTGTCATTCTCGACATCGAGAAAGCCCGTCAAAACAGCAGTCTTGTAGCTTTCACTTTCACTTTCATCGCGCCAATGCGTTGCATCTGTAATGTGACAAACTTCATGCACTAACGGCACAGTACCCACTGGAGCTCTCTATCAACACTTGACTGCCAGCCTCACTCGCGACATCACATGGCATGCCCTTCTTTTTATGCACCAGCTTTTCCGCTCGCTCTTCGCCAGTTGTGCATCATTCGCAACCGTATGCACATCGTGATTTGATACGTACATCCCACTCCCACCTACCTTGATCCGACGAATCCACAAACTCGGCTATGGCTGCGCATTTCACTGCGCTGCCGGCATTACGAGGAGGAGTCAGTTTCCCGTCGAAACAAGCTGTCGCAGCGTTCCACTTCGGGTTCTGATGAATCTCTGCACAGAATTGGACTCCCTGGCCGCCGAGGCGCGTCTTCCGGGCTACTCAGTGAGTCACGCAGGGCACATACGCGCCGTCGGATAGGCAGGGTTTCAAAGATCCAAGACTGTATTAGACAAGCTCAAGGTCATGGCAAGCGGAAATGCGAGCCATACCAGCTCTTCTGATCCGAAGCTCCCTTCGCGCGGTCCCGGCGTAACGAGGAATCGGTCTGGCGTTCGCAGGTCCTCAAGCTACGTGTCCCTTTGAGGCACAGATTGCTGAGATGGCGTAAGACTACTGCATCGCTTTCTGGTGCGACTGGACTCTGTCCTGGTCGTTTGCGTCGCCGGGGTTCAGCTCGAGCTGCTCCCACCGTTGGAGTTGTTGGTCGCAGGCGTACTAACGGAACATGCCTAATGCTGGTGGCTCCGGAGGGACGCGAGCGGCTTGTAATTGCTACCCTTGCTATCTGTACGGGGCGGGTTCCAAAGGTAAGTGCGTTCACAACAAGAACTAGGCGATACCGGCCTGGAAACATTTTGTCCGCTAACATTTCGTGGGTGACACCGAAGATCATCAGTGTCCTGGCCTGGTAGCCGGGGTCTGAAGGTTAGCCAGATCTGGCTTTCGATCAATGGCAAGCACTGGGCGGTAAGCAAAAGTGAGCAATGTGTATGTGATGATTCTCAGCTACTCCAGACCATGCGTTTCCTTCTTGCGTGTCTCCCTGGCGCCACCAACCGATAAAGCCTGATCAAAGCATTGAAAGGCAGCATAGGACCAAAAAACACCCATCCTCGAACTTTCTTGAACCTTCTCGACCAGAGCAAACCTCTTTGCGCATTCGTAATGTCGTAAGTATTCATGTGACACTGTTCCAGCCATTCGATCACGAAATAAGCGAGACTGCTCAGAAGAATGGTGCCCGCTACGCCGGCGCTGACGCTCCAGACGGTGATGGTAAGATCGGAATGATTGATCTCGACGTCATCGAACTGGACGTAGCCTAGCTTGCCGTCAAATCTGGTGCTGAGGCAGAAACAGGTTTGGTAAAAGCCGAAGGTTTGAGCGATGGTGGTGCCCAGAAGCCAACAGACATTGAGAACTTCAAGTGTGAGCAGTCCGTAGCTCCCAACACGTCGCGCTACAGAAGTGGGTGACGTTGCGGCCCCGAGGACGACTTCTATCATAGCTGCTGCAAGTGTCGAAGTGCCAAAGATCAGATACCCGAAAGCCCGACAGCTGATCCCTACAGGCGGTGTGAAGTAAGAGATCAGGAAGCCAGCGCCAAGGTTGCCGTATATAATACCGAACGCGGATATCGCCTGCTGAAGCAATCGACAATCCATCACATTGAAGCCTTTGTCTCCATAAGGTAAGAGCATCGCAGCTCTTGCCAGCTCGCCATTCTTGAGCCAGCCACGGCCATGCTCCGCGACGTACGACCTCTCTAGCCCATTGAGAATCGCATGGGCTACACCTTGATGCCAGCGGAGTCTACCCTGCCCAGCGAACTCTGCGAAGATGTCCTCAGGCAGAGAACCCAACAGCTTGTCGTTCAGATGCAGGTGTGAATCTTTCGGCAAGCCATCAATCTCAATGACCCTGCTGTATTCGCCACCCAGTGATCTCAATGCTTCCCTCGCTCCCGTAAAAATCCAATTGATGTTCGAACGAAGATCTCTTGTTGCGATCGCGTTTCGATCAACCAAGGCTCCGATGACCAGAGGTGTAATCCAGCTTACTGCGAACCCCATGCCGAGATTGTATCCAGCTGCATTCTCGCCGACGTTGTCGAATGCTACGACTAAATTAGTGCAAGGCCCTTCAACGAGTCTCTCACGGCTTACTGTTACGAATGGACAGTCCTAGAATAAAGATGAACCAGACCAAGCCAAACAAGATCGGTACCATTCCGCCTCGGCGATGTGTACGGATTCCGGTGGCGACTTTGCATCGCCGTTCTTGGAGCGATTCCTCTCGAGTCTCCAATCTGCTGAAGAGCGCAATCCGCAAAACTTGTTCCGCACACCGGCTTTGTTCATCGCTTCCGCTCACCAAGCGGGAGTCCAGTAGGAACTGATTCATGGTTCCCAGGATGAGCATAGCGTCGCGGAAGTCACTCGCCTCTGTTCCCTCTTCAATGGGCGTGTGGTATGCTACGCTCATGTCGACCATGTGTGCACAGCGCCCAGTAACCTGAATATTGCACAGAGTATACCACATGGATATGGAAGGTGAGCCAAGCCATCGAATGGATGAGATGATGGCGTTACGTGTCTGCCGGGGTTCGAAAGGAGCCAGCAGGAACATCACCAGCATGGGCAGCACCCATGTGAGGATCGCATCGGCGGACGTTCGCCAGGGGTAGAACTCAGGGCCGGCGCCGCAGAACACGTTGCAGCCATGACGTGAGATGTAGTGTTCACCCGGAATGTCGTCGTGGATAGGGCCAAGGTAGGAGTAGATTTCTAGTGCTGTTTCGTTGCTCAGGAAGTTGGCCTCGCATTGTGTGAAGTTGACCATTGCGTCGCTGACATCGAGTACTAGATTATCTGCAGGCAAGCTTGAGAAGTCGTTGGTATGTGGCATGCCAGAGATCGGCAATGTATACATCACGGGCTGCTCGAGGAATGCTTGGCACTCCTTAAAGATAAAAGCACTGAGAAGCATATGCAACATGTTGAAGATGAAACAAATGGCCGGCATGGCTTGTCATTGATCTGGGCTTATAGTGTTTGTGCTCACCTATGACACATCGGACTTCTCCTCGCTCGCCAATGTCAGCACACCAGAGGGTCCAACACTCAGCGCTATGCCTGGCTTGGTTGCCCACACCACATGCGGATGTGCAACATACAGCCAGGGCGGGTTCTGTTGGACTCTCTTCAAACAGGTCGCGTATGATTGTGCACGATCCCGGTCCGTCAGTTGTGTCCTAGCTTTTGCAAACAATTCTTGAAACTCCTCATCGTGATATCCAAGCCACCAGGTCGCATTGTTAGCGCTCGAGATTTTGTCATCTAGAACACGGAAGGTCGTGTTCGGCGTCGAATCGAAGAGAGCGAGATCGCCAACTTGTTTGCGCAGACCGATTGATCGCGCGTACTCAGGACGATTGGTCTCAAGCTCGATCTTGACAGTGAAACCGACAGCCTCAAGCGAGTCGGCGACGAAGCGTGAGATCTTCTGCGCATGCTCAGGCATGTACACTGGCGTACGCAAGACTAGTGGAGTGGCTTTGTCATATCGCTTAAAGATCTCACGAGCCGCGGCTGGATCGTAAGGAATCGGTTGCAGACCAGATTCCTGGAAGCCGAGATGGAACGGACTGACCACTGTGGCGGACGGCGAAGCGAAACCCTGGTATACTTCTTTGACAAGAGCGATGTTGTCTACTGCCAGGTTTGCAGCTAGACGTGCTTCCGGCGAAGAGAAGATGCCGTTTGTGCAGTTCAGGTAGTATATCGCTGACAGAGTACTGGTTACTCGTCCCCAGCTCAATGATGGTGCGAAGTCTAGCACACCGAGATCTTCAACCCTTTCCAAGTTCAGCGCTGCGTCCACGTGCCCATCACGCAGGAGTTGCAGTCTCCTCTCACCGTTGGGCTCATGGACGGCAATGACTTGCTTGGGATGAGATGGTGATTGAGATGGATCAATGAGCTGCAACTCTGCGTTCCCAACTCCATCTCGCCTCTCGAATTCTGTCACACGATACAAGCCAGTGCCGATGATTGGCTTCCCTTGCTTATCTAAGCGAGATGGCCAGAAGTCGTTGAGGACATTCAGTAAGTCCGCAAAAGGCTCGGCGTTTTTGATGCGGACAACTTTGTCGCCTTCAGCTTCGAATGTTGTTCGTGCAAAATAGCGTGCGTAACTCCAGCTCATGCCGAAGTAATCTCGCGAGTCCAGGAAGCCTTTAATGTATGCGACGACATCATCGGCGGTGCATGGCTCGCCGTCGTGGAATACAGCACCGTCCCGGATGTGGAAGCTCCAGTCTTGTGCATTGCTGTTTTTCCATGAGGCGAACAAACCTGGAGCGACATGTCCATTCGGCTGCCATCTGACCAGGGGTTCAAATGCGAGGCTCTTGAGGGCCAGCACGCTGTTATCATCCGTTACTTGTGTCGGAAGGCGGAAGTCCACATTCTCCAATGCTATTCTCAGGACGGTGTCTGTCATGTCGATTGCAACAGCTGATAAGTGTGATAGAGAATAAATAAGTATCGAATGCTTGCTAGTAATATCTGGAGAAGAGCATCGGGGATGGTTGGTTGGAAGTTCCTTAATACTCGTCTGTCCAGCCTTGAGAACTGTGGCAACAATCACATGTCGCAAAGCATCGCGACCCCACGTGGCAATCACGCGGCCAGAGATCTTCGCGCGGTGGACATGTGCATTGACTGACACCTGAATGTTTGTTAGGCAAGCGGCCAAGCACGAGTAATGTGTTCGTGCGATCTCCTCCGGAATAGGCGAGAACACAGTGATGAGGATGTTGTGAAGCGCGCCAAAATCACGCCATGTCATTCGCCGCTCCGCTTGCTTATCTCAACACTTCCACCTCCTACGCACAGAACGCCAAACCACCCGATGCAATAGGCGGGCAAGCTTCGCCGGCATGGGCAAGAAACTTGAAGGAGATGGTGACATTGTATTGACGAGTCAAGAATTGCAAGCATCTACCAAGCTTGACTTTGCCCGAGCAGCCGGACTCTTGCCCTGACGGCGCCATGAAGAGTTGTCATCCGCAGAACCTCAAAATACTGTAGACAGTGGCAAGTGCCGGGGGCAAGGTGATGTTCTGGAGTCCTCCAATGCGGGTCCAGTCTTGGACAACTGCGCACACATGTGGCCAGCGCTCGGGCAACTCAAACTAACGGCAACATCCACGTTGTGAGTATTCTAGGATCGTATTAATATCAAACATGGCTACACATAAGCCGATAGCTAGCCTCCTAATCGATTTCGACAAACTCCAGAATACTTGGATTCGTCATGGCCGACATGAAGCAACCAAGCCTCGCGGCAACGCCAATCGAGACACAGGACAACGACAGCACCCACGCAAAGAACGCTACAAGCGCTCTGTCGATACCGGATACAGACGAAACAGAAGCAAAGTCGTCTCTCTGGCGTCGGGTGTTGTCTTTTGTTTGGGACTCGGCTGATGGCGACCCCGAATACCGGCGTTACGTCCAGCGTCTGGATCTGTTCTTATTGTAAGTACATGGCATGTTGCTTCGAAATTGGGTAGGACTGACATACTTGCTTTGTTTCAGCCCTACAGTCATTCTCGGTTACTTCATCAAGTATCTCGACCAGACGAATTACAGTGAGTAACTCATCCGTTCGGGGAACGCATTTCGCTGACAGATGCATCCAAGGTAATGCCTTCGTCAGTGGAATGAAGGAAGACCTCGGTCTATATGGTAATGAGCGCAATTGGCTCGGCACTTGGTTCAGCTTGGGTGTGATCATAGGAAGTGTTCCTGCGCAAATGCTGCAGCTTCGTTTCATCCGTCCGTCAATCCTAATCCCGTCCTGCGAGATCGTCTGGTCGGTCCTGGTCATATCGATGGCATTTGCGAAGAACATTCAGACGGTAAGTGTACCGCTGGATTTTACCCCGGTGTTCAACATCCTGACTTACGACAGATGTACGCGCTTCGCTTCTTCATCGGTCTCCTGGAAGCGTGCGCTTTCCCAGGCTACATCGCGATCTTGGGTTCTTGGTATGGCCCGACGGAACTCGCGAAGCGAACGGCAGTCTTATTGGAGGTCGAATCTATCGCCAGTATGTTCAGCGGCTACCTCCAAGCAGGTCTTCACAGCAGTATGAACGGTACCGCCGGGCTGGCCGGATGGCAATGGCTGTTCATCATGGATGGAGTCATCTCTATCCCAATTGCTCTCTGGGGATTCTTCGGATTGCCAGACATGCCGCACAACACACGAGCATTCTACTGGTCTGCTGAAGTGAGTTGAACACAACACGCGAATCTCAGGTGGCGGTGACTAACGTTAAGCAGCACATTCGCTACGGCATCGAGCGAGTCGAACGGTTCGGCCACGAGGCTCAAACGAAACTGACACTCAAGGAGATCAAACGCATTTTCTCCAGCTGGCGACTGTGGATCTTTGTCGCATCTTACGTGTTAGTATCATTGTTCAAAAATCGAGATAGCTTTAAGCAGAAACTGACGAAGCTTGCAGCATGATCGCCGCTTGCCACACGGCAACCAGCTACTTCAACCTCTGGCTTAAAGCTGAAGGATACAGCGTGTCAAAGATCAACTACCTGCCCACCGGCGGTAATGCACTAGCAATCGTGGTCACCCTAGCATGGGGCATGATCGCGGATCGCACGGGACAGTTCTACTGGCTAATCATCAGTTTGCAATTCCTGATGATCTTGTCGAACATCCTTCTTTCCATCTGGACTATACCGAAGTCGGCGCTTCTGTTTGCTTATTACATCTCGTACGCCGGTTCTGCTGCGACGCCTGTACTCATTGTAAGTCGAGAATTACCTGCCCTGGTCTGATTTTGCCCGTCATCACTAACAATTATGGTAGGCCTGGGCTGTCAAGCTAAATGCAGCAGACCCAAACTTGAGACAGCTCTTCGTTGCTGTGGCAAATGTGATATCTTATACCTGGGTGCTTTGGGTTCCGTGTACGTTCGACTTCAATGTTTGATCGGTTTGACTTTGCTAATCTTTTGCAGTGGTACTCTTCCCAACCTACGACGCCCCGAAATACAAGTACGGGTACCAGATCCTGATCCTCTTTGGAGGACTTGCGATCATGTTTGTCACAGCTATGAAGTTCCTCTTCAGGCGCGAAGAGTAAGTTGCGATTGTTGCTATCTCCATTATCGAAATGGCAAGCTGACAAAATCTTTGAAAGGCAGAACAAAAGCGATACGAATGTGGACGAAGAGCAAGTCGAGCAAGGAGTAGATATGCCAAAGTGACGACCGGGCGTGTTCAACGGCGCTTCTCGGCTACTAAAAGCAACAGCCAAAAAAACATACAGATCAAATATTCAAAACTTGGACCTGGTCGCTCTTATATCAGCGACAATCGTACATACATTTCTTGTGAACGTCGCGTAGATCATATGTTATTAGAGACCTACTTCGATGAAGGCGACAAGAGCTTTTCCAAACGCTCCTGGTCCAAAATCTCGCCTTCAATCAAACGTCCAACTTCCTTAACACCCTCACTCGTCTTCTCAAAGCGCAACAGAGCAGGGACATTGTTGACTTTCCATTCCGTCCTGAAAGCATTCTTGGGGTCTTTCCACCTACAACACATAAATTAGCAAAAACACCCTCTACCAATAAGTCCGGTCAGTAAATTATACTCCGGTCTCTGCCCAACCTCAACGAAAGCCGCCTGCGGCTTGTTGGCACCGGTGAAAGTCGACTCCAGCGTCGGCAGCGCTGCTACGACATCGGGACACCACGGCTTGTTGGTTTGCGGGTCCTTGGACGCGAGGAAAGCGACGAAGAAGGCATTGGCGGCTGAGCTGACGGCGAGGTCACTGGCAGCCTTCGGAAGGGCGAAGTCGCGGATGATAGGCATGTTGTTAGGCGAAGCTGGTCTTTGTGAGGCTTGGTATTGGATTATTGACACGAATGGACGGTGTTTGTATGTGTTTATCGTTGCTTTGAGATCTGGCCGGTTCGGCGAGGCACCTTCGGCGGCGGCGAAGAAGGCGAATTTGCCGCCCCACTTTGCACCATCGCTCCTGGACATGAGGCCATAAATTAGGCTCATGCTACAATGTCACTATCTACGAGTCAATAAAGGGCGTGAATTAGCATCCAGACTGGACCCACGCTGCTACTAGGATGGTTGACAACATGGCGATCCGTGACTCGCGTGCCAGCACAGCAGCTGCACGTCTGAGCCTCCTGGCTCGGACTTACGAAGCATCCCAGCACGACATCATTTGGACGGAATCATCGTGATGGCATCCGCTACAGAGATACTCGGGCAACAACAAGCTCTTTCAGCAAGCTTTGGAAACGAGCCACTGCTGGTTCTTCCTGACGGACGAACTCTTGACCTGGCCACTGGTTACATCCCGCTGCTGTCAACTTTCACAACAGAAGACAAGGCAGCCAAAGGGCTTAGAAAAGGCAAAGAGACGTCCAGTGAGCCGGTCTACTTCTCGTTACTGGAATTGGTGCGCGACAATCAAGTTTTGCTGTTAAGCGGGCCAACTGGGAGTGGCAAGACGACATTTGCGAAGCATCTCTGTTCCAGCCTTGCTGGACAGGACGAGCAAAAAGATGTTCTCAGTATTGGAACGTCGCCAGGGAACGAGCAGTGGGACCTAACAAGTTTGAGACCGTGCTACTTCGCCATTAACGGGTCTGAGGACCCGGAGGCACTCGCATGTCACACGATACCCTCGTTACTCGCGAATGCTTCAACATCGGACTCAGCTGGGCTGGTATTTGTGATCGATGCCATTGAGCATGCTGGACCAGGATCTGCCAATTATATTGAGAGTATTGCCGCGCAAATCTCATCATCCTCGAACAAACACCACAAGCTTCTCCTTCTGGGCGACGTCAGCGCTTTTGGTAGCAAGGTCGTACCTCTTTCCGTCACGAGATACAACATCAGGTCACTTTCGTTGGTGCAGCGCCGGGACGCGATCTCGAAAATGATGCACGTGGAGCCAAAAACTATTGATTGTGCACTCGGCGACGCCGCTTCAAACCCAGCGCTTTTTGCTCTTGCTTTGCAAACCAAGGGCCAAGGTGACCAGGAAGAAGCTTTGGTGGATGCATGGTTGCACTCAGTGAATGACGGTGCCACCTCTACCGTCTACATCGAGCAAGCTGCCTTCCACCAGATACCCCAGGAGATTCGCCACGCCCCAGCGGTGGAGTTGAAGCCTGGGTCGTCAAGCGATAAGCTGCCATTGCTGGCGCGCTCCCGCAAGGTTAAACATCTACTAGCCGCCCGGTACCTTTCCAATGTCCCAGCAGATATTGCGGTAGCATTCTACAAGAACAATCCTATCTTGACTGCAGCGATCATCCAAAGCTTGCTCATTCGCTTGCGAATTGCTCCTCCAACGAAGTTCGACGACCTTGCCCAAGCGCTTCTGCAGGCAGGCGGTACCACATCACAACGTGCTGCGCTTCTCATTACTAAAGCGGGTAGTATGTCTCCTCACCTCGAGCACAAGATATGCCATGCAGCACTGGCGATCATCGAAG
>Ga0265797_10001535_pt1 | contig 40440 bp, 44 predicted proteins | sample P2T30metagenome_FD_192433 | JGI IMG/M metagenome (GOLD analysis project Ga0265797, IMG submission 192433) | Plant litter microbial communities from East Loma Ridge, Irvine, California - P2 T30 | ecosystem: Environmental > Terrestrial > Plant litter > Unclassified | place: USA: California...
TTTGGTGGCGGGGGGGGGTGGGGGTTGTGAGACGGGAGATGGGGGCTGGTGTGCTTGGTGATTCGATGTATATACTTTGACACTTGGAAATAGAATTTTGATCGTGATGGCAAAAATTCATGGCCTACATGGAGGTGTGATGGAATATTCTGATGCTTTGAAGTGAAGGTGCGGAGTTTCAGAAAGGCTGCTTCAAATTAACCTTGCCGCGTGAATTAGCTGTGATAGTCATATCTAGAAGATGTCATTCACTTACATTCCAGACGGCGCTGAAGAACGACTGAAAGTAGTGTTGGGAATCGAGCCAACGTACGTAGCAGAGCAGATAGCCAAACACGTGATCACATGGCCTGTGCGCAAGCTCGCACAATCCGTGTGCGAGCTGCAGCCTTGCCCTCAGAATCAATCAATCACGAACCGCCACCGTTGCAACGACTGTTACTTGATTCAACATTACCTTTGCCGTATCAACAAGTAGTGTGAAGCTAATCAGAACGTGGTTTTGCAAGTAGATAGAACTATGCCTGTAAGCAATAAGGCGGTTGATATATAATGTAAGGTGTATTGTGTTGTGTGTAGTGGTATGTGTGTTCTGTCATTTTCCCCGAGAGGTCTGTGACGTAGGTTTATATACATGAAGTGGTGGGCTGATTGGCTAGTGGATAATCCACGTGACCATGCAAGGTGCCCTAGGCTTACAATGCCACTCCTCTATGCATGTTCGATATATGTATTTACCTTTTCGACTGCCCTTGGATTTGAACGATGAAAAGATTGCGCATGACTCCATGCCATCACATTCTCATCCCAATGAACGAGCAGTGATAGTGAAGTGGTACGCAAATATCATTCCCGGTATCATTGATATTGCAGCCCCGAAAATTTTCACCTCTCTTGATCAGATAGCCTAAGCTGCTGTTCTCATGAAGCATAGCCCTAATTCAGAATCTCACACTCTCCCTTTTCCCAAGACAAAAGGTCACTCCATGTTTCCAACATCTTCTCTAAGTAGCGTAAAATTCGTATCTCACACAACCCGCATCGATTGATCCGCCAGCACCCCCATTATCACCTATCGATCGGATTAGCAAAGGTCTTCCATGAGCCAAAAGCTGTTCCAGAACGCTTGAAACTTACAATTGTAGTAGTTCAACTTGAGTAGATCCCCACAGTTTACACTCTGATCACCTTCAATTGGATATTCGACGCTCTGCTCCTTGGCCGCGGTACATCCTTCGACCCACGAGACTTTGAAGTTACTACCGTCTATACCACCTCCAGCAAGGCTGATGGGATGCCAGTAGATATCCTTATCGCCAGCCTTTATTTTCTTGCCCGGCTCGAGTTTGCATCCGTACGAGTTCCAGATGTCCACATTTGCCTTTTGTACATCCTTGTGCGGGTGCGCATTATGGCACCCGCGCGTGGTCAGCGTCAGCTTGGCCGGCGGCGGCGGTGGTGCTTGTACGCGCCACGAGAATGTGCCACATCCGGTGTCGATGGAGGCTTCGAATAACATGCGGTTCAGTGCGATTCCGTCGTTGCTGCCGCCTGCGAATCGGGCTGTCAGCTGCATCTCGGGAGGCATTGGAGTGGGTCGTGTTGACTCACATTTACTAGCCACAAGCTTACGATATGCATTCTTGCAGAGATCTTCTTTGGGCAGCCTGCACTCGCCTACATCGTGCTTATAAGCCAGAAAGAACTTGTAATCTTTGTACGTCTCAGTTTTTTCGAGTGGCGCAACTCTCCGCTTTGTAAGGCCTCCTTCGACTGTGGCCAGCTTCAGAAGTGGTAGCTTATTGCCGTCGATATCGTAGGCGGTTGGCCCAGCATTGTTGTTCAGGTCTTTCATCGCATCTGCGCAGAATCCATTGGCGGTCTTTTCTACAAGGAACTCGCTGGTAACAGCGGACCCGCTTTCGTCACACCGAATTCCAGGTTCTTTGTTTTCTGCGGGCAGCTTAGCAAGGTCGCTGAGTGCCTCCAACACGGCTTGGTTGAAGTTTTTGTCGGAATATGTAATGCGGTTCTCCGTTACGGGATTGCACGGGCAGCCTTTTGTCGAACCCTTTCGTATCTTAGTTAACACTTCTCACTGTTCTACACATCGTTTTGGTAGACTCACTTCTGAACAAGCCCAGTCGACCACATCAGTAGCTTTCGCGCCCTGAGCCTTGACCTTGGTTGGTTTGCATTGATCGCACTTGGGCTGGAAGGTGAGATAATTAGCGACTGATGCTCGATGTTATCGGTCTGTGATCTGCGATGACTTACCGGTGCCCCAGTCGCTTTCGGGCAATTAGTCGTTGAGCTTGCGCTGCTCGAGGGGGATGTGGTCTTAGTTTTGGGCCTGCTGATTTTGTGGATGCTCCCTGCTGGCACTTTGTAGGCGTATGCTAGCGGCTGTCCGCTCTTTAAGGGATTCCAAACGAAAGCCAGGAGAGATCCGGCAACAACAGTCGAGCCTCCCCATATTAGCGTATTCACTGCCGCCTCCTTAGACGCGAACCCCTCTGCGATCATAGCGGCCTCTTCCGCGGAGGAGATCACAATCATCTCAACACTGTCGCCGGCGGCACTGCCTGCAGGGCCCTCGGCGCCCTCAAATCCTCCTAACTTATCGTCGGAGAAGTAGGTGTTTCCTTCAGAGTCCAACTGATGGCCACCATCTCCCTCCCATCCTTGGTCTGCGGCCGGATCGCCGTGCTGTCCCTCGCCTACTTCGGCCCAAACTTGGTCGGTGAGAGGATGTGCGAACTCTGCTTGTAGCTCTGGATCGGCGCCTACACGCTGCACGAAGTCTGCCAGACCGCAGGCCGGGCCTTCACGCTTGTGAATGCGTGTACTCCTCCTGCGCCTGGTGGCACAGGGTTTTACCAGCTTTGCTATTGCCTCGAGCTTGCCCTTGACCTTCGGACTCAACAGGATGTTAAGCCCTCCGTCCGCATCTTTGAGGGCACTGACACCTTTGGTGATGGTCGCAACGGCCGTTGCCCCCGCTTTGTTCGTGGTGGTGGTGACTTTGACCGCGATGTTATTGGGATCTGTTCCAATCCACTTTTCGACATCCAAATTAGGTTATGACACTCACAGATTTGCTGGTTTCAATTCACTTACCTTAGTGGCGCCACCCTCTACCTTGAGGTATCTAGTATGGGCCTCAATGTTGGCCGGTCTGGAATCACACATTAGCATGGCAAAGCCAGAAGATACGGTCTTTGGATTGATCACATACGTTGGTCCGTTTACTGGAGGATTTATTCCGATCTGCCCGGATTCGGTGGGTACGACTGCAGCGATGCGAACTCTACATCGGGATGAGTCATTGCTCCAGGTTTGATGGTGGATATGTCGGGGTGGTACGTACTTATCAGGAGCTTGTCTGACCGCGACGTTGTATTGATGAAGGACGGTAACAGATGGCAGCGCAGGATCAATTGCTGCAACGGTTTGCATCACTAAGCCACAGGCAACCGCAACCCTACAGCAGCCCTTCATGGTCGAACGTCAATTGAGGTGAAGTAGCTACTGGAACTATACGGGAAAGACGTGCGCCAAGTATGGAAGCGTTCCTTGAATGAAGATGAAAGCAAGAGGGACAACGAGGGCACAACGATTTTGGAATGTGTTGGAAGCGCGAAAAAAACGAGATAAAAGATAGCACTAGGGGATTGTGGAAAAAGGCTTTGCTATATAGACGCACCGCAGCCAACGTTTTGACGATAGCGGACGCAGGAACAGTGTGACATGAAACCTAAACGCTTGAAACCGAATGGAGATAGGAAGCCTGACTCCAATCCAGACAGGATTCAAAGAAACAAATCGAAATAGAAACACAATTCTACTAGACGCCGAAGGCTGTGCTCATGTGACAATATGCATTGCCGACGACTCGCAGACAGTTATGTGTCCGAAACAGTAGCGCAATCGAGCGAATCAGAATCCGAGAGGAACGAAAGGAACGAAAGGGGAAATATTTCAAAGCAATACCAGATATAGCCTGTAAGAAAAGTGCCAAGATTTCTCGCCGCAGATCAGGAATTATACTAGTGTTTCGAAAGTGCTGACGGCAGAAGCGCTTTCTTCAGCCTCGCTCCGTCTTTCTTAAACAATCTCGTTCTTCGTTCGACAAGAAGTACCATGACAAGTCTCGGAGATACATGCAAGTGAGTTTCGAGCTGCTACTTTACTATTGAGTAGTTTAATGATCTGCCGTATAGCAAGGTACACAGGGACTACCATTCTCGTAGACCTGGTGTTAGAACGTCGCATGGCGCCTAGACAGCTATCCTTCACCAATGTTGGAGCGTTGTTACAGCGTCTAATGATCGGCTTTACATGGCGCCGTAGGCAGATAGCCCACGGCTTTTCTTAGAAAAGTCCACACACGTAAGGAAGACTGCTAATTCGAGAACCATGGAGCACATGGTTGGTGCTTTGCTGATATCCTGCGCGGTTACCTTGGATTCGTGTGACTATTCTCGGCCTACACATCTAACGTAGACGACAGTGGGTAGTGCTACTTTTCACAGACGCGATACTTCTGACAATTCCAGGGTTCGGTGTATATCAGAACCGGAGAAGCAGCACCAACAACAACTACTTTGCGCTGCCAATTCTCATCAGTTTCCAAAATTCATTTTAGCCGGGTTTAATCTCTTGTCTTTCCATTTCGAAGCGCACGACACACCTTTTACACAATGTACAAGCTTCGTTTCGCCTTCGTTATTCTCCACTCGCTTGCACTCGTCGAAGCCAGCATCAAGTGGACGCTTCATAGCTCTTGCTGTCAGTGATCAAGTTACGCCCTCTTCCCTCGAGAACCGTGCTGACATTCACTACTCCAGACCGTACCAAAGATGGCCTGAGCGACGATCCGGAGCTAGAAATTGCCATGCTCAAAGCCGTAAACACTGCTCAGGCCTGGGCAAAGCGGGGCTCCGAGCAGCTGGACAAGTCCAAAAGCATTTTTCTCGGACCGTTAATCAAGAGAGACCTGAAGCCGTTGATAAGCCATGGCAAGTACGAGGATCAGGTAGATGCTATAACGGGTACGTCTGGACATCTACGCCGCTGTTCAAGACTAATGAGATCTACTCTTGCCAGCGAAGTTTAACAAGTTCGCCGAGCTCGAGGGACCGATTGGACGTGGCAATCCGGGAGTCGCGCGGTACGACGAGTCTAGAAACTGGCAGGATTTGGCCTCGCAAGACACACATTACCTCGATTTCGTGAGTGCTCTAATACTTTTCCCAGACCGCTTGAACCTTTAAGACTGACCGTTGGTTGCGCAGCTTATCGTATGCCGCCCCTCGCTCGAGGACCGTGCCATCGAAGGCTCGCCCGAACGTCTCCCTTACGACCGCATCCGCCAGGTCCAAAAGTACACCAAGGACGCAGATCTAAACGTCATGCTGCGACAGGAAGAGACGATTGGCGACTGGAATAAGATTGAGGGATTTAGACTCCTGGCTATCACCGACGTCGACGCCGACGCCAATCGCAACGGCGATAGACTCAAAGTTCCCGAGACCATCACATTTCATCCGCTGTGGATTAAAATGCAGCGGACACGCAAGTTCGACGACTGGGATGAGGCGTTGTTCAACGAGATTACGAGGAAAGGCGCGGCGACAGTGTTCGCTGCCAAGGGCAAAGCAAGAGGAAACGATAACGTTGTGCCGGCGGACGGGCTGTTGCAGGCGTCGTTTGTGCAGACTGTCTTTCACGAGGTAGGAACGTCGTTGTAATTCGGCGTACTTTGCTGACCCCAACGACTTTGTTTAGTTCTTCCATCTGAGCGCCTTTGGCGGCATGAAAGACGACCAGGGCACTGCGTACGGCTGGGTGAATAATGTGAAGAACCAGAAGCTTGACAACCCGGACTACTTCGCTATTGTGGCAACGTTGATCGAGCTGTTGAATAGAGAGGGAAAGAGGTACAAGATCAGGGAAGACGGTACTGTGAGCAAGAAATAAGCTTGCATGTAGGGCGACGGCGTTGCAGTCTTGATAGCGTTTGAAGTTGGATCGATGGGCTGTATTGACGTAGAAGCTGGGAAAACATAGCTGAGCATTCCTGTAGCTGCGATTAAATGCTACACTTCCCGCATGACATGGTGATTGCCGCCATTGATAGCTAGTCGGACCTCACTGCCGTGTAGAAATTAGCACGACTTCAATGTTTCAGTCTGGAGAGCATGCGTGTACGTACCCAATGCGACATGTGTGAATGAGGTTATTGTGATAACTATCGAGGCTGCCGCCGAGGAGATTTAACCATGGATGAAACCTGTCGCCTGATCCACGCTTGTACAACGTCACATTTGGCAGCGCAAAATTCTCCACCAGACCTTCCGAAGGCGAGAAACTGGGGCCCAACGGCGCGCTGACCGTCACGGATGCAATGTCTCGGAATACGCCGAGGAATCTGGTAAGGGTCGCAACGTCGAGCTCTTTGATACCCAGTACGACTTCTTGCGGGTCGAATCGATGCGTTTTTGATCGCGCGCTGATCCATATCTTGACGCTGTTGAGGTTCTGGAACCGCGAGAGGTGCAGCCAATGGAGATCGTAGCCTTCGTGCGGATCCTCGGCCACGGACGTCAACCTATTCTTGTTCCCGCAGATGAAACTTCTGCCAAAGTCGGGCGCGAGGGACAGTTCAAAGCTCCGTGCGAACTTGTGGAAGCATGGAGGTGTCATGTGTCCCTCGAAGACGTGTTTCCATTCTAATGGCAACGGACAGCAGCCGAACCATGCTTGGATCGTCCTGAGATCAGTGAAGATGAAGGTCACTGACTCATAAATGGACTTGAGGCACTGGGCCGACCTGGCACACATCAGCATCCTAAATTTCACGTTGACATACTGGAAGCATTCCAGAGACTTACACAAGCCTGCACGTCAAAAGCATAGGGAGGTAAGGGCTCCAGCTCGGAACATGCTGATCGTCTCGTCGATTATCTTTCCATGTCCTCCAGCAGCGATCCGACGTGGTGTACCCCGAAACAGCCTCAATGCCATGTTCCGGCGTTGCCCGCTCTCCGCACGGCCAGTGGTCCATCCACGGAGACATGAGCCGACGACAATACAGTCCAATTTCTGGAGGTTGTGCTCCTTGTATGTCTTCCCCGAGTGGCACATTCAATCTGGCTCTCAAGTTTTCAACATCCGCCTGCAACGGATCATCAACGCGGTACGCGGTACAGCATTCCCACCGGCAAAAGTGCATAACCTCGTCGCCATGGAACAAAATGTGCTGACGCAGTCCGTAGGAGTGCCATAGCTCGTAGTAGATTCTGTCCAGAACCTCGCGTGGAAGACGTGTGAGGAGAGTTGACTGGCGCTGGCCGTGAATTACAATGGTCATTTTGATATAGGAAAGCACGACCGATTGAGACTGCAGCAAGACTGATTGTTGTCAGCTTCAGAAATGAGGGAGTAGGCTAGACCGTGTTTCGTGAGTTTGGTGTGGCCTATAGAAAGCCGCGCTTTACGAACGCTACCTCACACAGTAAGCTGCTAGCGCCTCACACACCCGAGATCTTCGTCGACACTGGAGGACATGATTATTGACATAGGAAATCAATTCGTATCGACGGAAGATCTGATTGGTTTTGAGACACTTTGCACTACACGCCGAACCAATAACCCACAAAATAACGACATAATTACCTCTTCGGAAACTGCACATCACATGACCCGGCACCACTCCTCGACCCCACTCCAAGCCCACCACCCCTCCTCAAGCTCCGTCGTCCTGATCTCGCACCCAGTCCCACTTCCCCTCCGACTCTCCACCGCAACACTATCATCATGATAGTCCGCATTCAAATCCACGCTCTTCCTCCTCCTCGTCAGCACAGGTACACCAGCCTTAACCCCTACAATCTTCCTCCGCGTAACCCTGGGCGTCGCAAGATCGTCAAACTCCTGCACCTCTGCGTCCGGACGATACGTAGTGTCAGCGACGACTTTCTTGCGCTTCCGGCTCGCCTCCTCGGGTACACTAAATGGCGCTTCTTCAACGGGACTTGCAGGCCCGTCGCGATATGTTGGGTCGGCGATGCGTCTGCGCTTACGTCCAGATGGAGCTCGAATTGAGGGTGGGGGCTGATATGTCGTATCGCTCTGGCGCCGCGCGAGGAAGTAGAACTCTTCCTCCTTACCCTTTCTGCCCTTGCCGAAGGTGACGTTGATCTCAGGCATTTTATGACGCTTCTTCTTTTTCGCGGGAGGGAGGAGCTCTGAACTGCTGATTGTGCTGATACTGCGCTTGCGGGAGTTGGGAGGGGCGCTGAAGGTGGATGCGCGGCGTACAATTGGTGTAGTAGCGGCGAGGTAGGTCGGGGAGGCAGTGCTGAGCTCTGAGGACGAATTATGGTAGTCCCGAGGGAAATTGACGCGCGGTACATATGTCAACAGATCCTCCGTTCTAGCCTCTGGGTCCTGAGGGAAATTGACTCGCGGGACATACGTCAACAAAGACGTATTAGCCTCCGAGTCCGTCTGGAAGTTGACCGGCGTCTGGAAATTGACCTGCATCTTCTCATCATCCCCATCTTGGTCATCCTCAAATCTAACCCTCGCCGTCGTGCCCCTCCTACTGATCGACTCGTTAGGGTGTATGGTAGCTTCGCTAATCCAACGCTCCCTATTTCCAGGACGACCACCTGACAACCTCGCCAGGCCCACACTGCCACCTCTTTCCACCGCCATACTATCACTCCCCTCCATCCCAATACTCATCCTCGTCGGATAATTCGGCGCACTATGCCCAAACACATGCTCAGCCTGCTGCTGGAAATTTCCACCCCCAAGCTCCGCCAAACAAAACGGACACTTGACATCCATGCCAGGCTGCAAAAACTGCGTCTCCCACGCCTCGCGCGAAATAGACGGCGTACCCGGCACAGGATCCGGCGTAAGCGGCGCATAACTCGGACTAATCTGCTCCAACCAACTAGAGAACTTACCCGGCATGAACGGCGTAGGCGTACTCGCCCTCCTCTCCAGACTCTTCTCGCCCGCGCCAATTTCTTCAACGACTTCCACGACGTCCCACCAACCATCGTCATCTCGCGTCCAACTCTCGCCGCCTTGAAGGGGCCGGAGAAGTGTTTCGTCGCCTTCGATTTCGATGGAGGCGAGTTTTTCGGCAATACTCCAGGTCCCTTTGCTTTCGACGGGTGGCACACCGGGTATACCGCTTGGGTGCAGCATTGGCATCGCGTCGCTGAACTTGCGCCAGATGTGTGCCATGCCCTTTTTGCGCCACTTGTCGCGGTGAAAACAAAGCACTTCGGCGAGGCTCTTGTTGTGCAGAAGGCACTCAAGCCTTCTCGTCGTGTTCTCTAGATTCGGCGGGTTCGCTGGCTCGGGGAGGAGCGAGGTGCGCGAATTACGTCTGCGAGTCAAACGTGGCTTCGCTGGGAGGCGTTTCTCAGCGACATACGGGGTCCAATTGTTGTCCATATCGACGTTCGAATCGTAAAAAGGATCGGGAACGGTGGGGTTGGACCATTCGCCTCTGCGGCTCCAGAAATAGTAGTGTGGAACGTCGCATCCCGGAAAACGAATGTAAAAGAGATTGTCCAGTGCTCTTCGTTCGTTGCGTTCGCAGCGCTTCATGACAGTCTTGTCTGCTTCGTAGTCCAGGTATGCGGGGAGATAGCACATTGCCTGGGGACGATGCTCACTCGCCTCCAGGACCTCTGCGTATTTTTTTGCCTTGTTTTCATGCCTCAGTTGATGTCTCTTTGCGCGAGACATTTTCTCTGCGTCGATGTCGATGGGTTTAACGCGCAGGAGGCGCCGATTCTCCAGCTCCCACTTGCTGTACACATCGACGAGGTTCTTCGCCTTGTTGCGCGGCGGCAGGGCGAAGAACATGCGTGCGTTCCAGCCTTGGATGCGTGTGCGCTTCGTCCAGGAAGATGCGGACTCGATGGTGGCTTCGCGCAAGGGGTGCAGGAGGACGCCATTGCGTGCTGCGGCGCGGGTTGCCTCGCTGAGGACAGGTACATGGTCGTGTGGCACGGTGGGCGGATACGCGTTGCCGGGCGTGAACAGCTTCTCGTTTGTCTCGGTTGTGTAGAGTTTCATGGACATGTATGGTTTGCTGACTGGGTTGCGGATAATACGCGCCGGTTCACCTGGTGTACCATCGGCGTTCAGGGCTGGGAGAGCAGGCGCCGTGGGGGAGGGCATGGTAGTATAAATCCACTCGAAGAGACGAAGCTTGTAACCAGGGCCGATGGACGGCGCTTTTGAGGGCGCTGTCGACTCGGTGGATGTGCTGGTCCAGGACTCGTCGCTGAGCGCCTGACCAACCAGGGCTTGAGCGTTCTCTTCTACGCCCAGTAACTCGTTGTGCATCATTCGTAGCTCGTCCTCGTCAGGCGTGTCATCGCTGACACTTTCATCCCGTTCTCTGGCTTGCTGTTTCGCTATCCTCCTCTTGATCTTCGCTATGCGCATTCTCGATTCCTTGTCTTCTTGCAATTTCTTCAGCCTCGCTCGCTCTTTCAGCAGTCTGTCTGCCTCCTTGCGTGCCTCGCGCTTTGCGTTTTTGGCGTTGTTGTCAGCATCCGCAAGGGCGTGCACCATTGCTACTTTCTTCATGTCTTTGATGTAGAGCTTGCGCTCGATGCAATCGGCTTTGAGTTGCGCGTAATTCCATTCGTCGTATATAGTGCCGGTCCGATCGGCATCTTTGACGCGATGTGTACCGCCGCGCTTGTGATTTCTGGCCATGTTGATGATTCTGTTTTGCTGGCTAGTCCGGCTTGGACGATCAGATGCTTTAAGGTGGACTTGTTTTAATCGAGGTCGGTGCCTACACGAAGCTTCCGGTCATCGACAATTCCAAGCCGTGGAAGAGCTGAATTTGAGGTTGAAAGTGTGGCAGAAGCAGCTGTCACCAGCTCAAAGCTCCTTTGTGTCTTACGCCGGAAAGACACAAGTCCAATGTTGGAGTACAAGAGTTTCACCTATATGTCTATCCTTTGTTCGGTTGTCGTCAGTCGCCCACACCTAGTTTCGGCACAATTAGCACCAATCACAAACAAAGAAAAGATCCGCCGAATTCGGTCATAAAACATCATTGCATTGTACAACTCAGGGTATCTCACTAGAAACATGTCAACTCTCGCACAATCAAAGGTTTGAGAGAGCGACTTACAACTCCGTCTTCTCGGCATGTTCTTTCCGCTTCTCCGGTTTGGTGTCTAGAAACCCTTCCAACTCCATCCACTCTGCGGTAAATCCCATGACCAACTTTGCCCAGTCCTCCACTGTGTCTGTATCCAGATGTTCTCCGTCATCTTCAATCGTGTGCCACACTTGTGGAAATGGACTTGGAATCATGTGCAGAATCTCAACGCCACGAGCCATGAACGGAACATGGTCATCCTGCACGAAACCGCCCATAAAGCTGTTGTCGCTCTTACTGGCTTCTGGCAAGAAGTTTGGTTCTCGACGTCTCTTTTGGTCTTCGCGCTTGGCTAGTTTCGACGCATGGTTTGGCGACGACTTCATCAAACCTAGTTTGCGCAATCGCGCCTCAACATTTGCCATGTGCTTGTATGCCCAGTGTGTGGTTTTGAAGTACGATGGTACAGTTGGGCTGGCGGAGCCTAAGAGGTCGAGGAGGAGGAACAGCTCCATGGAGTCAAGAGGTGTGCGGTAGACGGACGCAGCTGCGTGAAAGTTGGACTCCCAATTCTCAGCTAGGGCACTTGTAAACGTCAGCATTGGCTTTGTTGGGTTGAGATGAAGGGAGCGAGCATACCGAGCGCCATACAGGCTGTCGCTGTCCGTCCAGCTTACGAAAGCTTCCTCGCCGTCCAGGAAGAGTACCTGCAGTCCCCTATGCTCCACGTCGAAGTCGTCGGAATCTGCTGCCGCCCACTTCTTCGTCATTGCGGCATCCAAGCTGCGCACCGTATGCATGATCATGGCGCATGGTGCCGCGCTGTCCACTGCTCCAATGAAGCCTTTGGGCGTGTACTTGCTGTCGTAGTGCGCTACTAGTGCCAGCCGTGATACATCGCCTTGGAGAGCGCCTGGAGGATCGCGTGTGGCGATCAAGTTGACGAATGGCGTTTCCTTGCCGTTGCTTATCGGCGTCGTCGACGTCGAGTTGTGCAGTTCGATTCTCCACTCAGGCAGTTCCTTCTTGAACCAGTCTATGAAATGCTGTCGCACAACTGCGTTTCCCTCGGTCCCGGATACGCGTGGTACCAGTATTGGTGCGAGTATTGAGCCCTTCTTTATGTCGAAGTCGGTGCCCGGGCCTGGCAGATTCTTGAGCGTGTCGTCGCTGACATTGCGATAAGCGGATCCCAGGGAGAGTAGCACCGCGAGCGGCAGCAACGCAGAGGAGAACAGCATTGCCCCAGCTTGCTCACATTAGAAATGGGAGAAATGTCCAGAAGTTGCGATACGCGTGTTATCGGTAAGATGCTGACATATTGCAACCAGACGTTCTGTAACGATGAGGAGTCGTGGTCTCACCAACTTCGGACGGCCGCGTCCCGGCTAGAGTTCCGCTGTTCCGTTCTTGGCGCTAGACGTCTATCAACTGCGGTACTTCAAGAACTACATATTTTCGTACAAGAGACATTGATTGAAGAGGACGTAAAAAGCCTTTATTTCTCAGTCAAGAGTGTCCATTATGGTTAGGACCGTGTGCGTGCTAAACAACGGCACTTTTCAGGTCTATTTTAAGAAGATGAGGCAAATTACAAACGCGTAGGACTGCAGTTGAATTGGTCAATACATATCACGGAATGAAGATAAGACCTCCAACATATAGTCACAACAATTAATGCCTGCGTTGATGTGGATTTCATCGTCGCCCTACCGAACCTCTCAATGCCAAGCCCAAAAGTCAGGCGCGGCAAGTCTAACCGAACTCTACCTTCCACCAACACCCAACCACTCACCTCGAGCATCCATCAAACACCATGCTTCCACGCTTCAATGCTTTCGCGGCAGCAACACGATCAACCGTCGCGAGTGCATATCGCACCAAGTCACCTCTACAGACCTCTTTCATCTGTCGCTCCTGCCGCAGTAAATTTTCAACCTCGCCATCCCTCCGTGCCGCAAAGCAAGTCGAGAAGGAACGAAGTGAGTCAATCGCATTTCTCCATCGTCGAAATCGCATGCTGATAGGCTTTGTCAGAGTACAGTTCGAGACTTTTGATCTACGATGCCGGCGACGCGCGCACCACGTGGGTTTCCTTCTGGAAAGCGGTAGCCCTGCTGCAATGTGGGACTACGCTCGTTTTTGCGGTGCCGCCGCTGTGGAAAAATGAGAATCAGCCGGATGTCAGGCTGAGGCATGCGCAGGCTATGCTAGGTGAGTCCTGGGAGATGTCTTGTTATTTGTGTAATGTTTTGCTTGATTCTTTATTTTCTAATCTATGACTCGCTCCCATGTCCTCGTCGTTCAGTCTCATCTCCTCTGTAGTGCGTCCTATTTCACGACGCTCTACTTCGTCTTCATGACTTTCAGATACCTGGGCGCCTAGGCATGGCTTTACCAGAAGTCTCGTTCTCATTCAATCATTCACCCCAAACTATGGCTGCTCGGATATTGGGACCACGCTCACACCTCGACAGTCGGAATATTGGGCACAATACCGACCTTAACCTTGGCCTATGTAACTGCTCCCTTCACACACCAAGTGTTCTTACAGATACCGGAATACGCACGCCGGAGCCGACAAGACCTGATGCACTTCGCAAACACCCTCATCACCAAGCCAACCGCAACGGCCAACACCAAACTCGAATTTGTCACATTACGTATTTTCCCTTTCCGCAAGCACACCAGTGCTTTTCTCCATGAGCTCCGCGCCTTACCACCGAAGAGACTGAGACTCGCCAATATCGAACTGCCCAAGAACGATGCGTGGTCGCAGCGGCAGCGAGAGAAAGGGATTATGAGGAGGATGTACGAAATCATCAGTGAGCCGAGATACAAGTTCTACGTCAAGGAAGGCAAGACGTACACCATGAAGACAGGCGTACCGGGTGTCTGGGAATCGGTCGCGCAGAGACTTCAGGAACAGACAAATGAAGCCGTGCACGGTGCGGCGCCACCTAGACCGGGCGCGAGAAGGCCGATCGTGGCGCGGAAACCACCGGTCCCCATTACATTGGAAAGGATCAAGAGGCAAACAGCCAGAGGCGGCGGACGATGAATATGTATACATGTGCCAACATTCTGTATTACAATGCACTGATGAAATAGGGTTTAAGCTATGAATCTCTCCCCAGAATGGCATAATGAGGGTATATTCTTCCAAATCACGTCCCACCAATCATCCATATCAATTCAATTTTGCTGAAGCTCACGCAGTAGCCTTCTCCTCCTCATGGTGCTTCTCGTCAAGCACAGGCTTCTCCATGTGGTCGCCAGCAATGTGGTCGTCGTCGCTGTTGTACACACCAGCCTGGCGCAGAAGCTCGGGGAGACCGACCTCAGCATGGACTTCCCTCCATCGCTCCTGCTCGCGCTCAGCCATTCCAATTGAGCCGAACAAAGTGTCCATCTCCTCGAGGGTCAATCCCTTAGTTTCTGGGAAGAAGAAGAAGATGAATGCCGCGCCAAGAATCGTGAACGTGCCGAAGAAGATGTACGTGCCGTACTTCATGTGCTCGAGCATATCGGGCGTGACCTGGCCGACAATGAAGTTATTCATCCAGTTCGACGACGCACCCAGCGCAATGCCATATGGGCGATTGGACATTGGCCAGATTTCAGCGACAACGATCCATGCACAGGGACCCCAGGAGTAACCGAATTGGATGACAAACAACCACACCATGACGACGGCAGCCCAACCCGCGCCCTGGTGGTTTGGCCAATCGTCTGAGAAAGACGCGACGATAGCAGCAATGATGTAATGGCAGGCAGCCATGCCGATGGCGCCGGCCACCAGAGTCGGCTTGCGGCCCCAGCTGTCAACGTACATGACCGCAGGAACTGGCAGATGTTAGGGGAGCTGGAAACGTGGGGTGAAAGAAGACTCACTAGTGGCGAGGAACATGACGATTCCGACGACACCGGTGGCGAGGAGAGAGACCGATGTCGACGAGAGACCAAGGCCCGAGAAAATAGTAGGCGCATCTATGTCAGTTAGTTCGTGTCCACCTCCCAATATGTCCACAGTCACTACTCACAGTACAGAATGGCGTTGATGCCAGTCCACTGCTGGAAGAACATCGTCATCACCGCAATGACCACCCTCTTGAACATCCCACGGGTTGTGAACAAACTGCCAATCGCAACCCACTGCAGCTTGAAGATGTTCAACGGCGTCTGCTCCGTCAAATGTGGGAACTTTTCACGCAGGCTGCTCTTCTCGAACATGCTCTGCGCTCGGATCTCTGCGAACTCAAGCTCAATCAGCTCGTGGTCCTGCGGTAGGCCTCTAAGCTTAGCTAGGACCTGGTGTGCCTCGGCTTCCTTGTTGTGGTGCACCAGCCAGCGCGGACTGAATGGCATGAAAATCATCCCCACGCCGAGCAAGACCGCAGGTGCCAATTGAAGAGCGAGCGGGAGCAACCATGCGGCCTCCTTCTGCCCATCGCCATGTCCACCAATAAAATTCGTGCCGTAGTCAATCCAGAAACTGATCATGATACCCAGCGTAATACTCAATTGCTGCAATCCGACCAGCGCACCGCGTACCTCCGGAGGCGAGATCTCAGCATTGTACATGGGCACAATCATAGACAGCGAACCGACACCCATACCCGTGATGAAGCGGCCTGCGAGGATGGAGCTGTGGCCGCCTGATACGGCGGTGCACTGGATTATGACGCCGATGATGAAGACGGCCACGTTGACGAGGATGGCGTATTTGCGAGATATGATTTCCGCGAGGAAGCCGGAGTACATGGTGCCGAGCCAGGCTCCCAGTTCGAGGATGGCGACGAGCCAGCCTTGCTTGGAGGAGTCCCAGGCGAGGGTGCCGGGGTTTTCGGGGTCGAGGTGGACGTAGCTGCCCATTTCTGTTGGAGAAGAGCGTCAGCAACCTTTCAACCCATCGAACCCGGGGTAATAAGGTTTCCTGGACTTACCGTCTTTGAAAGAAGTCATGACCAGCACACCAGAGAAAACACCCTGGTTGTACCCGTACAGCAGTCCACCAAGACAGGCAAAACACGCAATACCAAAGACGCGCAGATTCTTCAGTAAAGCCATCGGTCCCGCAGCTCCAGACAACGCTTTGCGACGCGCCATGGCAGCAACATCCATTCCGGAACCTCCTGCAACGGGAGCCATGTTGTCGATTCAATGTATGTCGTTTGAGGAATGCGAATGCGGATCTGAAGCTCTTTCTATATGTCCGCCCAAGTCAGTCAGACGAACACGAACAAAACAACGCACTTTTAGCCAAGAGCTACAGACCACCCCGTCATTTATACGACGCCCGGCAATATGGGTGGCCCAGACATCACCACGACCATTCACTTGACGTTTTGATCATCATTGGCTGTACCGAAGCTTTGCATGGCTGCGGGTAAATAGGCGGTTAAGCTCACGTAGCGCCAACGCTTATTCGCATGCAAGGTTGCAGTAGGATCGTTAAGCATTTCGGAGGACGAATAAGACGTCTGCTTGGCGACGGAGGGCCGTCGCTTCTTACGCCTCTTTGCAACGTTGAAGTGCGGGTGAGCATGTGGGTGCGTAAGCCGATCGAGTCAGCGCGGTCCGGAGCGAAGAGCGCCTCGGGAAACAGAAAATTGCTCGCGGCGTAACTGTTTCCCATGTCAAGAGGGCGATATCTCATCTCGCTCTGACAATATAAAAACCGTAACGATTTGCTGGGATGCTTCGAGTTCCAGCACTCAGCATTCGCCAGGGACGCACAACATGCACGACCGGCCACTCGCCATGCGAGCCCCGATATTACCAAGCAAGGCATCTGCCGCTCCACGGGGAAAACTATTCTGCCGTCAGCCCCCGCAATTGCGTTGGTGAGGTCAGTCTGTGAAAGGCTGGGCGGTATGGTTGTGGCTGGCAGATCTGGCACTTTTGCCTAAATGCGCGCAAAGACGCGTGATGGTTTTGCGAGTTGCACGCTTTGCTTGTGAAAGTTTTACGACACGTTCATTATTCGGAATGTTCTGGAGAGGAGGAATGTCGGATTTAGCGGAGCAGGATGGCTTTTGCGTCGCGTGGACAGCTCCACCCGATTCCCAGGCGGTGGGCTAAATCGCTATCCCAGCCGAATATCATCGTCACTTGGACGACTGGTAGACGATTCAGCGCTGTGATTTCCTAGAGAACGTGCTTTGTTTTACAGATTTGCGAATCGAAATGTTGAGGTTCAAAATCTGACAACGACAGCCCGATGAATTCTGGTAACACTCTATCAGGTTGCTCTCTGGAACTGCTTGTATGTGGCTCTCTTTACACAATCGACAGTATTAGGTGGCGTTCCAAACGTACACACTATTCTTCGCCGATCAAGGAACCAATATCGACATGCGAGTTTCATTGGGACCGTTAGAGACCCACAGGAGATATGTGGTTCCTTATTCCCACAAGTAAGCTGGTGCAATGTGCTACAGTGACCATGTCATCGGGTTATCTACCTTTGGAGGTAAATGTGTGGAGCAGTAAGACATCTCACGGGTATCAATCTAAAGCGGATTTGAGTTCAGGAACGTGCTTTTTACAGTAAGTGTAGTGGCCTGGCAACAAGCTCTACGCTCTGAATATGCTCGACGTGTCGTGCAGAATTGACGGCGACATAGAATCTCCTCATCTCATGACAGCTAAGTCCTCGTGCTTCCCGGGCGATATGCAAGTGCCTTGCTGTTGATCGATTGCTACAAAATGTGGTGCTAGGGTTCTTTGAGTAATGCGAAGTCCGTGACATTCGTCTTCACGATTTCGCTTCTCTCACAACAATTTCCTCGTCAATCTGCGATTTCTTCTCTTCAATCCCATACTCTGTCTCCAGCTCATTTCTCAGCTTCACACTGCGCTCCAAACCAACCGCAAAGAAACTAAAAACACTAACACCCAAGGAAACCCACCAAATAGCCTTAAGCGACTTGACGTAAACCACACTCACCTCACCCCAAACCTCCCCACCAATCTCATTCCTCAACGCATGCGCTCGACTCGCAAATGCGTAGCCCGCCCCACCCTGCAACTGAGCCCGGATCCCCGAGTCCGAAATACCACGCAAATTCTTTTCAAACGCCGAGTTGAAGGTGATACTCGATATCGTAACGCCCCAGATATATCCAAACGTGCGTGTGAAGCTGTACGTGGCCGTGGCAGTAGCAACGTCTCTCTCCTCCAACGGCGCCATAATAGCAGGAAGCAAAACACTCATACTCGATCCCAGCCCTATCGCGGCAACTAACTGGAACAGCACGTACGCTACCTGTGAAGTACCAGCATCTAGAAGCGTACATAGGCCAAAAGCCACGGACGTAAAAGCAAAGGAAAATGCGTGTAGCGGCTTGTATTTCCCGAATGTGGCTAGAAGGGCGCCAGCGACGACGGCGAAAACGAGGGTCCCGATGGCGAAGGGGAGGAAGAGCGTTGCGGAGCGGAGGGGCGTCGTGGTTTTGACGGCTTGGAAGTAGATGGGGAGGAAGTAGAGGAGGCCTTGGAAGAGGATTGAGGATGTGAAGGTTAAGAGGTAAGCGGTTGAGGATGTGCGGTTGGTGAAGAGGTGGGTTGGTATGCTGGGATGGCTGTAAGGGGTTGTTAGTATATTTGGTGAGAGGAGAGAGGCAACTTACTTCACGAAGAACTGCTGAACGTGGAAGCACATCCAACCCACGATCCCAAGCACCATCGGTACAACAATCCTCCACGACCCCCACGGATGCTGAATCCCGCCCTGAACAAGACCCAGTAAAAGAAAAATCATGCTCGGCGTGAAGATCAAATTACCAACAACATCCAACCGTCCAAGTTTCGCCTTTACACTCATCCCCCTCGTCATTCCAGCACCGTTTCCAACCTGCATGAAGACCAAAAGTCCACCCAACGCCAAACCACAGATAGGCAACTGCATCCAGAAAATCCAGCGCCAATCCGCCTGCGCCAGCGCGCCCCCAATGGGCGGTCCTAGTCCCGCAGCGACGCCAGACCAAGCAAACATTAGTCCAAGAAACTTACCGCGCTCCCGCAGCGGCACGAGATCGCAACACACGATGTCCAGCAAGACGTACACGCCCCCTGCGCCCGCTCCCTGGATCGTGCGGCCTGCGATGAACATGTTCGCGGTATGAGCACCGCCCGCGATACCGGTGCCAAGCGCGAAAGCAAGCACCGAACTTATAAGCGGTGCGCGACGACCGAAGACATTGGCGAGTTGGCCGAAGAGCGGTTGTAAGACTGAGGACGCGATGACGAAGGAGTTGGCGATCCACACGTACTTGCGGGCTCCGCCGATGTCTGCTGTGATAGTGGGCAGAGCGATTGAAATGACGGAGACATCGAGGGCGGAAATGAAGGCGAGGAGGCAGAGGCAGGCGAACGTGCCCCAGAACTTGACGCCGCGGTGTGGTGGGATCGCTGGTGGTGGTATGTCTTGGACATCTTGTGCTTTGGTTGGGGTCTCGCTGGACATGGTGTAGGTAGGTATACGGGTGCTGTGACGACGTCTAGAAGAGTTTCGAGATACTAGAAGGTAGGGATGTTGCAAATTTACATGAGACCTCCCAGCTCCTATTCACGAGAGTCGCGTCCCACGTGCCTTGAAGACAGCAATGTAAGCATGTTCATTCTTCTAACCTGGATACACGTCAGCCAATATACACCCTTGAAGCGGTGACCCAAGCCCAAGCGAGGCTGACAACATATCCCTCATCCAATCAACGCACTCATATACCGAAACGATGTACCAAGAACTCCCTCGGACGTATCACATGTCGCGAGCTACGAGCAAAAAAGATAACCGAGTCAAAAGTCCAAGATCCTTGTCGCGAGAAAGGCACTCTGAACGTGTCCAGAATCACAGTACATCCAAGAAGCCTGCCTTAGAACTGCTCTTTCATCGGTGCTATCTTGCTTCTTCGCTGACAAACCCATAGCGCTGCATGCGAAATACCTGCGATCGAACACTTGATAAGACGTAGCTATGCGACAATCCTGAAAGCATATAATTTGTTTGACGCATCTCTCTACACCACGTAAAAACGAAACTTGGTCGCGTACGCGGTGCTGCTACACACAAGGCGTGACGACAGCTTGGGATTGAATGCTGTGTACAGATGTGCCTCCTTTTGCTGAACTGTCAGAACTGACAGGAAGATGATAGCTCGGTGATTCGGCTCATCAGTAGAAAACCCATACTGACACGTGCCAGAGGTTCTAAGGGTGCGCTCTCGGAATTACACAAGTTCAAGCTGGTAACACCTAGTGTGTTTGTTGTTGGAACTGCTAACGGGGGAAGCGTTTTCGAGAGCTGAGGGGCGATTGCTCCACCGACGGTGAAGCTCACATATCCAAACCGGGCAACGCAGTGTTTGTGGGATAAAACGATGACTTCCACGATGTCGTAGTTCGAACGATGTCGATGCTAGATGAGGGAATGTGGATGTGTTCAGGTAGCGTTGAGATGATATCTGTTCCGAGCGATCTGCGGGCCGAGGCTTTCGACCGCAAGGGGAATGGTGGCTCCGTCTCATTGCATCGAGCGACACATGTCACCCAGGCATCCTTTCTCGACATTCATCGCGTTGGAAGTGCGCGCAAGACGCTTTCATTATCGCTCAGACAAACATTGTCTACGGTCAGTCAAATAATACACCAATTCTGTTCCCGTTCTAGGTTGGTCGCCGCATTACCATCAGTCGTGCTCGACTGCATTCGAAGTACCAGAAGCGATAAAGCCATTACCATACCTTATCAGCAGGTGTTGTTGAGTCGTGGCGGTACACTCGCTGTGGTATTTGACAGCTTTACAGACCCTTCTTGATACAGAGCTAGAACGCGTGGGATTGAGGCAGTTTTCAGCAGCCTTAACCCAATCAAGCGACACACAACCTCTAGAGCACCTTGTTGGAGACAGCGTCAACGTCTAACAAAGCTGGTTTAGCAGGAACAACAATTACGCGATCGTCATCATGCGGGGCATCTCGTGTCTCTCCTTCTGTTACCTTTCGCTCTTCGTCTGTCCTGTGATCGTTTGCTCAGAACAACAACCATTTGAGTTTGGAGAAATGTCGGCACCTCAGTACACGCTGCCTCCTCTTCCTTACGCCTATGATGTCAGTTTCTGAAACTTCAGGTGGCTCCATAGGCATCATACTAACTTCTGCGCAGGCGTTGGAACCCCACATCTCGGCTCAGATCATGGAGTTGCACCATAGCAAACACCATCAGACCTACATTACCAACCTAAACGCTGCTCTGAAGTCGCAAGCAGAGGCTGTTCATACATCCGACATCCCGTCGCAGGTTTCGATACAGCAGGCTATCAAGTTTCACGGCGGTGGGCATATAAATCACTCGTTGTTCTGGCAGAACCTCGCCCCTGCCAGCTCAGCAGAGGCGAAGGTTACATCTGCGCCTGAGTTGAGCAAGCAGATCAAAGCTACATGGGGCGACGAGGAAAAGTTCAAGGAGGCGTTCAACGCTGCGCTGCTTGGTATTCAGGGCAGCGGATGGGGCTGGCTCGTCAAATTTGAGACTGGCAAGGAGCAGAGGCTCGCCATTGTCACCACCAAAGATCAAGATCCGGTCGTTGGAAGAGGCGAGGTGCCAATCTTCGGCGTGGACATGTGGGAGCATGCTTACTATCTGCAGGTAAGTACTGTTTACTGTTGCAACTACCTTACTGATCATCGTAGTACCTGAACGGCAAAGCTGCGTACGTCCAAAACATCTGGAGTGTCATCAATTGGAAGACAGCTGAAGAGCGGTTCCGTGGAACACGTGCAGACGCTTTCAAGATTCTGAAAGCGTCGATCTAGGAGTAGTTGCTCAAAGCTTCAAACGTGGGATAGCACATGTCAGTTTGCGCGCACGAGAGAGTACCATGGTGTCAGTGTTGGTGGCAGGCTGCATTAGTCCAGCCAATCGGGTACTCTGCTGAAACATGCTCAAAGACACTCATTAGCTCTCAAAACACAACTTGAACATCATTGTCTCGAAACACCATTGCATACGTGCGACACACGAGATTGCATCTCAAAGTCTTTCAGATTCATTCAAATTGGCCCTTGCATCCACCCTTTCACATCTTCCTCGTCGTTGTTTGATCACATTTGCGCCTTGTCCTACCCAGTACTCACTGGTCCGAATCCATCATTATTTCTAGTCTTCGAAGAAACAAGTACAAGCGGTCTTCAAATCTAACAAACAACAACGACACACCAATCATCAAGATGTGCAACGGTCAATCAACTCGCGTCAGCCAGGGCGGCTCAATAGCCGTTCTCCGCCCAACACAACATCTCCAGCGCTCACAATCGGAAGAAGACATGCTACTCTTCTTCAGCAATCGCTGCGCAACTCCTGGCACAAGGATCGACTTCGAAGGCTGGGCCGACAAAGAACGCAAAGACAAGCATTGGGTAGTTATACAGTGAGTACCCCGAGCCAATCGGGCCTTCGTGCCTTCCAAACTCCACCACGCCAATATAATCTTAACACTATTTCATTCCTTTCACATACGACCATAGGATCTCAGCTGTACTCAACCAGGATACCGGCGGATTAGTAGTCAGATGGGTGACCACTGGCGAATACCCACTGTTGTATGTTTTTGTCTTTTTGGACTATGCTAACAATTTTTTAGCCGAGATGGTGACCTTTCAGCATCATCACAGCAGACACTGGCAAATCCTCTCTTCTCTTTTTCACTCGAGTCGTGGATCAAACCTACGATGCAGTTGTCGCAACGGCTGGATCTTGGTGTGAGTGATGTTGGCATCATTGGGCGGAGAATCTCGGTCATGACTAGCTCAACGGCTGGGCCGTTGACTGTGGCTGAGGGGATCATTGGGTGGAATTAGGGACATTTGCACCGACATCATCGGCGTTGGCAAGCATTTTTCTTTTCTTGTTGTTCTATGGAGGAGCACAGCATCTTTTGACACGAACATAACGAGCCCATCGGCGTTAGTCTTGATTGACACTAGTGTACGAGACTACCCCATTCCTTCATCAACCTTTCACTCATCATATCAACAAACCAAAGCATGGGTCTAGAATACTTCAATTTTTGTTTTCAATCCGAAATCCACACGTCAACGATACCGGCAACACGGTTCACTGCTTCCGTTCCGTCAAGATATCCATGGCCTTAGCCCCGCTCACGAGATGTGGGGCTCGCATCCTTAGCGACGCACTACGTCAACAACGCAGGAACGATAACGAAGTCTTCCAGTATATTTCTAGCTAGCTTTCCCACCTTCCTCATCTTCTCGATCTGCCAAGGGAATATATGCAGGCTATCGCATGTTCTCTCGCTCATCACGCCGTCGGCGGACAGGGTGAGCAATGCGAGCGGATAACAATGTGGGAGATACGAAGTAGTCGCCTGGTACAAGAGTGGAGGCCTGAACGACTATAAAAACTGGCTGCACGTCGCCAGCGACTCTTGCGTTGTCTCAATCGAACGAGGCTGTCCCGATCAACATGCATTTCCCACTCCTCACGATCGCTGGCCTCACGGGATTGAGCATCGCTGCGCCAACAGATCCATCTCCTAAAGCACGTCAAGCGAGGACATCTAGTGAACGTCTTGGTCTGAAATGGTTTGGTGGCAACGGTACTCTACCCAAGATCCTGTATGTCGATTCGCATCATCCCACTATATACTCTATTTCTGACAATTTTCAGCGTTCTGTACACCGGAGGGACCATTGCTGGCGGCTCCGCCTATGGCGCGCTTGATGATACCCAGTACGGGCAGCTATCTCGTACGGGAGAAGAAATCATCGCACAGAATCCCTACCTCTTGAACACCACTCAGCTTGCTGTCTCGAACTGGACGACAAGAGGAGAGGGGTCGACAGGCACGAACGATGCTCTTGTCATGAACATGACGCGCTTTGCGCACGATGCTCTTTGCTCGGAGGACAGCGATATCGACGGCGCCGTCTACACCCACGGTACCAATTCTCTCGAAGAGACCGCCTTCCTCATGGACAGCCTTGTCAATTGTGGAAAGCCCATCGTTGGCACAGGCTCAATGCGACCTTGGACTCATCTTGGGTTTGAGGGTAATGCGAACTTTTATGACGCCATTACCCTTGCTGCGAGTCCCGAATCCCGCAATCGAGGTCTTATGGTGGCTTTCAACGCCCGTATAATACCTGGCTGGTACGTCACGAAGCTTGACAGCACGAATCCGGATGCTTTCGGGCCTACCGCAGGAGGCGACTTGGGCATTTTCATCAACAGCTTACCGATCTTCTTCAACACGCCATCTCAACCAATGTACAAGTACTACTTCAACATTGACACCGTATCGCAGTACAGCACGTACCCAAAGCTACCTAAAGTCGACATCCTCTACGCTGCCCGCGAATTCGACGGTAAGCTTGTACTAGATGCGCAAGCGAACGGCGCAGCAGGCGTCGTAATTGCGGGTACAGGCAACGGAGGTGTACCGTCTGGCAGTGACGAGATAGAGCAGGCGATGGAGAAGGGTCTGCAGGTTGTGGTCGGGACGCGCAGCCCGTACGGTCCGAGCAGTCCGGCAAGGACGCCTACATGGGCAAAGTCTGGCTTCGTACATCCGATCCAGGCGAGAATATTGCTGCAACTGGCTATTGCGAGCGGAATGAACATGAATCAGACGATTGATGTGTTTGAGGGTGGGATGAGGAAGGCCATTAGGCAACCGTGGAGTCCGGGCGGTTAGAGGTAGAGGATTCGAAGAGAAGAAAAATGGTAACTTGAAGAACGTCTGCAACCGCAATGCTTGTGAACTGTTGTACTGACTGATATTGGATTGCGCACGCATGCGTGGGCGTGTCTTCCTCCTCCGAATGTAGTTTCGAAGTTTCCGGTAAGGCTTCGCTGATACAATTGACGGCATCTCAATCTTTACCTCATACGTTTCCTCTACGAGTCAGTTCGAAGCCCTTGGTTTCTTTCGAGACTTCTACCACTTCGTATGGCGCCATCAGTCGCCCGCTCAAAGCCACCGTTGGCTTTTCCCACCACAAATATCCAAATTGTACCAACACCGGCACCCACGTCCCGAGTGCCAGTACCTGACCGAAAGACCATTCGTTGTCTCTGTTGTTGTCCCCACCTAGCCCTGCTGTCTGGATCTGAACGTTGAGCATGAAACCTAGGCAGGACCACATCGAAAGAAACGACAAAACGATGCTTGACCACCCAAAACGTAGAAATAACGGCCGGCCCCAATAGTTTTGGTGGGCGGCGAAACAGATAGGAGGACGCGGAACCAATGAAGAAGCAGGTCATGCCAGACATAAGTGTCCCAGCAAAGGCCCAGCCAACGTAAGCCATAGAGATGAGAGTATAATACTCAAAACATTCATCCTGCCATCGATAGATATACATGCTCAACTCGCGCATTGATCGAGATATGTTAGTACTCAAACCAAGAACGATTGTGAGAAGAACATAGAGTACAGCCCATAAAGCCGTCCTACCTTTCCATCGTCGAAGCATATGTGACGCAACCAGCTGCAGCTGAACGACCGGAAGGATGGAGCAGATCGGCATCAATGTGCCTAAGGCCCATGTCAAGAGACTTGTCCCTGGTAGGCGATGCTGCGTGAGTCTGCCAAATGAGACTATCGTAGCGAGTAGCATGGCGATTGAGAACACGAAGGAGGCTCCGAGGAACGTTGAGGTGGAATGTTGCACGGCCAATGCGGTCCTAGAGATGAAGTGCTTCCGCTTGAGTTTCTTGGGTATCTTGTCGAAGTGTATTGACAGGAGGACCGAAAGGTAGATGGTGACCAGAACTGCTTGCACAAGGTACGTGATTATCATCTAACTTATGTTTATTCAGCAAAGGCCTCTATGCAGATTCTCAATACCTACGCCGATACCAGCAATATCTGCGTTGCCCTCCCATTCCACATAAGGACACAAGAAATTTTTACATTGCCAGCTGGCAATGTGTGAAATCCGTTCTCGTACTCGATGGTCGAGAAGCCATTGCCACACTTCTTCGTCCGGCGTTTGCACCAGTTGATTCGCTTGCAAATAATATTCAAGGCCGCTGAGTAATGAGACGATCGGGTTCGCGCCTTCGAAAGACTTCTGGGGGTAGCTGACGAGATAGGTATCCGTGCTCTCACTAATATACAGTCTCCAGAGATGTATCGGCTCTGTGCAGGATGGAAAAGACAGAAATTCAGGGCTTGGAGAGCCCCAGGAAGAGTGCCTGCATTTCGCCGGAAGCGATAGCGTGATAGCGCCAATGAGCATACTCAGGAAAAGTCCTGTAACTTATGCGTGATTGGCGCATCTTATACATGGTACAATGGATGCAAAGTTTGTCTCAGCTGAGGCTGTGGGCTTAAGTCTAGATCGAGCCGCACCCTTCGAAGGTTGGGCCAATCATGTGGCTCGATGGTGCAGGCTGCCGTGGGGGCGGAAAGTGTGAGCAGCACTGATACCACGTCAAATCCATGGCACCATTCGCCCCGCGTTCACATGTCGAAGCCGCCCTGACTCATGACCTTGTACCGATGGTCTCTGACTTTTAAGTTACCAGCTTTGGCGCTCAGTGTGTCCTGAAGGTTGACGCATTGGTTCACAGCACCGTGGTTCACTCGATCGATCACCTCAAACCCTTCATGAAGTCTCGCTTGAGAGGTAACCGGTGGCGGAGCTAGCGTGGTAAGTTGTCGGCGGTGGGAGGGCACGCCGTAACGAGCACTCGTAGGTGAAACTGATGCGACTACATCCAGGACCGACTGTCGGATTGTGAAGTGTTTGTGGGCTACTCGGTCTAATGGCCGTTTCACACGATACGGTATAGCTCTTCACCTACTCGACGTTCACAGGCCTTGCCAAACATGATTCCATCAACATAGCACTCGCCCACAAACTTCCAATCATGTCCACCCACGTCTCGAAGTACATACGGTACGCTCCCACCGTACAAGACGACAATCGCATCACCAACCCGCGTGCCCCGTGGACATAGTCCCATGCGTCCATCAGCAGTCGTGAAGAACTTCCGCTCATGACAGGCTTTGCCGACTAGCACGCCGAATTGGTCTGCATCACCACCGCGAACTTGTTGCTTCAGGCTTTCCCGAATACTGGATCCGAAGTCGTTGAAGTCCGGATCGGTGCGCTTCCAGTATGCTGCAAAGTCGCCGATAAGTGACGGCACTTCGCGAGGTGGCACGACCCGACCGAGAGGCCATACAGGAAATTCAGCTGGTACTGCAAATCCAGCGGCTGCTAGTAGCTTGATGTAGCGGCGAAGTAGCTCTTCGCCCGAGTACTGTTGTTGAGAAGGCCGCACATGCTCATTCCACAGTGTCGTTACCGCGTCATTGCCATTACTGACGTACACCTTCAAATCGCGGGAGAAGGTCACGACGTCCTGATTAACACTACGCACGGTGTCGATAGTGAAACCGAGAAGTGATAGGACAAATGGATTATCTGCTTTGGAGCGAATCTGCGTGCAGTCTACGGAAGTAGAGAGCGATGCATTGTACTTTCGTGGGAAACCAAATCCTCTTATGGTAGCTGTAGGCACGTCCAGATCTGGCATCCATGACACTCTCTTTTCTAAACGGGTCCTGGTGGAAAATATATCGACGGTCGATAGAATGTCCAACTTTTTCGTTTTTACTATGTAATCTTTGGCGAAAGTGCAGTACACTTCCTCTTTGGAGCAAGCATAATTTGGCTTCAGCCCACTGAGTCGACTGTCACTGTCTCCGATGTCATTGGCTAAACCAAGCAGTGCGAAAACCTTGTCCCTTGGGTCAGTAGCTTCGAAGTCTCTTGCACGTGACACTAGCTCCACCATCGAGAGGCCTCTTTCAGGTCGTGTGTGTATAAGCCCGAGCCAAAGTTCGGGCAGATAGCCTCGAGCTCCCGTGTCTATGGCACTGCTGGACGCTGTCGCGGTACGTGATCGTGTGAAAGATGACTGCCAGAGCGCCGCGAGGATAAGCGAGTTCCAGGGCAGATCATGCTCACCGACCCTGACAGTGACGGTGGTATGCGCAGTAACTTCTTGTAGCACCCTGAATGGCGACAATATGAGTTAGCAGTCTACGACAGCGTACCTTATCAAGGAGCACCTACCACACACGACGGAAATAAGGCAACGAGAAAAGTTCCCCCAACGCTTCGTATGCACCCTTAGCCGTACTGCCGTTATAGGAACCGAGACGCTTGACGTCCGCAGCTCTCATGTGAAGTCCAGATGTCCCAGTGATACTGCCGATGCCTGGTATATCCGCTTCGAACGTTTTTGATATGGCAGAGATACTGGCTATTGCGCGAGCCAGCCCGAGATTGCTCTCCCCAAGCCACACAACGATGCAAGACGCCATGTTATAGATGTCTTTCATTATAGTCACCTGTGATGCCCGTTCCCGCAAATCAGCCTGATTGATAGACAGGGCATCCGCCCAAAGATACATGGACATATGAGTGTTCCGGAGACTACGAAGCGCATCATACAGGTTGGCTGTGACTGTTACCGCACGATACTGTGACCCAGGAGTCCGGATCAGGACTTGTGACTTGGCTGTTGTACTGCCCCAGCAGTAGCTCAAGCAATCATAAGACACAGGATGATGCCACGGCTGTGCTATGCTGAGAACACAGTAAACATCATCAGAGGAAGCACTACTTGGTCCAGCTTCGATGCGTAACAGCCTGATAGATTTTGGGAGATGCTCAAGACTTGTGTACAATGACGGCATGCTTTGGATGGAGTCTGTGTTGCCTGGTAGCTGATAATGCGGTTCGATGCCATTGGCGCCCTCATGAGGAATTTCCACATTCTGACGTGCCCGTGGATGGTGCGGTCCCGAGAGGAAGGATGTGTTTGCAGCGGAAGCTTGTGGAGCGTTGCTCATAACCGGGCCCTTTCTGTCGGTCGGTGCTAATGATAGGGGTGGTGGAGAACCGGAGAGATATTGCCCGTCTGCGTTGATGTTTTTCGATGTAATGTCTCTGGACACTGACATGGGTGGGCCGCATGCTAAAGTAGTTGCCGACAGAAATTCAACGTTGGCCCGCTGAACCTGTGTTAGCCAGCCATTGGTAGGCTGAACATATGGAGATGTCGCGTCTGCGGTGATCTCGGTACTTTCACCTTGGGAGAAAAGTGTCGTCAAGTCTTGGCCCACTGGTGGGAAGTTGGAATCTGGTTCGTTGGCCAATCGCGTGCTCTGCTCGTTTGAACATGTATCCATCGACCTGCGCCCCCGGGACTCTGATGGCTCAGGAGTAGCCGTCAACGTTTCTTCGGATGACGAACCGTGGATTTGTTCGCGTGCTTTCCTTTCGCGCCGACGACGGGAGGCCTCGAGAAATTCCACATTTGAGCCTGGTGCTTGCTTTATTCGTGCCATGACGCAGCGGATGTCCTACCGCGGTATTGTAGTCAACTGTTTCGCGCTGATTCAATCGCTTGACCTTACTAAGTCCTCAGCTTTGGCGTTCAGTATGTCCTGAAGGTTGACGCAGTAGGTCCGAGCACCTTCGTTTTCTCAGCAATCCAGCGCAGATTTCGTGTGCGGGCCTTTCACTTGTCGCAATTTGGCGTCGGGAGCGATGACAACGACCTCGGCGCACCGGTGAATATTGTGGTGAAAGGAACGCTGCAGCCAATAGTGTTTACGCTGGCGAAGCTGTCACGAGTTTTGTGAATCGCATGGAGAGACGCGGAATTCTGATCTCGGTCCAAGTTGGCTGACGTAAGCGGCACAGCAATTCATGATTGTTGCCCCTTACCTTCGTTGGCAGAGAATATCAACTTCAAGTGCCTCTCTATGGTATTTCTCTGCTGGCGGTCGTCGAAATAAAGTCTACAAGCTGATGGGTGTGGAAAATGAGGCGTCGGACGTGATTCCCAACTCGGCCGCAGCCCGCGAAGCTGAACAGAAAGTACCCAAGTACCAGGTTCATCGTCCGCCTCCACAATCAACTTCACTTCCACTTCACATTGACATCTAAATTGCAAAAGCTGCTGCCAAACGAACATCCGCCAGGAACTGATCCCGAAAAGGTGCGGGTCGCAAAGGAGACATGCTGAGCGTGCAGAAGCAGGAGCAATGCTATCGGGCCATGGGCAAATCAAGCACACGGACGAAGCACACGCGAGGCTGCGTCTTTTCGAACTGTAATTCTAGACGTATTCGAAGTCACTTCGAACAGAATCTACGCGATGCCATTCTGGTCGCCGAAGAAGAAAACTTTCCGTACATGCGCGTGATTCTGGCCATGTCGCACACATCCAGACTTGAAATCTATCCTGTTGCGACTTGCGACTCATCACAGCATCCTGCACCATACTCGAATGCATCTGGTTTCCAATATTTGGCCCGAAATGCTCGTCCCGCAGTGCTGGGGTTGGCGAGAAAGGGTCCAGAATCAAAGGTACCAAGAGCTTTGGTCGAGAGATAGCCTACGGCCCTACGTCGGTATACCTAGAAAATAAAGCAATCATGTCGCCCGGGACGCGTACCCGTAGCCCAGAGATCTCAAAAGCATGTTCGAGATGTCGCAAGGCTTGCAAAAGGTTATGAATTATTGAACCAGTTTGACTTTTTCATGATTACAGGGTCCAGCGACTTGGACAACCCTGTGAGATTGGCTTATCATACCTACATGGCATGTGAAGATAGACCTATGATGCGCACGAAGCGAGGTCAAAGCCACTGTGTTTCGGCTGGCTGACGAGCAACCCTCCTGGTAGTCTGGTGCAGGAAAATGAATACCAGCGGCAGTCGAGGGCTGCCAACACACCTCCCGAAGCGGCTGCTGGCAGAGAACGACGATTGGGCGGATCGCAAGCCTTGGACCACATTGAGTGACAGTGCTTGCATAATTTGGCACAAACATGAGCATCAGCGCGTGCATGAGAAGGACTGGGTAGGAATGCATGAGAAGGACTGGGTAGGACATGAGGCTCTGCTCGCAGATCAGACCACTCCTTGGGATCAGCAAATCTGGCGGCCCACGGGCAGCAAAAGCAGAATCGTCGCAGGCGGGTCAGTCAAACTCACAGTCGTGTCAGGATCCCCGTCGGCCTGCGGCCAGGGCTTGGTCACGTCCCAAGACAGACAAGGTGCAGTGCGGGAAGGATCTGTATTCGACGCTAAACCACGCGGTCGGTCGTCGTTTCTTGCGGGGTTTGACTTTAGGCGAGGCCGACGCCATCAATTTAATTCTCCACCACTTCACCACCACGTTGCGGCGAGACCGACTAACGGCGGCCCACATTCCTGCTCGTCTACAGCTGTATGACTACAATCAACGCTCTGTGTAGACTGATCGTAAGGAAACGCATGCGAATGCGAGGTTTCGCTGCGACAGTTCCATATTTGGCACGCCATACTCGCACAGCATACGTGTGCGAACGTGGAATGCAGCACAGCGCTATCGCTTTGTGATTCGATGCGTGGCACCGAATCGACTGCCTGTCATTTGTCTCTGGATCTCCACTGGCACGGTCCGTGAGAGTCACAAACAGAGGTTTGGGAATTTCCGAAATATTGGTACCCTGACACCGAGCAGATCACCCGCTTCTGTGGCTTTTGGCGTTCGTTGCGTGCAGCACCCCTCGCTGTGTGTCCTTCTCGAAGCGGCTCACAGGCTAATGAGCTTCGGTACCACGCAACTCGCAGAGGACGCTCTTGGAAGACACTTCGCGCGGCGCGTGCCAGGGCAAGCGAAGAGAACTAGCCCTTCAGGGCCATCTTCACTGGCGAGGCAAGACTAACGGAGACGAACTTGTCCCGACCTTCTCCTCAACGGAGGCACTGCATGTCCGAATAAACGGCCCCAATCTGTGTCTGTGTTCGAGGCCCCTTTACACGTTTGGGGAGAAACTTTCGAGCCTGGAGTGTGGGGGTGAACGAATGTCAGAAAACTCGTGACGGCGGCGCAACACCACCCCGAGCTTATGGTTAAGATTGACCCACGCAGCAAAGCGCCCTCAACAGCCGGCAGGATGCCCGGTCATATAAATGCAACTTGCAACAAGCACCAGTCAAAGGTGAGAGCCTGAGCGACAACAACACGAGTGAAACAGCTCCTGCATTTTCTGGATCACAGGTAAATACCGAGCAGGCATGAGGATTAATATCTTCACAAATCCGTATCAAAAGGGCCGGCAAGGATCTTCGCGATTGCAGCTTCTTTTGCGATAGCCTGAGCCCTGTGTGTTGTCGGCCCTTTCCAGTCATGCCATACAGGGTATGCTTGTTATACGGAGATCTGGACTGGCTGTATGGAACTGTGGCCGTGCATGCGGGTATCTGCTTCGGGCGCACCATGCACGTTCTAAGGGGGTGACGAGACGATGTGATTTGCTGGGATGTCCAGCATGCGGCACTATTCTTAGGCCCAGCGTAGGGTGGTGTGGCGGTGCGCAGGCTCGGTATCATTTGAGACATGCTGTCTTCGTGCTTCCTTCGGTATATTGTGGTAACGTCAGTTCCGGCGACGCAGGATGAGTATCCGTACTCGTCTAGTCGCGCTCATAATACACGTTATTGCGTTATTGGCAATGCTTCCCCCACGGCATCGGAATTCTTACCCCACGAAACATATTTCACAGTTAGCATTCGCGCAGAACCCTATCGACGGAACATTGGGACCCAGAATCGGCCATCAGTTTAGGGCAGAATTGCTCGGTAACGAGATCGCGTGGTGTTCAACAGCTTGGGGCTCCTTGGGGCTCTGGAACTAAAGTAGTCTTCCTGCTGGTGTCTTCCGCGGCACCAGTAGCTTTTCCCCGCAAATGCTAGAATCAACGGTTGCAACTTATAACTAGGGACCGTGAGAAATAAGGCCATGTGATCGGGTTAGCGTTGCGCCTTGTTCAATCATGTTGGAGGCACATTGGAATGCGTGGTGCCTCTGAAGAAGTCCGTACGCATTGGTGGGTTGCGTTGCATGCCATTGGGGAACATCGCTCTAGTGACACAATCGATATTTATGCGGTCGCACTACAGGCCTGTATTCACGATCTGCCAGCGTGCCTGTCTGATAGGCTGGCGGTCCAGCAACCTTATCCGTGTGGGCGGGCCAGGAGGATTCAGGGACCACGAGGAGGGCCAGCAGAATTGCTCGGGCGGTGGCATTACCTATTGGACACGGAACGTGATGCCAACACTGGCCGGGTTGGCTATGCGAGATACGTGTCAGTGAGGACGGGCAGTGTGAGACCGTCTCAGCGAGATTGCTATGCTCTGGAACTACCCGCAGGCGGGTCACCTTGATAGACTGGGTGGTGTGAAGATACGCGATCACACCAGTGCCGCCGCCATTGGCAAAAAGCCACCGAAACCATGCTGCATCCGCCATGTCGAAGCGCACCCGTCGCTATCAAGGACGGTACCCACAGCAAAGAAGGCAGCTCCACGTCGGTGTCGAGCTTCACATTCCGGACGATGTCAGCGGTGAGGTAATTTTTATGACGCACTGTGGGCCGCTGAACTGTCATAAGGGAGCATCGCAGTGTCGCGCAGCACGCAGAAATGTATGAGAAACTCGGTGAGGTCAGCATCCTGTGGTGCCTGCCCTGTGGTGACTGCGCCCACAAGCCCCACGAGGGTTCGCTTAGCACACCTCCCAGCATGTCCAAAAGTAAATTTAGAGCCGTCCCATGTCCAATGAGACGTCATATAGCGCTGCACCGCCGCTCACCAGCCACAGCTTCCGCATCGCGGACCGGGTCGAGTGCAGACAGGCGAATCACAGTGACAGGCAGCGCCAGGCATGCGGAATAGCAGAACATGCCACCGTGTGTCTTCTTGCGCCCTTGGCTCCCCGACCGAAGCGGTGGTCTAGCGTGCACATCGTCGAGAGCCCCTGCCTAATCCGCTTACATCTTCCACATCTGGCGTGGAGCCTCCCACGCGCTGGCTCCTCACTGGCCGGCACGCATCTGTCGTTCTTTAATCGGGCTAGACGCCCTCATTAGCCCGCCGGACACACCGCGACTCTACGAGGCTCGTCGTACCAGAAAGCGGTCGGGGCGCGCGATCGTGGCGGGGACTGCTCTCTCGGCGGACGGTAACTTTGTGTCTTTTGTTTTCTCCTAGCGCACTCTGACCGTTCCCAATCTGCCACCTCAGGCTATGGCCCGAGCGTAGGGCAGTAGCAAATCCACCATGCAGGGGTTTGGCGTGCCATGTTGTGGCTTCGAGCTCTGTGCGTGCTGGGGGGCCATCGCGGTCTATGAGGCTTTATGTATAAACCCAATGTCGCCCCCGAAGCACCGTCCAGATCCAGGCCTCAGATCAGCATACACAGCACTGCTTCCAGACACTGCTTGACGCCCTGCAACACCCTTTCAGGAACAAGTCATTCCCGCTTCGTGACTTGTCCATCGCTTGCTACCCTGCAGCCAGCCAGCCTTCCACCTCGGAAAGCAGATCCCGCTGTCATTCACCACCAAAGCAGCAAAAGATCGGCGGTACCATCGACGATAATCTTTCGTCGCCGACCAAGTACCACGATCCCAGCCTTCATTCGGCCGCGACCCAGGCAAGGTGAGCAATTCCCCTGGAAGATCTGTTTGGTGTATAAGACGCGCTAGCCCCACCGAACTCTTTCTTACACCGCGACCGGGCTGTATTTCTCTACTGCTTACGCTGACGATCTTGGACCAAAAGCTTTGAGCAGCTGCTCAGAATCACCCTCTGGCCCTGCGTCGCTTCACCCATCACATCAGTCAACATGGTCGACTTCATCCCATATCAGTCAAATATGCAACACGACTTCGAGCTCTACTCAAATAACCAAGAACAACACATGGAGTATCAACTTCCTAGCCAGCCATTTATGCCATCCTCAACATATGGCATGGAGCAAACGTTCAGCGCCCCATACGACTCTATGGCTGCGGCTCCACAACCACATGACATGCACTTTCACTACGATGCAATCGCCCAGGGAGTCCAGTTCCACACCCCGGCTGGATCTCCTCACTCAACAACACACTCTTTCCACGAACAGCCACCAGTGCTCTCAGCTTCGTCCGAGTCTAGCGCTTCGGTATCTTCTTCTGCCATGGACTCCCCATCACACTTCCACGAGCCATGGAATTCAGTAGGACTTGGCTTCACCTCCGGCTTTGAGTACCCCGGAATGGTTGCTACGGAGAAGACGTTTGTGGGTGAGTCTACAGTTCCTTTTACAACTGCATCTTCAAGCTCTTCCGTTGCATCTCCTACTAGTCCACAAGCCGAGAGGAACGTGTTCAAAACTCCTGTCACACCTGCGTCGGCGAATTGCAAGACCAATGGTCGAAGAAACTCTCTTTTGTCGCAAGTCGTTCGCCGATGCGACGTAGTCCCTTCTATGTGCTCTGTCTCTATTCCATCGTCTCCTTGTTCGTCTCAATCTCTCGAGTCGTCATCTTGTTTGTTTCCCAGTGCCGCAGTCCTGCAAAGGTCAAGACCATGAGCTAATATGGTGCCTACAGATCCAAACTTGATTCAGCCCTTCGCATTCGCACCCCACAGCCCCTACCAAGAAATGCAAGCGAATTCGCCTTATTTCCCCGTCATTGAGCAACCGCCGTCGCCGGCCCTTTCTCACGGCTCATCACACAGTCAACCTCCTGGCTCAGCGCGCGTGAAGCAAGGCAGCGCAAGCCCCTACCTCCACACCAAACAATACCACCCGTACGCTCAGTTCAGCGGCCAACGGCGAGGCTCAGTCACATCACTGCACTCACAGCGATCCGGCACAAGCCGCAAGAGCGGAAGCAGCGCTGAGCTGGACAACGAGACACGCGAGAAAGGCCTTTGCCCACTGCCAGAGTGTGGCCGCGTCTTCAAGGACCTCAAGGCACACATGCTCACTCATCGGGCTGAGAGGCCTGAGAAGTGCCCGATCGCTACTTGCGAGTACTACGTCAAGGGTTTCGCGCGCAAGTACGACAAGAACCGACACACGCTCACGCACTACAAGGGTACCATGGTCTGCGGTTTCTGCCCAGGAAGTGGGTCAGCGGCCGAGAAGTCGTTCAACCGCGCCGACGTCTTCAAGAGGCATCTCACCTCGGTGCACGGCGTGGAGCAGAATCCACCCAACAGTCGCAAGAAGAGCCCCTCGGGCCGCAAGAACTACTCTGGTGTGCAGCAAGTCGCGGGAACGTGCTCGACCTGCTCCATCACCTTTGCCAACGCGCAAGAGTTCTACGAGCACTTGGACGACTGCGTGCTGCGCGTCGTGCAGCAAGCGGACCCCAGCGAGGCCATCAACCAGCGCCTGCTGACCTCCGTCGCCGAGGACAAGGACGTGACCGAAACGCTGGACCGCAACGGCCTGTCCAAGAGCATCGAGTACACGGTGCCCAGCTACGCGGACGACGACGAAGACGACGATGAAGAGGATTTCGACAACGACGACCACAACGACGACACATACGGTAGCCGGCGCTCGCGCTCAGGCAAAGGCGTCATCAAGTCGACGAAATCGCATTGACAATTAACCGGTGGCGCTCCCCACAGCACCACCTCCCAGAACAAAGTCACCAAGCCGAACTCCAAGGGCCCTCGCGCCGGCTTGACCTTCAGCAAAGGCGGCGTCGCCATCACCGGCAACGGGCGCAAGAAGCGTAAGAACTACCCCGTCAGCTGGGGCTGCGCGACCGACAAGATGCGCATGAAGAAGCGCGTCCTGTGTGTGTACGATGGTGCGCGTCGCCTCTGGAAGGACGATCTGATGCTCGACCAGGAGTTTGAGGTGCGCATGAAGTTGCCGGATGGCAAGAGCTATGTCACCGACTTGGATGTGCAGACTGTTGAGCGTGCGAAGGCGATGCACGGCGCGACGGCTGAGGAGAGGGGGCCTTGGGTCCCGGATAACATCATCGGTGGCGGCGGTGAGGAGTGGAGTTTGTAAGAGCGATGTTTGTTTCACCATGACAGCGATTTCGAGCGTCAAGATATAGGACAAGGACACGGACAAAAAAGGTTACATGGCTTGGAAGCACAACAACATGGTCGACCCGTACACAGAGATGACACATGATTACGACGACTACTTGTTGTACCACCAGAAGAGAGTACGATGGTTTTATTTGGGTTTTGGCACTAGGGCCTGCTTTTACGATCGATACCACTTGCTTTTGGTGTTTGGAGTTTGTCTTTACGACTTTGATGATAGGATAGCTTTAGGATAATCTCTGATCGTGCTGGCGCGGAGACTGGGGTTTCTGAACAATTCATCAATGATTACTTGACAACACTTGAACTGTTTGAATTTATGATATGACGCCTTCATGAGGATATCGAGCGTGAAGCGATATTCAGGCGTTCGAGGGGACTTTGGAGCGGCCGAATGCTTATCCACTCGGTCGCCCAGATAAGCGACCATGTTACATGTAAGCTCAACACATTTGCGGACGCATCGATCGACCGAGGCATCTCGCGACGGCTGGGGTGATGGTCTGAAGTGATGCTGGGGCCATCCAAGCTACATGCTGCGAAGAAGGATGGCGGGAGGAAGCTTGCGACGATCTGCCGCATGTTGACCAGGACTATAACAAGGATGTGTATATGATCGGGTGTCCTGGTGCTGGGACATGGGTGGTGATGATGGGTTGGAGGAACAGGGCTGCGCCGGCTGAATTGAGCCCGAGACGGTGGGCCTGCATGCACATTGGATCATCGATGTCACGGACACTAAAGGTACCGCTGCAAAACTGTCTATTTCACTCCCGCATCCTCTACCTCGTCGTCGTTCTGCCATGGACGGCGCTCCTGCAGGCCATGTTCGCGATGCGGATGAGAACGCCCTCTGGCCTGCCCAGCCCGTCCAGCTCACGCGCGGGAGACAGCCCAGAGACGCACTCGCGCAGACGATCCACTTCGAGGTGCATTCCTTGGAGGAGTTTGAGACGGCATTGCGAAAGTACCTTGATTCGCCGCCAGACAGTGAGGCGATCCAGCATACAGATGCCCAGTTCCAGTTCTGGATAGGGACCAGCTTCCTCACGTCGCAGAATGCACCCCCGGCGCAGGCACAGGCGCAGGCATCATTACAGCCGCCCCACCCTGTGCAGCACCAGCACCAGCACCAGCACCAGCACCAGCACCAGCAACAGCAACAGCAACAGAACGCACCGCCCGGCTACCTGCCCGCGAACGGCCAGCAGTATGGCGCGTACCAGCCCGACTACCACCAGACGGCAGAGGCGAATGGCCACGGCGCGAAGAAGAACGAGCACAAGGTGCCGCTGAGCATCATGGAGGCGCTGCAGCCCGAGGCCGACCCCAAGGACAAGATGCGCAAGCAGCGGGCCATTGCCAAGTGCTGCGTCGACGCGATTCAGCGCACCGACGGCTACCGCTACAGCTTCCACAACTGCTGGAACAGCCGCGAGGACGACAGCTTCCGCTTCTCCTACTACTGCAACGACTCGCTGCTCAATAAGGACCGCGCCGCGAACGGCAAGGGCGGCAAGCTGGGCAAGCGCGCCACGAAGCCCGTCTACGACTGCCGCGGCGTGCTGTCCATCAAATTCTCCGCCACCAAGAACTCGCTCGACGTCATCTACAAGCACGTGCCCGTGCACAAGACGTACGAGGAGCGCGCCCCGCCGCCGCGCAGAGACTCGAAGCGCCGCAAGCACCTCGAGGAGACGGACCCGGAGGCGCTGGCGAGGATAGCCGCCCGCCCCAAGCACGCAAAGGACGACAGCGAGGCGACCGAGACCAGGCCCAAGAAGAAGAAGGCGCCCGTCCCGAGGGAAGACCCAAAGCCATACAGTAGCAACAACAACACGTCGCTGGAGAGCGATCTGAGGGCACAGAGTCTCCGCTCGCTGTTGGAGCTGATCCAGGTCGACCCATCACCGCCGGAGCCAACCATCGAACAACCGCCACCGCCTCCACCCCCGCCGCCGCCACCCCACCCGCAGCATGTCGGCCATCCACCTATGCCCGTACCCGTACACTCAGCGCCGCCCGTACAGGTCCGCAGGCGGCCGCGGAACAGCTGCGATGTCTGCAAGGCAAAGAAGACCAAGGTGAGCCGCAGCTTCACTGCAGGCGATACATGGGTGCTGACAGTTCTTAGTGCGACGGCGTAAGGCCGGTGTGCCAGACGTGCCACGACAAGACGCGGCAGTGCTACTACTCGGAGCCTTCGCAGCAGATCGACGAGCAGCACCAACAGCAGCCCGTGGCTCAGATTGTCCCACTAGTACACCCTGCTGACAACACCCTGTCGGAGCTGGAGAAGATGAAGAGGGAGCTCGAGGAGGCAAAGGCGAGGATACAGGAACTGGAATCGGAGAAACGTGCTTCTACCACTCCAATACAGACACCACGTGCGTTTCCGCGCTCTCAGCCTCAGCCTCAGCCACAACCACAGCCGGCTCAGAATCGTCCTCAGATTTCTCAAGTGCAGGCACAATCACATGCCCAACCACAACAGCAGCACCAACGTCAGCTGTCGTCCCAGCACCGCCAACAGCTTAATCAGCTCAACCAGCAGCGATCGCGAAGTAACAACAGTCCCCAACAAGTGGCGTATAACAAAGTCGGCACGCCGCCCCAGCAACAGCAACGCGTCATTAACGCCCAGCCGTCGCTGCAGACGGCCTCTATGCAATCTGCTACCCAGCAATTGCAGGTCGCGGCTCAACAGCTCCAAACAGCCCCACAACTGCAGAATAATCAGCTCCAGCAGCCCCAGCCATTGCCGAACACCCAGCGCCCTCAGCAACTGCAGAACACACAAATGCAAGCCACTCAACAAGTACAACAGCCCAACCAACAGCTTCAAAATCCAGCCTATTTCGCCAACACGCACACGAATCATTCCCCGTATGCGGCCATGACGCGCACCATGACTCAGGGTTCCATCTCATCTCAAACGTCGACAAATGCTATGCAAGCTCAAAACGCCATGCCGACCCAAGTCATAACACCTACAACGACTACTCCGGTAGACGCGAACAATCCTTACGCTAGGCCGGAGTATGCTTGGCCTTCTGCGGCGTATTATGGGTATGGCACTGCACAGCAGCAGCAGCAGCAGCAGCAGCAGCAGGATCAGTGGAATACTGCGCGGGGGCCGGGCGTGTTTAGATGAGACTGGACGTATTCAAATGCTGGGAGGATATCGGGACGGACATAGGGGAGTTAATTGTGCATTGCGCGGAGTCACTGAGTGTGCATGGGATGGGATGAGCGTTGGCCCTGGCGCGTGCGATTTACGAATAGATACCCAACATCGCTTTCCGCGTTAACTAATCATATAAGCATTTA
>Ga0265797_10001536_pt1 | contig 40434 bp, 25 predicted proteins | sample P2T30metagenome_FD_192433 | JGI IMG/M metagenome (GOLD analysis project Ga0265797, IMG submission 192433) | Plant litter microbial communities from East Loma Ridge, Irvine, California - P2 T30 | ecosystem: Environmental > Terrestrial > Plant litter > Unclassified | place: USA: California...
AACTTCTGGTACTCTATGGACTCGTGGAGGTCGTTCGAGTACCTCGACGAGGACGTGCCCGACGATGGCGAGAGCCGTGACCAGAAGAGACACACTGAGCGCAAGAACAACAACATGCGCAAGAAGCGCAAGGTCGAGGACAACCAGCGTCTGCGCGCGATGATCGACGAGTGCTTGGCTCTCGACGAGCGTCCCAAGAAGTTCAGAAAGGAGGGTAACGCGGAGAAGAACAAGAAGAAGGCCGACAAGGAGGCCGCCGAGAAGGCCGCTAAGGAGGCAAAGATCAAGGCCAAAGAGGATGCTGAGAAGGCTGCCAAGGAGAAGGAGGCTGCTGAGAAGGCCGCCCGCGAGGATGGCAAGAAGGCCAAGGAGGCCGCGAAGAACGCCGCAAAGAAGAACAAGCGTACCATCCGCGGCGCTGTCAAGGATGCCAACTACTTCGTCGACGGCGAGGCTCCTCCCGCCCAGATCGATGGCGCTCTTAACGACGTCGACTCCATCATCCTCAAGCTTGAGGTCGAGGAGCTCGCCACTCTCGCCACCGCGCTTGCCGGCAAGGACAAGACTTCCATCAAGCAGGTCTTCCAGGACGAGAGGAAGAGGCTCATCGACGCCGGCAAGGCCAAGGACGGCGACCTCAAGACTCTCGCTTAGATCAACGATTGAGTGGACTTTGCAATTATAGCCAGCGTGCACGTTGTTTGTAGGGATAGACGGTAGAGCAATGCCTGGTATGTCACATACCAGAAAAGTACATGACCTTAACCGTTTTGGATTATTCCGTTTGCCATGGATTACTATCGTGAAGAACCGGGTGCGTAGGTGGTAGAAGCGCGAAAAGTGCTCCACCAACTCCTCCACTCTGCCCACAGTTTGTAGAGTAGAAGTGCGGGTGCATTAGCCTTGCAGAGCCGAGGGCCAGTTCTTTCACATGACGATTGATATTTTATCGGTTTGCTAAATCCTATTTATTGCGGCGAGCTGCAGCACATTCGTCACCCACTAAGGTGCCACGCGACAAACTAAACGTGGGGTCTGCATTCGCCGACGAGCCTCAAGTCGAAAGCCGCTACAACCGCACCTAGCAACTCTGCGATACCTCTACCACCACCACTCGACTCGCGCAGAGTCGTGCTACTGTCGCACCACCCAACACCCGTACCATACATACACACCGCCTCGTCTTGCCCGGCATGGCCTCATCTCCCTCGCCCTTCTCGACCCCGCTGCCAGGTTCCGCCGCCAACTCGCCGCGCACCGTCTCCACCACCCTGCCCGACCGCTCCGTTCCCACCTTCCAGCTTGACGGCAGCAAACCGAGCTTCATCCCGGCATGGCGGCGTCCGACGCTCAACACTGCCGGCGGCGACGAGGCTGGCCGTAGACCAAGCGTTCAGTTCGTGCCCAACGGCTCCAAAGACAAGGTCGGCAGCTCGCGCTCCAGCTCGGCGCGGCCTGCTACCAGTAGCAAGTCATCTGTAGCAAGCACACGACGTCTGAGCTCACCGCCACCGCCTGCGCAGTTCAGGCCGAGTGTTAGTTTCGATACATTCAAGAACAAACAGGCGAGTGAATTCAGTTTGACGCTGGGTCGCAAGCACCGCGACTACGAGTATACGAAGCGGTCGCGCACTTTCCTGGTTGGCACGGATGCGAATGAGTATTCGGACACCGCACTTGAGTGGCTGGTGGACGAGCTGGTGGACGACGGAGACGAGATTGTGTGCTTGAGGGTTGTGGAGAAGGATAGCCACGAGGCTAGGAAATGGAGCGGCGGACTGGGCGAGAAAGGCTACAGGAAGGAGGCGGCGCGGTTCATGGAGTCGATCGAGAAGAAGAACACAGAGGATCGCGCTATCAGCCTGGTACTGGAGTTCGCTATCGGCAAGGTCCAAGAGGCCATCCAAAATATGATCAAGCTCTACGAGCCTGCCATGTTGATTGTTGGCACAAAAGGGCGGAGCCTCACTGGCTATCAGGGGTTGCTCAGCTCTGGCTCCGTCAGCAAGTACTGCCTTCAATACTCGCCCGTTCCTGTCATCGTTGTACGGCCCAGCAGCAAGAGAGAAAGCAAGAAGCGGAAGCGCCTGCAAGACCCGACTAGGAGAAGCTACAGAGACATTCTCGATAAATCAGAGGATGCGCCTCGAGGACGTGGTGGTCATCTTCTCGACGAGCGGAACCGCATGAGCATCATGGGCAGCGATCTTGGCGTTCTCGGCAGGCTGGAGGGAGACGACGATCCGGATGCTGAAGCCAGACGTGTGGCCGAGGCTATCGGATGGCGGGCCCACCGCGGCAGTGGCGGTAGCTCAAGCGCACAAGGAAGCAATCTCAGCCGAGTTGTCAGTGCCGCCTCTGGCCCTTCAGACGACAGCGACGACGACATGACGATGAACGAGGAAAGAATTTTGAAATCGCCTACAATGGGAGCTCTCGACTCGCCGTACGTATCTGACGATGACGATGAAGACCACGACTACGATGCTTCAAGACAGCCAGAGAACATGCGGCCCGAAGACGAGGCTGCTCTACTTGCTTACGAGCGAGCCTTGAAAGTCGTTGAAGAGGAGCACGAGGAAGAAGAGGCGAGGGCGAAGCGAGAAGAGGGTCGGAGGAATCGTAGTGCGGGTGGCGTTAAGCGCGCTGGTCGTAGCACGAGCCGAGGCCGTGGTAATGACGACGAGGAAAGCAGGGGCGCGGACGTCTTAGGTCTACTTGCTCAGCTGGACAGAGGAGTCGTCAGGTGAGGCGGAAGCTGCTGGATTTTGGCTGGGTACGGTTGTGACATGGAAGCCTCTTTCTGGGCTGCTTACGCTTACGACGCTTCGAATATTATAGATCATGAAATGATGTTTCCCCACTCGCCATGAATGGTTCGGCCCTGTGCAGGTCAGCGATTTGCGTCTTTACGCCGGTACTGCTCCCCAAAAGTCGCTACATTTCATCGCCTCAGTCGCGGCCATTTCCATCGTTGCCACCTCTCTAGACTGTTTATATACATGTGGTAGTATTCGCGACTTTCTTCTTGACAGCATCCTCGCACCAGTGAGATATTGACATATTGCAGAACGACAACTTGAATATCCCTCTTGGCCGAGCCTTTGCATGCGATGGTACCAGCAGCTTCCGTAAATTTTGAATATACCGGTCCTAGTGAGATGTCTTAAGCGCTGATCTTCACATGTAATGCAGATATCACATCGACGACAAAACAAAGTACGTTCACTGCACTTCACATCCGTTCTTTAGTGCATGCTAGTGAGCACAAAATGTCAGCTAGAATCGTAAGTGAAAGCATAGTTTAATAGCACTAGATCGTTGTCCCATTGTTTGCCTTTGGCCATGTGTGAAGTATTACAGAGCAATCATTCCGGCCTTCTCGAATAATTACATACCACATCCACTACCTGATCACTCCTTCGACGAGCACACCATTCGATTAGACTGATACGATCGATTAACCTCAGTGTCCCCTAGAGCATACAGCACCAAGCTCCAGTGTATCAGCTACAACTCCAAGTAAAGTACAATCCGTCATGGTGCGCTCACGCGTTTCCAAAGTCCTCAAGAAAATCCCTGCCGGCAGCAAAGTGGTCGGCGGCAGGGAGATAATCACCTCGACTGCCACACAAACCCTGGACTGGAAACGACCCGAGGTGGTTCATGAAGAGCAGAAAGTCATGTTCCACGATGTCCTACGGCACAATAAACACTTGATCGATCCAAAGACAGGAGAGCTCATCCTTAGGTCAGATATCACACTATGTTTCAACAGGTTCTATATGGTTACTAAACAATCGTAGAGAAACGGTATATACTAGCGAGACGGATCGTGTCAGTCACATTACTGTCGAACGAATCGACACAGACGGCAACCAGATGTCGACCGACCACTTTGCTGTCAAGAAGACCGATGAAACCCCTAAGGCTGATGGAAAGCCGAAGGACGAGGGAAAGAAGTGAGAGCAGTGAGTTCGACCAAAAACAATGGACATGATCTTCCGGCCGTTATACTGACTATTGCAGGACCCGATAGCTAAACCTCTTTGAACCAGACATATTCCAGCAACTCTGTTGCTGTTGGTCGATCTCGCGGGTCCAGTTTCAATATGCCCAAGGCGAATGCTTTGTCCGCCTCGGAAATTTCTTTGGAAGATGCTCGATGGAAAGGCTGCATGAAATCTGGAGGGGTTTCGCTCATGGTTCACGTCAAGGCCTTGAGTGTATCTTCATCGGCAATTTGGGCAAAAGTCCAGGGGAAGGGACCAAAGCGTTGGTGGTATCTCATGATAAGTTTGTAATCGTAATCTTCGTGGTCGAACGGTACATCAGGTTTCATGATGTGGAAGCCTTCACCTTAGATTGCATCGATTAACTACGGGAGAAGTCGTCAGTGATAATCCTCGAGGTATGCTTGTTGAAAAGTTTACCAGGATGCCGAATGACCAAATGTCGGTCGCAGTGGTCCATGGCATTTGCAATTGAGCTTCAGGGCTTCTGAAGATTGGCGTTCCAATGTCATCCCCATCCGTCGCGTGACCGGAAGTTTGACTGACTGTGGAGCCAAAATCTGCAAGCTGCACTTCGGTGAGATACTGTCGCTCCGCTTCGTTGGTTTCGTTGACGAGCACGTTGCCAGGCTTGATGTCTGTACTATAGTCAGCACTCCTTAAGATCCAGCGATTCCAGCACACTCATAGAAACTTACCCGTATGTACGTAGCCCTCGGCGTGGAGCGCTTGTAAAGCCTCCAAGACACCTTTCGCGACGAACTTTACTTCCGAGCTTGCCAGCTGCCGGCGTCTGGTGAGATTGAGGAGATCTGTATCTAGCCATCTCATGACTAGGGCATGAGAAGCGGTATCTGGGTCGACTTCATCGACGAGGGGACGAATATGCGGCGTACGTGGCTGGAAGCGAACCAGAACATCCCGCTCGTTCTGGAGGCGAAAATGGTTGACTGATTTGATGATGACATTGCCACCGAGGGAATTGCTACACATCGCGGTCAGATCAAGTAGCCAAATCGATACTGTTGGACACTGCACTCACGTAGCCTGCCAAACAGATTCGTGCAACTTTTCGCCAAGCGTGTACAGGTCAGATCTGCCCTGCAGCTTCTGGCATATGTTTCGCACCACACTCATTTCGTCGTCACCGTCTTTTCTTTCCTCCACCTGGAACATTGCGTTTTGGTCAGATTTAGTACGTCGGTGGAGGGACTATGTGCAGGTGGATGGAAGAACGGAAGATTTCGATGTTGTAGCGGAGCAGCCCAATCAGGCTAGCGCGTTCTACGTCATATCTCACTAGCGCGATTGTTTGTGAATGAAGTGTGAATGGATCTTGATAAATGAACAATTTGATGCACATATGATGATTGTTTACACGCATTCGTCTCCAACGTACATGTATCTACTTAGCACGAGCCATCGGTCCCCAGTTCTCCCTTGGGTTCTGCTGGTATCTCACCAGCCTCTTTCCCTTCTTATCCTTTCCAAGCGCCTCATCAAACACAACCTTCATTTTCTTGACGTCGCCAGACTTGTTCGCCGTAGCCGCAGACTCGTCAACAGGGTGCTCTGTGACGATCTCCGGTGACCCGGTGGTCTCCTCTGCATTCTTTTCCCCAGCATCCTTCTCTGGCTCGCGCGCATTCTGCAAGATCTTCCAACCAGGCATGTTCTCTTTGACACTGCCTTCCTTGACCGGGCACTTCTGACGGACCCACTCTCGCATAATTTCCCAGATGGCCGTCCATGGTGCCTCGGTTTTGATGCTGCCAGGTTTGCAATGGCTTCTCGTCGCCTTGTATCCAGCGTGGCGCAGGGCACCCTTGAAGGCCGCTTCACTGGGCGCTTGCGCATGAATGACTTTGGCCAGAGCCGAGGGAATGACGAAAAACGGCGTATCGTCGACTTGTTCAGGAACAGTCCTAGGGATCAGATTTTCGTGCGCCGGACCCTTCTCCTTAATATACTTCGAAACGTAGATCTCGTCGAGGGCGGTATCGAGCATGCCTTCGATACGTTCCGTTGTGCCGTACACTTCCTTGTCTACCTTGCTGACATCCTTGAGCATTCGCTCGATGAAGGCGGCATTGTGAAGAGGTCCGCCCCACATTGGACCGGCCACGTGAGTCTTGCTCCCGCAGTGGTCGCACAAGCTATTGGAGGTCGGTGCCTTGGCGATAGAGTATTTCCAGAATGTGTTGTCGCCTTTGGACGATGCCTGCTGGGAGTTGCGACCAAGCATATTAGTAGTCCATGCACCGCAGCCATAGTCGCAGTTGTATGCAAGCATCGTCTTGCCTGCAAGGAACTTGACTTCCGCTGGGCTTTTGCGCACGCGAACAAAGACTCGGATGTAGAAGTCGATGCTCAGAGATAGAAGAGGCTCGATTGAGATTCCTTGTTTGGCTGCAGCAGAAGCGATCGAATGTAAGATCAGACGGAGACCACCTTCGTGGGAGTGGCTTCCCTTAATCGGCATACCGCCGTACAGCGAGAAAGTTTTTTCGGGATATCCACACGAAGCAAAGACACCAGAGTCGGTGCAAGTGACACACAACATACCACCGTCGTTAACAGCATGTAAAGCGGCGTCGATGAACGGTGCAGCAGTACCGTACGGGTCCAGGTCGATCACATCGTATTTCGCGTTGACATGGTCGGGTCCGTGCGATTCTTCTGGTGGGAAGGCAACGTGGTACATGTGCGCAATGGCGTTGCCAGTGTTTGGTGTGATCTTGGATTCCAGACGGTTGTGCTTGATGTTCAGTCCCATGCTCTCGACCGCTTTACGATCCATATCGTTTGCCACGATCGACGTGGCGAAAGGAATTTCTTGGGCGTAGCGCAAAGCTCGTAGACCCGTCGCTGAAAGAGCATCAAGGATGCGGAACTTCGGTTGCCATGGTTTTGCGTCGTCTTTCGGTTGAGCATTTGCGCCATTGAGCACTTGTTCCTCTTTTGATATGGGCTCGGATGCTGCAGGATCGGCTTCCACCTCCATCTTGTCGGCTTTTGTCACCTGAACATTCTCCTGTGCAGCTTCAGCACCTGTAGCCGGTATCTTGGATCCGTCTGTTCCCTTTACCAGTTTCGCAGGAGCGCCAACCTCTCCATCTTCCTCTCGTGTCCTCTTCAACGACGCATCCTCTGACTCCTGGTTCGCGCCATCCTTCGCCTGCTCATTTGTAGCATCATGGGCAGTACCGTTGCCCGCCGCTTTCTTCACGTCTTTGCGCTCCTTTTTCTTGTCAATCTTTGCCCTTCCACCCTCTCTCTTCATGCGCCGTCTTTCGCAAACGTCACGCCCAAAAGTCCGTATCGCAAGAACACTCAAGTCGCGGTTGAACTGCTGGATTGGGTTGTAAAAGACCTTCTGGTTCTCGGTAGCTTCCTTAGCGATTCGTGGGTCCAGCTCGGTGCGCGCCTTTGGGGGGACCAGAATATAGGCTTGTCCTTCGCGGATGGTTCTGTATGTCTTTCCGTCGTGCTCAACAAGCTGCTCAGCTGCAGGCGCCGCCGTGAGTGGCACTGGGTTCTGATCTGCCATCTTCGCGCTTTTCACGACAGCAGATTTTGCGAATGCTCTTCTAGTCGATGGTTGGAAATATGAGGGCTGGTAGGTTTGCGCGGATATACGCGATGGGAGCAGGGGGCGCGTGTAGGGGAGACTGGTGAAATACCTCATTCAGTCGCTGGTTGAGTTATGCTCGGTGTGTTCTTATATGGACACTCGGCGCATTCGATGCAGATCAATGGTTTGTCGGCGAATCGGCGTAGGAATTTATTCGTATCTTCACATGTCAGAGACGCAAAAGTCGGCAGGTCAGCCGCGCCACGATCTTACATAAGCTAGAAGCACAGCAGTCAATGGAAGAGGCTCAAGTACTATGTATTCTTTTCTGATGAACCGGACGTCCAACTTACGATATAACTTCGAACCTTACGCGCAAAATCAACAGGATTGCAGTTTCTAGACACAAGACGTCGTTTGGGGTTAGCAGGGTTAGGGTATTCAACTGTCAGCGACGACAACAATTTGGAATCCGCAATATTGTCTATGAGAATACTCACAACATCCCTTACCATGCTTCAGCCTCGAGTGTACTGATTCGGAGGTGCACAGATGTCTCCGGGGGTTCTCGGTCTCGATATTTTCCGTACCGCTGTCCTTTGCTATGGATGGAGTGTAAATCGAGGCTGTCGGCCGCACCATTTGTTCAATATGTAATGTGAGATCGAGTCAATTGTATTACAAGGCCAGTTTATTGCAATTTGATCATTATAGAGGTACATATCGCAAGTGGACACCCTTCAACTTCTATACTCCTCCTTGAGCACCCAAGAACCTCTTCCTCGGCTTCCCTTGTCAAGCCTTGCAATTACTTTCAACATCTCCCTGAACTCAGCCGTGCGCTGCTCAGTCCCGCAGTATCTGTTGAAGTGGTCGACGAGCATTTGCGTAGGTGCAGACCCGCCATGTGCTTTGAGGAAGTCGCGGATCATGGCAAGGAAGTCCCTGCCCTTGGGCTGATCACGTCCACGCCCACCAGGAGTGCTTGCGCGACTAGACGAAGCAGATCCACCCTGTCTAGATTGTAAGTTTGCGAGCACAGAGGCGGAGCTGGGTCCACCGCCGCGCCCGCCTCTCATACCGCCACGACCGCGCGATGCTGGTAAACGCTCTTCTGGACGGCCGGCAGAACCATATTGTCCAGTCCAGGTTGGTACACCTGCTGGAATTGTTCGGGCGACTGCAGCAGAGCGCTGCAGGTCTCTTGCAGCTTGCGCGGCAACTCGTTTCGCCTCGCGAGCGATGATTTCGGGGTCGGCCTTGACCGCCTTCTTGCCGCCATGTATGATGTCGTCATGTTCAAGAGCGCTGTGAACTCCAGTACGTGCGAAGATCGAAGACAGCATCCGATCCTCCTTATGTGGTTGTCCACCCTCTTCACCAGAAGGGCTGGCCTGCTTCTCTTCATCCGGATTGCCACGGAAGTCCTCTTGTCGTGAGATGCCCGTGATGGTTGACATTTCTGCCGCGTTTTGCTGCTTTCCGGGCTCGCCTGACGGACTGGCAGGACATCCTGTTCGCCCGTCAGAAGGATCGTTTGACCCGGAGAGTTGCACCTCCGTGCCTTTAAAGATGGCGCCGGTTTCTGTTTGACCGTCTTCTGTGCCGCCAAGGGTGAACAAATCATGCAAGTCCTTCAGCTGGAAAGTCTGTCGTTGCTTGGGGTCACGCAAGATTTTGTTTGTTAGGAACTGCTTGAAAATTTGTCGATGGTAAATCTTTTCTTCGATTGTTCCAGCAGTCATCAGGCGGTAGATTTCGACCTCTCGCTTCTGTCCGAGACGCCATGCACGCTCACGCGCCTGAATGTCAGTCGAGGGATTCCAGTCTGGGTCGTAGATGATCACTCGGTTGGCACCAGTGAGATTCACGCCAAGACCTCCAACCTTTGTCGTCAACAAGAAGACGTGTAGGTTGGGATCATTGTTGAACTCGTCAACAAGATCCTGGCGATCTTTGATTGATGTGTTTCCATCCATACGTCGGTAGTTGAAGCCATCCATACCTCGAACGAATTCTTCCATAATATCGAGCATGATACGATGTTGTGCGAATAGCAAAGTCTTGTGTCCATTGCGTCTCCAAATCTCGAGCAGCGCCTTGACAACTTGCATCTTTCCGCTTTTAGCACCGTTGCCGTAACCAGGGCCTTTCGACAAAGTCTTATGCTCCACCAGGTCTGGATGGTTGCAGATCTTACGGAGAATGTCTATTCCGTACAGCGCTTGCCGCTTGCCGTTCAGGATCGAGGTCATCTCCTCCGACTTCAGGAAACTCTGGTAGTTCTCAAGCTGTAGCTTCGTCAACTTGCAGAACAATACACGCTCACTCTTCTTCGGCAGATCCGCTGCGACATCGATTTTGAATCGCTGGAGAAGGTATGGGCTGATAGCATCCTTGAGCGTCTCAGCGCATTTCATGGCTGTCTCCACTTGGAGATTCGAGGCATTCGCATAACCGCCCAGTTTGATCGGGATTTCGAATTGATTGCGGAAGTCCACGAGCGTGCCGAGTCGCATCGGAAAGACGAAGTCGAACAATGACCATAGCTCAGTAAGGTTATTCTGCATGGGGGTGCCGGACAGGATGAGTCTGTTGTGGGTGCGCAGTTCTTTGCAGAAGATGGTGATAGCGGTGTTCGGGTTCCGGATCTTGTGACCTTCGTCCAGAACGGCGTATTCCCACTCTGTTGGAACGAGGAGCCCTGAATAGGTTTGCAGACCAGAGTAAGTAGTCACGAGCACGTGTCCGTCCCTCGCTACCTTGTCGACGATACGCTTTGCTGCCTTATCAGACTTGCCCAGCTTCTTCGTCCCTTGGTTGTACTCGACTTCTTCCAAGTCATCTTCGATGCGTGCTTCACGCTTGACGTCCAGCATGCCACTTCCCGAAGTGTGCAGGATTGAGACACGCAGAGGTGGCCACCAGCGATGGAACTCATTGACCCATTGTTGCATGACTGTGGCTGGGCATACGACAATGATGGGTTTGGTGACCTTTTTCGAGTAGTGTAGACCGGCGAGAAAGGAGATGACTTGTACCGTTTTACCAAGTCCCATTTCATCGCCGATGATACCACCGACTTGCTGAGAGTACAGCTCCCACATCCACTGAACCCCTGTCTTTTGATAGTCGAAGAGTGCAGGATATATGTCGCCGGGTATGTGGAGCCCACCTTCAAAAACGGTGTCGGCGCGTGTAGGGTGAGGGAGGTGCCATTCGTCGTCGTGCTCGTCGACGTCTGCAAGGACGCCGTCATGCTCTTCATCCTTGATGCCGTCAGGCTCTCCATCTGGTTGTGCCTCAGAAGCTTGTTGGTCTCTGTGGCGTGCTCGAGCGGTGCTTCGCCTTTGTATCCAATTGTTGAGACGTTTCTTGTACACTGTCTCGTTCCCATCGTCTATTCCTGCAAGATCTTCCTGGGTTGCCGCATTTTCAACGGCCTTCTCTTTCTTGCCCCTTCTAGCCTTGCGCTTGGTTGAAGCCGCAGTGTCAAGCGCGAAGTCGTCTTCAGCCTCACCGTCGTGTGATTCCTCTGACTCCCCACCACGCCCTGCAGCATGGATGTCCTCTTCCGGAATGTACACGCCGTCAGACTCATCGGCAGTGCCACTTGGTCCTTCTGACGCCTCTCGAGCCTGTCGACGGCTTTGCAAACGTCTTCGCTTCGCAGGTCGCTCAGAGGCATACTCCTCTTCCTGTAGCCTACGCGCAATCTCCGCATCCGATTCTGCATTCGCCGTAGCATCACTGGTGTCTTCAGCCTCAAAGCCAGGCGCCAGCAAGTTGCGATGCGACATGGGCTCCGCAGCATCCTCTCCTAGATCTGCGTTCTCGGGCGCATCTTCCTCGTTCTCGGCATCCATGAGTACATCACCCAAGCTGCTAGATGTGCGCAGCAGCTGGTTCCCGAGCTTCGAAAATGGCGTAATCTTGCCGGTCCGTATCAAGTATTCGCGTTGGCTCTCGCCAGGCATGCGCTTGTTGCCTTCCTCTTCGACTAGACTGCCAGCTTCTTGCTCGTCATATCCGTTTTGCTGACGCTCCTCTATGCGCTTTTGAATTTGCTGGAGGTCCTTGTCGAGGCCTTCGATCTGCTCCTTGTAATGCTGCACCTCGGCGCGGATCTTTTGTTTCGTAGCATGATTGCCAAACTCGGTGAGCTTCTGCTCGAGTCTCCGCACTTGTCCGTCTAGTCTGTCGCGATCTTTTTGCGTCTTAGCCAGGCGCTTCTGATCCCGTTCGTCTGCTTGCTTAAGCAACAGCTTATCCGCCTGTCGGCCGATGTCGCGCTCGAGATCATCCTGGTCCCGCACACCCGTTGCAAGCTCTGCTAATTGTGCTGCTTCATCTTGCTCCTCTATATTCTCATGCGCCTGGTTCTCGCTAGGGGCATCATCATGTGCAGGTTGGTCTTGCGCAGGTTGGATGGCCTGGTCGTTGTGAAAGATTTCGGCTGATTCGGTCTGCATCTCGGGCTCGAGTACGACCTGAGGGTCCGAAGAGTCGTTCATGACTGCTAGGTTGTTGGAGCTCTGTGACTGAGGAAGCTTTGCAGATCAGTCCACTGTCGATGTTGAATGTGGCGTTGTCGCGAGTGATTTAGAGAGTGGTCGGCTTGAGATTACATGTCCTGGATTCGAGCGTCATGTGCTTGAGCGCAGCATGCATGGTCTGAGATCATGACGTTCGAAAGATGATATTATTATTGTCGTGGAGTGCTGGTACTCGAGCATGTGATTGTAGGCAGCAAGCAGTCCCGTCGCGATCTCGAATCTCGAAAGCGTGAAGCAGTGACGTAACTTGAAGTACATCATCATCTTTTGCAATTTCTCCATATTTGCAAGTGGCTTGGCACTACGGCCCCTGGAAGTCGGTGCTCTTGCCCCGCAAAAGTCTAGATACACATATTTGATCACGACGGGCGAAATTCATTGCGCATATTTCAGTCGGTCGCAAAAATTGCAAAGATGGAGAAATTGCAAAAGGTGATACAGCAGCGTCGATCGCTTTGTGAGATCTCGCTGGTGTCTCTAGGAGTAGATTAACCGGGACGGACTGCTGCCAAAATTCCTTCCATATGTCCCAGCAGATCTGTCTCATCCGAGAGCACCTACCATCTACAATTTGGTAGCGCGTGTATACACCCTCTCCCTACATGTACATCGGCGTTATCCATAACTTACATGTAGTGCATGCATGCATCGGCTTCATGACATGACTTCTCTTCGCCGCATCTCGACTCTTGCATCCAGGCCACAACTCAACATCGAAGGGCTCGTGTCAAATTCATTCTTCCGGAATCAGCATCAGTCGCGATACCACTCAAGACTCGCCACAGAGAAGGTCTCAGACTTCACAGGTCGGACCGTCCCTCATACGCACAACTTTCTACGAGGATCTCGAGTCTTGGGGGCGACTCAAATCCAGCAACCACCTGCACGAAGATGGCAAAGCAATGATGAGAGCTACTTTCAGCGATGGACTCCCGCAGTGGGTGCAGAGCCTGGGTTCGACCCAGCTTCTCCAAAGCCTGCTCACTTGAGTCCAAAGTCCCAAGTCGAGATCCAAGTGGTCGACTACTCGAATGAACGTTTGGTCATTCATAAGCCAGCTAGCTCGACACTGGAAGACTTTTTCAAAGAAACCCCGAAGCCTTCATGGGTAAGCTGCCGTTGGATTTACGTCAACGGCATCGAGCCAGAAGTCGTGAGATGTCTGGGTAACAGCCACCATTTGCACCCACTCGCTTTGGAGGATGTTCTTGACATGCAAACGCCTACCAAAGTGAATTGGTACGAAAATCACTGCTATCTAGAGATGAACATGGTCAAGCTCACGGAGACATTCCGTGGTGCAACCAGTGCCTCGAATCGTTTGCGCAGCTTCGATGGTCCCAGGTCAAGGTCTTTGGCATCAGATAAGTTTGGCTTGTCGTGGGAGCAAGTATCCGCTTTTCTAACAGCCGACGGAACTGTCATCACCATCTTCGAGCACTCAGGCAAGGACGTCTTCCAACCCATCCTTGCACGACTACAGTCCTCGCAAACAGTCGTTCGCTCTAGCAACGACCCCTCGATGCTCCTGCAAGCTGTGATTGATACCACAGTCGATCTCTCCCTCCCAATCGGCAAAGCAGTTGCAGAAATCTTTGACGAACTCGAGCGTGCAGTTCTTTACAATCCACGCATCCCGCAATCGAAGCAGCTGCACGTCCTCCGATCTGGCCTCACACTACTCCTGAACAACACTATAGCTATCGGCGGCTTGGTAAAGACGCTTTGCGACCACCGCCCAGTCACGGACCTTAACGAATCGCCTGCAGCGCCATCCATGTCATCACCTACACCCCGCGTCCAAGTAGGCAACAGCCAATCTCAAATCTCACCAATGGCACGCATGTACTTCCAGGACGTGCAAGATCATATCCAAACCCTCTCCAACTCAACACATATGAGCATTCGCTCGGCTGAGAACCTCTCATCACTCATCTTCAACAGCATCACAGCCAACCAGAACGAAAGCGTGCGAAAACTGACGCTGGTTTCGTCTTTCTTCCTGCCGTTAACGTTCTTAACCAGCTACTTCGGTATGAACTTCGATACGATGCCTTCCGTCAATGACCAGAACGAACTGTTCTTCTGGGGTATTGCGACGCCGGTGATGTTCGGCACCCTGATTTTGCTTACTGTCGGACCGAAATGGCGTGGTCTGATCTCGTGGTTCAAGAGGGGAAGGAAAGTGCGAGAGAGATAGACTCCGTTGGTGTCGACAAATCGCACAAATCGCCGGTAATGTAAATTATGTAATGTATGAATACGACCATTGTTGACGGCTCCAGGCACTCGTTTCTCCCTCATTTCATTTTTGTTCCAGGTATGCAATCGTTGGAAGCCAACCGATGAAACAGAACGAGTCTCTTGTTGAACATATTAATCGAGACAGACTACTACCAGTGTCGCTCATATTTGTCCCCGTTTGAGTACGTTCAAAGGCAGGTACCGAACTCTCCAAACTTCGATCATGAATGAAATGTGGGGAAGGTTCATGCAATTGAGCAAGCTAGAAGTGTAAGCATCATCATCTTGTACCTTGCTGGTCCCTTCTCACAACAACTCCAACAACATCCATGTCGAATCGACTGATCGATTTAAAGAACCACCTGATCAAAATAGCAGCCACAATGTCCACGACAGCCAAACTAAACCCTCGGAATTTTCCACGGCCACCTCTTTGCGAAAGAACGCCCCGCCACCTGCAAGTGGTCTGGAACGGTACCACAATCGCAGAAACAAAAGAAGCCTTCTGGGTCTTAGAAACCTATCACCCGCCAACATACTATCTGCCGCCCAGCTCTCTCGAAATCAACTTGGAACCCACTCCCCGCCGCTCCTACTGCGAGTGGAAAGGTCACGCCACGTACTACGCCGTGACCAACCCAAGCGATCCTAAGGACGTCGTCAAGGACCGCATCTGGAGCTACGACTCGCCGACTGAAGGGTTCAAGGGCATCAATGGATTTCTGAGTTTTTACGCTGGGCCCTGGGAGTGTTTTGTCGACGGGGAGAAAGTCGAGGCCCAGCCTGGAGATTTCTATGGAGGATGGGTCACCAGTGAAATTGACAAGAGCTCGGTTAAGGGTGCTCCAGGAACAAGAGGGTGGTAGAGGTGTGCTGCTATTTTGTCTTATCTTCTCAAGCGGTCTGTCAATTGGACTCCAGCTGAGTATCTTCTGCTCCACCAAAAGTCTGAATCCGCTTGGAGCCCATAGGTAACTCCAAAGCCTTCGAGAACCATAGGGACGTCACTTACTGGGAGCCCCACTCTCAATGTGGTTGGATGCACTCGAAGCCCTGAGGTATTACCTCTAAAATTCATGGAGACCATTGACATGTGCAGAGCTAAGCTCATAGCACTGCTCTTAGTGGTACTACTGAATAAGAATCGTTCGAAGATCTCCTAACGCCATTCAGTTTGGTGTTACTCCTTACCACTCTCTCAGCGGTGATCGAGTACCAAGTTGACTCGAAGCTTCTAGATCTTACCATCAAGACATGGGACATCGAGTACCTCTTTCTCAGCGGCACTACACTGTTGACCTGCCTCAAGTTCATAGATACCACCTTGACAGAGTTCGAGTATCGTAGAGATCTATGTTGTCAAGTACTACACTCTCAGCGGCAACAGAGGAGACAAGCAACTCGGGGCTTCAACTGCTTGCCTCGCTCTCTGCCTAACTAGGTCCTTTTGACCTGACCTAAACGTCAACTTCGTTTTACCTCAATTCACTCCTGCTCCTGCTCTGCCCAAGATCTAGTCCCGCTCCAACTCGACCCTCCCGCATCCCGACCACGCTAATCAACCAGCCAACCAGCGACCGAGCAGGCCTCAAATGTCAAGCAAAACGCGGGCCGGTCCATTTTGATACTGCAAGGTCGCCGTTGCCGTGCGGGACTGCCTGAACAGGAAGCGCAAATTAGGTAGACCCCTGCTGCAGGCTGTGAGCCCAAGCGTCAAGAGCAACCTCACGTCGACGCTTTGTATCCCTCACTGGCTTCCTCCTCGACCCGACAACAATGGGCCCATCAAGCAAGTCACCGAGGGCAATGGACGCCGTTTTCAAAATCAACGAACTCTTCGAAGCAATACTCGATCAACTATCCTTCCTCGATCTAGTCCTCGCTACCGGAGTGAACCACCACTTTCGCCGCTTCATCGATAGATCGAAGAAACTCAAACGTAAGCTGTTCATACCACCCGTCGCATCAACCAAACACAAGCTCAACAAGCACGGCGTGATCGGCTCGTCCGTTACACAAGAGGATTTAAGGGACAGCCCAATCCCCGAGCCTGTCAGTCTTCTCCCATACTTCCTGGTCAACAGCACGTTATCCCAAACTGCGAACCTGTCAGAGCGAGCTGTGAAAGCCGCAAGCCTGTCATACAAGAAACACCTCACCAATCCACCGTGCGCACACTTGACGGTTCACTTTACCTACGTCTGCGTTGCACCTGACGGCACGCACATCTAACTCGAGGCAACTCGCAGCTCATACCGTGCAAAAGGCGTCACACTCTTGTCGGTCGAGCAGATGCTGTCCCAACGAGGAACGGTCAAGGTGCTGTGCGGGCAGCGCATACGTTTCAAGACGCAAACTGGAACCTTCAAGAGAGATTCGACAATGCACGACGAGATAGAACACTTTGAGCGTGAGTTTGGTTGCGAGATGAAGATTGATCTTCCGCAGACCACCCTCACACTTTACGCCAACGTGTTGCCACAGGAAGCGGATGCGGTATGAAGGGGGTATCTGATGAAGTGACGGCAAAGAACAATCCGTGTTTATAGCTTTGAAATGAACATTGAATGTAATTGGCAAATGCGCCATGCTCAGCGGCCTATATGACTTGCATGTATTTGAGTTGTCAGGTATTTCACCCACTATGTATGGGTATGTCATATTCTCCATCGTCTCCTATTCCACTGTCCCTCGGACCGAATAATATATACGCAATAGGACGTAGCTGCTTAAGTCCATGGGAAGCGGCAAGACGTAATAGGGAGATGTCACCTTCATTTGATAGTCGTACTGACGTGAATGGAGTGTGATCGGATGAGTGCTTTGCAAGCCGCGATGTGTTCCAGAAGTTGTACCGGGCGAACCGCAGTTTGTATAATCTTACAATAGTACAATAAGTCTCTCCCTCGCTTCTCGTGAAGAAACCAAATCATTACCTCGTCCAGCCATGGTTCCAGCCATCCTTGGGCGGGGTATCCGTCTGTATTCTTGCGTACTCAATGGGCACACCATCCCAGATGCCCTTCTTCTGCATCGCAATCCTGTAAAGCTTGCCAATTTGTTGGCCCTCTGCTTCAGGCTCACCAAGCTTGAGCCTCTCGGCTGCGGTCAGACCCCGGTTGTCAATCAAACGAAGCGCCTCGCATGCGGTAACCATGCTGTTGTACTGCCTTTCGAGGTCGAGTTGATGCTGGGTGCGGAGCTTGGCTTGGTAGAGCTGCCATGCACGGTGGATCGTCCAGTGGCGGAGAGCGCGGTTGCTGTTGGGGAAACATATTAGTGACCTGGTATGAGTGCAGCCGTAATGTGTTGATGTTCGCGTACCGAGAGAAGCGTAAAGGTCGAGGTGTGAGAGGGTGCTGCAAGTGGTATCGGATAAGCGCTGCAGCCGGCGGTGTTAGCCTATGAACTATCCATCCTTGCTACACTCCCACAGTGCATACCAATCTTGGGATCCTTCTTCTGTCTCTTGTCTCGCGCCTGGTTTGCGGGTGAGGAAGAGAAGTCTGCGCGCTGGTGTTGCTGCTGAGCCAGACAGCCGCGCACAGTGGCAATGGGCGCCTCGGAGCGCCAGAGAGGCGAGAATGTGCGCAGGAGCGCTGTCGACGGGGCCTTCATGGTGATGTGTGGATCGATGTGATAGATCGCAAGATGCTTGTCGCTCGATTCCACGCCCCGTGACTTCGGAAACTCGAGCGCTTCCTTCCCATTCGGGCTGGCGTCCGGCGGGTGGAACCGACGGCAACTAATGGTGGGGCGGCTACCTTAATATAGTCTCGAACGTGGGGTGTCATAGTCGCGCGCGGGTGTTTTTGCTCGTGACTACAGTACTCTCTCTCACCACATCAACGCTCTCACCACCACCTCCAGGTAGTAGTACACTTGCTTCTTACACCCACTTGAACACCATCCGACACCACTCTGCAAAGGTTGAATCCTATCCCCAGCGCTACAACTTCGTGCAACTCCATTCCGACTTCCGCCAGAGCAGCAGCATTGGGACCTGCATTAGAGCTACCGTACTTGACCGCTGAAGGCTGAAGTTCCGCACTCCCTGCGTACCGTCATCTGCCCGCAGTATTGCGTTACTGCTGTCGTGTCACAGCCCACGATATATTCCTATAGCCACCGCCTCTCTATCAACCCGACTATCTTCAACAAACCAACATGTCCGACCAACAAATCGAGGCTGTCGCCGCGGCGGCCAAGTCTCACGCCCGTCCTGAAGGATCGAAGCCCTTCGTCTACGGTACTGCCGGATTCCGTATGAATGCTGACCTTTTGGATCCGGTCATGTACTCTGTCGGTCTTCTCGCTGCCCTACGATCGCGGAAGCTGAAAGGACAGACCATCGGTGTGATGGTCACCGCTTCTCACAACCCGGCACAAGACAACGGCGTGAAGCTGGTCGATCCCTATGGCGACATGTTGGAGCAATCGTGGGAAAGCTATGCTACCACCCTGGCAAACACACCGAGCGAAGAGATGGGAGAGGCATACGCAAAGGCGGCAAAGGACCTTGGTGTTGACTCTGAAATGCCAGCCAACATCATCATTGCCCGTGACACCCGTCCGTCTGGTAAGAAGCTGGTTGATGCACTCATCGATGCTCTCAAGGCGACTGGCGCACAATACATCGACTACGACGTCCTTACCACGCCTCAGCTCCACTACCTGACCCGCGCTACAAACACGCAGAACGACCCACACCCCTACGGCGAGGTCTCCGTCGAGGGATACTACAAGAAGATGAGCGAGGCATACAAGACTGCTCTGCGTCACGACAAGCCCAGCGGATCACTCACAGTCGACTGTGCCAACGGGGTTGGTGCCGTGGCATTGAAGGAGTTCTTGAAGTACATGCCCAAAGAGGATGACCCGTCTGGTGGATTGAAGATCAACGTTGCGAACGATCGCATTGATAAGCCGGAAGTTCTCAACAAGGGCTGTGGTGCCGACTTCGTGAAGTCTGGTCAGCGAGCCCCTGAGGGCTTCAACGGCAAGCCATTTGAACGCTGGGCATCCTACGATGGAGATGCTGACCGTGTCTTGTACTACTTCCACGAGGAGGGCAGCATCTTCAGGCTTCTCGATGGTGACCGTATTGCAACTCTTGCTGCCACCTTCATCCGCGAACTTGTGCAGAAGGCCGGTCTTGAGGACGACCTCCAGCTTGCCGTTGTGCAGACGGCTTACGCCAACGGCGCCAGTACCAAGTACATCCAGGATGTCTTGAAGCTCAAGGTTGAGTGCACACCTACCGGCGTGAAGCACCTTCACCACGTTGCCAGTCGATACGACATTGGTGTCTACTTTGAGGCAAATGGCCACGGCACCGTGCTGTTCTCGCAGAATGCCCAGCGCAAGATTCGCAAGGCCGACCCACAGTCGCCCGCTGAGCTCGAAGCTCTGACCACCCTTCGCGCTCTTACCGAGCTCATCAACCAGACTGTGGGTGATGCTCTGTCCGATATGCTTCTTGTCGAGGTCATCCTCGCACAGAAGGAGTACTCTGTCAAGGAGTGGAACGCCACCTACGAGGACATGCCGAACAGGCTCATCAAAGTTCTCGTTCCTGACAAGAGCGACTATGCTACAGTGTCTGGTACTGCCGAGCGCAAGCTCGAGAAGCCAGCGGGCATGCAAGAGAAGATTGACGTCCTTGTCGAGAAATACCGCGATGGACGCTGCTTTGTCCGCGCGTCTGGCACCGAGGATGCCGTTCGCGTATACGGAGAAGCCTCTGCTGCGTACGACGTTGACGACATGCTTCGCAACGTTGAGCAGCTCATCAAGGTCACTCCCAAGTCTAGCTAGAGAGAATCAAGGGCGAAGAACCAAGGGATACTACGTGGCGTGACGCCGTACTCGGCATCGCAAGCGATCTTCACAAACAGCACATTTGGAAGCTAAGGAGTCGGAGTACCTTGATTCAGCACCAGCGACGGCATTGTTTACGAAGACATGAACCAGAAATAACCAGAAAAGTTTTGTGTTTTGCATTTGCGGGCCTTTGTTGTGTTATGGATATATGCTAAGTGACTTGTTGCATAGCGCGTGTAGTCAATGAAACATGAACGTGATGTTTGTTCCGTCTCTCGGGCTTATGATATATCAAGATGAAAGATGTGTCAGTGCTCAAGTGCCTTTCCTGCAATGAGTGAATGCTATGTCACGTGTCGTCGCCACTCCCGATGTTCACCCGACTTGAGGTGAAGTCCATCTTGCCTGTAGACAAACAACAACGCTGTTTCAACCTTCTCATTTCTCATCGATCACGGTCAGACTGGAGCAGTATCGTCGATTTCGTGACTGAAGTTTCCGATCATGGCGCAAAACACCACTCTGAGCCGCCTGAATACACACATAGCCAGTCTTCAGGCGAACCCAGCATCCACTCCCATCGACACTCGACTTTTCGAAGAAGCCGAGTTAACTCTTCCAGAATATATCAACAAACAAGACACATTTGCCCTGGTCCAGCAACTCTCAGCACTGTTGCAGGACATCAGACAGAATCCTGCGCCGGCAGTCAACCTTCTTATACGCTTACTGCATCCATTCGCCTTCTCTGATGTTCTGGTATTCGACCCACCTGTCAACTTCACCACTGGCCTAGATGTCGGTCTCGATGCCCCTGAGGGCATTATGGTGCCCTTCAACCGGCTAATGCTGGCATTGCTCGAGAAAGCGACGGCGAGCTCTAGCGATGCGGCTACGGTGGCGGCGAAGCCTGAGGTTGTCCAGGCGTTGGTGAAGTTATGGCTTTGCTCGGCTGATACGGGCGTTTCCACCACTGCGTCCAAGCTTTTGATCGATTTGTTGAGGGTTGATCATGAGGTCTTCGAACACCCTGACCAGCAGGTCCCGAGTGGCGGGCAAGGTCTGATGTGGAAACGTATATTTGGTGATCGCAACGTGTACGGAACGTTTTTCGAAGCCTGCTCGTTCAAGACTCAGGTGTTGAAGCTTTCCAAAAATCAGAGGACACTGGCACAAGCCAGGCTGTTGGAGTGGTTACCCTCTGTGGCACGGATGGACTGGGCTGCCGTTTCACGAAGCCATCACGCTGATGTCGAGGCTGTATCTGGGCTCGCCGATGGTGAAGGGCTTCTGGATTTCGCTTCACTGCACATGGTCGACTTTGCCGACGATGTACTCATGTACAGATGCTTGATCGATTTCTTCGCTGATCTGCTGGATGTCATGCTCGAGAAGGAGACTCCCACAACTAGCGTCGAGAAGTCTACGGCACTGGACTATCTCACACAGAAAAGCCTACACGACCGTACAGCCAACATCTACCTGCAATCCAGCGCGGGAATGGACATCATGGAGTCCATGTTCCTCTACGGCCCTTCTGCAAACTACCTCGCCACGTACGCCTCGCTGTACCCTAGACACTTCCAAGCCTCGAATATGCCTAAGATGGTCAACAGCCGACTGATGGAAGCCCTGTCAATCTCTTCTGCCAAGTGGGCACATATGGAGTCACCAAAGCATGACCTGCATCTTCTTGCAAGCCTTCCCCGTGCCACCCTACTTCCCACAGCTGAAGGGCCGGCCGCATGGGCAACTAGTCCACTGTCTCTTCTACCAAGCAAGGTCACGAACCCAGATGCACTCAATACTCTTGCTACCGTCTTCCACGGTCCTTCACAGAAAACCATCAATTTCCCTCCAACTTCTCCAATGGCAGACGAACCAAGTCCTCAGGAGGAGCTCGAGGCAGCAGCAGCACGCGCACTTTACATGAACTACCTTGCCAACAACTCCAATCTTTGGAGCGACATCGTGACTCACGCCGATGTTGTAGCGCTCAAAGACCTCGCACTCTCGGCACTCAACTGCCTACAAGCCGTCATCACCGCCCACTGGTCTACCAAACCGTCTCTCGCTCTACCAACATCAACCATGGCAACTCCTGCATCCGGGCACCTGGCAATATTGAGCCCGCCGGCGCTTGAGTACACCCTGCCGTATCTGATCAAGCCGGCACAGGTGTTTGCCAATCTGGTCGGCGGCCGTGGCGATTCCCAGAGTTCAGCATACCTGGTTGCCACCGCTAAGTGGGATGCACTCAAGGCGCTGCACAATGCCCTGATCACGCAAGTCGAGCTCGAACCTGGACAAGGCTTTGAGGATATCTTAGCAACTCTAAGCAAGCGCCTGGCGGCAGGTCCGATGAGCAATGAGGGCGGGATTGGTGGGCGTATTGAGACTGTTCAACTATGAAGAAGCTTTGACCGTAAGAAAAGTTACGCTAGAAAAGTCAGATTTGATGCCTACGACGATTTCTCACCGCTCCCCATTTTCCATGAATTGATTTCTTCCCGTTGGTGAACCAGTCGGCCCTTCACCCAGACTGCCACCGTATTCCGGTCGTCACCCGTATACACCCACTTGGCCATTTTGTCGTCCCAGCTCTCACCCCCGAAGATGTCCACCAATCCCTCACCTACACCAAGATCACCATCGTCATTAACAGTTCCCAGCCTGATCAACTGAGCATCCCAGTCCATTCCAACCTCAAACCCTCCTATCCGATCCTCCAACCCAACGACCTTCGCCCCGCCTTTCGTCGCGAGATAAAGGCCCTCCTCAACACTCAACTTCGCCTCATCGCCATCATCCATCGCCACATGCCTGCTCATCAACAGCGCCTCCCGCGTCTCATTCAGCATACTAGACGTGAAGCCACCAGAGACGTCCGTCCCTAAGCCAACTGTGATACCCTCATTTAACAGCTCGCGAGTCTTCATCCGTCCAGATGTGATCGCCACATTACTCGCAGGGCAGTGCGACACTTTGGCATCCCGCAACTTGATCAGCGCCCTCTCCTCAGCACTCAGATGGATCGCATGTGCTAGGATCATCTGCGAAGTCAGCAGGCCAGCTTCGTCGTAGACGTGCGTGTACGATGCGCACGCGGGGAAGAGCTCTTTGACCAAAGCGCATTCGCTCTTGTTCTCTGAGATGTGTGTCTGGCACGGCACGCCGGTCTCGCGGTGCAAGTCGCCCATAGCTTTCAAGGCTTCCACCGAACAAGTAGGGGCGAAGCGCGGGGTGATGATCGGAGTGATGAGGTCAAAGGTGGGATCGATTTTGCGGACGTGGTCGATGCAGGCTTGCGATTTCTGGACGGCGCTTTCGACGGATTCGTCGCAGTAGTCTTTGGGGCTGAGCTGATCCATGCAGACGCGGCCGACGAAGGCGCGCTGTCCGCGGGTTTGGCAAATGTCGGCTAGCAGGTTGGTGGCGGGCACGTGAGTCGTGGCATAGTAGCAGGCTGTCGTCGTGCCGTGGGAGAGAGTCCGGGCTACAACGCGGTTGTAGATTCTGGACGCGCTTTGGAGGTCGCGGAAGGAGGATTCCATGGGGAAGGTGTAGGTTTCTAGCCAGTCCATGAGAGTCGATTTGCCGAAGACGCCAGCGTTGGGGTACTGTGATGCATGGATGTGGGTGTCTGAATGATGTGTCAGCTATTGGTCTGACGATCCTGCATGGTGGTCTTCTTCTGTTCGTCGCAAGTTGCAAGTCGGCCTTGATGCTTACCAATAAATCCAGGAAAGAGGAACTCGTTTTTGCCGAGATGTACAACATCGGCTTCCAACCATTCTGGATCTGACCGAGCGAAGTGTTCGCGTTTTACAAAAGAGATCTTGCCGTTCTCATCTACACCGATGCTTCCATGAAGGTTGATATCCAGCTCAGTGAGTGATTTGCACTGTATTATCGGACCGACGAAGACTGTCTTGAGAGCCATGGTCGTTGTTGGTTAAGAAGTGATCGATGTCTTTCTGTTTTCCTTGCCTCGGGAGATCAGTAGGTGATAATCCTGGAAAACCCTGTAATCTGTGGTTCAAGAAAGCTGTCCAGAAGATCCGACATGTACAAATGGTGTATTATTGTTTGCAAAAGGTACCACTTGTCGTTTGATTGTCTTTGACGTTATGTTTGATAGCCGGCCGGCGGGCTCCGATACGAGTACGAGCGAGATAGCGCATAGGCAATCAAGAGTCAAATTAATCGGAGCATGATACTCGCAGCATCCCCAATACCTGTCCCAGTTTATTTTTCCCCGAAGAGCTACTTCCCGCTACAAAAGTTGCCTGTTTACCATCAAATCTGCTTACATTACATACTTGCCAGAAATATTCGCCGGGTCTAGAATGACTTGTAAACGCCATGAAACACCACCAAAAGTCAAGTAATGCGCAGGTAAGAATCGCCAAACAACTCCCCAGACTCCAGACACAAAAAACATCACGCGTGGCCTTACAGTCAATCGATCAAAAAGTCAAAACCAGCACGCTCGTCACCTCCACGCTCATATCGGTTCCCCCAGACACTTCCCCCAAAAGGCTTCCCAGAGAGACATCCCTCCCCGCCGCACTCAGCGGCAACAGCTTCCCATCCGGCAACCTCTTCCATTTACCCGTTTTCTGCGCCAGAGCAGCCTCCACCACGTCCGAGAACCTCAGCCCGCCACTGTCGGCCGGGGCGAGCGATTCCAAGTACACGGAGCCGCGCATGGATTCGCCGAGCCGCCACCACAACGCTGCGGTAGCGCTTTTGCAAGCCGGGAAAGTAAGGAACATGTTATGCCAAGACGGGCGGCCATATAGGGCAGTCTGACTGCACGTCACGGCGAGCTGGTTGGAATGCGTGCGGATGAACTGTGTTGCGGGAGTGAGGATCGGGCAGAGAGTTACGGGTGAGGGCTCCATGTTATCGTCGTCGATGTCGGCGTAATTGTCATCGTAGCAGTGTCGCCCGGCACTACGGTTTATTAGGACTGCTGAAGTAGAACGCGGTGCCGAGGGCCGACAGTTCGTTTGGAAGTCCTCGTTATAAGCCTGAACGCGTAAGAACATGTGTTCTTGTAGGAGGTGCGAGTCGGCGATGAAGCCTTTCCATCGTTTGCAGACTCGCTGGATGGCGAAGAGAGTTATGGGGTCGAGAAACTGGAGTATGAGTTCGAGGAGCTCGGCGGTATCGAGAACGCGGCTCTGAGCTCTAGCATCGGAAGGTTTGGAGTCATCGAGCATGGTAAGGTACAGTATCTACCTTAGAGAAAGAAGGAAAGTCGTCGGACGGAGTGAAGCACGTCCAGTTCTGACATCGGCGTAGAGTCGTTGGCACACCGTATGTTCCTCGTTGTGTAGTCAAGCTCAAGGTTCAAGCCCTTTAGGGGGATCAAAGAAGTAGTAGCCTCGTGACCAAAATAACCTTTTCTACTTGCTGTGCTTACATATGTATACCTCAGATAGGTAGCCTGCATTTGTTTTCCAGGGATCGAATCAATAGGGCCAGGCTGCTGCCAACATCGCCCAAATCTTTCCCAGTCCAGTCGTCCCCTGAGAGCCTACACGCATAAGAAGACACGTACAGTGCATGTACATGTAACGTACCCCACAAGCGAGTGGCGCACACAAGCGAGTGTCGCAAAACGCGTCCACATCGCGTCTTTCAGCTTCTCCTTCGTATTATACAATAAACATTGGTTACAATGGCCTCTCAAACTGAAGGCAGACTCTCTTTAGCCCTTCAAGCTTATAACAACGGCGATTTCCGATCCCTACGTGCTGCGGCCATTGCATATGATGTACCTCCACGGACACTAGAACGAAGACACCAAGGCATCCTTCCACAGTCAGAAACGCGGCTAAAGTCAAGCAAGCTTACAGTCGCTAAGGAGGAACTACTTCTTCAGAGGATACTGCACCAAGCAGCTCAAGGGTTTCCACCTCAGCAGGCTATTGTTCAAGAATCAGCCAATCTCATCCTCAAATCTAGACAGCTAGACAATCCTCAACAGGTCGGCAAGAACTGGACACGAAACTTTATCAACCGTCATCCACAGATCAAAAGCATATATAATCGCAAGTTCGACTATCAGAGAGCCTGCTGTGATGACCTAAAGACTATAAGAGCTTGGTTCCAGCTAGTACAGGACACAGTCTCAGAATATGGTGTTACGGAGGCAGACATTTACAACTTCGATGAGACTGGCTTCCAGATGGGAGTTATATCAACCTCCAAAGTTGTTACAAGCTCAGAAAGGAGAGGCAGACCAAGGACGATACAACCAGGAAATAGGGAGTGGGTTACTGTCATCTAAGGAATTAATGCTAAAGGGTGGTCTATCCCACCCTTTATCATCTTTGCTGCAAAGCTCCATTAGAAGACCTGGTACTAGTGTGGCTTACCGCCTACCTGGAAGATTGCAGTCTCTGAGAATGGATGGACAAATGATGAGCTTGGCCTATAATGGATCCAGCATTTTCATCAGAGCACTATACAAGCATGTCAAGGCAAATATAGGCTATTAATCTTTGATGGACATGGTAGCCACTAAACAGCTCAGTTCAGAGAATTCTGCCAGCAGAATCATATTCTCACTCTCTGTATGCCTGCATACTCCTCTCATATCCTTTAGCCTTTGGATGTAAGCTGCTTTGCACCATTAAAGAAGGCATATGGCCGTCAGATTGAGAGCAAGATGAGGCTTAGCAACAACCATATCACGAAGGCAGAATTCCTTCCAGCATTCCACATAGCTCACCAGCAAGCTATGACGGCAGAGACGATACTAGCAGGCTTTACGGCTACTAGTCTTGTTCCATTTGATCCTAAGAAAATTCTTCAAAACCTGGATTCTGTAATCTAATCAACACCTTCACTATCAAAGGGCAGTCAATCATCTTGGGAGTCTAAAACACCAAAGACATTCCCTGAAATCAAGAAGCAAGCTGCTCTTATCTAAAGGGAACGCCGTAAACGAAGAAGATCGTCAGCCTCACCAAGTGATCAGCACTTTACAAGGCTTTTAAAGGGCTTTGAGACTGCTGTCCATGATAGAGCGATCTTGATGGCTGAGAACGCTTCCCTTAGGGCTGAGAATCAGTACCAAAAGCAGAAGAGGGCTCGTTATAAAGGTAGCATCCAAAAGGGTGGATCATTAACTATCCAAGAAGGGCTGGAAATGGTACAGAGCAGTGTAGTTATAGAATAGTCGGTTGTTGAAGCTGAAAATGCTCAGGTCGATAATCCTGTTAGCCAGCTAAAACCAGCTGCTAAAAGAGCCCGTCTAAGGTGTAGCAAGTGTGGCTCCTATGAACACAATGCTAGAGTATGTAGTTTATAGGAAGAGTAGTCTTAGATATCTTTTTTAACTATGACTTTCAAGAATAGGTGTTGAAGCCAATGTGTATAGATTTTTGCGACACTCGCTTGTGTGCGCCACTCGCTTGTGGGGTACGTTACATCTCCCCGCAATTAATGATATCTTAATGTTGATATTATGACAGCACAGATCCGAAACGGGCGTTAAACCGGAGTAATGACAAGGTACCTACCGGTGACAGCTGATGACAGCCCGTGTTCCAGGCGAGTTCCATTGACCAGTGTAACTAAGATGCAAGGAAACACCATAGACACCACATATAAGAGCCAGATGAAGCACCGACTGCCTGGCAAGCAGGGTGAGGTATAGATAAAGACCTCTGATTACGCACGTCTAACTCGACTAGCTTACACAAAAGCAACAAAATTCGTGTAACTGCCCATGGATGAACAAAGCCATATTCGAAGAAAGTGGGACAGCCACTGCCATGGCGGGGGTATATCTCTTCTCTCTCACACATTTTGCCTCGTCGTCGTAGCCGCCGTTCGCACGCTTGATTCAAAAAAAAAAAGAGAGTAAGTTTGGGTGGAAAGAAACAAAGAAAGTAAAAAGATCAAAGATCAAAGCCTTGGTCGCTGAACCCGCAACGATGATGGCGCTGTTTTATGCGTGGTTCCCGTTTCTTGTGATGATAATAGCACAGATTTGGTTCGTTCCTTGACGCCACATGATTTCCCGATTCGTGATGCGTGTTTCTCGAGATATTGACGCGAGTTCTCGCACGTACGTGCCCTGCCTGGGATTGGCTGGTCGCGAGCTACGGGCCTTTCATTTTTGGCTCATTCCTCGACCTCGCCTTCTTCGCTGCCTTCGGCGGGGTCTTCTTTCGCATCTTGCGTGTTTTTGACATCGGAAGCGCTTTTTTGGTCGCCATTCTGGACGCGCAGGCGTTCTTCCTCGTGAAGTTGGTCTTGCGTGCCGACTTGATTTGCAGACGCAGTTGGCGGGAGAATGGCGCTGCCCGGCTCGTCGTCGGTCTTTGGACGCTTAGGCAAGGGGATTTCGCCGTTCGTGCCATTCGTCGCCGCACCATGTGTCGTCGCTTGTGCAGCCTCTTCTCGGTCACGCTTTTGCCCGGCGGAGCTTGCATTTGACAGCCTTCTCTCACTCCCGGGCGCCAAGCGCTGCTGTCCTTGTGAAGGTGGAAAGGGCGAGCCGGTCGGGATGTCCTGTCGGTCTTCCCTCAGCCTCGTTACGTCCCAATCGTCTTGTTGATCGTTTGGTGTCGATAAACCTACGTAGATGCTTCTACCGCCTTCACTACTGGGCGCACCAGAGCCAGCCAAAGCTGAGACGGTCGAATTTTGGCTCATCTGTTCGAAGTGCAAGGCCATGTATTCGACGACTCGGCGGACTTCTGGCAAGCGTACATGCATCGCCTCCCACCACGGACGGCCTTTGACATCGTCCGGGAGTTGGACTTCGCAATATTTGCAAGCGTTGTAAAATGCAGCCACCGCAATTGTGCGACTGTTGCACAGGAGACAAAGCTGTGTATTGACTGAGTCGGTGACAAACGCCCACGCAGCGTTGCGCAGTCGCTTGTTGTGTTCCATGCCGTAGCCCTTGAGCATATCAAACAACTGCCGATGCGGCGATTCGACAGTCAGGTCGAAGCACAGCGTCTCGAGTAGGACGTCTTCATTGTAGAGTATGCAGTCGCGCCACCTCCAGAAGTCCTTGCTCTGCTCGTCAATAACCAGGTTCGGGTTCTTCTGTGCGACTCGGCAGCAGGCCAGAACAATCTCTTTCATCTTGCGGCAAGATTCTTCCACTTTCGTCGCCAAGAAGAGCGCGGTCGCGGCGCTTTGGAAGTGATGCAGTTTCGGGATGCCATCGCGGGAGGACTTGAGGCTCGCGCGCATGAGGAAGCGCTGGAAGAAGATAGCGGCTGTGCTCAAAGTGAGCTGTGGCAGCTTCAGCAGTATGCCGACCTGCACAATGAAGTTCACTCCTTTTGCCCGCAGGTCTTTCTCTTCAGCCTGGGTCATGCCATCCTGGATGCTGGGCGTGTTGGCCAGCTCGGCGTCGGTGAAGAGCCATTGGGCCTCCTGCTCGGCGAGGACACGGTTGGGCGACTTGGGTCGGTGTCGCGCGGCAGGATGTGAGGAAGGCAGGTGATGGATGTTGGACGGACGCTGCATGTCGGGCAACAGTTTGGATTTATGGCTGGCTAGCCGGGAGGGCAGGCAGATCGGTGTGGGTGGGCAGAGCGGATCGGTGATGGGTCGCTCGCAGAATCGGCCGATGAGATTGAGGGTGGGTGCAAACCGCGGTTGTGGTATATGGGTGTGAACAATGCGAGTTGCAGCTTTGAATGGCGTCGCGATGTTGGTGTTGGAGGGATCAAGTCAAGGCATCTGGCGGACGACAGTCATGATGCGTGTGGGAAAGATAATATTTGCATCTGCTCTGGTCTGCGATGGCGTAGTTGCTCGCAGCCAGGGCGATCGCGACACAGGCGCAGATGATGTCGTTGTGGGAAATCGCAAAGATGCAGAAGTCGACGATCGAACAAGTCGCATGGGAATCGAAGCCACATGCGTCGCCCTGCGCTTAGCCTTTCGCGGGCCAGCCACTGCCGCACAGGAACTGCCTCCGATGTCATTTACAGGGATTGGATTCGATGGAGACAGTCACGTGACGATCAGGTCTTCTCTTACCCTTGTGCCTGACTTGAGGGTGTCAGAAAAGTGATGAGGGGCAGGTGTAGACTAAAGTCGCGCGGGCGAGACCACTGTCAGAGGCGCTATTGTTATCCTGAAAGACCGACATAGTCAACTACACACAACAACTCACACTGCACACTCGTTCGAAACACACACAAGTCGCAAAGATGCCTTCAGGACAGGGTTGTATGTTTCTCCCACACTCCATCTACACGCGCAAGCAGCGCTGACCAAGCTCGACAGCGGGTACCAACCCCATTCACAACAAGAAGCCTAAGAAGAAGGTCGTCGAGGAGGACGATGAGGACAAGGCCTACAAGCTCAAGGCCGCAGCAGGTACGTTGTGATGCGACAGACCACGGGCACCAGTCACCGCGAACAGGCGCTGACGGTTTGCGACAGACAAGAAGGCTCGCGAGGAGATGGCAAAGAAGGCTGGCGGCAAGGGTCCTCTGAACACTGGCGGCCAGGGCATCAAGAAGAGCGGCAAGAAATGAGCGGTTTGCATGGGTGAAAAAAAGCTACCTGCAAGTGTATACGAAGGCATGAAACACGGCTTCAGAGCATGCAGCGGCGCGCAGGCGTTTTCAACGATATCCAATTTCTTCATACACAAGACAGAGTCTCCGCCTCGCGGTAACACTCTTTCACCTTTGATGATTGCATGCAACACGGGTCCGAGTCCTCCCAAGCATTGCAGGCTAAGTATACTCCGGTCAACCAGGTAGCGCATGGTGTTCACACGGTGGAGGTGTCGCAGGCCATGCTACATGTATTCAGGCCTGACCGAACTGCTCTGTGTTCGGTGGGACATAGATTTCAGTGACATCCAAACACCAATTTCTTTGCAACCAAATCTTCTCCAGACTCGAGGTCAAAAGCCCTCAAGCGACTGATGAAAATGCAACAAATGGCGAAGGCCACAAGGGTGAAATTAAAAATTGCGCTCGAGTTGCAGGCGAACCCACATCTCACCAAAGTCTCGCCGCGCTGTGCAATGCAGGACACTTTGATGGCCTAAGAAGCATTCGTGATCGCTCCCGACCGAACAAGGTAAGTATGAAGAAAGGAAAAGAGTTAGGATCGTAGCTGGAAAGAATTACTTATGCCTGCGGATTTGGGCGTCGCCAAGGCTGATGCCTGAGCGTGCCTGGAGCTGCCTGAGGCTTGGTGAGACTGTCTTGGATTCCACTCTTTCGCGTATGGATAGGTATCACCTTGATCTTCACTTGCGTAACTCGCGAAGGTAAAATTGCGAGAGTGAAATGCTTCACATGCATGGCACATGGCTGATCGAGCTGGCCTAGAAACGGGTACATGTATACATTCGGGAAATCAGCCGTATGACAGCTACCCACGTAACCTGGATCCACAGCATCAACATCGGACACCCAACTGAATCTTCTAGCTGTGAAGCAATCGTCTATAACAAGGTAAAATTGCAACCGAATACCTGACCTCCGTCAAACAATACATCACAAGAACGTCCCCTGAACCCAACTACAGCATGGCCGACAACAGACTACGCGTGGGCATCATCGGTGCGGGAGAGGTGGCACAGGTGATCCATCTCCCAGCATTAGCCATGCTGAGCCATCTCTACATCACAACAGCCGTCTGCGACATTTCAAAAAAGGTAGAATCATCTTACGCTATCAACAATTTGCAATGAACCAAAGTCTCCTCACACCAACCAGAACACAGAACACTGCGCCGCAAAGTTTAACATCCCACTCGCCACCACAAACCCAGAAGACATCTTTGCCAGCAAAGATGTTGATGTCGTCTTCAACCTCACCTCAGACGAGTTTCACGAGCCGTATACCGTTGCCGCCCTCCGTGCTGGCAAGCATGTGATGATCGAGAAGCCAATCACGCTCTCGCTACCCTCCGCCCAACGGATCATCGACGCCGAGCAGCAAGCCCCGAACGGTGCCCGCGTGTTCGTCGGCTACATGCGCCGATACGCCAAATCGTTCACGCAGACCTTCAAACGTGAAGTCGATGGCATCGGCCGCGTCCTGTACGCCAGAGCGCGAGACTTCAGCGGTCCGAACTCGAAATTCGTCAACGAGAGCGGCACATTCCAAGTCAAGAACACCGACTTCCCAGACGGAGCTGGCGAGGAGCGCCAGAAGCGATTGCAGGTGTTGTTCGAAGAGGCTTTCCCCGGCCAGCCCATCACGCAGGATCGCATCCAGTTCTGCCGCTTCCTGGGATCTCTTGGGTCGCACGACATTTCTCTGATGCGTGAGGTTCTCGGTTTCCCCGAGAGTGTGGCAGGCGTGTCGGCGAACGAACCTTTCTACTCTGCGATCTTCAACTACAAGAACCGGACTTCCGGCGAGCCATTCTCGGTCACTTACGAGTCTGGAATTGACGGTGTGCCGGACTTTGATGCGCATCTTGCGGTTTATGGCGAGAAGAAGCGGGTTATGATCAAGTATGATAGCCCTTATGTCAAGGGTCTGCCCATCAAGGTGACGGTTCAGGAGCTGAACGAGTCCGGTGAGATAGAGACGAGGGAGATGCTGGGTAGCTACGAGGACGCTTACACGGCGGAGTTGCAAGAGTTGTTCGAGTGCTTGAGGAATGGTAAAGAGATCAAGACGACCGCGCGCGATGCCATGGAGGAGCTGAGGCTTTATGATATGATTTATGAGAGGTGGAACAAAGATCGAGCTTGAGTTGGATGCCGATCTTGGGATATGAAACCATCTTGAGGCCGACGTCTAGTCGACACTTGCATTATTGCGGCAAAATGACAATTATCGCTGCACCAGACCGAGGAACAGACCATTACTTCGGCTTTCAGGCATGATGTGAGACGTCGAAAGTGCATTTCAAGCCATCGAGCTACGCGACATTCGAGTCACCGAAACCCCCGATTGCTTTGACGTTGCTCGTAGGTATCAAGCGATTAACATCTGTGGTGGAGCGTGGAAGTCCAGAGAACAGACGACCACACATCGCACCACAGTCACACACGCGGCTGGGCAGGTTGTCGAGCTGGTGACAGCCAAGTAGCACAATCTGATAAAAAGTCTGCAGGCTTGTCCACTAGGTTCTCCACTCCGTTATCGGTGGCGGATCAGTAGATGCATAGTTTAGCCGTGCTGGCTGCAATCGCCTGTGGAAGGGTGATGCTACTGATGTGAAATACCAATGATCGAAAGCTGTGTATACTCGATCTTCACGCAGCGAGCAGGCGATAGACAAGATGGCTGACGGTCAAGGTTGGGTAGACTAAAAGACAGTCGCGTGGTTGAGGTCGGAAATGGGTTGAACGGGTAGAAGCGACGGGAGCGGTGTACACAACCCTGAGTCTTCAAGATTCAACATGCAGCTCTCAGGGTCCGGCAACGCGACAAAATATCAGACCATTCTCGCGAAAGCGCTTCATTTGCCATGGGACCATTATTGGCCTTGGGCTACCTTAGTGTAGCCGCTGCCTTGATATTAACATCTTCGCCTGGTACTGTATATCTTTTTCCTGCTTCCTCTTCTTTCCTCTGCAATCTCCATTTCCATCTCCGCCCCTATACATCTCCATCGCAATTCCACCTCTGCGGCGAAACTTCGCGGTCTTCTTTCATACCCCTCGCTGCCATTGTTCTCCCACAAACTCCAACTCCTACCCCTCCCTCACCGACACCCAAGGAACAAAAATATCGCCTACACGCGACCGTCTTCCTCACATCGTCTCCCTCTTCCCAACCCACATAACCACACATCATGTCTGAGAGGCCCCAGAACGTCGGTATCAAGGCCATTGAGCTGTACGTCCCCAGCCAGGTAAGTTTACTGCGCGTCCAAACATTTCCCTTTCCAGAGCCATGGGTGGCTGACGGGAAGCCTGCAGTGCGTCGACCAAGCCGAGCTCGAGAAGTTCGATGGCGTCAGCCAGGGCAAGTACACCATTGGTCTCGGCCAGACCAAGATGAGCTTCTGCGACGACAGAGAAGGTGAGCGACATTCTTCCAGCAACTCAGGGCCGCGAGACCGAGACACTGACATTCCTAGACATCTACTCCTTCGCTCTCACCACCGTCTCCTCCCTCCTCAAGAAGTACAACATCGACCCCAAATCCATTGGCAGACTCGAAGTCGGCACCGAGACCCTCCTCGACAAGTCCAAGTCATGCAAGAGTGTGTTGATGCAGCTTTTCGAGGCCTCCGGCAACACCAACATTGAGGGTGTGGACACCGTCAACGCCTGCTACGGCGGCACCAACGCTCTCTTCAACGCCATCAACTGGGTCGAGTCCTCGGCATGGGACGGCCGCAACGCCATTGTCGTTGCTGGTGACATTGCCCTCTACAAGAAGGGCGCTGCCAGGCCCACTGGTGGTGCTGGCTGCGTTGCTATGCTCGTCGGCCCTGACGCCCCTCTCGCCTTCGAGCCCGGTCTCCGTGGCTCCTACGTCAAGCACGCCTACGACTTCTACAAAGCCGACCTGACCAGCGAGTACCCCATCGTTGACGGCCACTACTCTCTTCAGTGCTACACCGAGGCTGTCGACGCCTGCTACAAGGCTTACAACGCCCGCGAGGAGGTCCTCAAGAGCAAGCTGAACGGTCACGCCAACGGCAACGGCGTTCACGCCGAGAAAGAGGCGCCCATGGACAAGTTCGACTACATGTGCTTCCACGCCCCTACGTGCAAGCTCGTTTCCAAGAGCTACGCCCGTCTGCTCTACAACGACTACCTCACCAACCCCGAGAACCCCATCTTCGCCGAGGTTCCCGCCGACATCAAGAACCTTACTTACGAGCAAACCATCTCCGACAAGACTGTCGAGAAGACTTTCATGGCACTCGCCAAGAAGCGTTTCGCCGCCCGTGTCCAGCCCTCCGTCCAGGTCCCCACCATGTGCGGTAACATGTACTGCGGTTCCGTCTACGGCTCGCTCGTCTCTCTCCTCGCCAATGTCTCCTCCGCCGACCTCCAGGGCAAGCGTGTCGGTATCTTCTCGTACGGCTCCGGTCTTGCCGCCTCCATGTTCTCCCTGCGCGTCCGCGGCGACACCGAGCAGCTCGTCAAGCAGGTCGACCTTCACAACCGTCTCGACGCGCGCCGCACCGTCGCGCCCGAAGTCTACGATGAGATGTGCGCTCTCCGCGAGAAGGCCCACCTCAAGTCAAACTACGAGCCCCAGGGCTCCACCGAGACCATCCTCCCTGGCACTTACTACCTGACCAAGGTTGACGAGATGTTCAGACGCAAGTACGAGATCAAGCAATAGATTTTCTTATTCTTCGCTCTTCTGCATTGTTGGGAGTTTATCGGTGGATGGGAAAAAATACCTTAAATAGGGGTTGGACGAATATACATCATGTTTTTAATGCCATATGAGGCTACCTTATCTTTTCTGGGATGTGTCAGTCTTATTGTCGTGTTTTTCACTTGCCATACGGTACATCAGTAATCGTCTCGAGAAATTCTACTGGTCAGAGCCAGCTCCATCCGTTTGACCTAGTCCACCTTCCTTCCCTGCATACATGCCTGCCTAATGATTCTCGTTTGGTATGCCTCTCGCCGTCTGTTTCACCACATGTAAAATGCGATCAGATGACTTGCTCGCCATATGAAGCCGGCGACGCTTGGGACTGTGAGTTTGGCAGTATTCATCCGAAATGAGACGGGCAATGTCCAGAAGAATTGTGGAAAGAATCCTTTGGGCGACCTCAAAGATGGCGTAGGCTAGTAGGTAGGAGTATGTGTTCGTCCCAATGGCCTGCTGTAGTAGAGGTGAACAAAACGTCCTACCTCCGGATACAGTACTTTGATCCATTGGCGGCGAACACTGGCAGGCTGTTGCATCGACATTATTTCTTCTCCATACCGGGACATAATGGGAACAAAAGGTCAATGAATCTTTGCCTGCTAGTCGGTGTCAAGAGGTGTCCCACATACACCTTCACCAGTAATCTTATCGTATTGCAGACGAATCAGCAATGCTCCAGACGACGGCTATCGACGGTCTCCTCGACAACACTCGCATGGCATTCCATCCAGCCCGAACTTCCACAACCCCCTCATCTCTCAAGGCAGATCAAACCCTCTAGATATTAGGGCACGTGCGAAGGAGCATATTAGACTGCTGTGAGGCGGGCACATCCTCCGCAGTTCTCCAGGAAAAGAAGAGAGTTAGTAGGTAAGAAGAACTCCACCCTCCTCCAGCTGACCAGCTCGAGATATCACAGTTACATCGATCTCGTGCATCGTGCATGATATTACCCCACGGAGATCGCCAAAAGGTAAAGAGGCCAAAGAACGTTCTGCGTTTCTTGTCAATTGCTTCTCCACAAATCCGTACTCGCCCAGAACCACAAACGAAGCCCACAAGGCCAAGCTTCCAGCAGAAGCCAAATCAAGACTTTTGTTACATAAGACATACGACTCTACCGGTGTTTCCGTGAGGCACAACGACGGCGATTAAGTGGATATTCCGCATCGAACCACCAGACCAGGCCATGGTCTGCTCCGCGCTGCAACGTCTATTAGCCCGAAGCCGACTAGATCGCCGTTCAGAAATATGCTTCCAGGCCGTCCGTCATGAGCCCCTGTCGTTTCCGGAAAAGATGAACAGTCACTGCCGTGCTTCTGTGGTTTGTTCGAAATACCACGCGTGCTGACCATTACATCCGATGACGGCGACGTTTTCTCTTCACCCTTCTCTTTCTTTACTGTCATAATCCGGTCGTGATCCCACCGGGAAAATCGACTTTTCTTCTCGCAGACATTGAAACCACAGGACCCTGGAAAAACCACAGCAAAGGAAAATTTCCTTCCTTTCTTTCGACTCCCATCATGGACGACCCGGAAAAGAACGACAGCAAGGACGATGTCCTCACGCAGCCTGCGTCGATGGAGGAAGGCGAGCACAAATTCCACAAGCTAGGATGGAAACGCCTGACCATCTGCCTGATCGTCGAGGCCATCGCCTTGGGATCCCTCAGTCTGCCGTCAGTCTTCGCTACACTCGGCATGGTACCCGGCGTCCTCATCACCATCGCCATTGGAATCCTCGCAATCTACACTAGCTACATCATCGGAGAGGTAAAGCTCAAGTACCCTCATATTAAGGACTACGCCGAAGCCTTGGGCCAGATCTGGGGTGGCTTTGGCTACCAGCTTGCGGGAGTCATGTTTTTCGGCCTGTTGATTTTGCTGGTCGCCTCTCATGTCCTGACGGGCACGATCGCCTTCATCAAAATTGTCGACAAGCCTGAGATGTGCGCTCTTATCTGGGGCGTCGTTTCGGCTGTCCTGCTGTTTTTCCTCGCTATGCCGCCGACTTTTGCGAAGTTTGCGATTCTGGGCTATATCGATTTCGCTTCAATTCTACTAGCCATTGGAATTACCATTATCGCCACCGGTATCGATTCCAGCAACGCGCCGGGAGGATTCAGCGCTGTCACCTGGAGGCTGTGGCCCAAGGAGGATCTGTCGTTCGCCTCGGCGTTCCTGTCGGTCACGAACATCTTGTTCGCGTATTCGTTCGGCATGGTGCAATTCAGCTTCATGGACGAGATGCACACCCCGACCGACTACATCAAGTCAACCTGCGCGATTGGCGTGATCGAGAGTACGGACTTCCACTTACCCTTGACGATTTCCGAACATCAATGCTAACTTCCAACCGCAGTGTTCATCTACACCATAACCGGAGCCCTCATCTACGCCTTTGTCGGCGACGAAGTAGCCAGCCCCGCGCTCCTCTCAACGAGCGAAACCGTCTCGCGCGTGACCTTCGGCGTCGCATTGCCGGTGATTTTCATCTCAGGCGCAATCAACAGCACCGTCCTCGCACGGTACATCATCAGCCGCGCCTTCCCCAAATCCGACATCCGCTTCATCCATAACGCGCGCGGCTGGTTCGTCTGGGTCAGTATCCTGGCGTGCATCACCGTGGTGGCGTGGGTGGTGGGCGAGGCGATCCCGTTCTTCAACGCCCTGCTGGGCGTGATCGCGAGTCTGTTCGTGTCGGGCTTCACCATTTATTTCCCGGCCATCTTTTGGTTCACGCTGCTGAAAGAGGGCGGGTGGACCAGCAGTTGGAAGAATATCGGGTATTCTGTTCTGAATGCTGTGGTTTTCCTCATTGGCATGGTGTTCCTTGTCGGCGGGACTTATGCCAGCGTGCTCGATATTATCAACAGCTACAGTGCGGGCACTGTCGGGTCGGCTTTTGCGTGTGCTACGAGCAATTATGTTTAGCGATGTTTAGCGATGCGATGCAATGCAATGCGACTCTCTTAATTTTCACTCTGCCACTAGGGAAAAGGGTGGAAGGGGCACAGCAACAATCAGATCTCAGGGTGATATTTTACTTTCCATAACAGAGTCATCAGAACATGAAACAGCCCGACCACCCCCCAAGAAATTTCCCCTTGCAAACGTCGATCCCTAATTTGTTCGGTTCTTTCCAAGTTCCTCAGCTTCGCATAAATTAATCAATCAACAATCAACAACCACCACCACCAGTACCACGGTTGCCAGCTTTCCCTTCCCCCAGCGCGCGAAACCCTCCCGGTGCATCCGCTGCAAGCCGGGATTCGCTTTGGGACCGGGGAGCACAGAAGCGGTTGCTTTCGATTGGACGCGGCTTTTTCTGTGTTGCTCTGCTCTCTTGTGCCATATTATTATTGCAGACACTACTGTGTGCAGTCGGTGAGGAGGCGGGATGGAGGGATCACAGATGGGTAGTCAAGGCGGCCTTGCCACGTGTGCGGGAGACATGGACATGGGGTCGTGACTAGAGTGGTTTTTTTGGCATGCTACATGCATGTAACGAGGACGGGCAAGACGGGTTCTGCCCTGTATCAAGACTGTAGGCGAATGAATAATGGGAGGAGAGCGATTCAAGGTGCTGCTTTGCTGGCCGAACTTGCAACGTCACCGTGCGCTTGTTTTTTTGGGTTTTGGTCTGAAGATCTGGAGGCGGCGACGGCAGTTGGTGGTTGGTTGGTTTTGGTGGTTGGATTGGCATTGGCATGTGCGGTTGTACACGAAAGATTAGCAAGGCAGGACGAGGGAAAAGCGTCAACACGGGCGGGCGGCCGAGGTGCATCAATGGCGACACAACATGTATACAAGCAAGCCATAGCGGGTAAGGTAAGCACAACATGTGAAGAGAGAGACATGTGCGAGATATTGACATGTATGTACTGTACAGTATGCGCGATTAGCAGAACGGGTGCAGACCTCACTCACTCCACCACCGAGGTAAGGTAAGGTAAGGTAGGCACTAACCACCACGGTACTGCAGTTAAGCGAAAGGCAATATGGCGAGTAATTAAATCGGGTCGAGTTTCCGCAAGCAGTTTACTGGTTCAATGCAAACGCACCCGCCCAGGGAAGAAGAAGGATAATAATACCTAATGACAAGACAGCAAAGGTAACGGGTACGGCACGCCCTTCGAAACCTTTCTGATTCAACTCTATTCTCTTCCCCAGCCTTTGACGACAGACTAGCCAAACAATAAAACACACCGTTCTTCCTTTCCCCAGGAGTTGGCCAGCCCGGCAAGTAAAGATAGCGCAGGCACAGGCAGACAAGCAGGGCACGTTGGCAGGGACTTTCCACGTTCCATGCTGCTGCTGCTGCCCCCTTCACCGCCCGCCGCCCGTCCTGCCAACCAACGGTCCACTTGGGATCGAGTGTGTCGCCCTCCGACACTTCCGTCTGCCCTATAGTTAGTAGTAAGAGGAGAGAAGGAGGCGAGGAAGGAGGAGGAGGAGGAGGAGGAAGGAGCCAGGGCGGTATGCGCTCATTCTGGAACACACATGTCAGGAAACACCTTAATAAAGTAGTCGACCCCTTCTTATTTTTCTTCAGCCTGGCGTGTACTCGAAACAATCACATCAGCACCGCGTCGCATCCGCATTGCAGTATTGCTATCTGCCTGCATCCCTTATCCACCTCACCTCACCCACCTACCCAAACCCACCCTGACTACTCATTGACTCATAAATACTACATATACTCTTCCGCTTTCGTTCGACTTTGGCTATCGTTTGCCATTTTGCTTCAATCTTTCTATCTTTCATCTCCGTTGGATCTTTTTGTTTTTCTTTGCCCTTGCACTACCATTGTTATCACGCGCATACCCTTTTGCAATTTACTCACAATTTTGGAGAGAGAGAGAGAGAGAGAGAGAGAGAGAGAGAGAGAGAAGAGAA
>Ga0265797_10001537_pt1 | contig 40424 bp, 27 predicted proteins | sample P2T30metagenome_FD_192433 | JGI IMG/M metagenome (GOLD analysis project Ga0265797, IMG submission 192433) | Plant litter microbial communities from East Loma Ridge, Irvine, California - P2 T30 | ecosystem: Environmental > Terrestrial > Plant litter > Unclassified | place: USA: California...
CGACCATAGGTCAGTGAAAACTGGGCATCCCGTCCGCTCTGCCATACATAAGCACTGAACCGGGCGACTAGTACTAGAGTGGGTGACCATCTGGGAATCCCGCCTGTTGTATGTTTTTATCTTTTTGGTGCTGACATCGAAGGCGGAGAATTAGTAGCTATCGCAAGCGAAGTGCTATACGACGTCCGTATTCTTTTTATGTGGGTGCGGAATTTTGCAGAAGTTCCGCTAGTTGGATGATGATATTCGTATCCGAGATTGTTCAGCAGGATAAGGATCGACAGGTTCTAACGATGATCGTGTTGGGATGGACATCAGTCATCCACGACGATCGTGTCAAAGACTGGCATCTAGGCAGGCAATGATTGCATTGATGAGACCGACATGCCGGTGATAATGATTGAGATAGCGTACTCGCACGTCCGGAAAGAGAAGTATAGAATACAATCGAACCAACCTAAGCGTACCATACATACATCGTAACAATAAACTCCCAGTAAAAATAATCCCCCGTTTGTAGAGCACCCCAGTTCAATGAACGTTCATAATCGATGGTCAACGTTTTGCTCTGGCGCTGGAAACATCATCCTGCCAGCTACGTCAGTATGGGGTGCAGAGAGTGTGACCATCGAGGGTACATACCAGATGTTCCACCATTGCCACGAAAAGATCAAACCATAGCGCAGAACCACCGGCCATCATCTCCGCTTGCATGGTGCCACTGCGCTTGAAAGTCGCGCGGCTGCGAATGATGAGTGCGAGGTAGTGCGCACGCAGACTGGAGTCTGAAGCTGGTGTGTGAGAGTATGCGTAACGAGCGGAAGACAGAATGGTGCTGGCATGTATGCCTGACTGGAGGCCTTGCTTCCTGAGTGCAAGAGCTTGCAGGTGCGGGAGGGCGTAGCGATGGGCGGCACACTGGTGTCCAATCGTCAGGTCGATGTTGATAGTTTGGAGGAGCGGATTATACTCACGTAGATGACTGTGTCTTTCAGGACGCTCGTGCCATCGTACTGCACAGTAGCATCGGGCGTTTGGCCTTCGGTCTTTGAGAGATAGAAGCTCTGGCGCTTCTTATCGTGGGCCAGATGCGGCGTGTAATCTCCCTTGTATAGATACTCTAGTACAGCCGAGAACACTTCTGGGTCTTCGTTGGCAAGTTCGATGCGTTTGTTTGCAGCTTCAAAGAACTGTGCTCGACAGGCTTGCGCAAAGTAGGGAGATTTGCTGAGGACGTCTTCGTGGGCTGCGAAGAGACGCTGTGCTGGGCCGACCACTATCGTAACGATGGAGGAGTTGAGTGGGCTGTGGACGTATAAGTGGGAGCTATAGATATTGGAAGACACGACTCACGGCGAGGTTGGTGTGTATGGGCTCTTCTGCGACGAGGGAGACGCCTGCGATGCCGCCTGTGCTATGATCCTACTCGCCTTGTTGAGATCCTTGAACGACCTCTGCTTCTTGCTGCTTGTCGATTTTCCAGCTCGATAGCCAAAGCTCTCTCGGTGCGACCGGTTTTTGCTGGAGGAGAACATGGCTGCTCACATGGGTCAAAACGATGGTGCCACCAGAGGGACAAGACAGAGGTACAAGCCATCCCACCAAAGAGAGCGTGAGAGGGGGAGGTATATGTATGCTTCGGTACCTGGACCATCGCACATGAACGGCCTCCAAGGATCCAGCAGCCCGGCAACACCAGAATCACGCCCTCCCACACCTCCTCTCATCTCCCGCAGATCTCGCCCCTTCCACCCTCCGCAAGCGACTCATTACAAACGTAGTGCGTAGCGTAGCATACGAAAGCAGTGACAAGGCCGCCCGGCCACGACGGTCCGACCTGCAAGTACCAGACGCGTGTCCAATAGAGGCGCGTCACGAACCCCACGCGATGTCACGGGACTGTGATAAACCTCAGTGGTGCTGAGTCAAAGGATGAGCCAGAGCGGCAGGGGGTCCGATAGATTGGTTTGTAGGCTCGCACAGCCGGCGTGGCGTGCATGGTGCGGTTTCACCTGCCTGCCGTTTCTGGGTGAGGAAGAGCTATCTCCATATGTGCCGTTTGGACTGTGATCGATGCGCAAAGGATACCTTAGACACGATCAAAGCGTCGTGCAGATGCAGCGATCAATTTCAGGGTCAGTACGGCTTGGATGCGTTCACAACTAGGCAGCAGCCAGAGCATGGACATGGAGGCGAGCAGGGCAGGGAGGTCATGTTTGCCTTTAATGATTGCAGCCATCGGGCTGGGCCAAGGCGCTAGCTATGCATGCACTATATCGCTGCAAGGGACCGGCAAGAGTCACCCAACTCCAGTGTCATCGACTAGAGCAACCTCCAATCATGCCAATATCATCCAAACTCCCACCTGACACAGCACCTTATGCTCGGTATGTAGCATGGTAGCAAGTGTTATATCACCTCTCGTGCTCAATCCTCATACGACTTCTGCTCGTCATCGCTGATTTCCACAGCCTTCCTCTTCAAGGCTGCTTTGTGACCTGTGTAGAACTCCGCCAGTACTTCCAAAAACTGCTGACCGAGCTTGCCGTTCTTCTGGATCTCTTGGACCATCTCGCACTCGATGATCTGCGGCATGAACTCCGCAAGCTTCTTCTTGATGAACGGCGCAAAACTGCCCTGCTCACCATCATGAGTGTCCTCATCGTGTGAATAGTAGTTGCGAGCAAGCTCGAGGAACACAGGCAGTGTGATGCCATTGAGTTCGTAGAACTGCTTGTCCACCCCTAGTTTCAACGTCTCGACGTCCATTTGTGTGCTGAATTTCTCGAGATCGACGAGGTTTCCCAGCGTTTCCTTGCAAGTGGGCGTGTCACCACCCAGATCTGGGAGGAAACCGCTGGCGAGGAACTGGATGGCGTAGTTGTAGATCAGCTTGTTGTGCATGTAGTCGTCTTCGATGGTGATAAGGACTTTCTGGTTGTAATCGGGTTTGGCGAGCTCTGCATCGAGCTTCAATGCGTAGTGAGGTACCTGACGCACGACGTACTCAGGAAGAAAGACTGTGATCGTTTCGAAGGGCTCTGGCTCTCCATCGTCGCTTCGGGGAGGTGTACACTCGACGTACTTGACGAGGATCCATTTTGAGTGGTATGGCACGGCGTCGCTGCAACTCGTTAGCGAAGCAATTCGTCATAGATGTAGATATCTATAACATACCTAAGATCAGGAGTTATCGAGCGCGCATCGCGCGAGCGTGTGGTTGGCGGTGGTGCCATGTCGATGTGACAGTTTGCTGGTGTAGCGAAGTGGAGGTCAAGGGTGCAGGCAGAGAGATGCTTATATGTTGTCTGAGAAAGTGATTTAGGGAGTGCCGAGCTATTCAACGAGATGGTTGAGCTCGTGAAGCTCCGTTTGAGTCGTGACATGTGATTGCTCCATACTTCAAGTGATCCATGCAGTCACGAGTGAACTTGCTGTGAGTGAAGCTTTGGCGAAGTGAGTTTAGTGCGCGGCATGGACAAAGTTATATACCACAAGAATGATACACATGATGGACGTAAAGCAGAACCGATAGGGCTCTCGAACGCGAGTGGAATCATTACACCACTAGCAAAGGATACTTACTGCGCCTATAAGAGTGCGATGTCGATCCAGAACAAAGAACCGCACCGACAAGTACCTCCACGAGACTGGTAATTGTGCATAGTCTGAGAGTATCAACGTTGGATAGTACAACTTCCAACTTGTTGTAAATGTCGAATGGGTCCACTGTGCTAAAGTGGACAAGCTGAGCGGGAGAGCGATGATCGGCGAGATCGTTTTCGAAGCAGAGTGGCACAAAGGCAAAGTATCGCACAGCTTCCCAGTAGAAATACCTTTTAGGCGAATTGCGCAAGACTGAACATATGCCGTAGCCGGTCCCATCATGCCATGCAGCAACGCTATGGCCAACGAATTGAGATGGAGGTGCTCCATGGAGGCATGGACAATATCATATCGCTATTCTTGAGGAAGTAGATGCCAAGCGGGAAACCCGTTCCTGATCTCCCATGTCTGGCCCATGGCAAGAACTTCGAAGTCGTGGAATTGTGTCCTGTGAATCTGATGTCTCTCTTGCCAACGGGCATATATAGCGCTCATGGGGTCCATCATAATCCCGGTGGTGTTGCACTGTTTTGGCCAGGAGGGAGCCGCTTGCAATCCCAGACACTCCAAGCATCATAGTCGAAGTTGAAATCGCCAATTGCGTATGTGGTCAGAACTCCAGACAAGCCTCGATCCATGCTGAGAGACACGGCCCAGTCGTAAAGCATGCGACGAGCGAACTCGCGGCTCTCGGATCGTTTGCTGCGAAGACGACGACCGAGATCGAAAAATTCGTCAATGGATTTAAGCGCCTGACCACGGTCTAAGTACTCTCTGCCCATTTGATGGAAGGGAGGACTGCTGTGGAGCGCTAACCATGATGTAGTTGCACTGATCGACATCCTCGACAGCCTTCGAGCGAGCAAGTAACGTTTGTGTTTGCCGATCAGTTGATATGGATGCGATAGTAGTAGAAAGTAGCGTCGGTGAGGCCGAATTTAATGAATGGAATTTACAAAGGAAGGTGGAAATTAGCACGATCGAGCAATGTACAAAAATGTACAATGACTTCTCACCTGATTGGATAAGTTCGCCGCAAAAGATCGAGTGAGCGCTAATGTAGAAATGAGCTCTTGAGGCGGATGTTGCATAAGGCGTAGTGTTGTTGGGACTCCGTGGCGAACGAAACAATAAGAGACAATTCTTATGGGCCGAAAATCGTGAAGTGTTTCTAATTCGATAGTAGGACCAGAAAGATCGTACGCGACCAACGAGATGTACGCCTGAAGTCAGAGACCAGCGCGGCCCACAACAGATAACGTACGATTGACTTATTACCTGACAAGGATCGGGTGAAAGCCACTGAGAACCAAGTTCCTGATGCAGACGGAGCTCAAGGCGCAGTGTTCCGGACTGAGTCTCTTGGACCATTTTTCGAAGCAGGCAACTCTATTCCATTTTGATTACGGAAAGTACGAGCGCACTTACTCCTGATACCAGACACCATGCATCTTAGTGACCTGCATATTCAATCTCTCACCTGACTCATTCTTCACGCAGCATGGAATTTCACATCTTGGGCTTAATCCTCAGATGTCTCCTCGCCGATTGTTAGTGATCAGGACTTCCTGCCTCGAGCCATCAATGCTGCCGTATCTGACACAGTCGGTCCGACAACCACTAATCATCTTCAATCTTGATCGAAGCGTCCGGCCAAGTGCGCTTCTGCTGCGCCTTCCCTGCAGCTCTTTCCTCCAGCAAGACTTCGATGAGCTGTCGACCCAGGACTCTGTCTTCGTTTTTGATCTCATCGACCGTCTTGAGATCGACCATGCGCTGCAAGAACTCAGCCAGCTTCTTTCTGATCAGATCACCAAGACTGGTGTTCTGGGCCTCGGCTCCGTTCGCGCTGTAGTAGCCACGGGCAAATGCTAGGAAGATGGCAAGGGTGAGGCCCTCGAAGGTGTCAATGCGATTGAGAACTTCTGCCTCCAAGCGCTTGATCGAGAGTGCGGCGCTGAACTGGTAGAGTTGGATGAAGTCTTCAAGGGTGTTCTTGTATGTGTTTGAGCTGGCATCGAGAAGGTAGAGATAGCCGCTGACCAGGCAGCGAATGGCTTTGCTCACGACTTTTGGGTCGCGAGGAGTCGGATCTCGGATGGTCGGTTGAGTGTCACCCTTGAGCGTCGCTTTCTGCTGATCCGATTGACTCTTGTAGGTAGGGATGTAATGGAGGATGCTTTGGGGGACGTAGAGCCTTACAGTCCTCGCTGCACGGTTGATTTGGGGGTTGTAAGCTTCTGTGATCTCAAGCCAGGCGCAGCGGCTGTAGTCTATGGTATCACGGCTGAGCAAGTTAGCTGAAATCTTACGAAGTGTCAAATAAAAGAGCATACTCTGGGGTGAGCGTGGCGGAACTTCGCATTTCCGCATGGTCCTCGAGCCGGAGACGCTTTCCAACTAGCGTACGTGACGACATAGCGTAGTGGTCTGATGTGAGCAAGTTTTGGTCTGTATGGGTGTGTTTGAGTTGTAGAGAGTACTTGCAAGCTTGTTGCAATGTTAAAGTTGTGGTGTAGCTTTGCCCTTGCCGCCTGGATGAAAGCAAGATAAATCACGCTCCATATACACACCATATCTAGCCTCGTGACAATCGACTATGACATGTGACAGCTTCAGGGTGGATCAACCGAAAGAAGCTGAGATAAAACAGTAAGTCAACCACGGTGCAAGTGAGTGACATAGTTTTTCGACTTGTTGATGCAGTATGCTGAGGTTGTGTAAAGGTCAAGACGACATACCATAGAATCAGTACGGAGCTCAACGATCGTTTAGCGATTCTGAAATACAGCTCCACTTGCATTTCGGATATGGTCAAAAACATTGAACCATCTATGCGAAAATGTACCGCTGCAAAGACGAATCTTCCCTAAAGCTAGCATTTCATTCCTTGCAGCCACTGCGCTGGTTCTTGTCTACAGCGCCCCAAAGCTAATACACGCAAACATCTGCGTTAGACCTTCATGTCAGAGTGACTCCAATTGCCAACACCACACCCAGAACTGCATTCACTCGGTCTCCTCAAACTTCATGTTCGACACGCCCGAATAGTACTTGATTGTGACCTCAAGCAGCTCGGTGCTGAGGACGCCGCCCATGGCAGTCATTCGCTTGACGTCTCCTTTCTGTAACAAACGTGGGAAGAGGGCGGTGAGCTTGAGTTTGACAACTTTGCCGATGGGGGAGTCCACGGCACGCTTCTTCGGCCCAAGGTCCCCATAAACTTCTCTGGCGAAGTCGACAAAGGTTTCGAGCTTAGGGTACTGGTACCTTGACACGCAGTCGAGTACAGCCTGTTCGAGTTCTTTGGTCTGAAGCTCGACGCACACATCGTACACATCAAGGAGACACATGAGTGTGTCGATATCCTCAGTTCCAGTGACGTTGATTGCTGGCAGCGGCGTGCCACCGAGGAAGTTGATTGTTTTGATGAATGCTTCCTCACCTGCCTCTGGAATCTTCACGTTCGTTATCGTAGTGATTTCGTTGGGGCATGTTTTGCTCAAGGCGCTTTGGAGGTCGCGCTTGTAGAACGGGATCTTCTGCATGATGTGCTGAGGGACCAGAATCGAGGTGTTGTCGATGCAGGGGGTGGAATCAGTACGGCCCCATTTATCCGTCGTGGATTTCGTGCTTTTTGAAGACTTCTTCAGGGCGATCAGGCTCAGGCGGGGCATGCTGTGTCGGTCTCAGAGATGTTCTGGATCACTGGGACCATATGAACGTGAACGTGACTTACTCGTTGAATCCTGCAGATGGTCCATCTGCATCCCGTTCCTGGCTGTTGGAAGTGCGCCTTCGCTTGACGTCCGGATTTTCCGCACCAGGTACGAAACGGACAATAGAGTTTGTGGACGGCATAGTGAGTGAAGAGCGAGCAATCTTTGAGGTGGCCTCTGGGTGGCCACTGGTGAATGTGTGTTCGGCGCTGCTAAACAAGCTGATGGGTGGGATGAAGCGAGGTCAAAGCGAAAGCAGCAGTGGGTTGTGGTAGAGAGGGAAGGTGCGATGGCAGGCAGGGTCGAGCCTCAGGCTCAAAGCTTGGTTCAAATCACTTCGCTGCCAACACCGACCTGAAGTGAGGCTTGAGGCTCAGTGGGTATTCCTGCACTAAAGATTATTAGATATTGTCTAATACGGCGCAAACCTCTCGCCCTCCTTCTTGCCCTTCCTCTTTGCCTTCTTGGACACAGATCCAGCAGCTTTTCCCGCGTCAACGGCCTCTCCTTCCACAATAGCCCAGAGCTTGACCAAACCATCCTCGCCACAGCTCAACACGTTGCTGGCATCCACGAACTTCAAATCGCGCACAACCTCTTCTCCGTGCGCACCAGGCAACTCGATCGTCTCTCCAAACTCCCAGCTCGGGCCCTTCAGTTGTGTGATCTCCAGCGTCTGCTTATCGTTGTGACCATACGCAAACACAGGATCAGCCATGAAAGCCTCCTGCACGAGATCGATAACGTACATGCAACCAAATTCAGTTCGCACGTCGCCAAATTCTTTCACAGGCAAAGCCTCCTCCTCCGCAGTTCCGGTCTTCTCCAGCCCATACACCCAGAACTGCTCGTCTGTGCTGAGCGCATAGACCTGATCTTCGGTAAGGAAGCCAGCACAATGCACCGCGCTGCGTGGGTTGAGAACTTGCATCAGCGCATCCTCTTCCTCTGCCACTTCAGCGTCGAACACCGACACCAGACCATCCGTAGACCCCGACAGGAGCAAGTTCCTCTGTGTGGGATGCCATTGCAGCTGTGTGATCGAATCCGTGTGGCTCTCGACGAAACTCCTCACCGGCGCACCCGGGCTGCGCAAGTCGTAAACCAGCACGCTGACATCGCCAAGACCCTCTTTCGTGCTCTCCGTACCAGCCGCAAGGAAGTCACCCGCGCAAGCTAAAGCGGAGAAGCCAGCGCCTTTAGGCTCGCGAAGTTCGAGGATCGGTTTGGGAGACGGGTTCCTGGGGTCCCAGAGGCGGATGACACCGTCGCGGCCGGCGGTGAAGAGATTCGTGCCGTCTGGCGCAGCGATGAGGCAAGAGATACCTTTGTGTGCAGAAGCATATGTGCGAGTCAAATTGAGGTTGGGGACGCTGAAGATTCGGAGCGAGTCGTCTGAGCCGATTGTGGCGTAGTTGGAACCGGTGCGAGCGAGCGTGTAGAGGTAAGTGTCCGGTGGAGTGGAGAGGCCCGACTTTGCCAATTGCTTTGCAGGCATTTTGTTGGTCCTTGGAAAGTGATATTCGGTTCGCAAACTGTGCCTCTTCCAAGTTGGAAATGTGGTCGGACGCGCCGTGTGAAAATCTTTTTCTCGTGATGAAGTGGTCAAAGTCGAGTGTAATAAGCTTTTTTGGGATATGTTGGGCTTCACCGTCTGAGTAAGCTAGCGGTAACGAATAGCGACGAGTGCGATGTAGTCTCGTCTTTACTGCGATTCTTATATAGAGAAGCTGAGGAAGTAAGGTTGGTATGAATTGTCAAGCCAATCAGCATCAAGCTCTTGCGAATTACATTTCCGCACTAGACTATTCGATCAATCAGTGTATTACAAAATAATACACGAGAACAAGCAACCACTTCCTGTTACTGCTTACCTAACAAATTTGTGATTACAAAGTAGGAATTACTGTGATGCTCGCGTTGAATGGATCGCTTGCAATCTTGATGCCGAGATTTTCTTCGTACACACATGCTCAAATAATACTTGTGTGTGGGAGGCGTAAATATCCATATCGGCCTTCGTTAACGCGAGTTCAACATTCGCTTTGGCATCTACCTGATCTCTACCAACTCTAACAACATGGTTTCCTTCACGAAAGCGACCGTGGCCTTCCTTCTGGCTTGCCGGGGATTCTCAGCCGCCACGCCTCCCTCCGACGACATCCTTGATCTCGACGATACGCTCTCTCTCAACGACACTCTTCCTCTGGACGGCGGTCTCCCTTTCAATAACTCTCTTACTCATGGCGACCAACCAAAAAGGGAGGACTGGAAGAGTGCTCGGATCTGGTGCGAACATGACATCAAGTTAGCCTGGTACAAGTACAAAATCTCCGGCGAGGGCTGGCTACGTCGCGAAGAAGAAGTCGAGCGAAAAGTCAAGACAGCTGCCGACAAGGCGGGCTTGGTGACCCAGTGGAAAGTAGCCCACTATCCCCCTCAGGAGGACAGGAACAGTAGTGTGATAATCACTGTGAGTCCTCCATTCTCTTGTGCCATTGCTACTCACTGTTGTTCTTTTCCTATTGCTTGGGCTTGGTGACTAACATCTCGTTTGGCAAGTTTCGCCTGGAAGCTGGGACAGTCCGTAAACTCGAGAAGCAGCTCGGGAAACAGTTTCACAAGAAGATCGAGTGCCCGGGCTAGTCAGTACACGACAGAAAAGGTTGTCAAAGGTTTGGATTCTGCTGCGTGCGTTGAACGACGGGAAGCGTCAAGATCAGGATGTCGGACAACGAGTGCCGTGGTGTTACGGCAGGTTGGTTCGACACGAGAGGTCAGATTAGCACCTTTGTTGCATGTGGCTGACTTAGGCCACATGCGTGATCGGAGGTAGCACAAGTACATGTATCGTTTGACAGCATCTCTACGCAATTCAGTGTGCCTCGCATGTCGCTATTACCATTCATGCATGACGTCGGGCCGAGTCTGCGTACCAAAGCCCAAGGTGCGTCAGATGCGTGTCGAGAGGGTTTGAGGGTGGACCGGAGCAGTGTCGGAGGAATGGAGCAAGCGGGCCCAATCTTTAGCAGGGCATATGCGAAAGATGTTATGCATGCAAGATATCGCAAGTGTCTCCTCGCAGCATGCAGCAAGCAGGCTGAACCGGGGATGTTACCGAGCAGTGGTGTGTGTGAGGTTTAACTGGCTGGGATGGAGGCCAACAAGCGCCTGCTGCGGCGGCACAGCGATGGGAGGCAATGTGATATGGATGACAGTCATACAGGATGCAGGGCAGGTTTGCAGCATTCGCTTCTTACATATAGGCCGTGGGGTTGGGCGGCGGTCAATATGATTAGCTGCGCGCAAGGCGGTCTAGATGTATGTATGTGCAGGTGGGTGATATTGTTGACGATGATGGTGTTGCGTATGGCAGTCAGAAGCGAGACAGGCAGCCAACTTCCAAGCTCGCTGCAGCGCAAATCTCCAGGCCCAGGCGCGCGGCAGGCAAGAGCGAAGTTCGGAAGGAGCCTCCCAAGGCTAAGAAGTGGAAGGTGTCGGTCGGTCGGGTCGCAGCGCACCTACGGTAAGTTACAGTGATGCACAGGTGAGTGACAAGGCGGGTGGTAATAATCCTTCCACTCTACCTACCCTGTCCGCCATCAAGGCGCGTGCGGCGTGAGTGTGCGCGGCGTAGGTAGTCGAAACTGTCTCTGTCTCTTCTCTGTTGCCTTCACCTGCACCGTCTGTCTGCCTCCTCGCCACCACCACCACCACCTCCACCGCTGCCCACCGCCCTCGCCGCCGCCGCACCCGTCTTCCCTCCCGTTGCTCTGCACCTCGTCTGCACCCCACCTTCTCACCTCGTGCCTCAGACCACAACCTCCTTGCTCGTGCCTGCAAGCGCGCCACACCCTCGCTGCCCACCACCTACACCGCCGCGTCACCAACTTCGACCTCTGCGGACTGCATCTCATCCTTCGTCCAAGTCCAGCGCACGTTCACTACCACAACCTGGAAAGATGCGCCGCCAAACTCCCATCGCCCATCTGCTGTACGCTCATCTGTTCCCGCGGCCTCGGGACGATGATCCGCCTTCTTTCGCTGCTCATCTCGCTTTGAACCTTGTACAGGAAGTGCGTGTAGAGGTTGGCCTTTTCTACGGTGATCTCGTCACAATCGAAGCGAAATACCCTGGTCTTGACTACTGCTATGGCCCTCATCGCATGCGTCTAGGCCGCTTCCCGCACCATGCACGACTCTTCGCCGCCTTCGATGAGTTGAACTTGACCTACCAGGAGATCCAAGACTTCTGCTGCTGGGAAGGCACACGCTGGGCGCGAGAGCGCTACGAGAAGGACGAGGGCTGCACCATCGAGGACACGACTGGCGACCACATCCCGCTGTTCGTCGACCCGAAACAGCGCCAAAACGAGCCGAGGAGAGGGAGCATTGTCCGCAAGACAGACATCTCGATTGTCTTCCAGGATGCGCCGGCCGATCTGCGCACTCGTAGATCTAGGACTTCACAGCAACAGGCTGTTGTCTACATTCCTTCTACGTCGGAAGACCCTGCGGAAGAGGAAGAGGATGACGAAGAAGACGACCAGGAAGATACGAACATGTCAGATTCCGCTTCCGACACCACCGCCTCGCCCAACAGCGAACAAGCCACTACCACTGCGGAGTGGAACCGTGCTCGCGCCGCACACATTGAGGACCTGGAACGGCAACGCGATGCAGCAATTCATGACCAAATACAGGCAGCCCTGGCCCAAGGAGCGCCTTTGACACCAGAACAGGAGCAATTGCTGAAGGATCAACGCGAGCAGAACGCCTCCCGTCAACTGGATGTTGCACGTTCTGTGGGCTACAGCCAGCGAGCATTGGCAGGCGAGGCTAGCGCATCCGCCAGAGCAGCAGCATGAATGTGAGGAGAGAAGGAAAAGGAATTATAGTTAGGCGAACTCGGGCATATGTTCAACAGCACGAGGAACGCAAAGCAACAGTGCAGCAAAAGGACACCAGGGGGGATGAAACCGACATCACAGGCATGACTGGCGTTTTTTGATCCGAGAAGGCCGTCTGATGCACACCGGATCTCGACAATTTGTTTCTTTGCTTGTATTGGTCTGAGGGGGAGTTTGTTTTTGGTTGGGCAAAATTAGCAAGGCGCTTTGGGGAAATATCCTGTTTTTATTTCACTTGTTCTGTTTCGGCTCTTATCTTGGTCTTTGATGGTGCAGAAGTAGTTGCATTCGCTGGCGTAGACGATATGTCCCTCCCGGAATCAAAGATTCGACTCTGTTTCCCATCTTCTCGAGCTGCCATAGCAGGCCATCGTAGCTCTGCGCTTGGAAGACCCCGTCCGACTCAGCGGTGGCGGTGAGGCTTTCAGAGGTTATACCTGATAGCAAAAAATACAAATACCAGCGAGATACTTGCGTAGCTTCACATGCACACCGACAGTAAAATGATTGTACCGCGATACACAGGTAGACATGCTAACATAGTCACGACAACTCCGGAAATATGCAATGTAAGCTCATGACCAAGAGAAAACACTCAAGAAGTCTGTCCTCAACATTATCGCAAAGTACCTGTTTCACCGCCAGGTCAAAAAGGCAGGCCAGACCATGAAAAAGGGTTCAAACTCATGTCAACACACCACACCCACGTTTCCGGTCCTGACTCGGAAAGTTGGCGCATGGTACAGTAGTACCTTCTCACCTCCCACTTTCTAAAACCGACCAAACCTAAGTGTGCAAGTCGCCTGTCCAGGGTCCTCCTGAGTCAATGTATATATGTCGATCAACAGTGCAGTGTTGTCTGCCTGACTGCCTGGCCTGAGCCTGGCCATGCGAGCCATGACATGACACGACACGACACGACACAAAAAAGGAAGGCAGGACCCTGAAAACCGACCAGGACCCGTTTAGCCGTTAAACCAAAGTAGCAGGAGCCAGTGCACCGGCCACTCCACCCAAAGCGGTGGTGCGAACGGGCTTTGGGTGGACATGAGACGTGAGGAATAGGTACCCCAGGGTAACTGAAATGTGAGGGTGGTTTCGCCAAGTTATTTCCGAAGAGGCGACGACGATGGCGACGACGAGACAGAGAGTCGCGTGACTGACTACTGATGGAACTCGAGCGGGTAGATGGTGGATAATGGTTTGTTTGAGTTGAACTGAACGTCAACACAAAGGCCTGGACGCCCTGTTGTGGTTCCGTTTGTCTCAAAACGGAGCGGTATGCATTTCTAGTTTAGATTCCGAACGTGACACGCGTACAGCGCTGTGCTTTTGCTACGATGATTCGCAATCGTGTAAGCGACGTTCGGTGGAGAGCTTGATAGATTGGAAAATGGACGATCACATACGCGTAATGGACAATTGTCAAGAACGTATGATGTATGTGTAATTTGATTTGCTTAACGAAGTAATTGAATGTGAATCCACTCCGATAGTCAAACTATCAACGACAACAATTTCCAATCCGACCTACAATCTTGTAATAATCTAGTCGTGAAAAGCAAACCGCAAGCCTCTATGGGCATAAGAAAACAATTCCATAGCCATTCCAAACGCGCGCGCCATGAGTAACAGGTCCTTTTGGAGTACGCCTCTTCGCGTACTCAACCTCGCGGGGTATAAACGCCGAAACCGAAACAAAATTAACCAGGTGTAACAATAGTAGGATGATAATTTCCAAAGAAGCCGCCGGTCGGGTGCGAAGCAATGCGCTTTTCGCTGCCTGGCTGATGTTGACTGATCGTGCGCTTGTCGAACAGGCGCAGGCTGGTACAAGGATCGAGTGGACAGTGGAGCCAGTCTTTGGGTATCATAAACGAGGAGAGGTAACCTCGAACCCCAATCGGGTCCTGGAAATCCTCTCAGGCGTAAAAAAGGAAAACAATCCCAAGTAATTCGCATGTGCGCTGCCCTCATTGAACGCCTCGCTAAAACAGGGTAATCAAAGTCGAAACTGTGTCGCGTGCAGGGTCGTGTGTGCTTCTGCCTAATTATGCGGCAGATGTCCGACGCAGGCTGACGTTTTGTGGTGATATGGTCGGGCATCGACGAGTATCATCACGATGTGGTCCCGCCGGGGAGCGTGGGAGGCCGGCGTAGAATGCAGTGGCGGTGACTCCGGGGAGCGGTGAGGTCAACAATTCGACGCAGGGCAGTATGCGAGATGCCGCTGCCGCCAAGCAACCAGCGTTTGCAATGCAGGGTACAAGCTGATGGTGGCTTGCTAAGCGATGCAAGCGATGCAACGCGCGACTCGCGGATCAAACGCTAGCATGCAAGTACACGCGCTCAATATCCGATGCCAGTAGCCATGCCATTAAGACCAGCACCTGCAACATTAACGCTCATGCCTTGCAGGTTGTTCGGCATGCCGGGAACGTTCTGCGGGTTGAGCTTGAAGTCGGGGTTGCAGGGCGGGCTGTGTTGGCGGTGGTACTTGAGACCGTTCAAGTTTTTGTATCGCTTGCCGCAGACCTCGCAGCGGTAGGGCTTCTCTTTCTCCATGCCGACGGTTCCGGGGTAAGGGATTGAAGTCGCAGGGTCGACGATCGAGAAGGTGCCGTCAGGGTTCTCCTTGAGCTGCTGGTTCTGGTGACCATGTTGCTTGTGGTACTTGAGACCATTCTGGTTCTTGTACGCCTTCTCGCAACCGATGACAGGGCACTTGAAAGGCTTGATCTCTTCACCTACGAAGCCGCCTACGCCAGCAAGGCCGTTGAGAAGCTGGTTCTCGCGCACGCGCTTGGCGATCTCGCTGTTGTTGGCGAGGGCAGAGGCGGGGAAACCCTTGTTGCCATAGCCCTGTTTGCTCAACAAGCGCTTTGCGGGATCATCGATAGTGCCAGAGCCACCATTGGTCATGTCGATAGTATTTAGGTCATAGTTGCCCTGCATGAGTTGGTTGTAATCGAGGTTGTTGATGTTACCAAGCTGGCTGTAGTCGATTTCGCCCTCTGCAGGTGTGCCGGGAGTCGATGAATCGGGCGTGGCGAGACGGTGAAGATTCGAGTTTGCGAGGGTGGGTGTGTTGACCGACGATACGGTTGGGTTGTTCGGGTAGTTGTAGTTGTTCTGTGCATTTGCGTGTGGCGTGGCAGGGTCCGCAGTGTTTAGACCTTGACCTTGGAAAGCGTTGGCGATGTTGATGTTGATTGGAGGTGCCCGGGGCTGTTGGCGGCCAAACTGAGGTTGTGGCTGGAACTGAGAGCCCTGTGTTTGTTGGGACATGGCAGGGATGCCGTCGTCCATCTCCATGTCATCCAGACCATCGAAGCCAGCCATCTGATCGTGATGTTGACCGTTGAACAATGGTGATGCGCTAGGCTGGAAGCTAGGCTGTGTCTGATTGTAGTGTTGTTGGGGTGTGTTGTGCGAGTTCTGCGCTTGTTGCTGAACTGCTTGTGCGGTGCTCGAGGCGTTCGCCGCGCGGCTGCTAGGATATTGCTGGTCGCGAGGTGTCCGGCCCATAGTCTGGTTGGGCTGTGCAGCGTGCGCCTCTTCGTAGTGCTGTAGGAGTTCGTGCATGGAGTCGAGACGAATGTCGCAGCAAACGTAATCTTTCATGTAGTTGGCCTCCATCTTGGGGAGGTAAGAAGAGGAGTGAAGCGAAGGCGACTGCATGCTGTGGTGCATCATGGGTGAGGTGCCGGACATGAGGAGGCTGCAGATGATGTTAGTTACGTCGATCGATGGGATCGTTCTCACGAGTTGATTTTTGACTTACTCGTCGCGGACAAAGCTGCCCATGGAGAGACCGCCCCAGCTCATGCCGCCCATAAGGCTGCCAGAGAGGCCGACATGGCTTTCGCGACGGAAACCCATGCCGTCGGTGACTGGGATGGCTCTTGCGCCGTAGGGCGTGGTGCTCAGCATGCTAACGGATTCCTGACGAGGCTTAAAGTCGTTGTTGTTGGGAATTCCGTCCATGTCCAGGTCGTCGGTGGCCTGGGGCTGGCGCAGTTGCGATGTGAGATTTGACTGCTGGTTGCGCGGCGGCGAGTTGGAAGCCTGCCGCGGGGTGGCGATCTGTATGGGTGGACTCGGCATTTTGTCGTTGGGAAGGCACGGCTGCGACGTGGGGTATGTGGATGTGGCAGGTGCGTCTGGGAAGAGGACGACGGGAACAGAATTGGCGTCGTCGTTGGGGAAGAGAATGTCGTCGCTGTCGAACTCGTCGGCAGTGGTGAACTGGGAAAAAAGATCTTGGGCTTTGGCGTCGGAGAGATTGTGGTGATAGCCGACGGGAGCGACTTGGTACTGCTGGTGCGGGTACGGGTTTGGGTGTGCGACGGAGTGGTGGCGAGAAGAGGTAGGAGTGCTGATGGGAGAGCTTTCAGCGCTGCTTTCGCGTCCACTGGGAGAGTGGAGAGGCGGCGTCGAGTGAGTTGAGGAGGCCACGATGAAGACTGGTGGTGGAGTTTGGTAATATACCGGACGACTTAGCGTGACACGGCGCTCGGGGCAGTGTCTGTCTGGTGGAGACGCAGCACGCGGGCGCTGGGCTGCTAGTAATGGGCTCGCTCGAGCTGAGTACGTAAGGAGGGAAGCGTAGGGCAGCGAGTAGCAGACGGCTGCGGGCTAGTATGGATGGAAGGACGGATGAGTGGATGGGAGCAGGCTGGTCTGGCTCAATATAATTGCTGGTTGTCGTCGTTGCTGCAACGGTTGGGCAACTCGGTATTGGTAATGTCAATGGCACGATGGATAATTGGGACTGGATCTCGGTAGGAGCAGACGGTTAAGGTGACCTTGCCCTCGTCAAGTGGCGGATGAGCTGCCATATGTATATACCTTGCACATCATCACCTCCCACCTCGCCATCGCCATCGCCACGCCCATCCATGCCTATCACAACGACCTCCCACCCACGGCTCGCGGACATCGAGCGGTCGAGCATCGGCACAGCGTGGCCATCGATTACATGGCGGGGCGTCACTTCGTCACCTCGACTCTGCCACTGCCTCTGATCCCTGGGCCCTTACGCTTTGGCTTTGCAGCTACACTACCTAAAATGCACCCATCCACGCTTGCACGCAGCACGCAGGCAACGCCTGTCCGCGCGCGAAGGTTGCAGCTCGGCCTCGTCCCCGTCCAATCACTGCCATGTCCCATAGCCGAGTCCCTGAGCATCAGACGGCGGGCGTGCGTCTGTCCCGGTGTGATGCCGCTTGTGTCTGATCCGCACCAGCGCTGCGGGACCGCACTCTACTGCTCCTGTCCAAGTAGCTTCTCCTAGTAGCCTCCAAGTAGCCTCAGGTAGCCCTCCTCCACCAACGCTGCACCACTTACACGGCGTCTGCGATCGACATGGGTCGCCCGTGGCAGCACCGCATATTGGGGCATACCGCCTCGCCCGTTGCTGCGAGCGACCGCGTCGACGCATCTGCTGCTGTTGGATGCCCACGCCACCCTCCTGCAATTGTTGTGATAGATCGTATTCTTCCGCGCCGTGGCAATCTTCTCGCCGCCGTCTAGCCACTTTGTAGCCGGCATCATCCACGCGAGCCCGCCGACACAGGCCCGTATGTCCATATCGAGTGTTCGGTCATGTCCCAGCAACCGACGCCGACAGGCAACCCCTGCTTGCATGCAAGTTTCCAGAAGGAAAACCGAACCCTCGCTATGGGGCCAGTGCGTAGAAGAAGCGTGCCAAAGTACCCTTGCGCGCGGTGCTACGCCCAATCCGGCTTCCCAGCCTCGCCGTCCAAATCTCGTCGAGCCAGCCATCAGGCTCCACTCTTGCGTCGAGCAGCTCGCTGCTCATACAACCGTTCATTCCGCACCACGACAAGCCGCGGTTAACCACCATTTCGCTTGCCCGGAACATTACTGCACTATAATCGTGTCTACATCTGAGACAACCCCATCGCAGTTCTACCGTACAAGGGCCTCCGGCTACCTTGGTACCGTACAACAGGTCAAACGAGACACCTACCGTGAGGTTGGCGGACGTGCGCCCGATCGCAGAGTTCACTTCACTTCATGCCGACGTGCTGGTCTGCACAGGGCGACTCGACACACAAAAGCTTCGCAGCGGCCGGTCACGCCAGTGCGGAGCTCGCAGCGCTGTGCTGCAGCCAGATCTACACGTGCAAGGCATACAATAAGGTTCGGCGACTAATGCCCTGCAGTATGCTGCAGCCGACGGATTTGTGACAAACGTCGATAGTAGTACTGGCAATCGAACTGTAAATCGTACAGAGGTCAACATCGGGCGAAACTCGAGGCTCCTCGCCGCACTTGGCTGTTGTTACTAGATGCTGCACGGCGCGTCGAGGGCCGAAACGGGAGTCGGATGCACGAGCTTGGTCGAGGTTCCACAAATTCCTTCCTTCTTTCTGGGAGAAACGGCGCCTGCTCGCGTGGCCGCCCTGGCTCGCATCATCGCCAATCGAGCGTTGCTTGCGAAAGCCATCTTCAGGGGTTTTGGCAATTATACACGAGTAGCAGTTAGTGAACACTATCACTTCGAACACTAGCGTAGCCCTTCTCATCCGAACTTGGCGCCAGGCGTCCAGCTTGCTTCAATTCTCCCCTAGATGGAACTGTGTTGCGGTCAATAATAAGATGGCCCGGTCGTTCTACGGCAATCTCCCCATGAAGACAAGTCGATGAACTTGGAAACCCACCAGGTCGTTCGAGTGACCCGCTACTCAAGATCTGTCCGAACCTGCCCGTGTCTTTGGTAGAGACAGCCGGGCATACGGACGCGTGTAGGGCTTTGTCAGACCGTCTGTTATGGTGTTGGCACCACCGTTGGGGTACATCGTCGCTCTCCCCAGATACTGGACGCCTTCTTGTCGCGTGTTGCGATACCGAGCCGTCGTTTAAAAGATTGGAGCTATTGAGACCCTGTTTCTCGAGGCACGGTCTCATCTTGTCGCTGTGGAGCGACGGCGTGTATGTAGACGAACGCTATCAGGAAAGCAGCAACGTTTCACCGCCAATAACTATACACCCGAACAGCACTTTACCACAGCTTGGTAGCGCCTGCTCCATGCTGGCACTTGGCTTTGTTGAAATTCATTGCAAACAACCTCCCAGAGCGTATTCAACCGACGGAGTATTGCGGATGCTACGTGCGCTATGACGACCCTCGCGTGTCCAGAGCTGTGCTGAACACTTTCTGGTCCATGCTGTGAGTTTGCGACGTAAGGCTGTGGGTGCTTCAGGAGTATTGAGTCGTCTAGCAGATGGGGCACAGTATTGCAGTGCCCATCGGCTTACTGGTTTGGTCTGCTGGCACCGATGCGCTCGTCGCCAGAGACATCACAGCAATACCGCGCTTGCTTACCATCCATGTATCTCCACACGATCGTCTTGAAGATGGTTGAGGCTCTCGAATTCACCAGCGCGGCGACTGCCGGCTTACGCCAAGACATCCTGCGCTTCCATCAAGGACAACCTTATTCTGAGGCCCGGAATCATGCCCCGAAGTCGAGTGCGGCTACCGCACTACGGCTGTCGTGGAACGGTCGGCCGGTGAACTCAACTTTACTGTTGGCACTGCTTCTTGCGGCTGCGATCAGCACCTCTACCGCCTTACGCTTGATTCTCGAGGAACATTACGCGCCAACCAGCCTGGCACATCGCCTCGCCGCTCTTGCTTTGGCGACGGGATTGGTCCGCGATACTCCAGCACAGCTTCTCCTCACTCACAGCTCTACACTGAGACCACGCATCAGTGGGCAGCTTTGCTCATGCTACCGGACTTCTTGCTCTCGTGTCTCTCTGCCAGAGCAGAGCAGCACTCTCCCGCGCGGCATGCCGGGTCTCGGAGGTCGACTCCTACAGCTTGGAAGCGCGCGCGCATCGGTCTGCTTCACGTCCGCACCGATGCACCGCGCGGACAAATCTCATGGACCCAGTGAAGCACTTCCCCAGGCATTTCTCGCTGCCTGACTGGGCCCATGAGATTTGTCCGCGCGGTGGATGGTTCACGTGCGCGATAGATGAATCCCGGATAAAGACTTGGTTGCTGAAGCGTCCCCCGGATACTTCTCCCACATGACCCTAATCCGAGTGACGTCTCTGACAACAAACAGCAAAAGCAACCACGATTCGCATGCTCTCGATGCGAGGCTGATGCCAAGGTACCCAGCATTGAAACAGCACATCGTTGCGCGATCGTGACCGCTAGCCGTCTCTGATACAATGACTTTCGTAAGTTTGTATTTACATGAGAACGTTCCTGACGGACTGGGACGTCCTCACGAACCATGAATCGCAACAACACTGAGGTTGCGCAACGCGTTGACGTAGTGATCAGCTCACTATATTGCCCGCCCCACTCAAGCAGCAACAATCAGGGCAACATATATTGATTGCTTTTGCTATCACATCACAGATCGAAGTGACAATACGATGTCTTCGATGCGCTCGAACTCACGCGAGTCGACATGCTTCAAGCAGAGCTCCAGAGTGCGCATGCACGTTATTTCCCCGCCTCCAGCTGCGAGACTCCATGCTGCTGTCAACTATGCGACAGCTGCAAGCCACACCTCTACTTCGATGAAGCTATGTTTGGCCCTCGGTCGCCAGTGGCCACCCCTTGTCCAGGTCCTGGCAAGCCTGGGAGATGCAGAGAGGTACGTCTCACGACAAGCTCAAACACGGATCTTAACATTCCGTGGCAACTCCTCTGTCGCGCAGCGTGCTGCCGGCATCCAAGCTTCGAAACAACTTTCGTTGATACTAACGAGGTACTGTACCTACGCGCCACTCTCACGTGTGCCTGCATCTGCTTATCATTCGTGGTACCTTGCCGTTGCAACTGCGCTATCACCAAGAATGGCAGTTTCATTGCCATTGATGCAGATCAACCGTCAATAACGTGCGATCGAAGATATGAATCCGAAGTCGTGGCGACTACCCTTCTGTTGACGCCCAGATCATGATCCTGGTATTCGGTATTGATATCAGAGTTTCGCCAGCCGCGACGACTTCCGACTCGTTCAATGTCAACAACTGTTCAGCCACTGAGGTGGTGTATGTTCCAATACAGACAGCTTTCACCGTCTCCCGAGGTTCACCAATTGACAATCTCGCTAAGACGAGTCAGTGGCAATGTCCTTTCGTGGGATGGGTGCCAACTCTAAAGCCAATCCAGCCTCTCTGGAGCTTCACATTCGTCCACTATATCACATGCTTTCTGGAGGCTAGCCGGACGTTGAGAATGACCTCACATTGTGTCATGACGCCAACGTGCAGCAAGGTTCGGGTCCGGAGAAACATCGTGAGCAAGGCGGCTCTCCGGCGAGCAACTACCGAACATCCGATTCGCGAGCGGAAGTGTACCTGAAGACGTTCGTCCCAGTCCCGCAATCATCCTCAAGTCGGAACCGCTTTGGGGTTTTATGGATATTGGCTAGACCGCAATATTAACGGGATGCACTTGTGAAGCTTCCTGGAGCGTTTCTGGGGCGGGCGTGCTGGGCACGCGTTCAGGAACGCTCACCGGCGCGCACTTCGTTAATCTTAAGATCTTGAGATCTTGAACCGCACATAGCCATAGGGGCTCAATCATGGACCTCGATGCTCGGTGAGGGGCAAGCGCGATACTTGCATCTTGATGGCGGAGTTGCTGCGACGGCGGCTCGAAGCAACCGCTGGTAAGTGATGAGTTTCACCATGCGGTCCAAGCTCGACTTACCTCCCTGCAGCGATCGCAAACCGCACGCTGCCACACTGCGTACGTTCCTACAGGATCGTCGCTCGAGCTTCACGTGTCTTAATGTTGTCGTTATGATCTTCATCTGATATACCATCGAGTACAGTTCCGCTGTGCATTTGCGTACGCAGTGACGAAGAGACTTCGATACTGCGAAAGGCTGCGAATCTGCTAAAAAGCGGTGTCCCTGAACTCTACACCTCTGCTGATCCGGAAACAGCTCTGCTATTTGCTTTACTGGTCTTTAATCTTTCTTCGTCGGCGACAACATCGTTCACCATCACCAACTCATCACATTGATAGAAGAAATAAGGCGGCCAAGGACTCTCACCTCTCGGCGAACTGGCAGCCTCGGTCGCAAACAACTTTGGTCATCTGGCCGTGTTACCCGTCGTTCCTGCTGCGATTCTGAGGGGAAATGCCTTCGTCCTGCTGGACTTGATCTGTCCGTCTGTCTGGTGTCGCACTTCTGAACGGTCCGCGCCTACCACCACTAAAACACAACGCTACTGCAACGAACTAATATACTGGACGTGACCTGGCGTTCAGGAAATCCCCATTGCACCGAGCGCGCACCCACCCAGAAGCGCGGAATTCCGTTCTAGAAGACCCTGAGAGGCGCATCCTCCGCAATACCACCGGTGGGGATGTCACGAGGATGGCACCTGCGGATATCAACGGCAACGCCACTTCTGGTCTGTTCAACCGCTTCTGCTCAGGCCAGTCGTGAGGTTTGCATTTGTCAGTGGAGTGCCTCGAGTGCGCCTCAACCACGCGCGAACGATGCGCCGGTGCTGTAGCCATATGGATCTTGCCTTGTCAGATGGGTCTACTGGGCTCCCAAGCTTCCTTCGGCATGTGCTTGGACGATATTACAGAAGTATTAGGGCTGGCGCCTTCTCGAAGCCTTGGTCAGCACAATAGTACCAAGTGGGCGTCGATGTGGACGATAGTGTATATCGCCACACCGCATTCAGGGGTTGTCCTTGATCATTGTTCGGCATGTGTGAGTGTGTGTGTGCTCTAGACACAATCATTGTTCGTCGCCTCGCGTTGTGACTGTGACCGAACACGGGCGATACACTGCTGCTGTGTGTGTCTAAACAATGGTTTGCATTCGGAGTTGTATCTCCGTAGTCTCTTTCTAGCAGGTAGGGCACGGCGATAGTGTGTACGTTGTATCCTTGCGAAAGATGTAGGTGTACATGATCTATATCGATATACTGTCGTTTCCTTGTTTTAATCAGGTCGCTTGGTTTGTATAACATGTTCGCATCACGCTACCCGATTTGTTCTCAACCGCATCTGTGTTTATGTGATGATGTTTGTTCGACGCTGATACAAAGCATCGATATTTTATTGGTTGTATATACAGAAAAGTCGCAATCGTTCGAGACCGAAGAAAGACTTGTTTGATCCGCCCGCGATACCAAAATAGTTCACTCAAACCTTGAAAAACTAATCAATAGACATTTACCATGTGTTCAGGGATCTAATACTGCTACTCTATGCAAATATAGTAATGTTTTGTTCTTGGGAGTCGTGTATCATCCACGGCAATGGGGTTAAATAGGGTTAGTGTAGTATCCATTTCGAGCGCCTTGAAATGCGTACATGTAACGTTACATGTAAATGTAATGTAACTGGTATATACATATCTGTTTTCGATCTCAAAACCTACCATGTAGCTTGTATCCTGTCGCTCATCTGTCATCTGATAATCACTAGGGTGCTGGCTGTCTTCGACGACCCTTCGCTTCCCGACTCGTAAGCCTCGCTGTTCCACTAGCTTGTCAGCCTGTATTACGATCCTCACCTCCTGCAACAATTTAGACAATATACAAGGACCTCGTCATGCAGGACTGGTACATTATTACAACGTGAATCTCACCATATCATGTGAAACCACAAAGTGTTCACCGACGGACGAGCGGTCTGCTCAGGCGCCTAGCCGGTCTGGCGGCCGCACAAGTCAACGTCCAGGCCATTCCAACAACGCAGCCGGACCCGACGCTGGAAGCGCATCGTTGTCCTGACCGCGCTTCTATACTATTCTAGCCCAATACAACCCAGTCTCCGTGATCACAAGATACAAAACTTGATTCATAATAGTGCCGAGGAGGCGCTCGGTTGTTCCGCGCCACCAGGCTCGCCAGGCTGAGGCGAAACACAGTCTCCCTTTCCAGCTACCGAGGACACGAGTGGGTCTATACTAGCATCTAGGCCGTGAACCGTGAACCGTGAACCCTGGGAACCCGTGTAACATCTTTCGCATATTCTTGCCAGCCGAGGAGAGAGACGAGCAAGCTAGGAGGTATACAGAATCGAGGCCATGTCCGCGTCCGTACATCCGACGAAACGCACCTCTGCTCTCGTGTCTGCAACGCTGGCTTGGTAGCTTCGCTGGCTCGCTTGAGCGGGAACCAAGATCTCAGCGCACAGCCCTACGGCGGCACACAAAGTAATCTCGTCGCTTACATGCTCTACAACTCTGTCTCTACCTCTGCCTACGCGGCTACATGCTCACAGAACAAGGCTCGCGCCCTCGCATCCAAAGTTGACCCGCATGCATCTCCCTCCTAGCGTTAAGCCCAGCAGCAGCTACTGCACTGCATATACCGATCATCCGCAACATTACTACATCGACAGACAGACTTTTATGACGAGCTGTACAGTTTATCGCTGCGCAAAGCGCGGCACACGACGGGAAGTGAATGTGACAGGACGGCCTCTTTCTCCGACGGAGACGGCGGTGACGGCGAACATGGCAAAGTTCGAATCTGGCTTCTCGTACCCTTCGAAGTAGGTTTGGCACTCCTCGTTTAGCGATCGACACATCACGATGGTCATAAGTTCAGAGTAGCAGCTATTGCAAGGTCGTTCATCATTGTTACTTCATATAGGGGACTTTTGGTGTAAATACATTGGACTACATCGAGCGGGAAAGGCACGATGCGATCGAATCGAACAAACTTGCTTTCCTGGCACCCATATTTTTGACGTCGACAGCTTGGCGATCTTACGCGTCGATTGCTAGCTAAGTTACGAAACCCACACAAGCTCTACTCGACTCCAGAGATACTGCGAGAGTTGTTCTCGGGAGTCTTCAGTCCGATTACCGATGTTGCAATCAATCGACTGACGTCAACGCAATCTATATGAGTTTTGTTGAACTCGAAGGTAAAGACATATCACATTGAGGCAAGCAACAGTATTTGAACATAGCTACGCTGCCAATGGTGGCCGTAATCGACGGGATCAGGAGATCGATCGAGCTATCGTGAATGTCCAGCATTAGCCCTCAGCATCAATCTCGTAGCTGTTGGACTTGTGCTTCGGCTGGAACATGAAGTCTTTGTGTGCAGGTCCAAGGAACATTTCACTGTGTTATCGTTAGCGGAACAGTTCATTGATGCTGGTAATATACCTTTAACATACCTGATTTTGATCCAGTCCTTGTAGTTGGCGCTGCTCAACAGCGTCTCCATGTCGCTTCTGCCCCTGTAGGCTGGAGGACGGTCGCCAAACTTGGGCGGCAAGTGTTCAAGAATGCCCACAGGAATGTAGCGGCAAGAGAAGCTGAGCCACTCGAGCAGGAAGCGTCTGGTGTTTCCGACACCGATCTCATCAGAGCCCCAGTACTCGAGACCGTTGCGCACGAATTGTTCGATGTAGCCCAGGCGCTCCGAGGCCGACTTGTCGAGGTACTGCTGCGACTGAATCTCCTCGAAGATCCAGGGCTTGATGAGAGCACCACGAGCGATCATAGCACTGTCAATGCCCGCGTGTTGGATGGCATTGTTGTAATCGACGTGAGACAGGATATCGCCATTGCCACAGAAGTAAGGCAAGCCGTTTGACTTGACGGAAGATGAGAGATCACGAGCATCAGGCTCACGCACAGTGTCTGCCACTTCGGCGCTTGCCTTCTCGAGGTTGCTGACAAGGCTGGCGCACTCGCCAATGTAGTCCCAATCTGCGCTGCGAGAGTAACGCTGTTGCCTACTGCGACCGTGCAGAGTGATGGCGGCGACACCAGAGGGACCTTCGCCCTGCTCCTGCGCATCGTGTCCACCAAGAATCAGACGCTGACACAGTGCCTCTGCCGTAGGCTTCTTGTCCTTGGTTCCCATACGGATCTTAACAGTGATAGGCACATCGCCACTAACAACGTTCATGCCGCGAAGAATCTTCTCCAGCTTGCCAGGAGAATCCATAAGCGCGGAACCCGCTCCCTGGCGATAGACGAGATCAATAGGACAGCCACAGTTCAGATCGACGGCGCGGAGGGAAGGACAAAGAGCGGTGATGGCTTCGGTGGTCTTCAATGTGAGCCACGGCTTGTTGCCAGCAATCTGCGCGCCGAACTTGAAGTCCTTGCTGTTGTCGTAGTTATTGATGATAGACTTGGGCGTGTACTTTGGTGGGAGCATTTCCGACTCATGTGCCTTCAAAAGAGCCCACTCTTGTTTCTCGCCTTGCAGCAGTGGCAGCGACATGGCCATTTCCGACCAGGTCACTTCCGCACCAAGTCCGACACAGAGACGGCGGAAGGGCATGTTGCCCTGTGTGGTAAGAGGAGCCAGAACGGGAGTCTCTGCACCATAGTAGATGCGACGCTTCTCCGAGGGACGGAGAGGAGGCTCTATGTAAGCGGCTCGCGCGTCCTGCTTCTCGCCGTTTGCCTCTGATGCATCATTCCTGGGTTTCTGGTCTTTCTTTCCTCCCTCCATTTTGTTCAACCACGCCAGGTACACGTCTGACTTGGGCGTTGGGTATTTCTTCTTGCGCAAGGTCATCTTGTGCTTGTTGTCAACAACATTGACAACTCCGCCCTCGTTGGTTTCCTGCGCCTTGCCATCGTCCTTGCTTGCCAGCACGATCAACTCCTTCCGACCATCCTCAAGCTCGATCTCCTTTGAATGACCTCCCGCAAATCGGCAGCGCCAGCCAGCTGAGCACTTTCCAGTCTGTTCCCAGATTGGGCACTTGCCATTGAATGTCTGCAAGTCCTCTCTCTTGCCCTCCTTAAGGTATTTGCGGATGTCGTGCTCGAATCTGCACTTCTCGCCGAACGGGCAGTTGCTGGGACCAAACTCATTGTCGTGGTCTCTTCCCTTGCAGAGCTCGATAGCGTCGCGAGAAGATCCATAAGTGCGACCCTTGTTCTGACCGCCCTCAGTCTTCTTGCCACCGCGACCTCCAGCGGGCTTCTGCTCAGACGACTTGGCTTCCTCGGCGGCATCGTCGTCGTGAGCGGGCGCCTCTGGGTCGGCAGTGCGCGACAAATCGATGAGGTATTCTGCTTTGATCGGCGCTACGCCCTTCTTACGGTCGGTCGGCTCGCTGGCAGTCAAGGCATTGTCGTGTTCACGCTTTTGGCGCTTAGCCGGGGATTGTTCGAAATCGCTCGCGTCGTGAGCAGCAACACCATTGAGAGCCATGCTGCGTTCGACCTTTTCAGCCTGCGTGGTGGCTGAGTCTCCAGGTAGGACCTCTTGCTGAGGGTTGGCCTCGGGCTTCGCTTCAGCAGGCGCCTGCTTCAGTGGCTCCGAGGGGTCGAGAGGGTTGGCCTGAGGAGGCTCCATGTTGCCATTGGAGGGATCCATGTTGGCGGTGGGTAGGTGGTCGCAATGCCACTCAATGCTGTCCGGCGTCTTTTTCACATGCATCCGCAAAAATCTCAATGGGGAAGGTGGGCTCGACGCCACACATGCGCGCAAGGCAAGCGCCACACATGACGAGGGAGCTTCCAGGCCGCCGTCAGCCGTCACGGTGCCGTGCCGTCAATCCGCAGCAGCCACACATGACGTACGGCCTGTGCGATCAGAGTGGGACACATCCAAGTTCGCGGGCGGACAGCAGCACACAAGACACCTCTCCTCAAAACCCCCATAACACATCTGCCTTCTGCATTGTGACCACGCCGCCTCCTATTAAAACCCAACACCCACCAAGCATTCTGTGCTCTTCCTCCAGCTACCACCATCTCCACCCTCTAACCCCTACGCAAGCCTCGACCGCACCGCACCGCACACGCTACACATCATTCCCTAGCCACGGACGCCATCGGTGGATCGACGCCAACTTAATAGTCAAGATGACGCTCTACTACTCCCTCGTAAGTCTCCTTTCCCTTCCGAGCTCCTCTTCTCTTCCTTCACAACACCATCTCTTCATCACCACACCACCCAAGCAGAACATACCCATCCAGGGTATCATCTAGCCATCATGAGTTTGATCTACGCACCGGTCCGCAGGCATTACCATTGGTAGCTCCCAAACACTTTACTGACTATCTGCTGTCCAGGTCTTCGGACTTCTCGTCTTCGAGATGCTCCTCTTCTGCTCCCTGATTGTGCCCATGCCTTTCAGGGTGAAGCGTGGACTCTTTGAGTTCATTTCTAGCAACCCTCTGGTTGCAAAGCTTCAATATGGAATGAAGGTATGACAGGAAGCTGTGTCATTCACCTTTCCAGCGCTGACGTGTTGCAGATCACATTTATTTTCATTCTCATCCTGTTCGTTGACAGCGTCAACCGCGTCTACAGGGTCCAGGTCGAGCTCACCATGGCCAAACAGCAGGGCGGTGCCGCTGGGTAAGTCGAGACTTCTACAGAAGTATCACAGCAATTCACTGACACCATCACAGCGCCGTCGCCGGCAGCGAACGCATGGAGGTCCAGGCCCGCAAGTTCTACTCTCAGCGCAACATGTACCTGTGCGGCTTCACCCTCTTCCTTTCCCTCATCCTCAACCGCACCTACACCATGATCCTCGAAGTCCTGCGTCTTGAGGAGGAGAACAAGCGTCTCACCACCGGTGACTCCAAGAGCGAGAAGGGCAAGTCTGGTCTCGGCGATGCTGGTCAGCTTGGCGAGATCTCGCAGCTCAAGGAGGCCTTGAGGAAGAAGGACCGCGAGCTTGAGGCCTTGAAGAAGCAGAGCCAGGGTCTTTCCGACGAGTACAACAGACTCGGTGACCAGGTCAGCACCAAGGACAGTGTCCCCAAGAAGGACAGATGAGCTACTTGCTCTTTCCAAGTGGAACGAGAGACATCGCCTGGAAACACGCTGGAATCCAAAGACTTGTGGAACGGCGTTCAGAAAATTGGCTGCGTCGATGCAAGCGCCAGTCAATGAAAAAGTGATTGAGATATTGGGATGTGCCCCATGGAAGATGAGCTGGGCAAGATTCACATAGTTGGGTCGGTGACCATTAGTTACGGCCGAATGTACATGCACAGAAAGTGCCTTTTAATTATTCTGAGCTACAAGCATAGCATGCTAATCTCCGCTCTTACTGATTCGAGCCAGTGTACACAGAGTTGTCGAACGTTCCGTTTTACACTCGGTACGAGGACAGCTACGAAAAGAGAAGGGCGCATGATGCGAGTAAGACCTCCGATGACTGCGGCTTTTTTTTTTTTTTTTTGCGAATGCGGACGCCTGTAGTCCCCAATCATGCATTGGCTGAAACCCATGCACAAATACCTTGCAGCGCTGAAACAACAATGCCTCACTGCACCTCCGGCCCGGATGAAGAAGCATGATCTCAAGTGGCTAGCACCTACCTGGCAAAACTGTCTTCAACGATTGTTCGGAATTCTACAGATGGAGTTGATGATTCAGTATTTGCGAATGCGATCTCCGTTCATGATTCTGCAGTATCTTGCCTCGAGGCAGCAACGTAGCCACAATGGCAGCTCGGATAGCATTGCTTATATGTACAGTTCAGTGCTTGTGATGCTTGTCATAAGCTTGATCGCGAAGGATGCCGCTTATTCGTCTATGGCCTGGCTCGCTATTCATCTTCGCCTAGTGGGGTCCCTGATCCTCCCAGCTCCGCTCAGCCCTAGTACACGTCCACTTCGACACCACCCTTGCTTGGGAACAAGCCACTTGCTCATGGCTTGACGCAAGCATACGACCGAGACGCCTTCTGGCCGACAGTCTGTCATTAATCTCCGGTCATCTTTCATGATAAGTCCTGATCATGCGCTCCTGATCCACAATTGAACTCTTCTAGGCTGTGTTATCACCGAGACTATCGAGTTGCTCCGCCCTGCACGTAAGACATGGTGTGAAAGTGGATAGAACATGCGTGTACAGAATCCCTTTCGCCAGTACGCCACTGCGGGTCGCAGCCAAATCCGTGCAGCAAAGTCGACATTTTGGCGAGCGCTCACTGCCAGTCACTGAGACCGGGTATAAAATGGCTTATAATCAACGCAGGAATGTCAAGCTTATTGTCGCTCAATCGTCGCTCTATTCACATTATTTACTGTACACCACCTTCTTCGATACCTGTTGCGTTTTTCCCAGTTCAAACACTCAAGCACTATCAACATGAGATTGCCCATCATTATATCCAGTCTTTCATTGATATCTTTCGCCGCAGCATCTTTCCCACCATTGCCAGAAAATGTCATTACCAAGCAGATCAAGGATGTCCCTGGAGCTTCGATAACGTACAAGGGAACGCATATCTGCGAGACCAAGGCTAAGGCCTATGCTGGATACATCAACATGCCTGCCGATTACCTCCTCGATGTGGGTAATTACAGCATCTCTTATTTCTTCTGGTACTTCGACGCTCGACAATCGCCGGAGAAAGCACCAACAACAATTTACCTTGCAGGTGGACCTGGAGAGAGCTCACTCTATGGCGCTACTAGTGATGGAGGACCATGCTACGTCCTCACCGACTCAAACAGCACCGAGAGCAACCCGTGGTCTTGGAATGAGCATAGCAATATGTTATATGTTGACCAGCCCGCGACGGCGGGCTTCAGCTACTCGAAGGCCATCAACTCCACGTGGAACCTCCTGTGGGATGGATCCGACGGCACTCCGACTCCTGTGACACCGTTCGAAGCTTACAATGGCTCTGTTCCTGCGGAGAACTCCACCTTGTTTTATGGTACATTCCCAGACCAAGACCCGGCACTCACGGCGAATACTTCAGTGGTTGCGGCTCGAACCCTCTGGCACTTCACCCAGCTCTTCTTTGGCCACTTCCCAGAGCGTCGCACTGGAAACGATCAGCTCAACCTCGCGGGCAACTCGTACGGAGGCTACTGGGTTTCGACATCGATGGCCTACTTTGAACGTCAGAATGTCAAGATCGAAGCCAGTCATCTCAAAGGACGCTGCTTGAAACTGGGCACTGCCGTCATCACCAATGGAGAAATCGACTTTCTCTACCAAACAGAGACCTATCCATTGATGGCACACAACAACACGTACTCGTTCGAAGCAATCACCGAAGAACAGTACCTTGAAGCTATGGACAACTACACGAAGCCTGGTGGTTGCCGTGACCTCATCCAGGAATGTCGTGCCGTGGGTGAGCTCTCCGATCCGGACGAAGTGGGCTTGAACGAGACGGTCAACGATCTCTGTGCAACGGCGACAGGATATTGCTACCTGAATGTTCTTGGGGCCTACGATGCTAGTGGTCGCAGTGCTTTCGACATGGCTAGTAAACTGCCCAATCCATACCCTCCATCCTACGCTACTGGTTGGGCCAACAAAGCCTGGGTACAGCAGGAATTGGGTGCTCAAGTCAGCTTCACGGAGAATAGCATCGTTAGTCAACACGTTTTGTTCGGCGACATCTCCCGCCGTGCAGGTCTCAAAGACGTCGAGTACCTGCTCTCCCGCGGTATCAGAGTCGCTCTGATCTACGGCGACCGCGACTACCGCTGCCCATGGATCGGCGCTGAGAAGCTCAGCATCCAAGCCAACTGGACCGGAGCAGCAGCGTACCGCAAAGCCGGCTATGAAGAGATTCATGTCAATAGCAGCTACATCGGTGGCGTTGCGAAGCAGCACGGCTTGTTGTCCTTCGCGCGCGTCTTCCAAGCCGGCCATGATGTTTCTTGGTACCAGCCAGAGACCAGCTTCCAGATCTTCAACCGCGCGATCTTCGGACGCGACATTCCTACTGGCCGCAAAAATCTCAGTCGCAACAGGCATGCGGCGAAGTGGTCCACGAAGGGCCCACTGAGTGCTTATGGATGGAGAGAGCAGCTCCCGGACTCACCACCGGTGGTATGCTACATTTATGACATTGCAAGCACGTGTGCGAAGAACCAGGTAAGTGATGAATCCAAGCTCTGTACCTTCTCAATGATCTGCATAATGCAGCATGCACGCGCAGAGCTATGAGCAGGATTAGTGAAATTCTGATCTGAACGAGATGCTAACGACATCGCAGATTGCCGCCATTGCGGATGGCACCGCTCAGATTGAGAACTTCATTGTCGTCAAGCCGGTTGCAGAGATATAGTCGAAGGCAGGAGCTTCGTGAAGGCATGCATTGCTTATGCATTAGGTTGTGTACAGCTCCAATTGTTCTAGTTGGCTGTGACTTGTTGGCAAGCACAGTCAAATTGGTATTTGACTCTGATATTCATGGTATACTACACAGTAGGGTACGCAACTGAGGTTTAATGGTATCTCAATCGCATAATGAACTGTGTTTAGCAGTGGACTTTGACCACACGGCGTGCGGCATGTATGCTTACTGTTGCTGGAATGCTGCGAATGGAAATATCGCATAGGTGAATATGAAGCATTCTTGTAGCATCTTCGGAGCGAAAAAGGAGGTTAATCAGTTTTTGGTAGTGGTATATACATGATAGAATATGCCGCTTCACTATGCTCCGGTTTACTCCTTGCCAGATCAGTGGTATAGTATCTGATCGGCAAGATTCAGCAAGCCGCAGTCCACCATCCAGAATGATCGGGTGCGCTTGAGCTGGGCGATAGAGTTGTCCTGTGAGCGTTGCAGTGCTGCAGCAGCGGGAATATCATCTGTATCCCGAGCGCTTGAAAGGCACGGGTCTGTAGGATGCGCTGTTAATCTCAAATGGAACATCCTTGAGAGCTGACTGTGTTCATCAAATCGGCTCTTTCGAGTGCGCTCTCTCGAGCATATGAACGTGAACTGGCTTCGTGCGCCACCTGGCCGAGCTCATACGCCAGTACCAGGAAACGCGCCTGCCTTGCTGAGGACAACCATGCCGTGGTCACGGGCGATGTAGCCTTTCATTAAGACCTGGTCACATTAGAAACAAGCCTAGCGATCGTGCGGACACAGTGCTTACCTTGTAGATCATGTTGGCGATTGCGCACTCCACCTCGTCCCTATCTATTCCACCTTCACCATCGCTGACCTCGGCGCCGGATACCGATAGAGCAGTTGCGAACTCGGCAATGGGAATGCGTGTACGTCTCACTGGCGATGTTTCGCCCTCCTTGAGTGGTATGTAACCACCCGCAAGGAAGACCTTCCGGAACAAGTTGCGGATGGTGACATCTCGGCTTCTCTCCAACGTCAGGTAAACCCTTCGTTTTACGAATTCAGCTTCGCCGTTGGCGAGGGCTTCGTCCAATGCTTTGAGGTTGCCAGTGCGCACAGCCGAGCAAATGGGAGCGAACAAAGTTGCAAGTGCAGGGTGAGCTTCCAGAAGAGCGCGCGAAGGAAGTTGGTGTTTGGTGATCATCTTTGTTGGAATGAGGTAAGTGAGAATGAGCTGTCTGTTTTTGCTTTCGCTGGTCGTGCACATAGCATATGCCCGCTCGAGTTCTTCCTCAGCATGTGCATAATCCTCTTCCAGGAAATAGATCACGCCGCGGTAGTACTTGTAAGCTACTTGGTGTGCTTTCGGGAAGTTTTCGAGAGGTGGCATGTCGTTCGAGGTGGCGGCGAGCGCGCGCAGCACAATCTTGCAGAGCGATATGCTGTTTAGACGGAAATACGTTTTGAAGAGAAGGTTCGTGATGTTGTACAGAGCCCACTTGCGCGAGTCTTCGAGAGGGGCACTATACGAAAGGTAGACCTACCTTAGCCAAGTCATACTATATGGCTGTTGGGTGTGAAGAGTACTTTCTACGTACCGGTCACTGACGCAAAGGCCAAAGATCTTGTTGATCTGTCTGGCTGCATCCTCAAGCTTCTCATGCTTGCCACCAGTGCCGAAAGCATCTTCCTCTTGGATGCCACCGCCGTATGCGAAGCCGTTGCCGGTCTGAAGCGCAGCGCTGTCGTCGGCCTTGATGGCGAAGATGCGAAGGTACTTACCTGCAACGTACAGACACGGAATCGTCCAGGCATAGAAGGCAGTGCTGAGATATCCCTTCACCAGAGCATTGACGACGTCCTTCCAAGCCTCATACACATCACCCCATCTTGCCTCAGCCTCGCGACCTGTGTTCTGGGCTTCTTCAGCGCTGAGCAGAATGCCTGTGAACTTGTGGAATGCAGCGAACACCTCAAGCCATCCTGTGACTTCCTCTTTGGACAAGTGAAGTTTTGGGTTGTATTGCAGCTTGTACTTCAGATCGTTAATCACAGAGTGTGCATTGATGCTGCGGTAGAAGTTGTAGAGGCGCGCCGGGTCATCCTTGGGTGGCTCAGGTGAGATGGTGGTTGCGAGCGCGTAGCCTTGCTCGGTAGCATTGGCCGCTGCGAACTCGTCGAAGAGATCCATGGCTTCCTGTCGCGTACTCTCAGTGTCAGAGTCAGCAAGCTTCGAGTTGGAAGTAGATGTTGCTCGAGTCGTGAAGTCAAGTCGATGCGCCTGAGGCTTCCATTCCGGGCATTCATCGGCTTGCAGCAAGCGGAAGGGAACAGCCGAATTAGCCGCACCTGCATCCCCACACGGCGCCTGGCTTCGATATTGACATTTCGCACTTTGCTCTGCAGACGCTCTTCCTTCTCCAGCGACCAGCGACTACCGACTACCGACGCCGCCAAATACATCACAGTGAGTCTATCTGCGAATGCTGCACCGTCGCATTGTATACTAACATATTGCGCAGATGGGTAAGCACTCTCTTCGTGCCGGATATGCAGCGAGCGCGCTCCTGCACCTACTTTTCGCAATGGGCTGAAAGAGGTGGAAATTCTTGAGCAAGATCTGAACAGGAGCCTTGCGCTCAGTACTGTAATGATGGTCTCTCACCATATGGAACACGCATACATGCCTTCGCACATACTGTCCGTCAGACAGCGCTGATACTGTTGCCCAACAGGTCGCCTGCAGGAATACCAGGTCATTGGCCGCCATCTGCCCACCGAGGCGCAGCCTACTCCTAAGCTCTACCGTATGCGCATTTTTGCGCCCAACACGGTTGTTGCTAAGAGCCGTTTCTGGTACTTCCTCTCCCGCCTGAGGAAGATCAAGAAGGCCAACGGTGAGATCGTCAGCCTTAACGAGGTCAGTACAAAGCTGCGGAGCACAATGAAAATATTTCATGTCCTCTGCTCATCCGTTCCCAAGAGCGCAACTGACAGCCGCAGATCCACGAGAAGCACCCCCTCAAGGTCAAGAACATTGGCATCTGGATCCGCTACGACTCTCGCTCCGGTACCCACAACATGTACCGTGAGTACCGTGAGATGTCCCGCGCCGACGCCGTCCAGTCCCTCTACCAGGACATGGCCGCCCGTCACCGTGCCCGCTTCAGGTCGATCCACGTCCTCAAGGTCGTTGAGGTCGAGAAGACCGAGGACATCCGTCGCCCCTACATCAAGCAGCTTTTGGCCAAGGACCTCAAGTTCCCCCTGCCTCACCGCAACCCCCCGAAGTCCAAGAAGGTCTTCTCCGCCGTTCGCCCTGCCACCTTCTTCTAGATGTCTCGTCACGTGTGGGCAAGGCGTTGGGGAATATGCTGCTTCGGTACGCCAAGTGGCTAGGTTCGCAGAATATGGATGCCTTTCGCATATGGAATACAGTCCGTTAGGTACCACAAAAAATGTTCTGAAACCACAAAAATTCTCGTCTCACTTGTCGTTGTGATTGTAAGCCTCATCAAAGTTTAGACTTCGACTTGTACACATAGCCCTCGGGCACTGGCCGGTTCGTCGTGCTCACTGTTTCCCACCATGGGTATGCGGCCGGAGCGTCGTCCTGCATAGTGCCTTCGAACTTAACCGCCCTCTTTTCCAGGAACGCTTTGACGCCCTCCTTGTTGTCTTTGCTGCTGAACATCTCATAGATCACTCGCGAATCAAGTAAATGCTGGCCTTCGGGAGACCCCGCATCACGATACATCATCTCACGCATCAAGTATGTCGAGATAGGTGAAGTGTTTTGCACAATCTCGTTGGCGAGCTCAATCGCACGCGGCAGAACCTTGTCCGGAGAAGACAATGTCTCGCTGAACAGCGAGTTAAGCAGCGGGTGTGATGCCGGGTAAGTGCTGCCCGTTGTGGTGAGGTGCATGGCTTTGGACATTCTGTCCTCCAGTCAGTTCGGCCTTAGACAATTGCACAGGAGGACTAGCACATACCCAATAAGCCTAGGCAAGTAGTAGGATGAGCAAGCTTCCATCACGAGTCCTCGTCGTGCGAACACGAAGCCGATCTTAGCACTTTCATAGGCGATGCGAATGCTCATTGGCAGCGTCATGGTAATCCCAACACCAACTGCGCTGCCCTGCAGAGCCGCGATAGTGGGCTTGCGGCAGTTCTGTATGGCCAGCGTTACTCTGCCGCCACCATCTCTGTGCTCACGCACATTTTCCTCGCCACCCTTGAACGCAGTCTCGAGATCTGCTCCTGCGCAGAAGATGCGGCCGTGGCCGGTGACAATTGCACACTTGACGCGAGGGTCGACGTCGATGAGGGTGAAAGCGTGGACGAGCTCACTCATCATGGTGTCGGTGAAGGCATTGTGCTTTCCAGGGCGGTGGAGCGTTAGGAGTATTACAGGCGTGGGAGATGGTGAGTTCTCAGGGATGTGTGTGAGTTTTATCTGTGTGAATGGAAGGTCGTTGTAAGAGGTCGGAAGGGGGATTTGATCTGGGATGGAGGACATTTTGTGTGTGATCGATCAATGTTGAGTGATTAGGTGTACAAGGATGGGTTGAGTGTAGGTAGATTCAATCGGGACTATAGCACAGGCTTTAGACGGCAATACTATGAGCTTGAACAATAGAATATAGCAGTTATGGCAACAATGTCGATCAACGCAAACTCGCGTGAAGTGAGGAGACGTTGGTGTTGTAGTTGCTCTACCTCGGCTCGCTGCACAGCAAGGCGGCCATGCTTGTTGTACCTCGCTTAGAAAGATATTCATTTGATTTTCTTACTTGTGCAATAAACACAATTTTGACGCTATAGCCCGATGAACCCATTGGCTATTCAGTCTAGCCATGGTCAAGTCGTTGGTCGGCCTTAGTAGTGATGGTGGAGGTTGGGGAACCGAGTGCTCTGCCCGACGTGCTATTAGACGCTGGAAAGTGGAGACCTTTGCCGCACTCATAGCTGCAATGCAATAAGAGCTCAAGGGCACTTACTGCTGCCCAGTCGTAAGTCTCTAAATTGAAGCAGAAGCAGTCGTTCCATCTTGCTCGTCGCCATCCGCAGCTAGGAGCACTGACTGGCTCTCTCACACCCTTGCAAGTTGGATATCTAGTCCTACAATTTTAGTACCTGCAAGATACGTGGACCTTGTACGTATAATTCATCATTTTGCACACTTCAGCAACCGTTCAAGCCCGTTGCCACAAGGAATTTGACCATTCAGAAGAGATCGAACACGTCTTTGCTTGGTAATCGGAATATAGTACAAGCCATTAATCTCAGTTGGATTGCAGTCACCATGGCGCCACCACCCCTAATAACGCTTGAAGAGCACTTCTTCTCGACCTCAGTTGGCTCTAATCCCGACACGAACAAGGCCTATGTCGAGCAGTTCAAACACGTTCCAGGCCTGGAGTCGAAACTGAAGAGCCTTTCCGACCTCCGCCTTCGTGATATGGACGCTGGAAAAGTCTCGTTCCAAGTCATATCGCATGGCCCTACGCCGGGTGCGCCTAGCCCTCAGCAGTGTCTTGAAGCGAACGACGAGCTCGCGGCTGCCGTTACTGACAACAAGGCACGATTCGCCGGCTTTGCAGTCCTGCCCATGGCACATCCCGAAGAGTCAGCTCAAGAGCTTGAACGTTGTGTCAAGCAGCACGGATTCGTGGGTGCTCTCATCGACAATCACATTTTGGGCAAGTACTACGACGGACCAGAGTATCGGACTTTCTGGCAGAAAGCTCAAGATCTTGATGTTGCCATTTACATTCACCCAACCTGGCCTTCTGACGATATGGCTCCCCGATACTCTGGCAATTTCACCGATGGAGCGTCTCGATCGCTGTCAGCATCTGGCTGGGGTTGGCATACAGACACCGGTCTGCATTTTCTACGCCTCTTTGCGAGCGGCCTTTTCGATGAGATGCCCAAACTCAAAGTCATTGTTGGCCACTTTGGAGAAATGCTTCCGTTCATGTTCGAACGAATCTGCGTGCTGAGCCGAAGATGGGGCGACATCAAGCGTGACTTTTCTGCAGTGTACAAGGAAAACTTGTGGATCACCACCAGCGGCGTTTGGGGACTTGCACCTATGGCTACGATTTTGATGAATACTCCTATAGAGCATGTCCTCTACAGTGTGGACTACCCGTTCGCTAAGAATGAGGACGGCTTGGACTGGATCGAGAAGTTGGAAGCGAGCGGGATGGTGACGAGAGAGCAGCTGGAGATGATTGCCTACAAGAATGCTGAGGAGTTGTTGGGTGTCAAGGCTCCGAAGTGAGGCAGTATTGTGCAATCTCGTGTTCAAGGCGGATATCGATAGTGAATGATATCGTGCAAATCCGATGGCGTGAAAAGGCTTCATGCTCCCTTCATGCCTCGATCACATGCCAATGTTGAGGAAGGCGCTTGGACATGTTCGTTCTTAGGCACACAGCAGGCAGCAAGACGCTCAAGGTAGACATGAAGGCAGCTATGTGAATTCCTAAAACCAATTGCAAGGCGCCAGATCTTGATGTCGGGCTTACAAATGTGCTGGTGCCCAATGTTCAGGTGGTCAGCCCTGTGACGTACGGTTGCTATGGATAAGCGCCACAGATACGGGAACCCACACATGCGTAGGATCCAGATAGAGGCCCACGACGAGGTCAAATGTGAATGCAGAGGTGAAGCTGGCTCCAGTGAAGAGCACAGTAACAGTGAGGCTCGAAGGTGTCAGTAGCATCAAGTGACGTACCCATGCAGGTTTGGTGGGAAAAGTGAGTGTGCAACGAACGAAACAGCGGTCACAGTTGGAGGGGCGAGAGAATTTGGTGGGGTGAGTGTGCAGCAGCGCTAGTGAGCAGGCACGGAAGGCTGGCAGCGAGTGGGAGGCGCGCCTAAGGCTAACATTTTCCTCCCCTCATCAGCAAGTTTTCCCACATCCACATCAAACGCAACCACAACACCACACGCGCTACACTGAACCTAGTCGTAGCAACACACCCCGACACTCCCAGCAGACTCAACACCCACCTCACCACTCGCATCCGCGCTCTCCGCAAACACACACCTCCAACATGGCCCAGGAAACCCCTACCTTCAAGCTCGTCCTCGTCGGTGACGGTGGCACTGGCAAGGTAAGGAACTTCCGACTGGCGGCCCATGACGAAACGCCATGGAGCCAGAAGACATTTGACCAGAGCGAAAACTGACCACATCTGCCACAGACCACCTTCGTCAAGCGTCACTTGACTGGTGAGTTCGAGAAGAAGTACATCGCTACTCTCGGTGTCGAGGTCCACCCTCTCGGCTTCTCTACCGTACGCATACCATCCATCCCGCAAGACGCACGATGCGCAAACAGACAGCGACTAACGCACACCCCAGAACCTTGGTCAGATCCAGTTCGATGTCTGGGACACCGCTGGACAGGAGAAGTTCGGTGGTCTTCGCGATGGCTACTACATCAACGGCCAGTGCGGTATCATCATGTTCGACGTCACCTCGCGCATCACCTACAAGAACGTCCCCAACTGGCACCGTGACCTGGTCCGCGTTTGCGAGAACATCCCCATTGTCCTGACCGGCAACAAGGTCGATGTCAAGGAGCGCAAGGTCAAGGCCAAGACCATCACCTTCCACCGCAAGAAGAACCTCCAGTACTACGACATCTCCGCCAAGTCCAACTACAACTTCGAGAAGCCCTTCCTGTGGCTCGCGAGGAAGCTCGTCGGTAACCAGACTCTGGTAAGCATGCCTATTTGTCATTCTGCTCACGCGATAGACCCACTGACAATTTTATAGGAGTTCGTTGCCGCCCCTGCCCTCGCTCCCCCAGAGGTCCAGGTCGACCAGGCCGCCATGGAGTCCTACCAGAAGGAGATGGAGGCTGCTGCCCAGATGCCCCTCCCCGATGAGGACGATGCCGACTTGTAGATTACTCGTCACATCCCTCTCATGATCAAGCACTGCCGATCCCACCAGAAAGGCAGTGATACGACCACACCCACCACCGCCGCGAGGCAGTTGGGCACGAGAATGGCAAATCCACCCAAAATTAGCATTAGAAAGCGAAGCGGCTGAATATATCATATGACGAAGGCAGCGAGCGGTCTTGCTTGATACGACACAAGTGGAGAGAAGCGAGCGAGCAGCGCA
>Ga0265797_10001538_pt1 | contig 40418 bp, 43 predicted proteins | sample P2T30metagenome_FD_192433 | JGI IMG/M metagenome (GOLD analysis project Ga0265797, IMG submission 192433) | Plant litter microbial communities from East Loma Ridge, Irvine, California - P2 T30 | ecosystem: Environmental > Terrestrial > Plant litter > Unclassified | place: USA: California...
CCCCTCTTCCGAATTACCACCACCCCCTATTATCCAGGTCTCGGAACACTTGACGCCATACGACAGTGCACCCGGTAATCTCGGTGGACCCATGTCGCCAAATACCGAGAAGGGTACGAATCCAATCGGCATCATGGCTGGCAAGAGAAGTGAGGACCGTGATGTATTTGACGAAGACGAGGGAGAAGGTCGAAAACGAGGCGAGTCTTCGGACGATAGCGATGAGGAGGAAGATGAGGACGAAGGGGATTTCAGTGATGATGACGAGGAAGAGGAAGAGTTGAGGTAAGTGTGATGTGTACTTCGCGAGGAGCTCAGCTAATCAAAAGGACGACTTCGACAGCTGCGGGAGTGGAGAAAGTCTCGCGACATCGAGAGCAGAATCAGCAACCTCCTTCTATCCAAGTGTGATGCTTCCGCCTTATTCCCTCTTTACCATATTGGCCCCCTTGCCTTCGAATCGTTGTACATGCTATCAACATGGTTGTAACGGTCCTTAATCCATATTGTACATCAAAAATATAAAGCATGTAATGAATCCAGCGTCTACCACTTAATCCAATAGCGGTACAGTGTAACAGGTTACCAGAGTTGCCGATCAGATAGATCACCGCCACGCCCGTATACTTGGCGAGAATTCGCCCCTTTGTTTTGAGCGATTTACATCATTACACGCTGAATTCGTACACCTCCTTTACTTCTCATACTTCTCTTTGCAAGCTTTGTACAATTACAGCACGATCCAATATATCACGTAAACGAAAATACGAGTATTGCAACGACCAAGACATCCGGTTTCGGAATCCAGAAAATACGGCACGATTTACCTGTAATTTAGACTTTGATCAACAAGAATACCTAATTTGTCGGTCTGGCGGGAGGCAATATGTCGAGCTTCGCACCACATATGAGGGAGAAGAGTGGCGGGTCCGCTCGATCTGGATCAAGGAGAAGCAAAGATAATGCTCCTGTTCCCGCACCACCAACAGCAGAGGCTGGGCCTTCGACACAGAGGAAAGTCAGGACTGTACCCCGTAAGTCGATCCTTGTCGTCACACGACTTAGTTCTGATACAACCAAGCTTCAGCGGCTTTCGAACCTACTACGCCCCCTAGCCCAGCCCGCGCGTCCGCGTCCAATGACTCGACGCTTGTCGATCCATTACATCCCCTGGATAGGAAGAGAGCACGTCGCACCCGACCTAAATTACGTTACTCAACTTCCGAATCTTCATGGGATGATACGGATGAAGATGGTGATGGATCGGATGATGAACCTCCGTGGTGGACTTTTACGCAGAGGGGGATGAACAAGATGAAATTGAGGAGTTTAAAGCAGAAACATCTGGATGCCCAGGAGATAGGCCTGGGGCCGGAAATACCAGTCGGACAAGGGCAGGAAGATAGTGGTAAAGAAGGAAGACCTGTCAAACCAAAGAAACCAATCAAACGACATTCTGGTAATCGGACGGACACCTCGACGAGGAAGAAGGAGAAAGACAGCGATCCTACCCCTAGATCTTCTGTCAAGAATATGAGATTGACGGATTCACCAAAACCAATCAGACCACCGGTATTACCTGCCAACATGCGAATGTCGACTCCTGCTTTCCTGCGCTCGAGAAAGGAAGGGAGCTCGGGTGCAGTGCCAACTAGGATCAAAATGAAGAGGCGGTACTCTGCCCCTAGCTCGCCTGTTCCTGATGAACCTATTCAATCGATTGAGATGATCACTTCTACCACTGACGGTCCTGCTCGACCTATCCCGCTTCATGCTAGTGTACCTATTCCCCAGGTGGGTAGCCACTTGTCGCTGCTATCTATCCCACGACCGCCATTCATGAAACGTAATTCGGGCAGTGTCACAGATACAGAAGCAGTCGCCTCGCAATCTGTCCGACTCAAGGCCAAACGTGCACAAAATTCTGTTCGACTGGACGACACTCCTCAAGACTCTGGTACTTCGACACCGATGAGACGACAGAATGTGAGGCGACAAACAATGGCAAAACTCAAGATCAACCTCCCTGAGCATGTTACTCAGCACTTCGCCCACGGCTGGCCGCATGCTGGAAGTTGGCAAGACGCTTTGAATGGACATTACGATGAGATTGCAAAAGAAACAAATGAATCACGCCGGTCTTCAAAGGATGCGAAGGATGCGAGACGGCAGAGTTCAGTTCCACAGACACCTCGCGCAATGTCGCTGTCGCTCTCACCCTCGGCAATGGGTCAGTCACCACGATCGATTGGGATGTCACCCCGAGCTACGGGACTGAATACGCCCAGGATGGACCATGGATCCGATTCAGCTTCTGGACCCGCTACACCACCTGTTCGACGATACAAATCGAAACGACAACGCAAATACCGACAAGCCATGGCACCGCCAACACCATCCGGTCTAGGTTTCACAGCAGAGGAGAAGGGACACATCAGAGGCGATTCATGGAAACAAGGAAGAGTAGTCGACCAAGGCTTCGATTGGGGCAATGGGAATGGACATGGACATAATCGAATCACGGAAGAAGGGGATCTTACAATGGATAGGACCGAGACGACCAACGAAAAGACGGAAGGTACCCAGAAAGCCGTCAAAGTGAAGAGTAAATTGAAGCGGAGTGACGGATTGAATTGGAAGCAAAGATTACGACGAAAGCTTTTCCTCGATGCTAGAGTTACGATCTGGATTCGATTCATCAATTTGGCCGTCGTCGTTTGTTCCCTCGGATTAGCTGTCACGATCCGAAAAGAGCTCTTCTCACTTCGACTCCCAGGTCTGATTGGCCCGTCCACCACACTGGTGATCGCCTATTCTGCTCTCACCATCATCCACATCTTTATCGCCGTCTATCGAGAGTATTTTGGTCGTCCTATCGGATTATGGGGTTTACGCTCCAAGATGCTCTGGGTCTGCCTCGATTTGTTGTTTGTCGCTCTCTGGTCATCTGCCCTCACACTGCAAATCAACGATTTAATTGATACTCCTCTGGACTGTGTCGCTCAATCAGCCTGGTGGGAAGAAGGGAGATCCGCAGAATACGCAGCTCTCCTCAACGACCTCGATCTCTTAAGGGCATCCGAAGCGAATCTACAGGATTTAGGGGTATCGGAAACTCTGGGCATCATTTTACCAGATGCTATTACTGGATCCAGTCTAGCTCGAGCAGCATGTAGGCGACAAGAAGGTGGGATTGCGCTGGCGTTAATGACTTTGTTGTTGTATGGTGGAAATATGGTTTTGAGCTTGTTTAGGATTTTCGAAACGGTCAGGAGGACTGCCCATGTGGATAGGGCTGTCATGTACTAGCCGCTGATAGGGAGGTTGTAGTCTAATGGGGTATCATGCGTACATAAAGGGTCATACACGTTTATAATGCGATTCGATGTTGATGCACATATCTTGCTCCTCTTCCTCCACGGCTCCTAGAACCCTCGTCCTTCCAAGAAACCCTTGACTTCCTCGACCCACTTCCCTTTGATGACGAGATTCTGATTCGTGGGTTTGATTGTGACTCCTGGTGCTGGACGTAATGGGTCGATGTGAATTTCTTTCATATACGTAGCGAGGTCATCTCTCAGTCCCTGCTGGTCAGTGCATTTCAAAGAACGTTGTCTATCAACGAACCATCACATCTCCCTAAACATCAGCTACAGCGAACAAAGTAAAAGTAGAGCTCACATCAATCTTCCTGACTATCGTCTTCCATACAGTCCCCCTGGTATTTTCTGAATAAACAGGTAATTCACCACCAGCGCTCCGATTGACTAGATACTCGCCGATATTCGACCTAGGCTTCGGTGTAGCTGCCGTAGTCGATGCGGACGACTCTGAGGTGATCGGTGGAAGAGGTGTCAGACGACGAGCATGGCGGGTCAGACCTCTCAAAGCTATACGTGTGGGGATCATTTTCGTTGAATTACAATGATTGATTAGGCAAAGGAAGATGATTCAAGATAGCCAACTTTTTGATTCCGCTCTGCTATAGACGCGTTGGACTCATACATCACTTTGCGCCTTTACTGACTATCTCGATGTGTCCATAACAGGCCATGCTTGGAAGCAGGCGAAGCTATGCAATGAGCCCACATGTGCCGCAGACTATCCCCTGGCTCCAGTGTCAGAGGTACAAGATCCAGTGACAGGCCTGAAGAGTGGCAGTAACGACGTTCGGACCTCTGTGGCACCGCTCAGACTGCATTGAGCTATTCAACATGACATCTCGTAATGCTTGCTACCAGTGACTTGCTGATGCACCCCTCTGTGACCTGCCCAGAGTTAACCATAGAGCCCCATATGCCACATGCAGCCTTTGAAGTGAGCAAGTGACCCCAGAATTGATTGAGTTGCCCCTTTAGTAACGCCGGAGTGATATCTGAGTGTGGCACTATCTGCAATGTTCCTTGATGCGTCTTGTGAGATGACGTCAGTGTATATAATGGCACGTTTCCGGTAATTGATGTAGTAATGAGACCCTGAATAGGACCGTGGCCATACGTCTGTCCCATCCAGAACAACCTCCCGCATCAGTCACCGATATCTCTCTTATATATATACATTATCCCTTGTCCTTCTCACTTTACACACACCCATATATTCCAAGTCACACTACCATGCCTCAGTTTGACACTATCTCAAGGACAGAGTCCAGGGTCTCGACCGTCTCGAGAAACAGGTCTCTAATGTGAGTAATCCCTCCGGCCCGGTATCCACCTGTTCACACATTTCACAATACTGATTCTCAGCCAAAAGAACACTAGCAGCCATGAGCTCAAGCCTTCCGATATCCTCCTTGAGCGATTCACCGCCTGGAAGCAGATTGTCAAGATGCTCATTGGTAAGTCTGCCCTCGAGTACAGCCGGAAACTGGCTAATTCCCAGCCTACTTCGAGGGTGTCGCCGACATTGAATCCAACACTTCCAAGGAGCTCACTAAGCTCGGAGCCGTTATTCAGGTCCCATTCCGACCCGGAAACCAGTTCCTCGGCGAAGGCGGTATGCAGGATGTCTTCTACACCATCCGAGACAAAACCAGGGTCATTGCCGACTCTCACTCGTCTTTGGCCAGGACTATCGAGTCTTCCATCGTCCAGCACCTCCAGAAGCTCAGGACCGAGATCAAGGCCCACATCAAGAACGTCCAGAACGACACTGGTAAACTAGCCGCTTCCGTCGCCAAGGAGCGAGAGATGTCTACCAAGGTTATCTCTGACCTCAACCGAGCTATCGGAAACGTCAACCACACTCCCATGTCTGTCAGCGCCAAGGAGGACCCATTCGCCGTCAACATGGCCGTCTTGAAGCAGCTCCAGAAGCAGGTTGCCGAGGAGAACTCGCTCCAAAAGTCCATCATCATCATGCAGCAGAACTCTGCTCACTTCGAGGAGGGTATCGTCCGATCCATCCAGTCTGCCTGGTCCACCTTTGACGAATGGCAGTCCCGAATGTCGACCTCTGTCCAGGACACTTGGCGACAACTCGGTGTCAACATGTCTCAGCTCATGCCCGACCGAGAGTGGATCTCCTTCGCTGCTCGATCCGACCACTTGCTCGACCCCGAGACTCCTCTCCGAAGCCCCGACCACATTGACTACCCCGGCAAAAACGACCCCTCCATCACTCCTGTCCACTCTGGTCTCCTCGAGCGAAAGAAGCGATTCACCAAGTCTTACAAGGAAGGATTCTATGTCCTCACCCCCGCCGGTTACTTGCACGAATACGCTTCCTCTGATCCATCTACCGCTACCCACCCCATCTGGTCTTTGTTCCTACCTGCCTGTACTCTTGGTCCTCCTTCTTCGGCTACTACCGCCAAGTCGCACAAGTTCCACATCGAGGCTCGAAAGGACGGTACCTCTGCTAACGGCAAGACCCCCGGAGGTGGTCTCTTCGGCCGTGGTGACCATGCTTTCACTTTCCGTGCTCGATCTCACGAGGAGATGATGGAGGTCTGGAACGACCTCAGGATGCTCGTCGCCAGGTACCTCGTTGCCTCTGAGCAGATGGAGCGAGACGGACCCGTTGCCCACGCCGTCCGATCTGTTGGGTGAGTTTTTAGTATATGTCATTTTCAGTGTACTGATGTTAGCTACAACTCTCAGGATGAAGAGGACGAGGAGGATGAGGAGGACGAGGGATCTTCCATCGAGGAAGAGGAACACGACCGAGTCCAGAACGAGGAGCAGGATGACGAGGAGGAAGTTGCCGCCGGAGCCGACACTGAGGATGCCCCCGCCTACTCCAACCTAGGTGCCCCCGTTGAGGTCGGACCCAACGGTTACGCCGTGAGTACCGCTGCTTCAGTCTCTTGCAACCACTAATATCAGGTCGAGAAGAAGGAGAAGCACGAGGAGGATGACGAGCCTGAGGCACACGCTGCCGCTGATGGCGCCGCTGACGGTGCTGCTACCGATGCTGCCGGTGACGATGCCGCTTCCGAGCGAGTCTTGTCTCGACGGGAGGAGAAGGCCCCTGCTCGTGAGCAGCCTACAACTGGTGAGGGCATTTCCCACTCTGCGGCAGGTGAAGGCAGTCTGGACGAAACTCCCGATCTCGGCGAAGTACCCCACGCTCCCCCTCCTTCCGGTGAAGTCTCTCAAGCTCCCTCGTCTGGCGGCTTGTTCTCGCGATTCACCGAGACCTTGAAGAAGTAGACCCCGATATCGACGCCTCACCTGCCCTCACCTATTACTGTTCGCAGGCTAACTCTCCAGCCGACGATTAAGTCAGTAGTCTGAAACAATAATCTCGTAGAAATCGTCGTGTATACCCCTTCTTTCGTTGTGACTGTCGACACTTTAGTTGATAGGATATTTATATATAGCGCCTTAATAAATGGATCGAATGAATAGTCTGTCTGAAATTGTTGATTGCTGTTCCGATTGAGTTCATCCCGTTATGCGATAAGGTTTCGTGTTTGGCGGGAGTGATCAGTTGAAGATGCAACGCGGAGATGACCGAGCGCGTTCATCGCTCAATCCACGTTCATTCACTTACATTCACTCCTTTCATCTGTACTATCAATTACCTGTATACTCTTTGGCTATACAGAAGCTATAGGCATCTTAGCATAGCTCATGAGCACCACTCGGCCGACACTATGAATCCGAACCGCCGAGGCTCAGAGTCGGAGGGATCCAATCCAACTTCCTCCGCTTCGCCTACTCCCACACTTCGAGACAATCGCCCTTTACCCCCTATCATCGATGCGTCACCTTCTCTCCCTGATCAATCAAGTGACAGGACACCCCAAGCCTCAGGTATAGGTAAAGGACATCCGGCCGTAAGTGCTTCATCTCCTGAGACTCGATCTGAAACGTGCACGGTCACTGAACGCGCAGCAACGGCCTATTATGACTTCAGCATCTACTTCTCCCATAGCCAGTGGCTCTCTACGACCTGCTCCATTCGATCGGACACCTGAGAGATCACCACATCGACCGTCTCGTGGACGTGATTCACCTGCTGTTTATCCTGGCACTGGGAACGATCAAACGCCACGCGTAGGAGGTAGTATGCGTGGTATACCACGTAATAGCGAGGCTAGAGAAGCGCTTGGTTCCCCTCATCGATACCTCGACAGCGCGGGTAGCAGTGCTGCTCGCCCTGCGTATGGCCGAAATCAGACGGCGACTGCTTATCCCGTTTCCTACCCCGTCAATCTGTCTCACAGTGGTCATGGGTACACTTCGTCAACAATGGGTACTGTCTCTCGGTCGGCTTCTAGGGCGCGGATGCCATTCAAGGATCTTGCACCTCCCACCAGGCAAGAAGGTGATGAAGATGACGAGGCGGAAGTGGTGGATCGAGGTGCGGACTTGATCAAGCGAAGACAAAAGGAGAGGAAACAGGCTAGAAAGAAGAAGGAGCAAGAGAGAAGGAAAGCTGAAGGAGGTGTCACACCTGCAATTACACCTGGTCTCACTCCGAACCCCAGTGCTCCTCCATCTGGCGTCCCTGGCGAATCGTTTAGCGGGCAGCAAGATCGGATCGCCATTGCAAGATCGGCATCTAGGTCACGAGTGGCTAGCTCGGCCAATCAAGACGGCAGCGAGAGCTACTTCAGTACCAGTTGGTCAAGCTCCGTCACGCCACATGGTCCACCTAGCCCTCGGGATGAGCTGCATCCGCCTTCGATCTATTCAAGCGCTGCCGACGAAGACGACGAGGATGAGGAGGACGCGCGGACAAGTATTGTGAATGAAGTAATTCAAGATGTCGTTGAGGAGGCTGAGGAAGAAGAGGAAGATGAGGACGAAGACGACAATGGCGGAGATGATGAGGGTGTCACACTCAAGGACAGGCAGGATGTGAGTTGAGATCATTGGGAGTAACGCTGACGAAAGGCAATCAACATTGAACATCCCTTTGGTCTACCGATCTGGAAACCGGCGTTATACCGCAAGACTCGAACTGTTACCCGAAATGCGGAATCCGCCCTCCACGCTGTCCCATCAGCTGCTGCTGAACGTCATTTCCTTCCCGGCAATATCTTATGGACACTGCTCTTCGGGTGGTGGCTCGCAATAGCTTGCTTTGTTGTCGCTCTCCTCGTAAGCGGGGCTGAAGTTCTCGGAGGTGGCCGAGGTGGATATGGCAAAACACTACGTGGTCTCGCGTGGTATATAGGGTGGCCATTCGGCAAGTATGTCGAAGGCGAAGGCGCTCCAGAGGACAGTGACGACAGCGACGAGGACGAAGATGTTACGATACGATATGGTGCTTCGGATAATGGTTCCCCGACTTCCCGGTACCGAAATCGACAGCCATCAGAAGGCGCCTCCTCTGGTATCACGGTACGAGATACCCGCCGAGATGTGTCTGGCGCAACCCAGACTTCCGGTGAGGCTGCCCCGTACCGTATACAAAGGGCACCTACCACGATATCATTTGCTCCTTCGGTCGGTCACGAGGACGAGCGAGAGCCGCTCGTACGCAAACCCGCATTTCGTCGGCCTAGAAACCAGAAAGCCAGGATACTTGGTCGAATCGTTTATTGGCCATTGTTCGTGCTGGTCGTCGCTCCCATTATGCTGTTTGTGTGCGTCCTGTGCTGGGGTCTGGTGTTCACAATCCCCATGGCCAAGCTCACTTGGGTTCTCATCAAATTACTCGCTACTCGTCCCCTCGAGATTAACTTCCGAGCCGCACCTCGTATTGCGGTGCAGCACACACCCTCTGGTTCGCCCGGGAGTGTAGATGGTTCTGGCGATACGACCGCTGTCGAAGACTCGTCACCGACTGGGTTTGTCATGAAACGTGCTCGGCTCAAGGCCGGCCAGGTCGCACCTACCGCTGGGCCCAAGTCGACGGTACTCCTATGTGTTTATCGAGCAATGGGAGTTCAGTACTACAAGTACACCATCATGGGAGTCAACATCATCTTCATCAATCTCCTGCCATTAATCTTCTTCACTATCGCGGACGACTTCATCTTCCTCCCTGCCGTCGAGCGAGCCATCGAGAGAGGTCACCACCCGACACCCATCATCGCTTTTCTTACTTCCCAATCACTCATCTTTATACTCTCGCTCGCATCCGTTATTCCACTCAGTTACTTTATCGGAATGGCTGTCGCGTCCATCTCGGCACAATCCAGTATCGGTATGGGAGCAGTCATCAATGCTACTTTCGGTTCCATCATTGAAATCGTCCTCTACTCGATTGCTCTGGTCCAGGGTAAAGGTCGCTTGGTCGAGGGCAGTATTGTAGGAAGTATCCTTGCTGGTGTCCTACTCATGCCCGGTTTGAGTATGTGTTCCGGAGCTCTCAAGCGGAAGGAGCAAAAGTTTAACGCGAAATCGGCTGGAGTTACGAGTACCATGCTTATCATGGCTACCATTGGGACATTGACACCGACAATGTTTTATCAAATCTACGGATCGGTAAGCTTGCCAACTTTTATCCGGAAGTTGAGCTGATCTCAGTTCGACCTCAATTGTGAGGGGTGTCCGTCCGGTCAAGATGGCGCACTGCAATGCAATCGGTGCTACTACGAGCATCCAGATCCAGCTACCGATCCCTTCTACCAGGACCAAGTCAAGATTCTCATGTACGCCTGTGCGGTGGTGCTACTCTTGGTGAGTTCCCGGACACCGACGGAACTGACTGTAGTCATACCTCATTGGATTGTGGTTTTCACTTCGGACTCACGCTGCTCAGATCTGGCAGAATCCTCAACAACTCATGAAAGCCGAAGAGCTTGGCCAACATTCTATGCACCCCGCCCATCGAGCTTCCCTTACTCAGCGCATCACCCCTCAAAATGTCATGCAGCATATTCTGCCTCTTCACAAGGGTCAGAAGGAATCCTCGCCCGTCTCGCGCCATGCATCAAGGCCGACATCACCTCGGCCAACGACTGCTAGATTTGAACATGACACACCTCGAGATCGTCTACACCCAAACCGCGCCGAAGACGGCAGTACAATCCGAGGAACCAGTACGAGTCGAATGCAATCTTCCGGATATACTCCCTTTTTGGAGAGTGTAGATCGAAACATGAAGGACTCTCCCATGGGCAATATGAAACTCCCATCACATCTGACAACCGAAGACTTCACTAGAGCTGTAGCCGCTGCAACAGTCAGTGCTCTGCGGCATCAGAGCTCTGTCATCTCACATTCGGCTTCCGGGCATAAGTCAAGAGTTGCCAATGTCAGTGCTGCTACCGAGGAGGAGGAGCATGAAGGTGGCGGACACGAAAGTCCGAACTGGACCAGGGGTGTCAGTGCGGGTGTTCTGCTTGGATGTACCGTTCTGTTTGCCATGATTGCCGGTATGATGCCCCTTTACAACCGAGTTTTCGTGACGAGAAGTGAAGCTGACGAGTAGAAATCCTGGTTGACGTTGTCGATGTAGTACTGGAAGGTGTAGCCATTGATGAGAAATTCCTCGGTTTGACCTTGTTCACCCTCATTCCCAACACAACCGAATTCATGAATGCCATGTCTTTCGCCATGAATGGCAATATTGCGCTCAGGTGAGTTCCCTCATCTCGGTCGCAGTCTGGGCGAGCTCGACTGATGTTTAGTATGGAGATCGGATCGGCATACGCGCTGCAGGTGTGCCTGTTGCAGATCCCGTTTATGGTTGGATTTAGCGCTTTCTGGGACCCTAAGCGAATGGGCGAAGATGTGGATACCTTCAAGTCAGTCTTCTTGGCTTCCATGGCGTACGAGCTGATGTCAGCCTGATCTTCCCTCAGTGGGATGTCATTGCCATCATCCTCTCGATCTTCCTATTGACTTATACCTATATCGAAGCTCGAAGTAATTATCATCGAGGAAGTACCCTCGTTTTATCGTATGTTTGTCACCTCCATCGAGCATCGTCAGCTGATCAATAGATACCTCGTCCTAGTCATGGGTTTCTACTTTGCCCCGAATAGAGGACAGGGCGATGTTGAGGTGAACCCTGATGGGCTATTGCCAACATTGGGACATACCCTCAACAAGCTCTGGGCTTAATTTCATCTGCAGTTTCTCATTTATCTCATTTTGTGTAATCCCTGTATTCTGTATCTGCGACGTCTGTCTATGTTATCCTTGTTGAGTGATGATATTCATGCCTTTCTATTCAGGGCGAATCTCTCTCGACCAGCTTCTAGCTTGACAGTACTATAAACTGCTGCTACCGATCGGTCCCCTCTCTTCTGCCCGCCGTCTCTTGTGCACTCTACTGGTGTGTGTAGCTGATTCCATGCCTCGCCATTGACCAAGGGCAACAAGTGAACAACTCTTGATAGTATGATGCGATATCTCTGCCGATCCGATGAGTCTTGGGTCGGTGCGTCCAGGCGACAATGGAGACCTTTGTTATTGCGACTCTTCCCATTCACGTGGGTCTCCCCTTCAGCCACTCTCCCACTTTGGACCCCTCCTGACCCTTATTGGACCCTTTAGACCTGGTCTCTCCTCCAGTGACCTTACTACCCCACCCTGCGTTACTTCGACTCTTTCCGTTCGTACCTCCTCCCAAACGATGTCTCTCACTGGATCCATCATACCTCTCCAATCGGTATATGTGGCTGGTTGATCTTTGTTCAGACCTCTGGCGATCTGAGATGGACAGATAGTTGATGATGAGGAAGTCAACTTGGCCAGTAGGTCGTTCATCTTCTTCTTGACTGCTGTCTTGGTGTTTTGATCGATTGACTTGCTTGTCGGATTCGGAGTTTTAGGTTGCTTTGAGTCAGTGGTCTTGAGTAATCTACGAGGTGCATGCTTTGGTTCGCTTGAGCTTGCTCGCTGCGCTGTTGCAGACCTTGTCGCGACCATGGTTCTAAATGACTGATCCGGAAAGAACGGCATATTGAAAGGACGCTAAATATCTCGGTCGGTCTGTGGGGCGCTATTCGATCCCCCTCCTTTAAGGTTCAACACATAGTCAGACAGCTCATCATGTGTCCTGGTCTCCTCGAATACCTATATACTACTACACTTGATCTACTACATCACTCTCATACCTGCATATACACCCAATTCCCTTCATCTCATCACTATTGCCAATGTGTCATCCTCCACTACGATGACAGAGACCGAGAGCGCAGTCACGCCAGAGGGTATGTCACCTTTTTAGCCACTCACAAAGTCTATTTTATGCATTACTCATACCATATAGCTCTTCGCCCCTCGCGTATCCGGTCGACATCGGCACAGTCTCCGCCCAGTCCGCCACCCGAATTCAATCCACCAGCAGATATACCAATAGTACCTTTAAACAGCGTCTCGTCCGGATCTAGTGAAAGTGTATCGTCTAAATCCTCGAGCGGCCAAAACGGATCCACCTCGGATCTCTCGACTACAACCTCTTCTTCCTCTTCGCTTTTCCCTCGCCGGCCTGACTTGAGAGCTGTTCAACGTGTCTCGGATGATGTCATTCTCACTTCGCCCGAGGGGTCAACCCAGAGCCCAATGACTGGCAGTCCAATCGGATCGGATGGAGGGGATCATTTGGTGGAAATGCGAGAACGTCTTTTATCGGAATCTTCAGATAGTAGTCGTCGCTCATCAGAGACTTTAACGACGGGCTCTTTCCCATCGAATGCTGGTATCGATCATCACGGACCAGGGTCGTCTCCTGAATTCGGTACCGAGCCGCAACGCCCATCGCCAGAACCACTCGCTGGATCCAGTCGAACGCGTCGCGCTTCTTCCCCTACCGACAAGTCTCCAGAACACATGTGGGATAGCGTTTGGCCTGCGACTGGATTTCCACTTCGAACCTTGGCCGTCGACAATCTACCCGCATACACTCCTGCTCCTGTTTCGCCCTTCGTCACTCCTACTTTTTCAGCACCGGCGTCGCTACCGCGCAGGCCGACTTCGCCTCGAACGATACCTACATCTCCTACTCACCGAGCCCCGTCTCCTGTCAGGATATCTCCTCGCACCACGACCGCCGAGTATGGCTCGTTTAGTAACCAACAGCAAAAGATCTCGCCCTCGAAGCATTCTCGCAACCACTCGTCCGGTTCGACCATTGTGCGATCTTCGGAACGTATAGAGACCCCAAAGAGTCCACGGGCCAGTATGGACAAGGCACACAGTCGTTCCCGCATGAATGAAAGCTTCTCTCGCATAGCCAGCCCGCCTACAGCGCCAATACGCAATGTTTCGTCCGGAAGACCTCGTCGTACGAGCTTCAACGATGTTCATGGGCTACGGATTGAGGGCAATGAACAGTTTCCCAATTCCGAAGACGATGTGCCTCCGCTATCTGCGCCCTTCGCCCTTCCTCCACCGGTCGCGGAATCCGTGCTCGGTCTCGCAGGCGACGACGGGATGGTGGAACCTGCGCTATTCTCTCCATCGGTGAGCCCCGCCCAGACGCCTTCTCCCGTCCCGCTTGCACGGCCTGCTGCTCTTCGCCGTGCCATGTCTGACTATTCGACGCCGCATGCTGCCCCACCAGCGCCGATGCATCGGACCCACAGCATTACGACTGAGCTGAGCAAGGTGCCTGAGCTGTCTGCCACCAAGACCAGTCCCACCTCAAGCAAAGTAGTTTTGGCTCCGCCAATCGCGGAGGATCAACATTCAGACACGGCTGTGGACTTGACCGATCCTCCTTCCAGCGAAGGCGGCACCGTCAACATCGTGGACGAAGGGGACGTTCTGCCTACCGGAGAATTGCAGATGGACATCACCTTCGATGACGAAGGTCTCAACGCTCTGGAACGAATATTCCTGCTCAGCCAGAGTGATTTTGGCTTCCACCGAGCATATGTTGCGCGGGTTGTCGGCGATCTGCTGGAAGATGTGGACCCTTGCGAGTCGGTCGAATATGTCCTTCCACTCCTTAGTGGCTACTCGATGGACGACGATGATCTAGTCAAGGAAGCATTCTCGGCACAATTACACAAAATCTTATGGTACTTCTTCTCTACATGCCGATTGATCAGCGAGCCAAGCGAGACCGTCGTTGTGACTTCGGAAGGTCTGTCCTCAGTCTCAAAGCCGGAACAGGAGCAACCCGCCATCCCACTTCTGGTCGACGCGGCAAGCCATATAGCTCTCGCATCAAATGGCGGGCCTCCTAGCAATGGCGGACTCTCCAGCGGTGGACGTTCGAGCGCTGGATCGAGCTTGACACACCCACCCTCGCCAATGTTTGATGGCACCGATGTTGACACGCCAAACTCGATCACCTCGATCAGCTCTGATCAGACCGCTTTCAGTCCCCTGCCGTTTGTCGACACCCACGCTCCTGGCGATTCGGCCAAAGAGCCATCTGAACTCGTTGCTCAGCCGGAACTGCTCATCGACACCTTCACTCCGTTACTGGGGAATATGATGCTCAGTACCAACGCTACTGTCGGAGAAAACACTCGTACAGCCGTGATCGCCGTAATAGGAAGGCTGAGGGGCATCGTCGACTCCGACAAATGGGCTCGCATCCTAGCCGACAAAGACGAACGGAAATCTTTCGTCTCTCAAGGCGGAGTACACGCACACGATCTGCGTCCTTTCCACGCCGACGCGAAAGCCATGGTCGAGGCCGAGTTGCTCGGTGGGATCGTCCTAGGCATGGGGCACCTTTCATCGGAACTACCAGACGACTATGAGGAGTCGGCGATCGATGAAATGCCAGAAGAAGCCGAGGGATACCGAATTCAGCTTGTCCAAGAGGCAGAAGCAGGTCGAGCTATCTCGATGTTCCTCATTGGCTCTCTATGTGACGTCTACACGGGGCCTGAAGCATCCATGCGAGGGTTTGTGCCAGAAGTCCTCAGGGCTGTCGACGGGGATGAGACTACCAGAACCGAAGCTGCCGTTGCTCTTTCTCGTATGGCCAAGATTGTTCCAATTGAGCATGTCCCTCAGATGGTAAGCTTGATCCGTATGCTCGATGCTGATAATAGCTCCCCGTGTTTGATACATTCGTTCATGATCAAGTTGAACTAGTGAGGCAAGCGGTCGCTGTTGCACTACCAGCGCTCGTCAAACGCATCGAATCGCTCGAAGATCGGCGGTCAGTTGCAGTCGACGGGCTCAAATCACTCTACAGCGCTGGCGATGGCTGTCGATTCGCAGCGATGGAAGTCTTGGGTGAATTGATTTACGCATTCCACGACGACCCACTCGGCCCACCTGTCGAGATCGTCGATATCTACAAGGACGATTCGAATGAGGACGAGGTGTTTACCGGAGACTGTGATTGGGATATCATTGCAGCCTACAACGTATGACTGTTTCCTCAGATTGCTTGTGAAGTACTGATGTTAGTTCCCGGGTGTTTGCCTCACACTTGGCTCAGATCGATGGCCCGAGATCCGCGGTCTGTTTCAGCGAATCCAGGACCGAGCTGGTGATCGTGTCCTCACGAGCATTGCCTCATTCCTACACGAGCTTGCCAAAATCCTTACGCCCGCTCAGGTAGCGGAAGACTTACTGCCGGTATACACCCGCTTGATAGACTCGCTCGAACCGATTCGCGAAAGAGTCTTTGAGCATCTCGACGATTTCGTTGCCGGCCTCCCTCCTGATCTGGGATGGATGACGTTCCTAGGTCTAGAGAAAGCATGGGAACTCGATACCCTTGGACAATGGCGTACACGAGAAGCAGTCGCTCTCCATCTTCCTGCTTTCTATACTCTGTTTGTCAAGCAGGAGCGCGACATTGCGCCAATCTTGTCAATGACTCTAGCCGCACTTCTCGACAAGTTTGCCGCAGTCCGAGATGCCGCTATACAGTCCATTCCCCAATCGTACCTATCATTGAGTGGGACCAAGTTCGATCACCCATTCCGCGAGATGATACTAGGTCTCGCAACCGCCCCGGCATATCGACGACGAGTCACCTTTACTCGATGTTTGAAGGAATTCATCAAACCGCCTCCCAACCGGGAAGCCTTCGAGAATTTCTTCGTACCCGCCCTGCCAAGCCTTCGTCACGACGTGGTCGATGTCCGCATCGCTCTCGCTCAGATTGTCGGCGATCTTTTCAAAGCCAGATCATACTACGACAATGAGCCCAGGGTTCCTGAAGAGATTTGCCAGCTCGTCCGTGATCTGGCAGCGGATGAGTCTTTGGATGTCCGAGATACGGTCCGGCACATCAGATTAGACGGATTGGGCAAGGGCAAAGGTCCCGCTCTGGACAATCAAAAGTCATCTCACGATTCGCCTGTAGTCGCTCCTCTCGCCGAGAAGTCCAGCTATCTCACCCCGTCACCCCCTCGCAAGGACCAAGATCCAGACGCCACACCACAACCCTCAGCTGCCGAGAGGGAACTCGCTCGTGCACCTGATCCCTTCGATTCCAGCTTCGAACAAGAGATTCACAAGATCGATTCTTCACAATAAATCATTCACGTCCGACATTGTACCACCACCAAATTTCGTTTTCTCAGTTTTCAGACTCTTTTCCTCTTGCATAAGGAGGGAGTCCGATTATATATGTAGCCCTAGATCATTAGTTGTGAGAGTTGAATGCATGCTGTAGTACACAATACCACCGAGAAAGTGGAGGTAAAGATGACCTCCACTTGAAGAGACGGTCAGCGCCGAGTGCGCCGGTCACTTTTCGGTTCATCCCCCGATTGCGTCTTTCCCTTGTTGCATTTCTCTGCCATCTTTGTAGCACTCTTGTATAGCTTGACTACCATCGTGCTTTGGTCAGTGTCGATCCTTGGACGTCGACTCAATCAGCAACAGGTGGGATCACCGCGTCGGCTCTTGAAAGAAATCGCATCGTAAGGAGACATGACTTCCGCAATGCAGGCCGCATTTCAAGCGCTACTTGCGCCGTCGGACCATTACCCCCAATGTACATGGCCCCTCAATGTCGTTTCACCCACAAGGGATCTAGACGTCTCGCAATGTTTCGAACATGCCGTTGTGCTTCCCCTGCCATCGGTATTGGCGATGATTATCGTATTATATCGCTTGATAATCATCAAGCGGGGATTGAGGAATGGAAAAATGACATGGCAAGAGAGACCTAGGGATAGTCGTCGCCTATGTACGGCCAAGATTGTCAGTACATGATAATTGCTACCTGAGATCATGCTAACGTGACAGGCCATACTAGGCGTCGGTTCTGTGGTTGCGCTCGCTGCTTTGGGATTATCGATACCCACCGCCAAAACCTACCCGCTATCTACTGTCGATTACGCTCTGTTCTTCGCTACCCAGGTCTTATTCGCAGCTCATACATACTACAACCACTATACTTCTCGACGATCTTCAGACTTGATCCTCCTCTTTTGGCCAATTTATGTTATGGTCGCCGCAGTACGAGTCAGGACAATGATCATTACCGGAGCCCTCTCACTCGGTATGCAAGAATCCTCCGATGGCCGGATGATCCTCGCTCGCGAGATCTGCTGGTTGTCAAGTATTGGGATTGGACTAATTGGCTTTTCGCTGGAACTTTTCTCCCCGGAAAAGAGGTGGAAGAAGTTAAAGTGGATGAGAGGAGGTGGAAAGATTCGATTAGATGATTCCGACGAGGACGAGAGTGACGATGAAGGGACCACGCTCAAGAATGAAGATGGCGATATGGAGAGTCCGGTCGTCACTGCCAATTTATACGAGAGGCTTACTTTCTCTTGGCTTACTCGTAAGTATCCATCGCCCCTCGTGACTAAGCTTACAAATAAGCACTGTTGTCTTTGGGAACCCGCAAATACCTCGCAGAAGAAGACATGTGGATGCTCCCTGCCAATGACTCTGCTGAGGCTCTCTCGGACCGACTAGCAGCCACCTGGGAGCGACAGCGTGATCTTGTAAAGAAGGGCAAGAAGTCGAAACCAAGTCTCAAAATCGCCATTGCCCAAGCATATGGTGGTCCGTACATCCTCGCTGGTATCTTCAAGGGTCTTTACGATGCTCTGAGTTTCTTGCAGCCCCAGCTGTTGAAGATGCTGCTAGCTTTCGTCTCGAGCTATGGGACGGATCACCCCATGCCTGCAGTTGCTGGATATGCCATTGCTATTCTAATGTTCCTATCGGCCAATCTCGCTACTTCGTTCCTGCATCAATACTTTGATCGATGCTTTGCTACTAGTAGGTTGTCGCCTCACTAAAAAGACGCAGTGCTGACCATTCAGCAATGCGAATCAAGGGAGGTCTAGTCACTTTGATCTACCGGAAATCATTGGTCATGAGTAATGGCGAAAAAGCAGGTCGAGCTTCCGGAGATATCGTCAATCTACAGAGTGTTGATGCCGTGCGAATCGGTGATCTCGCTCAGTATGGTCAAATCGCTTGGTCTGGCCCTTTCCAAATAATCTTGGCTTTTGTCTCATTGTACAACCTCGTGGGATGGCAGGCATTTACCGGTGTCGCGGTCATGATTATTTCTGTAGGTCTCCTCATTCGTAGGAGGCAGCAGCTGACCCTCAGTTACCTATCAATACCATGGTTAACAAGCTCAACAAGAAGTACCAGCGGGAGATGATGAAAACTAAGGATAAACGAACTCGAGCCATGAATGAGATTCTCAACAACATCAAATCCATCAAACTGTACGGCTGGGAGAAAGCTTTCGCCGAGAAAGTCTTTGATGCTCGAAACAATCTCGAACTCCGAATGCTCCGCAAAATCGGTATCGCCCAATGTGTCAGTAACTTCTTTTGGCAAGCTGTCCCTTTCCTGGTCAGTTTCTCGACATTCGCAACATTCGTTGCTACCAGTAAACGTCCCTTGACGAGTGAAATCATTTTCCCCGCAATCTCACTATTCCAACTACTCAGTTTCCCAATGGCGGTCTTCGCAAACATCATCAACAGTATCATCGAAGCTATTGTCTCGGTCGGTCGACTTGAAGATTTCCTGACTGGCGAAGAACTGGATCCGGATGCAAGAGAGGTCATTATCAATCCCGAGGTTGAGCCTCAGGTTGGAGATGAAATTGTGACGATCAAGAATGGGGAGTTCAGGTGGCTCAAAGATGCTACCGAACCTACTCTACAGGATATCGACCTTTCCGTCAAGAAGGGAGAATTGATGGCTATAATTGGTCGAGTTGGAGATGGGAAATCATCTTTGCTCAGCGCGATGCTGGGTGAAATGACTAGGTCGGATGGAAAGGTCACCATCAAGGGCGATATCGCGTACTTCTCGCAAAACTCTTGGATCCTTTCCGCCACCGTCAAGGACAATATTACATTTGGACATCGATTCGACCCTGTATTCTACGATCAAGTCCTTGATGCTTGTGCTTTGAGATCGGATCTAGCTGTTCTGCCTCAAGGTCACATGACTGAAGTAGGAGAAAAGGGAGTCTCTCTTTCGGGAGGTCAGAAAGCTAGAATCTGTCTCGCCAGAGCTTGTTATGCTCGAGCCGATATTTATCTTTTGGACGACCCGCTTTCCGCCGTCGATGCTCATGTTGGACGACATATCTTCGATCGAGTCATCGGACCGAACGGTCTACTCAAGAACAAGGCTCGACTACTATGTACCAACGCCGTTACTTTCCTTCCTCAGAGCGACCAGATCCTCATGGTTCGACGTGGTATCATTTTAGAGCGAGGAAATTATCACACCACAATGTCGAACCCCAATTCGGAGCTGTACAAGCTTATTACCGGACTCGGCAAACAATCAGCCAAGAGCGGGGAAGAGTCAACTGGCACATCTACACCGACCGCAGTAGAAGACTCTGACAATGAGCAGAGTGTCCTCGATGAACCCGAAGCTCTCGAGAAGGTAGCTCTTCGACGTCGAAAGAGCAACCTTCGCCGAGCCTCGTCTGTTTCCATCAAACAAGCTAAGAGGGACGCATTGAAGGATCTGCGAGAGAGTTCGAAACCAAAAGAACATTCTGAAAAAGGAAACGTCAAGCGGGAAGTGTACAAGAAGTATATTGCGGCAGCTTCGAAAATGGGAGTAGCGGTATTCTTTATATTCGTCGGTCTTGGTCAGGCAGGCGGTATCTTGTCGAATTACGTTTTGCGATGGTGGGCCGGACACAACAATGCGACGGGTGAAAATGATAGGGTCTCATTCTACCTAGGAGCTTACTTTGTCATTGGTCTACTCGGCGTCTTGTTCAGCGTCGGCGCCGTCATCACCATCAAGCTATGGTGCGCACTTCGAAGTAGTCGACAATTACACGATCAGGCTTTCTCGGCATTGATGCGAAGTCCGCTATCATTCTTCGAACTCACTCCAACTGGGCGAATCCTGAACTTGTTCTCACGGGACGTCTTTGTCATTGACGAAGTCTTGGTCATGTCCATTGCGGCGTTCGTCCGAACTGTATGTTATCTCTCCTTTGAATCCGCTTGTACCACTAGCTGACAGACAGGGTATGCAGGTGATTGGTACCATGATAGTCATTGCCCTGAACGCTCCAATCGTATTACTGGTGTTTGTCCCACTTGGATACGTTTATCGGATAGTCATGAGGTATTATCTAGCCACATCGAGGGAATTAAAGCGACTCGATGCTGTTTCTCGATCTCCCATCTTCTCCTTCTTTGGAGAAACCCTCGCGGGGCTAGCCGTCATCCGAGTATGTCGCGCCGTACACGCTCTATTGTTTTGCTGATCAGACAGGGCTTTGGTCAGACGAAGCGATTCATCGCAAATACCGAGACTCGAATTGATCGAAATCAAGCATGTTATATGCCAGCCATGACTATCAACCGATGGCTTGCGGTTCGACTCGAGTTTTTGGGATCATGTCTGATGTTCTCGACGGCTCTCACTTCCGTTTCGGCGCTATTGCTGTCCAACAACGTAGATGCTGGTCAAGTCGGATTGATGATGACCTATACCATTTCTGTTACTGGTGTCTTGGTATGTCTATTTTGACTTTCACTAGCAAAGCTGATGATAGAACTGGCTAGTCCGATCGGCATCAGAGGTAGAGCAGAACATTGTATCTGTCGAGCGAGTACTGGGTTACGCGGACTTGTCCGCGGAGGCTGCTGCATTGGTACCGGAAAAGAAGCCTGCGCAGAACTGGCCTTCCACCGGAGGTATCACTTTCGAGTGAGTCTCCTCATTCGTCTGTGTGAAGACATACTGACAATCAGCCACTTCAGTATGCGATACCGACCTGAGCTCGAACTTTGCCTGCGAGAAGTATCACTCGAGATCAAGGGAGGCGAGCGAGTCGGAGTGGTCGGTCGAACCGGTGCCGGGAAATCATCACTTACCCTCGCCCTCTTCAGGATTCTAGAAGCAGCAGGAGGGAAAATCATCATCGATGGCGTCGATATCTCCGAGATCGGTCTACATGATCTGAGAAGTATCATCTCTATAATTCCTCAGGATCCTCAATTGTTCGAGGGCACGTTGAGGACCAATATCGACCCGACCAATTCGGCCAGTGATGCCGATTTATGGCAGTCGCTTTCGCAAGCTTATTTGAAAGATCATGTCATGACTAATATGGGTGGATCTCTGGATGCAGAAATTGCAGAGGGTGGTCAGAGTGAGTCCTCAGATGTGATACTGTGACTTCGGCTGACGGTTCAGACTTGAGTGCCGGTCAAAGACAACTTGTCTGCTTCGCCCGAGCCTTGCTCAGGAAGACAAATATCCTTGTTCTCGACGAGGTACGTGATCAGCCTATCGCAACGAAGTCATCAAGCTAACATACAGGCAACCAGTTCAATCGATCTGGAAACAGATGAGGCTGTCCAGCAGATTCTAAGAGGATCAGACTTCCACGGCGTTACCACTATCACCGTAAGCCTCCTTTGCAAAATGACGGACAACATCTGATGAGTAGATCGCCCACCGAATCAATACGATCATGGATTCTGACAAAGTGCTGGTAATGTCAGAAGGACGAGTAGCAGAGTATGATTCCCCCGATGTCTTGCTGAAGAACGAGGTAAGTAGTCTCCTCTCGCTGATTCGATGGTTGCTTACTAGCAGGCTTCGCTATTCAAAGCTTTGGTTGATGAGGCTGGTTTGGGTGTTGAGCAGTAAAGTACGATAGTTGAGAGGTGTGATGTATTGGTTGGATATGTGTAGCTTGCTTGTTTCGTTCACAAGCGAGACCTCCATAGTGATTCGCCTTCATTGAATAGAATACTGCACCAGTGATCTTGTGTGCTAAGCTGGTCGTCCTGGGCAGCGTATGCGGATAGTCCCATGGTGCAGTTCAGCAAGACGACTCGACAGCAAGGTGTCTTAGATCAAGATGAACGGATAGCTTTGTGCAGCTTTCAGTGGGCTGTGGTAGAAAATACATCCAGGACTAGTGTAGTATCTACTCGTCGTCCTCGTCGTCGCCACCAGCAGTCTTGCCGGCCTTGTAGAGCTTGATCTTCTCGGCGACCCTCTCCTTCCTCTGGGCACGGTTGAGCTTGGTAGATCGGTCCTTCTTGGACTCTGCCTTCCACTTCTCAACATCCTTCTCGGTAGCGACGAATTCGGGGTTCTCTCGGATCTTCTCGTATGCGGAAGTGTAGATCTCCTCGATATCGGCGGATCCAATGTCGGAAGCGAGGTAGGTAGAGAATTGCTTCTTGAATCGCTCGTCATCCTCCTCTTCTAGAGACTCCATGTACTCGGCAACGTGTCCACCGACAATGTACTTTTGTAGAACATCGGCATCGAGAGACTTGGACTCGGTGTCGTAACCGGGGAATCGCTTCTCGTTGTGGGGGATGAAGATACCACCGTCGGAGGCACCCTTCATGGCACCGAAGACTCGGTTACCGGTGGAAGTTCGTCGGAGACCGACATCAAGGTAGGCCTTGAATGGTCGGGGCTCGTCGTCACCCACTACGTTGTCAGCAAATTCCCTTGCGACTCTCTATCGTTGTGACTTACAAGGCTGGACAAGCTCAATCTCTCCGGTGGGCTCAACGACACCCTCGTACTTGTCGGCGAGACCGAGCTTGGTCAAAGCTCGTCGAGCAACAAGGAGACCGGTAGCGTAGGCGGCGGTCCAGTTGGTAAGACCGTGCTCGATACCGTATTTGTGTAGCTCCTTGGAGGAAGCGTGTGTAAGGACAAAGTCACCCTGTAGCTTGGCGTAGACGATCTGGCAGATGACCTGCTTGTTGGTGATTCGGACGACCTATCACGTTAGTCCTTGTCCTTTTATCGTTCTATTCCAGCCAAATAAACTAACCAATCGGTACTTGTGGGAAGCGTACTTGTTCTTGGACTGCCTCACAAGACGTCGTCGAGCATAGTAGTCGGTCTTTCCCTCTCTTCTCCTTCGGGGCTTAACCTGGAATCGGCTCTGTTGTTGTCAGTACATCGTCTCCAGTACTATGCTATACTATTACTCACGAAGTAAGCGGAGCTCTTGACTGTCTTCACGAAAGGCATTCTTGACGAGTCTTTTGATAAGATTGATGATCCAAATCCATCCTCTATTCTCCTCTACTACTACTCACATACTTGAAATTGAACCGGCGTTTCGAAACGTGGGGGATAACTCCGAGTACTGAGTTTGTTCGATATTGATGTGGCACAAACCAACTGATTCCTCTCATGACGTGGTATTCGATGACTATGTTCCTGGATATTCTGCCTCCACCTTCCACGTTATTGCTCACCCACTCTACACCAAGCTGATCCTCGTATTCGGCATCCACCCATACGTCATGAAGCTAGCAGCAGCTATATTGGCAGCAACGGCGTTCGTGCCCATGTCGGCATTTGCTGGCATGTATGGTGATCCAGTCATCAATCTAGACGCCAAGAGCTTCAAGAAAGCAATGGCAACTGAGCACGCAGCTGTATGTGGATTCACTTTACATGACACTAGTCCTGACAACAGATGGTCGCATTCGTAGCACCATGGTGTGGACATTGCAAAACACTCGGACCAGAGTTCACAAGCGCAGCAGCCTCTTTGTCGCCGTTGATCCCATTTTACGCCATCGATTGCGACGCAGCAGCCAACAAACCATTATGCGGTGAACAAGGTGTTCAAGGGTTCCCGACCATCAAAGCGTTTCCAAGAGCTGGAAAGGGAGCTGCGAGGGAGTATAGAGGAGAAAGAAAGAAGGGAGCTTTGGTGGAATATGCAAAGGAGCTAGTGCCCGATAGGGTCAAGAAGCTGAGGGCGGACGAGGGAGTAGACAATGTGTTGCGGAAGTTCCTGGATGAGGTAGGTTCCCCAGACTGTGTACACTGTACAAGTTGACTGATGATGTAGAAATCTGGACTACCTCATGCTTTGCTAATCCACCCATCCTCCCCTTCAATCCCGTTCTTGTGGAAAGTGCTCGGGCATCGTTTGTCTAGTCAGGCGAGTACTTCATCTCCTTCGAGACATGCAGGCTGACCGTCAGATGTTCTTAGGATACATCAGAGATACGACCTCGCATGATATTCTGACGTCTCTCGGTATCTACAATGCAGCAGACACCACCCGCGATGCGACCCGAGCAGTGGTATGGAACGTCGGCGCAGACAAGCCTGAGCTCGTCGAATTTGAAGGTACGTCTTCTCATTGGCCATCGTCTTTGCTGACACACAGGCGCAATGAAGTTCAACGCCCTTTTAGAATGGCTACAGGGATTCATTCCCGGTAAAACACCTAAACCAAGCACCAAACCCGATCCGAAGATCGACAAAGCAAATGCTAAAATGGCAGAGAAAGCGTTGAAGGCCGAAGCCAAGAGAGAAGGGTCAGTCACGGGGATGGGGACTGGTACGGAAGATGCTCCTAGGGCTGAGCCGGAGCCTGCAGTCGAGGAGGCTATTTTGAAGGACGGGTTGGGCGGTGCACCGGCGGATCCTGTTCCAGAGGATGAGGCATATCTAGGCGAGGGTGGAGCTGCTGGCGCTGTCAAGACTGCATCGCATGAGGAATTATAGCATGCATCGATCATTCAAAGAAGGCTGAGAGAGATTACGAGATTGGTTTCATCATCGCGTGCCTGAATGTTGAACATGATCTATTGTGATTGAGCTTGGACAACTTATACCTATATCATATACCCGTTCACTATGGCAGCATACAGATTAGAGAAAGCGTCAACAGCTAGAGCTCTGTGTAATGGTACGTCACTCCGTGTACATGGGCTACGAAGCTTACAATTATCAGGCAAAAAGCCTTGCAAGGGCACCAAGATTGAAAAGGGCACGTTGAGATTAGGAGTATGGGTCGAGATTCAAGGGCATGGCTCTTTCAAATGGAAGCACTGGGGATGTGAGTTGCTCATGAATCGTCTGAGTAACACATGCTGAGACGAAGGTGTGACTCCTGAAGTATTGAAGAACTTGAACACCGAATTCAACGAGGCTTCTGACATTGATGGATGTGAGTTGATCGAGACGGACATCTAGCGCTATACTGACCTAGCAGTCGAGGAAGTCGAGTAAGCTTTCTTTCCGATGTATAGAACGAGACTGACGATGAGTGAGGATATGCAGGAGAAGGTCAGTCGAGTCATGTCAATAACGTCAGCCCAACTGATTTTTAGGTCAAAGTTGCATTCGAGAAAGGACATGGTGCGGTTGATCCAGCGAGCATTGCTGATATCCAGTGGAAGATGAAGATATCCCCGAATCCGCCAGGAAACCAGAAGAAGAGGAGAATGACGAGGATGAAGAGCCCAAGAAACCAAAGAAGGCAGCAAAGAAGGGTAAAGCCGCCAATGGTGATGGTGATGGTGGTGATGTCGCCGAGGATGTTAAAACGAAGAAGGGCAGAGCTTCGACTTCAAAGGCAAAGGCTCCAGTGAAGAGTGATGGAGAGGAAGAGGATGTCAAGCCAAAGAAAGCCGCTGCGAAGAATAAGGCTAAACCCAAGCAGAAGGTCAAGGAGGAAAGTGAGGATTTGACCGAAGAGGAGCAGGAGGAGGAGGATGTGAAACCCAAAAAGGCTGCTGTCAAAACGAAAGCAAAGTCCAAATCGAAAGTCAAGAAAGAGGAGAGTCAGGAAGCAGAGGAGGAGGCCAAGGTAGAAGAGGAGAGTGAGGAGGAGGAAAAGCCAAAGAAAGGTGCCAAAGCAAAGGCTTCAGCCAAGTCAAAGGCCAAGGCGAAGGTAGAGTCGGAAAGTGAGGCAGAGATCAAGCCGAAAAAGGGACGAGCTTCAAACGCAAGCACCACCAAGGTCAGCTCGCCCGGTCATGTAAAAGATCCCAGCTGACCCCCCAGGCTAAGAAGGGCAAGAGGGACTCTCCAGAATCTGAGAGTGAGCTCTCTGAAGCAGAGGCTGCGCCCAAGAAGAAGGCTCGAACCTCCAAGAGTGCCAATGACGACGATGTCAAAGTAAGCTCTAATCGTACCATCAAACGCAGAGGCTGATCCCAAGCCCGACTCATCCAAAGCCAATGGCAAGAAGGTACTTAATGCTACCGTGACGATACGATTGTGTAGGCTGACTAGGTAGGCCCCTGCTAAACCCGCCTCTAAAGCTACCAAACCCACCTCCAAGACCGCTAAAGCGTCCAAGCCTGCACCTGCCCCGAGCGCACGACCTAAAAGGGCCACTGCTAAAGCTGTCGTCGAGAGCGACAGTGACGTATCTGACGAATGAATGAATGAATAATGAGGATCGATGGAGGAGCGCAACGAGTAAAGTACAGTATCGTAACATAACGGAAAATTGAATATAGATTTGAGCCTTGGATCTTGCGCTATGTATATAATGAAACTCAGAATCACTCATCGACTAACTGATCACTGGCTCTCGACTTTGGTGTATACACCCGATCGCAAATCCTCTACTAAATTCTGCTCCTTTGGTTCCCATCCAGTCACCTTTCGAGTGATGTCCGACTGCATAACCCTCTTTCCACCCCAGATGGATCCGATGTAGGGACTGTATCTCTCCATCGACTGCTCTACAGTGATAGATCCGATGTCGACATTAATGATCTCGCTGGCGATGATCTCGGCAATGACCTTGGTCGGATGACCAGAGTCTTCTGAAGCGTGAAGAGTTTGACCACCTGGAATCGAGCCGTTGGCGAGACCTTCGAGTGTAGCGACGTACAAGTTCGCAGCGTCCTTCACATGAACCGCTGCCCATTTGTGCTTACCATCACCGACGTAGCCTACATGGCCATGTTTTTGCGAAGTTGAGATGATGTGGGTAATGAAGTTTGGATCTTGTGGTCCGTGAACGCTAGGTGGTAATCGGATGATGGCAGTTCGATATCCCTCCTTTCCCTTTGCCTTCGACACCAAGTCCGCCTTGCCTCTTGGAGAATACATATTGAGTCCCTCCAATTCCATATCTTCAACATAGTCCTCGTCCCCTGTGTCGAATAATGGGGCAGAAGTAGCGACAAAAGGCTTGCCTTTGCCGAGCTCCTCGAGCATGGCTCGGACAGCTTCAAGATCGGTAGCGCAAGCTTCGACATGCTTGGTGAAATCATGGTTGAATCCACAATGAATGACAGCATCGGCTTTGGAAGCTCCAGCTCGAAGGGATTCGATATCGTCAAGGGATCCTCGATGGACTGTGGCTCCTAATTTGGTGACTGTCTCGGCTGCTCTATCATGATGAGCAAGAGCCAGGACAGAGTGACCATTGGCAATGAGGGCTTCAATTACGTGTCGACCGACCTGTATGTCAGCTGGAGAACAAAGGACCACTCAAGACAGTATGACTTACGAATCCGTTTGCTCCAGTGAGAAAGACGAGCATGATTGTCTATGTTGGATTTGGAGGCTGTATAATTGAGTGGATGAATTGGTATTGCTGCTGGGTTGGGATACCATGACCCTGTGCAGCAAGCACTCCCATATATACATCAATCAACGGCTAGGATTAGTCAGACCGAAGACCGAGGATGATTCATTCGATCTAATGACCGGATGACCGAACTCGGGCTGACCCGTAAGGTCAGAAGTGATCGTGAATAGCTCGGGATCTACGGTATGAGTACACTACAGGTTATGAGCGACGAACCAGGCAATCTGCGTCGTCTGCATGGCCCAGATGGTGCGTGCGGAGGAACATGTCGGCGCTGAGTCTATGGCTCGTCGGTCTACTTCGGTCGAGCTGAGGGACGCGCCACCCGGCGGGATCTGTACGAAAGGATCGCCGAGTAGACTTAGTCCTTGCGCACGTTGCTATCGGACTGCTGATACATGGAGCTGTGTGACCATTACGTTGACAAGCGCTGAGTAAGGGAAACATGGCCGAAACCGACACCGGACAAAACATGAAGAGGAAGAGTCTCTGCCTTAGACCGAGAGCCTCGTCATGATTGACTGCAGCATTACACAGTACGAGAGGGCGAGTAGCGAGAATGGTGACCATAGTCTCCATTCATGTTGAAGATGGTCAGGTCTTGTGGATTGATTCCAGGTGCCGAAGCAGGATACCGACCAGCAAGCCGATACACAAACGGAACCCGCGGTTACACTCAATCGCTAAGATACCTTGGCTTCTGCTTCATCACGCTCACACTGATATCTCAGCTCCACGTCTCCGAGCTCTTGTTTTGGCGGCCGCGTAGTCAAGCTAATTCCCAAGAGAGGTTGGAATAGGGTCAAAACAATGCGATAAAAGTACATGATGCGCGTAATCGTCGTACAGTATATCGAACAAATTTAGATGATCTGCACGTCAGCCTGGCACAACTTCAAAATAGCGGGCGAGCTGACCTTTGGTGCCAATGACAAGATTTTGCTCCATCTACCTGCTGGTCCACCGGCTCCCCCTGGTATATCCCTCAATTCACTGGACACCGGTCCACTGACCCTTGTCCCGATCATATCTCCTTTAGTATTTAGCAATACGCAAGCCGTGTCGTCAAATCTATCATCAGTATAAATCACCGATAGCAAAACATTGAGGAACTGACTTGACATAACGTCCATCCGCTCTTAGTTCCGTCTTTTTCGTCCTTACTACTACAGCCCTCCTCATATCCCCCTTTCTGACTTTTTGGATATTACTAGCAGCACTTGAAGATGCCAGAGCGATCGGACGAGCTTTGTTGATCACGACCCCGATCTCATCGCCGACTGTTGCGAATCCAGTCGAATTCAATTTCGTCTTGACTTTGAACACGTTAATGCACTCTGCTACCAGTCCTCCGGAATTGTCGATGATCTGCATATCAGTGCCCATGCCCTTTGATCATGCAGACAGACCCACGTTCAGTCTTCCCTTGAGTCCGATCATTGTCTATGATGTATTTTGAGTAAAGATGCTGGAGAGTGTAGCTTTAGCTTTTCGAGATGACTTGGAATTCAGGCACGGTTCAAGTGAATTTCGAATTTTAATGCAGACATTGGGTACATCATTTACTTGCTCTCGATTACATACACTATAGAGCAACATGAACAGTAGTAATACAAGTAGGAGACAGCTCAAGACGAGGTAAGTCTGATGATACTGGTGGAAGGCATATGCTGAACGCGCAGCTATCGAGCATCGCCGAGGTCATTGCAGCCTGTCTATACTGGTGGTCCAGTATTGATTACTCGAGATGGACAATGGCTTATCTCGACAATGGGAGAGGAAGTATTGGTGACGGAGATATCTACCGGTCTGCGTATAGCTCGGATCAAGGGTGTAAGTCCACTCTGTCAGGGCATGAGGGCGCTGACAAGGCAGGACACAACCGCCATCACATCACTCTCGCTCTCCTACCACACTTCACCACCGACACTGATCACATGTCACATGTCGATGATGATCCGATATTACCCACTGCCATCATCGCCACCTCTTGGATCGCACCCTCCCTTCCTCAGCTACACTCGTGCCCTGCCTAAAGCTCACACTGCTCCGATCCTAGTCTCGACCACCTCGCCAGACGACACATTGCTAGCAACTGGCTCTTCAGATGGAGTGGTCAAAGTCTGGGATCTAGAAGGAGGATATGTCACACACATGTTCCGAGGGCACGGTGGACCGGTCTCTGCAGTCAAGTTCAATTACTCGTCAGACGGGGATAAACGCATGGAGCTATTCACAGGATCAACCGATGCTAGAGGCAGGATCTTCGACTTGAAGGATCCCTCTGCACGAGCTGTTGGAGGTGGGAATGCCGCCAAACCAAAGGCTGTACTGGAAGGACACGTTAGTACAGTCCGTGGGATAGATGTGACAGAAGATGGAAGATGGGCAGTCACCGCTGGAAGAGACAAGGTTGTCCTAGTTTGGGATTTGAGTGGAGGCGATAGCAGCGCGAGCAAGAAGGGAAAGAGTAAAGTCAAAGATGTCATTCAGCCAAAATTGGTCCAGACTATTATCTGTGAAGAACAGGTAGAATCTCTTGGCTTGTTACCGCTGGAACAAGATGTTGTCGGGGCGAAGGGATCGAGGATAAGATGCTGGACTGGAGGAGACAAAGGACTAGTGAGAATATGGGATGTCCTGAAAGCGGAACTGGCTGGGAGTATGCACGGTGTCGAGGGTGTGGATGAAGTTGAGGCGGAAGAGGATGAACAGAGGGGTATCATACAGGTCTTGTGAGTGACCTTTGGGTCAACCGGATGCAGCTGATGATAAGGTATGACGCCAACACAGCATCTCTAGTATCGATACACGCCGATCAGAACATCATCTTCCATTCACTAGCATCCGGCGAGCCATCACGCCAGATTGTCGGATTCAATGACGAGATCATCGATGCTACCTTCCTCACCGCACCGTCCTCATCATCACACACCCACGTCGCGCTTGCAACGAATTCGAATCTTATTCGAATGTATTCGACAGCCACATTTGACGTCCGCTTACTCTCTGGTCACAAAGACATGGTCCTTTCCCTGGACAAGTCGATCGATTACCGCTGGCTAGCATCCGGCAGTAAAGACCGTACAGCTCGTATATGGTCTTCAACAGAAAATGGAGATTGGCGTTGTTTAGCCGTATGTGAAGGCCATGCCGAGGCTGTCGGTGGTGTAGCATTATCAAGAAAGATGGACGACAAAGGCAAAACTGGTCGATTCATGATGACCGCATCGCAAGATAGGACGATCAAAATGTGGGACCTTACTACTATCCCATTGGACGAGATTCCCGACGAACCCATCAAGCCTAGATCACTGGCTACACTAAGAGCACACGAGAAAGATATCAACGCACTGGACTTAGCGCCTAATGATCGATTCCTAGCTTCGGGTTCTCAGGATAAGCTGGTCAAGATATACGAGGTGGATTTCAACCCCGGTCAAGGGGGTGCTGTGAGGCACGTGGGGACTTGTAAGGGACATAAGCGTGGTGTGTGGACTGTCAAATTCAGCAAGACGGATAGGATCGTGGCGAGTGGTGCTGCCGATCGTACAGTTAGGATCTGGAGTCTGGACGATTACTCGTGTCTGAAGGTATGTCTGGTGTATTGACGTGAGCTGATGATAGACCTTTGAAGGACACACAAATTCGGTTCTGCGCCTCGACTTTTTGTCGTCGGGCATGCAGCTTGTCACCTCTGCTTCAGATGGTCTTGTCAAGCTCTGGAACATCAAGGATGAAGAATGTGTCAAGACACTCGACAACCACGAGGACAAGGTAAGCAAGCACTTCGTCGTCTAGAGGAGGTGGATGAGCAAGAGACTAATGTCAGATCTGGGCAATCGCAGTATCGAGTGACGAAAAGACAATCGTTTCTGCAGGTGCTGATTCCGTGGCAACATTCTGGCAAGATTCTACCGAGATCGAGCAAGAGGAAAAGAACGAAGCTTTAATCAAATCGGTACAAAGCGAACAGGATTTCACAAATTACCTCTCCTTGAAGGACTACCGTCGTGCAATCAAACTCGCTTTGGCAATGTCACAACCCGGTCGACTCCTTCATCTCTTCACTGCAGTATCGGCCGAACCTGCTTCCTTGACGGCTATAACGGGTTCAGACGAGGTTGATCAAGTCATTGCTACTTTAACCGGAACCGACCTTGTTCGTTTACTCAAATTCGTCAGGGACTGGAATACAAATGCTCGAACCTCGAGTATTGCGCAAATGATACTACATGCCATTCTCAAATTGCGGTCACCCGAGGATCTATTGGCCGCTTTCGAGACTAAGGCACCCGAGGACCTGAATCCGATGGACGTCGACGGCGAGGGTGAGGGAGATCAAGAGGAGAAACCTAAACCCAACGAAAAGCAAATTTCATTCAAGGATTTACTGGACGGTCTCATGCCCTACTCGCAGCGACACTTTACTCGAATCGATAAACTTGTCCAGGACAGCTATATGCTCGACTACATCGTAGGGGAGATGGATGGCGGACTATTTGGAGGGGAGGTTATTGATACTGATCACATGAACGGTCAGAGTAATGGGCATGTCAATGGGGATGTGGAGATGACTGTGTAAATTATGATGATGTGTGGTACACTTGGTAGCCAGCAGCGAGGTTCATGATTTCATGCATATATCATAGCTCGTTATATCGTGAAACACACAGTGACTCGTCTCGATCATGATCAAAGGAGAAGTGACTTGGAGGTGTTGGGAAATAGTGAGGTCACAGGCTGATGCGGGTGCGTCCTCCTCCCCTATCAAGGGGTTGATTCCATTCAACGTGCTTGTCCAGTCTCCTCGTCCTTCACCGGACATCCTGAGGGACGGTCGCGGCATCTGGCGTCTCGGTTGAAATCTCTTCTGTGGTCGCATCCGGCAGATCCTTGTGCGCTGACTGCTTTGGGGTCGTCTCGATATGATCTGAGCTTTCGCTAGCATCAAATTCGACCTTTCCTTTAATTTCAGTGACTCCATCTGGCTGATGGGGGCCATCATCGATGAGTGGGCTCGGCTCCAATTCTGACTCCATCTTATCCTCCTCCATCTCCGGTGCTACCGGTAGATCTTTATCCTTGTCTTCTTTCTTTCTGCCCCATAACCCGCTAAATCCCCTAGCTGCCAATGGTCGACTTTCAGGTCCACTGGGTGCAGCAGAGGGTGTACCGGGTGCAACAGTCTTTGTCCAGCCGGAAACGAAATTGGCTAGAGAAGTGCCAGAGGTTGGGAGAGCGTTCACTTTTTCTTCAATCGGTTCCTGGGCCGAAGGGAGTTGACTGGTGGTGGACGATGGCGATCCTGCACGCTGGGGAAGTGATCGCATCGAAGGCACCGGTGATAGTAGACCCGGAGTGGAAGGCTCTACAGTCGTCGAATGTGGTGACATTGTAGCGTTTTGCGCTTGACCTTTCCATAATTTCCCTAATCCTCCCCATCCTCCTGTGGCTGTCTTCTTGTCCTCCTTTGCAGGTGGCGTAGGAGGCTCATCGGGATCTCTGTCGGTTGGAAGAGGTGGTAGGCGGATACCAACTAATTCCGCTGAGGTCAAATCCAGTTGTCCGTCAAAAGTCTCTGCGCCTCCTCCTCCCGGGGATGCGGCGATAAATTCACGTAATGCCTTCAAACAGTTTTCGGATGCCTCCCTCGCTTCCTCAGCTTGCTCAAGTTGGATTTGCAATGTTGATACCTCGTTTCGAAGTCGTGTAGTCTCTTCGTTGGAAAGGGTCGAGACGAAAGAAGGGTCGTTGATAGGGGAGATTGGCGTGTCCTCTTGCGAGGTTGTAGGTAGAGGAGAGGTCGAAGAGTTGTGCGGTGGACTCGTAACGCTATTGCCTGCGCCTAGCCTCAGTTCCCGAAGTCCAGGTCTAGCTGGTTGAGAGATACTTTGACCCATGACAGGAGTAGCGATTTGGCTTGGCGAGACCATAAGAGCTGAACTGGCGTACATGCCATCAGGCTCCGACTGACTGCTCATTCGTTTATGTGACTTGGTAGCCATACTCGATCTCCAAGCTCTATCCTTATCCTTTCCACTTCCAGCAGAAGCGAGATCTTTCAATACCTCCTCTTCCTCCCCTTGAACTATCCCCAACCCCCCCAATCCCCCAATTCCACCTAGTGTAGACATTCGTTTCCTCTCCTTCTCCTGTTTCTGTAAAGTCATCACTCCCCTCCTAGCACTCTCGACCTGACCGCGTAATGCCTCGACAGTCTCCTCGGCCACTTCGCGTTTCTTGATTTCCTCCTTCAATTTCGTATCAGCAGCTTCCTTGGCAGCAGCTATGAATGCTCCTTCATCTTTGAGTTTCGCTAATTCCGTTTCAATATCCGCTAGGTGAGAAAGGCGTGCCGCCTGGGTGGATAAGAGGGCTTGTGTGGTCGTCAAGGTTGCTCGGAGGGAATTGATGAGGTTCTGGACAGCCTCGGTATCTGTTGATGGTGGATCGTTGGCGGCGTCAAGTAGTGGGTCCGGGTCGGACATCGCGATGGTATGTAAGCGAAACCTGTCGGGATTGTACGCGATTGAGTTGTTGTCTGTGTTGTCGATGATACTTAGTATGGTTGATACAGTGAACGCAAAGATGTCAAGATGTGTGAAACGCGTATAGACGCGGATCCCAGAATAACGCTCGTGTTCACTAGACTACAGATCTTCTCAGCTAATGCCCCCAGAAACGCGAATCAAACATGCACGAGTACGACGCTTGCGGCAATACCCAGATCGAATCTATGGAAATGTACAATGCATCAATATGCAAGTTTTACTTTTTAAATCTACCATGTCTCTAGCCTAGCCTATAATCTGAGACTTGCCGCTTTCCTCTACTGATTAACGCCCAGGCGAGTTTGACCTATCACGACCTGACCTTCTCTCCCTTCCGACACCCTTACCACCTCCTGGTGTTCCCTTGGTGAATGCAAAGTCACTGCGACATGAGTTTGCCTTCACTGGTATGGAATATGGACTCACGCATGGATGGTCTTTTCCAAAAATGTCGTTCCTGATGTCTCCTTGATTGCCTTCTCTGCCTCTTCCTTCTGTGCGTACTCAATGAGCGCGTAGCCCTGCTTGTCAGCGACAGTCGCAAGGCGATGTGGGGCCGTCGAAGGATGATGATTAGATTCCAGGGCAGGCGCATTGCGGAGAGCTAGCTCCACTCTGGCGGCCTCCCGGCTTTATCGACGAGTGTGTTTCCAGCTGTTCTGGTCCAGCTCTGTATCACCTCCCACTTGTTGCCAGCAGGATATGCTCGCTGTCTGTCCCATGACCTGCATATTGGGGTCTCTGATGAAGAGGGAAACATGACTCACCATAACATAACCTGTACGCCTGTTCAGAGCCATACTAAGGTTCTTGACATCCCCATATTCTCCAAAGAGATCCTGCAGATCCTCCTCGGTAGCCTCCTCATTCAGTCCAGTCACAATTACGATCCATCCCTCGACAGCTGTTTGTTGGAATGGAAGATAGTTGAGCGATTGATTGATAGGATAATTATTGATGAGTGGTAGATATGATTGTGCATGTAATGTAGCGAGATGACGATATTGTAGATCTAGGTCAGCTAAGTATAGGGAGGTCGGGCAGCTCTACTTACACTTGGCGGCTGAGTCTGCTGCCTTGCCGTTCGCTCGACGGTCTAGTCCAGTCAGCTTGTGTCGAAGGTCGAAGACGCTTGATGGGCTTAAGCCCATCACAGAGCACAAGAGGTCCACGTACCCATATCGATGTCTGCCATTCTGGTATTCTGTTTCTTTTCGTTATCTATCTGGTGGCGAGTTCAGGTGTACTCGTGTACTAGCGGATGGTATAGTGCGTTAGGATGTTACGAGTATCAATCACTTGTACCACCAGCCAAAGTTGACCCTCTCTGTTAGCGGAAGCAATTTCACATTAGGCTTTGATCTGTGCATCATCAACCATCAAACATGGGTCATTTCGCATTCATAACAGCTATAGAATCGTATATGGACTAGATCTTCCACCATCCCCAACCTAGATCTTCTTGGGAGCAGCTCGCTCATCATCCTCGAAAGGACCCAACTCGTGGGTCTTGTAATAGCCACTCTCCCTCAACGCCCTCTTGGCATCACCCCTCGCATACCTCTGAGCGTCCAACTTGAACTTCTCCTCATTGCTGGTCGAGGTGAATGGTAGCCTCTTCTCATCGATAAGCCTGACAGCCATTGAAGCGGCAAGATCAGCTACGATCTACTCATCAGCTTACGCCCCTGACATATATGGGACGACTGACCTGCTTAGCCCTGGCGTGGGCGAGTTTACCATCTCCATGGGGTCTATGAGCTGGATCCCTCTCGAATGCTTTCCAACTTTCGAATGCGGCTGCGGCACCGACTACTTCGGGTGTGAACTTGACTTTACGATCCAAAGGGGTTGAAGCGTTTACACCAAGGAATTCAGCTCGGTGCTTGACGAGAGGGGATGCGCCAAAGTGAGCGTCGATCTTGGTTCGTAGGCCTACAGTCAGCTCTACCATGGGTTCCTAGGTTCGAATTACCTTCAAACATATTGTGCAGTGTATTGAAGGTGGTGTCGAGTATGGCTATCTCATGCAGAAGCCGATTATATATATGTCCTGCTGCTCAATAGGCCGTGACGTCAACACCTTCTGGCCTATGGTTCGTGAAACGCAATATCCCCCCCATCCTTGTTCCCTGCTCATTCGCGCGTCATCGGGCCCAGGCGCTCACGAATAGATAGAGACGGTCCTTTGATGAGCATTACAGGAACCAACGGACAAAAAGGCTTGAGCTTCCTGGTGTGTGTCCGTCAACTAGGTACGAGAGTAAATCGCGCAATCCGGTCATTGAGCAATACATTGATCTAAGGTATACAAACATCGAAGTCCTTGCGAATGAGTCTACTCCGTATCTACGGTCACTATAACCTCTACTGTCATATTGACTACACTGGGACATTTTTGCAGAGTAGTGAGCTCTTCCTTCCGTCTTTTAGCCTCTAGATCTAAAGCCTCTCCAATGGTCATGACTCCCGGTTGTGCCTTAGCTTGTGGTAAAGGAGGGATACTGAAGCTCGTATACTCCCTAGGGGTAGATGGACGTCTCGGAGATTGGCCGAGGCGAATGGAGGCCAGAGCTGAGCAGGGGGGTGAGTGGCTGATTTGGCAGAGTGGCCAAGAACGAGGATAGGACTGGATTCACCCTTCTGAATCAGCTTCCACATGGCCTCGCGTGGCAAGACTCACAGATTGGGACTGGCGAGAGTGAGCCATTTCGGTCCTTCTATATATTGCTGAATAGCCCCAGGACGTATCACGGGGTGGTTGAAGTTGATTTGCGAGACAAGAAGTTCGTACTCGTTACATTCGTTCAAGGTTGGAGGCGTCTCCTAAGTAGGTCAGTATGATTCGTGGGATAGTCGGACACTCACAGTCACTATCAGCAAAGGACATCGAATTGCCGTCATTTCCGCCTCCGAGGGCTTAATGTTTCGGGTAAGAATCAACGAGCGGATGAAGTGAGCGGCTGAGTAGATCTGTCCATAAGTGCTCATTCATCAATGGCCACATCAAAGACAACATCTTAGACTCACCTGCTGTGTCGCTAAACCGCCTTTGGCCATCAAGACGTATTCGTCCCTCACTCCTCGTAGCTGAGGTGCCTGCTGATAGTCCAGATGAAAGTCGAACATTGAGACCACAATGTGCTCCAAGCTGTCGGCATCTCGATCACGCACAGCTGTGTCGAGTGTCTGGCTATCAGAACGAGCGCTGGAGAAAAGGTATCAAGTCGACGAATTACCTGTAGTAGCTCATCATATACTTGTACTGAAGCTTGTGTCTCGATACTCGGACTCGGAGCGATGAATGAGGCCGTCAGAGCCGTTTGGGGGTACAGGATAGCGAGGTAAGCCGCTGCTGTCGTCGATGAGCCAACACCGATAAAGTGGGCTTTGAGGATATCAAGCGACTTCTGCCTCATCAGAAACAGTCCCCAAGCAACTTGAGATTGGGCTCACCAAGGCATCATTGATATCGTGAGCGACATCCTTCCAACTATACTCGCAGCCCTCATCCAGATCTCCAGCAGTCATCCCATGACCCCTGGCGTCAAAGGCGACTAAATTGTAATGCTCAGCCAACACCGGCTCTTCGTACTGAGGATAGCTGGCCATCAGCTTCTGATACACCGTGGAGACAGCGAACGACTTACAAGAAAAAGCTGTCTGTCCAGAGTGGGTGGATGAGAACCACAGTCTCGATGGTAGGGTCAATATGTTCGGCATCGTGTGATGTGGGAGTGGATATTCGAGTGTAAAGTTCTGTGGCCGGTAGACCTGACCTAGCGGGTATGGAAGTGAATCGTGGCATGGCTATTACGTGAGGGAAAAAGGATACTATACAACTTGTTTAAGATGGTTCAGATGAGTGAGGTGAATGCCAAATCCCTTCTTATACAGATATTTCTGAAGACTCCACCACGTTGATGATCGGCTCGGACAATTACAAGCCACTCCACTAAATTGATTGACGCCAGGTCTCTCTCCCTCTGTTTCGGTCAAGCTCAAAGCGCCAACCCCTAAAAGTCAATTCCGACGAAGCCGAGTCATCCCTATCAGACCGTGCCCACCTTTCCTCCCATCCTGCCCAGCCAAGCACCATTTTATCGGTACGACTGAGTTGAAAGGGCGTTGTCGGAGGATTGTTCATTGGTAAGTTAACTTTTCTGATCTTGATCTTATTGTTCTTTCAGGGTGTGGTTCAGCTGAGGTAATTTAGAATTTCATGGCATTTGTCGACCGTCGACCGAGCTTTTTGGCCGGGTCATGATTTTTGACGTCCGAGCGGGTTACGAGTGTGCCGGTCCTACCCCGAATGGGATGGAGCGATATGGAGACGCCTGTGCAAGAGTGTGAGTTCAGGCTCAAAGGCTGTATGAAGCGCGTTGCTACCTCCACCCATGATAAGTGGAGGGATCAAGTATAACGCTAAACGTTAACCGGCCATTATCAATGACGCTCTGGCGGTGCTAGGTGGCCTGGAGCATACACTCATTTGACAGCAAGCAAACATGGCATCGTCACTCGCATCGTGAGTATCGCCGAATGTAGCTTTGAGACGATACTGACCAGTCCAGATGTATTTTCTGTAAAATCATCAAAGGTTCGCACAGTCCGTTGGAGCCGTCACTGATGTTCAGGGGAGATCCCATCGTATGTCGAACCAGCAATTGCAAGCAGGCTTATACTTACGGAGCAGGATGAAGCTTTTGGAGACTGAGACTATCTTCGCATTCATGGATATCGGACCTATTGCCAAGGGACATTGTCTCGTTATCCCAAAGTGTGAGTCCTCAGTCCGTTGTGACGCTTCGCAGAGTCCCCAATCGCAAGACGGTGGATCTAGAATGAGCATATACCAGTGTCGGCTATATCCAACTCGATTAGGATGTGATATGGCTCACCTTTGCTGTTTGTCTGATGCTCGACCGATGCTGACCTGCAGACCACGCCGAGAAGCTCACAGACCTTCCCGATGAGCACATGGCCGAAATTCTCCCAGCTCTCAAGAAGCTAGCAAAGGCTTCGGTAGGTTGAATTCCGTTTACGAGGACATGGTCGCTGATGATACAGGGTTCTGAGAACTACAATATCCTTCAGGTAAGCCCAACCCACTTCTCCAACGTCTACTCCAGCGGATACAGAGGCTGACGGGCTTAGAACAATGGACGTCCCGCTCATCAGGTACGTTGACCATTGTCCACTCGAGGCGGCGCTCATCATAGATTGTCGATCATGTCCACTTCCACATGATTCCTAAATCTGCTGATGCAGGAGATTCCGCAGGTCTCGTTGTTGGCTGGCCCAGTGAGTTCTGTTCGATATCTGTATGGCATACCACTGACATGTCTCAGCTCAGAAAGACGTAGGACACATTCAGTGCAAGGGGAAGCCCGGTTTCGCTAACGATATAGTTGGGCAAGGACGATATTCAAAAGATCTACGAGGAGATGAAATCCAAGCTCTAAGCTGCATCCCAACCATCGGGGAGTACGAACGAGAGAAGAGTAGAGATGGAATGAGTATAGCCGAACCACAGTCCGAGTATGATAGCAGTATGCATAGCAAGTACAGAAGTGATACATCCATAAATCCGTTCGAGGCGTTAACCGCCTATTCCCGTCGGAATCATCGGGGTACCCGGGCCGAGTATTTCAACGTTGTTTCCATCTTCTACACATCTATCATTTCTCGCTATCATTCATTGACTTGGCTCAATCTCAACCGTTCAACAGACCGGCCTTCTCAAACTTCACAACATCTCCACTACATACAGGCCGACAG
>Ga0265797_10001541_pt1 | contig 40371 bp, 38 predicted proteins | sample P2T30metagenome_FD_192433 | JGI IMG/M metagenome (GOLD analysis project Ga0265797, IMG submission 192433) | Plant litter microbial communities from East Loma Ridge, Irvine, California - P2 T30 | ecosystem: Environmental > Terrestrial > Plant litter > Unclassified | place: USA: California...
GCGCTGCCGCAGTCGCCGCAGCTGTTCAAGCAGCTGCTGATGGTGGCCAACTTCGACCGCTACTACCAGATCACCAAGTGCTTCCGCGACGAAGACCTGCGCGCCGACCGCCAGCCTGAGTTCACCCAGATCGACTGCGAAACCTCGTTCCTGACCGAACAGGAGATCCGCGACCTGTTCGAAGAGATGATGCGCGTCGTGTTCCGCAACACCACCGGCATCGAACTGCCGAACCCGTTCCCGGTGATGGATTTCGCCACCGCGATGGGCACCTACGGCTCGGACAAGCCGGATATGCGCGTCAAGCTCGAATTCACCGAACTGACCGAGCTGATGAAGTCGGTCGAGTTCAAGGTGTTCAACAGCGCCGCCAACCTGCCAAATGGCCGCGTGGTCGGCATGCGCGTGCCGCAGGGCGGTTCGATGCCGCGTTCGGAAATCGACGCCTACACCCAGTTCGTGGCGATCTATGGCGCCAAGGGCCTGGCCTACATCAAGGTCAATGAGAAGGCCAAAGGCCGTGACGGCCTGCAGTCGCCGATCGTCAAGAACCTGTCGGACGAAGTTCTCACCCAGATCCTGGAACTGACGGGCGCGCAAGACGGCGACCTGATCTTCTTCGGTGCGGATAAGGCGAAAGTCGTCAACGACGCCATCGGCGCGCTGCGCGTCAAGATCGGCCATTCGGAATTCGGCAAGAAGGCCGGCCTGTTCGACGAGGTGTGGTCGCCGCTGTGGGTGATCGACTTCCCGATGTTTGAATACGACGAAGACGGCGACCGCTGGACCGCGACCCACCACCCGTTCACTGCACCAAAAGACGGCCACGAAGACATGCTCGAAACCAATCCGGGCGCCTGCATCGCCAAGGCCTACGACATGGTCCTGAACGGCTGGGAACTGGGTGGCGGCTCGATCCGTATCCACCGCGAAGAAGTGCAGAGCAAGGTGTTCCGCGCGCTGAAGATCGATGCCGAAGAAGCGCAGCTCAAATTCGGTTTCTTGTTGGATGCGCTGCAGTACGGCGCGCCGCCGCACGGTGGCCTGGCCTTCGGCCTGGATCGCCTGATCACCTTGATGACGGGTTCCGAGTCGATCCGCGACGTGATCGCCTTCCCGAAAACCCAGCGTGCGCAGTGCCTGTTGACCAATGCGCCGTCGGAAGTCGACGAGAAGCAGTTGAAAGAGCTGCACATCCGCCTGCGTAACGAGCCAAAAGTCGCGTAGGGTGGACGGCTGCGCCGTCCATGCGTTCAAGCGACGCGTGGATGGCCCATCCGCCATGCTCTTGCATGAGCCCTTACAAGATCCCCGAATCGGTGCTGGTCGTCATCCACACTTCCGCCATGGAAGTGCTGGTGCTCGAACGCGCCGATCGCCCGGGGTTCTGGCAATCGGTCACCGGCTCGCTCGACACTGTCGACGAGCCCTTGGCGCAGACCGCCGCGCGCGAACTGTTCGAAGAGACCGGCATCGTGGTCGACGGCGAACACGTCGTTCTACGCGACTGGCATCTGTCGAATATCTACGAAATCTACCCTGTCTGGCGGCACCGCTACGCCCCTGGCGTGACCCACAATACCGAGCACGTGTTCTCGGTCTGCGTGCCGCGCGACATCCCCATCCTCCTCAGCCCGCGCGAACACCTGCGCCATGCCTGGCTGCCCCTGCTCGAAGCCGCCGACCGCTGCTTCTCGTCCTCGAACGCGGAAGCGATCCTGCACCTTCCCCGGCATTTCTCATAATCATTGCACTGGGAAAATAAAATTTCCTCAAAGCAGTTCTTTTGCGCAAAATCATCATTGAATTCCTACATGATTGCGCAATAAAATGACGTTTTTTAACAAAAGTACGTAGGTACTTTTTCAGGGAATAGTCTGTGCGCAGCCACGCATATGCGTGTGCTCAAACCCATTCTCTCCTATGAAAATACATTTGAATACAGTCGAGATGTCGTTTTTATAACAATAGGAAATTTTGCGGGGATGTATTTGCACAAGATTTTTGACGTTTGACAGTCGTAAATGCGTGGATTAAGGTCAACGGTTCACCCATGGTGAATTTTTGATGTGCAACTTTTAAGTGGATGATTCCGGGAGATAAAAATGGATAACCTCGAACTGAATAGCGACAAGAAAGTGAAGGCAATCACCCTAGGGGACGACTGCATCTATATCGACCTCTTCGATGGACTGCGCCTGAGCGGCCCGATGGCACCGCGCCAGCAAGCCCAGCAGACGCAAGAGCGTCGCCCGCGCCGGATGATCGTGTCGGGCCACGAAGCGGTGTACGACACCACGCTTGCCATTGCCTGAGTCACCTATTCGGTCAGAGCGCGGCGGCATCAAGCCGACCGCCGCGCTCCGCGCCAGATGAGAGGCGCACGATTGGGCCCGTTTCACGAGAGCGGCGGTCCGATCCGGGTAGAATGTTCTTATGAAAATTCGTGTTGCCACCTACAATATTCATAAGGGCGTCTCGTCGCTGCGTAGCACGCCCCGCGTGATCGCACTCAAGAAAGCCATCGCCGAATTCGACGCCAATGTCGTCTTCCTGCAAGAAGTGCAGGGGCGGCATGACCGCTTCCAGGCGCGCTACGGCAAGGAAGACCGCGGCCATCGCCATTGGCCAGAAACCGCCCAGTACGATTACTTCGCGCCCGACGCCCATCACACGGCCTACGGCATGAACGCGGTGTACGACCACGGCCACCATGGCAATGCCTTGCTGAGCTGCTGGCCGATCGAGAACTCGCACAACCACGACGTGTCCGACCATGCCTATGAGCAGCGCGGCATCCTGCACTGCCTCCTGGGTGCGCCCGAATGCCGGGTGCACTGCTATGTGGTCCACCTGGGCCTGTTCGAAGGCAGCCGCGGGCGCCAGACGGCGTCCCTGATCGAGGCCGTCAACGCGTCCGCGCCGAATGGCGAGCCGGTGATCATCGCGGGCGACTTCAACGACTGGCGCAATACGCTCAGCGACAAGCTGCGCAATGCCCTGGGCGTGGAAGAAGTATTCGACAAGCTCGGTAAACGTTCGCCGATGGGCGATATGGTGCGCAGCTGGGCCGGCCGCCAGCCGCGCCTGGCGCCGGCGCGCACCTTCCCGGCCATGCTGCCGTGGTTCAGGCTCGACCGCATCTATGTGCGCGGCTTCAAGGTCAATAACGCCCAGGTGCTGCACGGCCCATTGTGGGCCAAGCTGTCCGATCACGCGCCGATCGTGGCCGAGCTCGAGCTCACACAAGGGCCATGCGCAGTCTGACCTTTGTCGACAACAACGACATCACGCTCCTGCAGAGCGGCATTGCATTCTTTCCGGCGCTGATCGAAGCGCTCGACGCCGCCCAGCACGAGGTGCTGTTCGAGACCTATATCTTTGCCGAAGACGAGACCGGCGCCGCCGTGCGCGACGCCCTGGCGCGCGCGGCCCGGCGCGGCGTGAAAGTGCGGGTGCTGGTCGACTGGTTCGGTACCGGCCAGCGCTGCTGCGGGCGGCTCGGGCCGATCCTGCTCGAGGCCGGCGCCCAGTACCGCGTGTTCAATCCCTGGTGCCGGCGCGGCATCGCCCGCTCACACCGCAAGATCGCCGTGATCGACCGCGCCGTCGCTTTTGTCGGCGGCATCAATGTCAATGACGACTGGCTGTGCGATCACGCCGACGGCCACCGCCTGCCGGCCCCGCGCTGGGATTTCACGGTGCGGGTGCGCGGGCCGCTGGTGGCCCAGATCCACCACGAGGCGCAAGTCCAGTGGGCCAGGTCGGGGCGGCTGCGGCTGCGCAAGCGCCTGCAGCTGTTCCGCGAGATGCGCAAGCAGCCGATTCCCTCGTGCCAAAGCCCGGCCCGGGCCGCCTTCGTGGTGCGCGACAACCTGCGCAACCGCAGCACGATCCAGAAAGCGTATCTGCAGGCGCTGGGCCATGCGCGTCACAGCGTGCTGCTGGCGACGCCATACTTCGCACCGGGCCGCAAGTTCCGCAAGGCGCTGGCGCATGCGGCCGGACGCGGGGTGCAGGTGACGCTGTTGATCGGGGTAGGGGAGTTCAAGATCCAGGACGCGGTGGCGCATGCCTTCTATCCCAAGCTGCTGGCCGATGGCGTGCGGGTGGTCGAATACCGCAAGACCCAGCTGCACGCCAAGGTGGCGGTGGTCGACGACGACTGGGCCACGGTCGGCTCCAGCAACTGCGACGGCCTGTCGCTGTTCCTGAACCAGGAAGCCAATGTGGTGGTAAACGATCCGGTGTTCGCCGCCACCATGCGCGAACACATCGAGCGCGGTATCGCGGACGGCAAGGAAGTCTGTCCGCAGGAGTTTGCCCATACCGGCTGGTGGCGGCGCACCACTTATGGGCTGGCGTATATGGCGTACAAGCTGGTGATGCGGGTGGTTACCTTCGGCTATACCTGAAAAAGGCCGCGCGCACGGGCGCGCGGCCATCATCCCTTAGCCGTACGGGGTGTAGGTAAAGCCTTCACCGATCACCGGGGCCAGCGCGGCCTGGTTCTCCGGGCTCTCGCTGATCATGCTCAATGCCTGCGCAGCCGTTACCACGCCGCGGTCGAGGGCGCCCGTCCAGTATGCCAGGCCACCCGGCTCGGCGGGGCGGTGCAGCACGTTCAGGTAGATCTGCGAGACCAGGTCATGGTTGCTCGGGTTGGCGCCATAGGCGGCGATGAACTCGGGCGTGCGCATGAAGCCGGCGGCGACTTCGGCCAGTGACAAGCCATTGTCCATGACATTGATCCAGAACCCCAGGCCGCCTGAATCCGGGGTGCGGTTGAACGCCGCCTGGTAGATGCGGTAGGCCGCGCCGCCGATGCCGTCGATATCGAGCGCCACGTTCAGGTCGCCGAAGTCGATGCGCTCGATGCCGGTCAAGAGGTCGGTACCGCCGACGCCGTTCTTGTGGCTGATCGTGAAGCCGTCGGCGACGCGGTCGATGGCATAGGCATCGTGGTTGCCGGCGTAATTGACGGTGTCGGTCCCGGCGCCGCCCTTCACGTGATGATAGGAGCTGCCGTCGACGATGGTCGCGGTGGCGCTGGTCTTGCCGATGGTGGCGTTGGTGGCGTTGCTCAGGTTCAGCGAGAAGCCTTCCAGCGCTTCGCTGACGTTGTCGCTGACGATGGCGACATGCACGGTCTGGGTGGTCACGCCGGGCGCGAACACCAGCTTGCCGGACGCATAGATGTAGTCGTTCGAGCTGCCCGAAGCAGCAGTGCCCTGGCCGGTGTTGTAGTTGACCGAGACCTCGGTCGACGATGCGGCATCCAGGCTGACCACGAACTGGGCATAGCCATCCTTTTCGCCGACGATGAGGTCGTCGACGCGGATGAGCGGCTGGCCGCCGGCTGCCGGGCCATGCGCGCCGATCGTCGCCTGGCCGCTGCCACGGGCAACGGCAACCGCCTCCGCACCGGCGCCGGAGACCGCGCCGAGCACCAGGCTGAAGGTCTCTGCCGCTTCGGCGCCGCCGTCGCGCTGCAGCGCAACCGTCACGTTCTTGACGGTTTCTCCGGCCCCGAAAGTCAGCGTGCCGGCGGCGGCCAGGTAGTCGCTGCCGGCGTGCGCGCTGCCGTTGGCGGTGCCGTAGGCAACGCTGAAGCTGGAGCCGAGCGCCTTGTCGAGCACCACGGCGAAGGTGGCGCTGCCGGCGCTGGCGTCGACGACCACGTCGCGCACCGACAGGCCGGCCGGATTGGCGCGGTCGGCGATGCTGTCATTGTCGACGATGGTGGCCATGCCGTAAGGATTGGCAATCACGCCATTGGTGGCGTTTGACAGGACCAGTGCGAAGTTCTGGAGCGGTTCGATGGCCAGGTCGTCGGGCAGCGAGACACGCACCGTCTGGGTGGTCACGCCGGGGGCGAACACCAGCTTGCCGCTGGTATAGATGTAGTCTTGCATCGTGCCCGAGGACGCGGTCAGGGCGTCGGTGCTGAAGTTGACGCTGGTTTCACGCTGCGATGGCGCATCGAGGCTGACCACGAAATCGACGTAGCCCGCGCCCTCGCCCACGAAGGGATTGCTGACGTTGATTGCAGGCATCGCCTTGTTGGTCTGGCCATGGGCGCCGATGGTTGCCTGGCCGATGCCGTCGGCGACCCTGACCAGGTTGCCAGCCGGGCCGGACAACGCGCCCAGCACCAGGCTGAACATCTCGTCCGGCGCGGCCATGCCATCGCGCGGCAGCACGATCGTCACGTTCTTGACGGTTTCTCCGGCGCCGAAGGTCAGGCTGCCGTTGGCGGCAAGGTAATCGCTGCCGGCATGGGCATTGCCGTCGAGCGTGGCATAGTCGATGCTGAAACTGCGTCCGACTGCCTTGTCGAGCACCACGGCAAAGGTGGCGGTACCGGCGCTGGCGTCGACCACGACGTCACGTACCGACAGGCTGGCTGGGTTGGCGCTGTCGGCGATGCGATCGTTGTCGACGATCGTGGCGACGCCGTAGGGATTGCTGATCACGGCGTTGTCCACGTTCGACAGTACCAGGGCGAAGGTTTCGAGCGATTCGACGGCCAGGTCGTTGGGCAGCGTGACGCGCACCGTCTGGGTGGTGGTGCCCGGGACGAACACCAGCATGCCGCTGGCATAGACGTGGTCCTGCATGCTGCCCGAGGAGGCGGTCAGGGAATCGGTGCTGAATCGCACGCTCACTTCGCGTTCTGACGGCGCATCGAGGCTGACCACGAAGTCGACATAGCCTTCGCTTTCGCCGACCTGCGGATTGCTCACGCTCATCGCCGGCAAGGCCTTGGGGGTCTGGCCATGCGCGCCGATCAGGGCTTGGCCGATGCCGTCGGCGACGCTGACCGATCCGCTCGCGGCGCCCGAGACCGCGCCCAGCACCAGGCTGAAGATCTCATCCGGCGCCGCCATGCCGTCGCGCGGCAGCGCAACCGTCACATGCTTGACGGTTTCTCCCGCGGCAAACGCCAGCGAGCCGCTGGCCGCGACATAGTCGCCGCCGGCCTGGGCCTTGCCATCGCGGGTGGCAAAGGCCACGCTGAAGCCGCTGCCGAGCGCCTTGTCCAGCACCACCGCGAAGGTGGCGCTGCCGGCGCTGGCGTCGACCACGACGTCGCGCACCGACAGGCTGGCCGGGTTGGCGCTGTCGCCGATGGTATCGTTGTCGACGATCGTGACCGTGGCGTAAGGCGTGGCGATCACCGCGTTGATGGCGCCCGACAGCACCAGGGCGAAGCTTTCCAGCGTTTCGCTCACCAGGTCATCGCCCAGGGACACACGCACCGTCTGGGTGGTGGCGCCGGGCGCGAAGACCACGGTGCCGCTGGCGTAGACATAGTCGTTGGAGGAGCCTGAAGTGGCGGACAGGCCATCGGTCGTGTAGCGGACGCTGATCTGTTCCTGCGACGGGGCGTTGAGGGTGAGGACGAAATCGACGAAGCCGTCTTTTTCACCGACGATGACGTTCCTGGTGCTGATATAGGTGGCCATGGCTGCTGCTTGTTCCATTGAGGGGTTGAGGGGGGCAGCGCATGTCGCGCCACACTACCTGAACGTAGCCGGATCGGAATTTTTAGATTTTTTTCATGCCTGGCGCATTATCTTGCTGCGCGGCGTGTTGTCATGCCTCTTGAATAATCGCGTGCCTCGCCAAACATGGGTGACATACGGGCAGGCCCCGTTTTACCAAGAATTGGAAGGTCAATGGATAGCGATAACGTACGAATCGACAAATGGCTGTGGGCGGCGCGCTTCTTCAAGACCCGCTCGCTGGCCCAGGACGCGGTGGACCGCGGCCGGGTGCGGATCGGCGGCGAGCCGGTCAAGCCGGCGCGCGCCGTCAAGGTCAACGACAAGATCCTGATCGACAACGGATCCGACCGCTGGGAAGTGATCGTGGCCGCGATCTCGGGTGCACGCGGCCCGGCGCCGGTGGCGCGCACCCTGTATTTCGAGACCGACGAGAGCATCGCGCGGCGCGAGAACGAGAAGACGGCGCGCCGCCTGTATCCCGAGCCGAGCATGGACATCAAGGGCCGGCCGACCAAGCGCGACCGGCGTGCGATGGAGCGTGTCGGCGACGAATGATGCTGGCGTGGTGAATCGCGTCAACGGGATATCCGATTCCCGAAAAATGCTGTACCTTTATAGCTGAAACAACAAACTCCTGTTCACCACCTGCGGTGGCCGGACGGGAGTGCTGTGCGGTGCTTTCTCCAGGCACCGATCGTTGTCTTGCATCAATAGAACGTCACCTCTAAGTTCCCGTTTGACATTCCTCGGCTGATAGATAATAGTACGAGCGTTCGGATTTTTTTCGATTCAGGGGAAGCTATCAACACTTCAGCAAAATTCATGCGCAAGGGTGAGCAGACGCGGGCCGCGATTCTCGACGTCGCGCTCGAACTCGCCAGCCGCAATGGCCTCGAGGGCTTGACCATCGGCCTGCTGGCTGACCGGATGAGCATGAGCAAATCGGGCGTGTTCGCCCACTTTGGCTCGCGTGAAGACCTGCAGCTCGAGGTGGTCAAGCTGTATCACCACCGCTTCGAGCAAGAGGTGTTCTACCCGAGCATCAAGGAAGCGCGCGGCCTGCCGCGCCTGGTGGCCATGTACACGCGCTGGGTCAAGCGCGTGTCGGTCGAGATCGCGTCCGGCTGCATCTATATCAGCGGCGCGGTCGAGTATGACGACCGCGAAGGCCCGATCCGCGAGCAGCTGGTGTCGATGGTACGTGCCTGGCAGGATGCCCTGCTGCGCAGCATCGAACAGGCGGTCGAGGTCAGGCACCTGCGCGCCGACCTCGATGCCGCCCAGCTGGTATTCGAGATGCATGGCCTGATCCTGGCCCTGCACCACGATGCCCGCTTCCTGCGCAATCCCGGCGCCGTTGAACGCGCAAGGGCCGCCTTCGAGCGCCTGATCGAGAATTACCGCAATCCCCCACTACCGCAAGACCATCAGGCGGCATAAGGCCGCCTGCCACGTCCAATATCTTTACCCTTGTTCAGGAGATCACCATGGGTCAGTACGTCGCGCCAATCCGGGATATGCAGTTCGTGCTGCACGAATTCCTCAACGTCACCGAAGAATTCAAGAATCTGCCGAAATACGCGGAGATCGATGCCGACATCATCAACCAGGTGCTCGAAGAAGGCGCGAAGTTCACGCAAGAGGTGCTGTTCCCGCTGAACCACTCGGGCGACCGCGAAGGCTGCCATTTCAACGCCGCCGATAAAACCGTCACGACCCCGAAGGGCTTCAAGGAAGCGTATAAACAGTATGTCGAAGGCGGCTGGGCAGCGCTGGCCTGCGATCCTGAATACGGCGGCCAGGGCCTGCCGATCGCCCTGAACAATTCGTTCTACGAGATGCTCAATTCGTCGAACCAGGCCTGGTCGATGTACCCGGGCCTGTCGCACGGCGCCTACGAGTGCCTGCTCGAGCACGGCACCGACGACCAGAAACGCCTGTACCTGCCCAAGCTGGTCTCGGGCGAGTGGACCGGCACCATGTGCCTGACCGAAGCGCACTGCGGCACCGACCTGGGCCTGCTGCGCTCGAAGGCCGAGCCGCAGGCCGACGGCACCTACGCGATCACCGGCTCCAAGATCTTCATCTCGGCCGGCGAGCATGACATCTCCGAGAACATCATCCACCTGGTGCTGGCGCGCCTGCCGGACGCCCCTGAAGGCTCGAAGGGCATCTCGCTGTTCCTGGTGCCGAAGTTCATGCCGAACGAAGACGGTTCGCTGGGCGAGCGTAACGGCATCGCCTGCGGCGCGATCGAAGAAAAAATGGGCATCCATGGCAACTCGACCTGCCAGATGAACCTGGACGGCGCCATCGGCACCCTGATCGGCCAGCCGCACAAGGGCCTGCAGGCGATGTTCGTGTTCATGAACGCGGCCCGCCTGGGCGTGGGCATGCAGTCGCTGGGCCTGACCGAAGTCGCGTACCAGAACGCGCTGGCCTATGCCAAGGACCGCATCCAGATGCGCAGCCTGTCGGGCCCGAAGGCGCCGGACAAACCGGCCGACCCGATCATCGTGCACCCGGACGTGCGCCGCATGCTGTTGACCGCAAAAGCATTTGCCGAAGGCGCGCGCGCGTTCTCGTCGTATGTCGCGCTGCAGATCGACCGTGAACTGAACCACACGGACGAAGATGTGCGCAAGGAAGCGGCCGACGAAGTGGCGCTCCTGACCCCGATCATCAAGGCCTTCATCACCGACAACGGCTGGATCGCGACCTCGGAAGCGATGCAGGTGTACGGCGGCCACGGCTACATCGCCGAGTGGGGCATGGAGCAGTATGTGCGCGACGCCCGCATCAACATGATCTACGAAGGCACCAACACCATCCAGTCGCTGGATCTGTTGGGCCGCAAGATCCTGATGGACAACGGCGCCAAGCTGCGCAAGTTCGGCGAAAAGATCAAGTCCTTCGTCGAAGACAACGGCCTCGATGAACAGATGTCCGAGTTCGTGACCCCGCTGGGCGAACTGGGTGAAAAGGTCACCAAGCTGACCATGGAAATCGGCATGAAGGCCTTCCAGAACCCGGACGAAGTCGGTGCCGCCGCCGTGCCTTACCTGCGCGTGGCCGGTCACCTGGTGTACAGCTACCTGTTCGCGCAACAGGCCAAGATCGCGCTGGCCAAGCTCGATTCGGGCGACAAGTTCTATGAGTCGAAGCTGGCGACCATCCGCTTCTACTTCGCTCGCCTGTACCCTGAGACCGCGATGCTGATCCGCCAGGCGCGTTCGGGCGCGGCGAACCTGACGGCGCTGGATGCCGAGCTGTTTTAATTACCTGTCACGCTGATCAAGAACCGCCGTCGTTCCCGCGCAGGCGGGAACCCAAGTCAGAGCAGCCACTGTGCTGACAAGCCTGGGTTCCCGCCTTCGCGGGAACGACGAGCCAACTAAGGAATAAGGAATACACATGTCCAATTTCATCGTCAAGAAAGTCGCCGTGCTGGGCGCCGGCGTGATGGGTGCGCAGATCGCCGCGCACTGCGTAAACGCCAAGGTGCCGGTCGTGCTGTTCGACCTGCCGGCCAAGGAAGGCCCGAAGAACGGCATCGTCCTGCGCGCCATCGAGAACCTGAAAAAGCTGTCGCCGGCCCCGCTGGGCAACAAGGACGACGCCGCGCTGATCGAAGTGGCCAACTACGAGGACAACCTCGACGTGCTGGCGGGCTGCGACCTGATCATCGAAGCCATCGCCGAACGCATGGACTGGAAACACGACCTGTACGCCAAGGTCGCCCCGCACATCGCACCGCACGCGATCTTCGCCTCGAACACCTCGGGCCTGTCGATCAACAAGCTGGCCGAAGGTTTTGATGCCGAACTGAAGGCGCGCTTCTGCGGCGTGCACTTCTTCAATCCACCGCGCTACATGCACCTGGTGGAGCTGATCCCGACCGAAGGCACCCGTCCTGAAATCCTGGACCAGCTCGAGACCTTCCTGACCTCGACCCTGGGCAAGGGCGTCGTGCGCGCCAAGGACACCCCGAACTTCATCGCCAACCGCGTCGGCATCTTCGGCATGCTGGCCACGATCGTCGAAGCCGAGAAGTTCGGCCTGTCGGTGGATGTGGTCGACGACCTGACCGGCGCCAAGCTCGGTCGCGCCAAGTCGGGCACCTTCCGCACCGCGGACGTGGTCGGCCTGGACACCATGGGCCATGTGATCAAGACCATGCAGGACAACCTGAAGGACGATCCGTTCTTCAACGTCTACAAGACCCCGGACATCCTGGCCAAGCTGATCGAAAAGGGCGCGCTGGGCCAGAAGACCGGCGCCGGCTTCTACAAGAAGGTCGGCAAGGAGATCCAGCGCCTGGACTTCGCGACCGGTGAATACGTCGCCGGCGGCGCCAAGGCCGCCGACATCGTCGGCCGCATCCTGAAAGAAAAAGACCCGGTCAAGAAGTTCAAGGCCATGCGCGATTCGACCAACCCGCAGGCGCAGTTCCTGTGGGCGATCTTCCGCGACGCCTTCCACTACATCGCGTTCCACCTCGATACCATCGCCGACAATGCGCGCGACATCGACTTCGCGATGCGCTGGGGCTTCGGCTGGAGCGTCGGTCCGTTCGAGACCTGGCAAGCCGCCGGCTGGACCCAGATCGCGCAGTGGGTGAAGGAAGACATCGACGCCGGCAAGGCGCTCTCCGATGCGCCGCTGCCAGCCTGGGTGTTCGAAGGTTCGGTTGCCGAGAAGGGCGTGCACACCCCTGAAGGTTCGTACTCGGCTACGCGCAATGCCTATGTGCCGCTGTCCGACCTGCCCGTGTACCAGCGCCAGCAGTTCCGCGCACCGGTCGTCGGCTCGACCACGCTGGACGCCAAAACCTTCGGCACCACCGTGTTCGAAGACGAGTCGGTCCGCCTGTGGCACTCGGACGACGAAGTACTGGTCATCTCGCTCAAGACCAAGATGCACGTCATCGGCGATGGCGTCATCAAGGGCATCCAGCGCGCTTTGATCGAAGCCGAGCAAGGCTTCAAGGGCATCGTGATCTGGAATACCGACGCGGCCGAAGGCGGCGCCTTCTCGGCCGGCGCCGACCTGCAATCGGCCCTGCCAGCCTTCATGGCCGGCGGCGCGAAGGCGATGGAGCCGATCGTGCGCGAGCTGCAGGACACCTTCATGGCGATGAAGTACTCGAACATTCCGGTGGTGGCGGCCGTGGCCGGCCTGGCGCTGGGTGGCGGTTGCGAGCTGGCGCTGCATGCGTCCAAGCGCGTCGCGTCGATCGAGTCGTATATCGGCCTGGTCGAAGTGGGCGTCGGCCTGGTGCCTGCGGGCGGCGGCCTGAAAGAGGCGGCGCTGCGCGCGGCCAATGAAGCCAAGGGCAACGACATCCTGCAATTCCTCAAGAACGGCTTCATGAACGCGGCCACCGCGCAAGTGTCGAAGTCGGCGCTGGAAGCGAAGGCGATGGGTTACCTGAAAGAAGACGACATTATCGTCTTCAACGCCTACGAACTGCTGCACGTGGCCAAGACCACCGCGCGCGCCATGTTCGACGCCGGTTATCGCGCCCCGGCACGCCGCACCTTCCCGGTCACCGGCCGTTATGGCTGGGGCACGATCCGCGGCCAGATGGTCAATATGCGCGACGGTGGCTTCATCTCGGCCTATGACTACCAGCTGGGCGACACCATCGCCGAGATCGTGACCGGTGGCGACATCGACCAGGGCAGCGTGGTGAGCGAGCAGTGGATCCTCGACCTGGAACGCAAGGCCTTCGTGGCGCTGCTGAACAATCCGAAGACCCAGGAACGCATCATGGGCATGATGCAGACCGGTAAGCCGGTTCGTAACTAAGTCGCTGACACAGACAGGATTACTGACATGAGCAAACAACTTCAAGACGCATACATCGTCGCAGCGACCCGCACCCCGATCGGCAAGGCGCCGCGCGGCATGTTCAACAAGACCCGTCCGGACGACCTGCTGGTGCACGCCATCCGCGGCGCCATGGCCGCCGTGCCGAACCTGGACCCGGCCCTGATCATCGACGCCATCATCGGCTGTTCGTTCCCGGAAGCCGAGCAGGGCTTCAACGTGGCGCGTAACGCCGTGGTGCTGGCCGGCCTGCCGAACACGGTGGGCGGCGTCACCGTCAACCGCTACTGCGCTTCGGGCATCACCGCGCTGGCGATGGCGGCCGACCGCATCCGCGTGGGCGAAGCCGACGTGATGATCGCCGGCGGCGTCGAATCGATGTCGATGGTGCCGATGATGGGCCACCACCCGTCGATCAATATGGAGACCTTCAAGGACGAGAACGTGGGCCTGGCCTACGGCATGGGCCTGACCGCCGAGAATGTCGCCAACCAGTGGAAGATCTCGCGCGAAGACCAGGACGCCTTCGGCCTGGAATCGCACCGCCGCGCCATCGCCGCCCAGCAGGCCGGCTACTTCAAGGATGAGATCACCCCGGTCGAAGTCATCACCCGCACGCCGAACCTGGCCACCGGCGAGATCAGCATCAAGAAGCGCCTGGTGGACAGCGACGAAGGCCCACGCGCCGACGCCAGCCCTGAAGGCATGGCCAAGCTGAAACCGGTGTTCGCAGCCAAGGGTTCGGTCACCGCCGCGACCTCGTCGCAGATGTCGGACGGCGCCGGTGCCCTGATCGTGGTCAGCGAAAAAATCCTGAAAGAGCACAACCTGACCCCGCTGGCCAAGTTTTCGTCGTTCGCCGTGCGCGGCGTGCCGCCTGAAATCATGGGCATCGGCCCGAAAGTGGCGATCCCTGCGGCGCTGGCCGCCGCCGGCATCACCCAGGACCAGCTGGACTGGATCGAGCTGAACGAAGCCTTCGCCGCGCAGGCGCTGGCCGTGATCCGCGACCTGGGCCTGGACACCAGCAAGGTCAACCCGATGGGCGGCGCGATCGCCCTGGGCCACCCGCTGGGCGCGACCGGTGCAATCCGCGCCGCCACCGTGGTGCACGCGCTGCGTCGTAATAACCTGAAATACGGCATGGTGACGATGTGCGTCGGCGCCGGCATGGGCGCGGCAGGCATCATCGAGCGCGTCTAAGCATCAAGGGCGGTGCCAACACCGCCTGGTTTCACAGCGTGGGCGGGAAATCCAACTACCTGACGTCAATGCCGCGAGCGTGACGTGGGGTGGGCGGGTCTCCCGCCCACGCGTCCAAGCGGCCCACGAATCATTCTGGAGACAACACCATGACCATCCGCCTCACCAAAGCCGACGGCATCCTCACCATCGAATTCAACCGCGTCGAACGCAAGAACGCCATCACCGGCGCGATGTACCAGGCCATGGCCGACGCGCTGCGCGAAGCCGAACAAGACGCCGCGGTACGCGCCATCCTGATCACCGGCCAGCCCGAGATCTTCACCGCAGGTAACGACCTCGACGACTTCCTGAACAACACCGGCGAAGGCGCGATGACACCCGAGCGCCCGGTGTTCCAGTTCATGACCGCGCTGGAAAGCGCCACGAAGCCAGTGGTGGCTGCCGTCGCCGGCGCCGCGGTCGGCATCGGCACCACCCTGCTGATGCACTGCGACCTGGTCTACGCCGCCGACAACGCCAAATTCTCGATGCCGTTCACCCAGCTCGGCCTGTGCCCCGAATTCGCCTCGTCGCTGCTGGTGGCGCAAGCGGCCGGCTACACCCGCGCGGCCGAGAAGCTGCTGCTGGGCGAACCGTTCGTGGCCCAGGAAGCGCTGGAGATGGGCATCGTGGCGCGCGTGCTGCCGGCCGCCGAGCTGCTGTTCTTCGCCCAGGGCCAGGCCGCCAAGCTGGCCAAGCTGCCGCCCGCATCGATCCGCACCACCAAGGCGCTGATGAAGCGTGCCCGTGGCACGCTGGTGAAGGACACCATCGCCGCCGAGAACGAACGCTTCAGCGCCATGCTGACCGGCGCCGAAGCGAAGGAAGCGTTCACCGCCTTCTTCGAGAAGCGCAAGCCGGATTTCAGCAAGTTCGACTGACGGCGATCCCGGGTCTCACTTCGCCTCGCGTGGCGGCTTGAGGCTCTTAGCCCGACGGGTCGAAACAGCACACCCGCTTCTTGCCCGACGCGAGCATGTCGGCCGCATCGGCGATGCGGCTGGCGCGGGTCTTGGCCTGTTTGGCCGATTCAATCCAGTCGATGCGGGCGATGGTGGTGGTGGCTTCCCAGGTCGCCCTGGCAGGCAGTGACACTGATCGCCACGCCTGCAACCTGCATCAGCGCCTCCGGTACCTTGAACCAGTGGCTCAACTGGCCATCGGGCTCCAGCGTGGCCTCGAAAGGGTGGCCGTTGATGCTGCCCTGCATGCTGGTCCGGCCACGCCGGGGAAAGGCGTCGCTGGCCGTCTTTGGCAAGATGATAACGGCCCACTCATCGTCACCCTGCAGATCGGCAGGACGACGCAGCATTGCTTTAACGTGTGACTCGGCAGTGGCTTGCATCGAATGGTCTCCGGTAGGCAGGCATTACAAGGCACACTCACATGCCGATGACGTCAGCAACGCGACGGCTGGTCTGGCGCCACGACAGCATGCAACGACATCGCATCGGCCAGGGCGTCGAACGTCACGCGGCAAGCAGGGCTCGCGCGCAAATCCTCGTGCATCGTCACCCAGGTGTCGAGCGAGATGGTGAAGGTATCAGCCAGGACGCGCACCAGGCTTGGCGTGCGACACGCCAGCGCCACCTGGCAAAAGCCGATGCCGGCGCCCGCGCGGATCAGGGCCAGTTGCGCCAGGTCGTTATAGGTGCGCAGCGCGAGGTTGGCATGTTGTAGCTGCGGCCAGTGCTGCAGGGCGTCGCGCAAGAACGGGGTGCCCCGGTCATAGCCGATCAGCGTATGGCAGGACAGGTCGGCGATCGCCGCGGGTTCACCGTGGCGCGCCAGGTAATCGCTGCTCGCATGCAGGCCCCACTCGACCGCGCCGACACGGCGTGCAATGAGCTGCTCTTGCGTGGGACGCGTGGCGCGGATCGCGATATCGGCTTCTCGATGCAATAAATCATGCACCCCGTTGGCAATAACGAGTTCGACCTTCAGTGCGGGATGGCGCTCGCTTAATGCGGCAATGGCGGCGGGCAGTACTTCAACGCCGATCAACTCGCTGACGGTGACCCGTACCGTGCCCCGGACGCCCTCACCGAAACCACTGGCGGCCCGCTCCAGGGTGGCGGCGATGCTTTCCATGGCGCGCGCATGGGGTTGCAGCGCGAGGGCGGCTTCGGTGGGGATGAAGCCGGTCTGGGAACGGGTGAACAACACCAGTCCCAGGGCGTCTTCAAGCGCTGCGATATGTCGCCCCACCGTAGGCTGCGCCATGCCGAGCACGCGGGCGGCGCCCGACAGCGATCCTTCGCGCAGCACGTACGAGAAGCTGCGATAGAGTTCCCACTCAATCAAGCCGACATCTCCAGGGTATACAAATTTGCATGGCTGATAGCTCAGTTCATGCAATTCTCAATTCGCCCAGCATGCATCAGTATGTCCTTATCGTCAACTCAGGAGGTACTCATGGACATGCAGAAGACGCCCGCTGCGCTGGCGCGAATCAGCGCGCAATTGGCAGGACCACGCCTGGCTGTGCTGCGCGGCTTACTCAGCTCGGTGATCGTGTTTTCGCTTCCGCAGGGTGCGGGCATCGCGCTCATCGCACTGGTATCGGCGCCATCCTGGCGCGAGGTACTGGCACTGGCCCGGGAAGACGTGGCGAAGCGGCCCGGCACAACGACGACACCGTCCCTGATGCCCATAAGTTAACGGCACGTAGGGGGCGGCAAAGCCGCCCACCCTACGTTGCATAATTCAACGCCATCAGGCAGCGGCCCGGAATGTCCGCCGCCTCAGCGCGGCTGGGTAACGTGCGCGTCGCGCAGCGCGCGCCAACCCAGCCGCGCTTCGATGGCGCGCCGGTAGGCGGTGTCGATATGGGCCGGCGTGCGCCGGATATAGTCCTCGGCCGCCGCGCGCTGTTCGCCGCTGCAGCCATCCAGCCACGCGACCACCTCGCCGGCCGTCGGCACGTGGCCGTTGCGGCCATCGAACTTGGGCGGCACGGCGGTCCAGACCGCGGCATCGATCCGCTTCGCACGCAGCCAGGCACTGACGCGCGAATCTTCCGCTGAGCCTTCGAGCGCCGGGATGCTGCCGACCCACTCAGGCCGCTCGGGCGTGATTTTCTCGCGCTCTCGCAGCATGGCGCGGGCCTCATCAAGGTCTTGCGTGTCGAGATAAGCGTAATAGGTCGGCGCCGGGCGCGCTGTTTCGCACAGCACCAGCGCCAGCTCGGGACTGTCGTCGCTCTGGCGGGCGAATTCGAGCGGCATGGGCGGGCCGCCGGGATGCCAGCCGGAGGCCAGCTTGAGACCCTGGGGATTCCACAGCAGCGAGCCCCAGGCGATACAGACGATGTTCATGGACGGTCGGCCGGCTATCAAAACCCCAGTCTAGCCCCCCATACGAAAGCGGCGAGCACGGCTAAGCCGTCAATACCGTCAGTCTTCCTTCGCGTCCTTGCCCGCCGCGGCGCCGAACAGGCGATCCTTGGCCGATAACAGCTTTTGCACCTTGGAACCCATCTTCATCAACTGCGACATCGATTCGGGCGACAGGCGCTGCAGGTCGTCGAACCAGTTATTGGCCAGGTCGACCAGCTCGTGCATTTCGCGCATGCGCTCCTGGGCGAACTGGTCCTCGGGCGTCTTGGCATTGGCCATCAGCGATTCACGCAGCACCGACAGTGTCGGCGCCACTTCGCGCCGGCGCCGCTCGGCGGCGACCACGCGGAAGATCTCCCACACGTCGCCCAGCGAGGTGAAATACTCGCGCCGGTCGCCGGGGATGCGCGACAGCCGCACCAGCCCCCAGGACTGCAGTTCCTTGAGCCCGATGCTGACATTGGATCGCGAGATGCCGAGCTTCTCGCCGATGTCATCGGCGTGCAGCTGTTCCTCGGTGACGAACAGCAGGGCATAGATTTGCCCCACCGTGCGGTTGATGCCCCAGCGGCTGCCCATCTCACCGAAGTGACTGACGAATGTGTGGACCAGTGGCGTCATGATTGAGAGCTTTTCGATACTTTTGAAAGAGGGATTATCCCACGTGATGCCGACCTGCACACGGGGCGTCGCACCATGGCAGGGCAGGCCACCGCTAACACATGCGTAATTCCCGACAAAGTCACTCGCCTTTCAAGACAAACTTGAAGTTTCGGTGCATAATTTCACTGTTTTCTGAAAATTCAAAAGATTGAGAAAGTTTGACGTAAGCCAGGCATCAAGGCAAAGCATCAGCTTCACTGTAGAACTGAACACCATGAACGCGCAACGCAACCGCTCCACCATCTTCTGGCTCGCCGCCCTGGCGCTCCTGTGGGGCATGCTTGCACCATCCCTCGCATCGACCCTGGCCACGCCCAAAGCCAAGGCCTGGATCGAAGTCTGCATGTCGATCGGCACCCGGCTGGTGGCGCTCGACCTCGATGGCGCGACCGAGGGCGAGGCCATCCACCCCGGCATGCATTGCCCGGCCTGCGTGTCGCAGTACGACCTGGCCGTGATTGCCCATCCACCAGGCAGCATGGTGCTGCTCGATGCCCCGGTCGAGCGCGTCCTGCGCCTCCACGGACCGGCCTTGCCGCCCGCCGCCGCCATCCGCCTTGATCACCGCAGTCGAGCCCCCCCGCTGCCGGCCTGACCCCGTTCCAGCGCGGCCACGCCGCATCCGATCATCCGTCTGGAGAAGACCATGCTTCGCCGTCAAGGCCGTGGCCCGGCCACGCACGTCCCTATTACCCGCAGCGCCACTGTCGTGATGAGCGCGGCGGCCCTGTTGTGGATTCCGCAGGCAGCGCTGCTGGCCTGGGCCGTACAGCGCCTGGCGGCTGGCGCCGCTCTGGCCGAGATGCTGGTCCCGGCCTGCGCCTTCCTGGCATTGGGCGTGCTGCGCGCCAGCAGCGAAGCCTGGGGCGCGCGCCGCCTGTTCGCGGCGTCGCGCCGGCACCTGGCCACCCTGCGCAACCAAGCCGCGCAAGCCCTGGCCGCGCGCTCGCCGCTCGACCGCGAGCGCCTGGCCAGCGGCCGCGCCGCCAGCGTACTGGCCGAGCAGGCCGAAGCCGTGCTGCCCTGGCTGCTGCGCTACCAGCCGGCGCGCATGCGCACGCTGCTGGTGCCGCCGCTGATCGCGCTGGCCGTCCTGTATCACTCGTGGACCGCGGCCCTGATCCTGGTCGTGGCCGCACCCCTGATCCCGATCTTCATGGCCGTCATCGGCTGGCGCGCCAAGGCCGCCAGCGAAGCGCAACTGCACGTCATCGGCGGCATGAGCGGCTTCCTGCTCGACCGCCTGCGCGGACTGTCGACCCTGCGCGCCCTGGATGCCGTGGACGCCACCGCGCAGCGGGTACGCGCCAGTGCGGAAAGCGTTCGCGCCGGCACCATGCGCGTGCTGCGCATCGCGTTTCTTTCGTCGACTGCGCTGGAACTGTTCTCGGCGCTGGGCGTGGCGCTGGTCGCGGTCTATGTGGGATTCCATTTGCTGGGCGAGATTGGCCCGGGTAGCTGGGGCGTGCGCCTCAGTCTTGCCGAAGGCCTGTTCATCCTGCTGCTGGCCCCAGCCTTCTTCGAGCCGCTGCGCGAACTGGCGGCGGTATGGCACGACAAGGCTGCGGGCGAGGCCGCACTTGAGTCATTGGAAGCGCTGCGCCACGCAGGTCTGGCGCTGCCGGGCGCACTGGTCCCGCAACAGCAGACAACCCGCACCGGCCGGGCGCCGGTCGCGCCATCGGTCGACGTCGAAGGTCTGCTGTTCCAGCACCCCGGCGAGGCGCCGCTGTTCGACGGCGAAGACCTGTATGTCGGCGCCGGCGAGCACGTCGCTCTGGTCGGTCCCAGCGGCAGCGGCAAGACCACGCTGCTGTCGGTGATCGCCGGTCTCGCACCGGCCAGCTGCGGCGTCGTGCGCATCGGCGGCGTGCCGCTCGATGCACACTCGGGGGCCGAGTTGCGCGCGCGCATGGCCTGGATCGGCCAGAAGCCGCATGTATTTTCCGGCTCGGTGCGCGCCAATGTATCGCTCGAGCGCGAGGGCATCGACAGCGCGGCGGTCGGCGCCGCCATGCGCCGGGCGGGCCTGGGCCATGTCGGCCACGCGACGCCGGGCGCCAGCCTGGGCGAGGGCGGCGTGGGACTGTCGGGCGGCGAGCTGGTACGCCTGGCGCTGGCGCGCGCAGTGTGCGCGCCGCATGCCGGCCTGCTGCTGGCCGACGAGCCCACCGCCCACCTCGACCGCGACACCGCCGCCGGCGTGATCGACGCCCTGGTCCAGTTGGCGCAGGGCCGTACCCTGATCGTCGCCACCCACGACCTGACCCTGGCCGCGCGCCTGGGACGCGTAGTACGCATCGGCGAACCCTTCACCAAACGGAGCGCTGCATGAAATCGCACAACGACCTGAAACCGGTACTGGCCCTGTTCCTGCAGACGGGCGGACGCCGCATGGCGCTCGGCGCGTTTCTCTCCACCCTGGTGGTGCTGGCCGGGATGGCGCTGCTGGGCATCTCGGGCTGGTTCATCACCGCCACCGCGCTGGCCGGCCTGGCCGGGGCGATGTTCAATGTGTTCCTGCCGAGCGCCGCGATCCGCCTGCTGGCACTTGGCCGCACCTTCGGCCGCTACGCCGAACGCATAGTGACCCACGACGCCACGCTGGGCGTGCTGGCCGCGCTGCGCGAACGCCTGTTTCGCGGCTGGGCCGCGCCGCAGGCCGCGCGCGCCTTGCTGCGCCGCCCCGCGCGCCTGCTGTTTCGCCTCACCGGCGACATCGACGCGCTCGAATCGATTTATTTGCGCCTGATTGTGCCGGCCAGCGCCGCCCTTGGCGCGGCGCTGCTGGCCGGCGTGGTGCTGGCCAATCTCGACTGGCGCCTGGGGCTGGCGATGTTCATCTGGCTGCTGGCCTTCGGCTGGGGCACGAGCGCCGTCGTCGCCCGCCTGGCGCGGCCGCTGGCACTGAGACGCGCCCAGGCGCTCGAACGGTTGCGGGGACGGGCGATCGACCTGGTCGCCGGCCAGACCGACCTCGCCATGGCCGGACGCCTGCCGGCCCAGTGCGAACGCCTGGCGCGCATCGACGGACAACTGGCGCACCTGGATGGCGCGCTGCACCGGCTGGAAACCGGCGCCGGCTGGACCTATGCGGTGGGCGGCCACGTGACCGTGGCCGCGACCCTGCTGGCAGTGGCCGCGCTGGGGTTGCCTGCGCCGGCCGCGGCGCTGGCCTTGCTGATCGCCCTGGCCGCGCTGGAGCCGTTTGCCGCGATGCGGCGCGGCGCCATCGAGGCCGGCCGCAGCTGGCTGGCGGCGCGCCGGGTCGCGCCGCGCTTGAAGCAGGACGCCGACGCCGGCATTGCCCCGGGCGCGCCGGGGATCGACGAAGCGCTGCTGCTGTGCGAGGCCAGCGTGGTGCATCCGGGCCGCGAGGGCGCCGCGCTGCATGAGATCAGCCTGCGCATCGCGCGCGGTGAAAAGGTCGCCGTGGTCGGCACCAGCGGGGCTGGCAAGTCGACCTTGCTGGGACTGGTCGCCGGCGAACTGGCGCCGTGCGCGGGACAGGTGAGGGCCTTGCCCGCCACCTGGCTGACCCAGCGCACCGAATTGTTCCAGGACAGCCTGCGCGACAACCTGCGCCTGGCCGCTGCGCAGGCAAGCGACGAAGCGCTGTGGGATGCACTGCGCGGCGCCGGCCTGGAAGTCGACATACGCATGCTGGCGCGCGGCCTCGATACGCCGCTGGGCGAGGGCGGCCTGGGCCTGTCGGGCGGGCAGTCGCGGCGCCTGGCGCTGGCGCGCCTGCTGCTGTGCCGGGCCAACTTCTGGCTGCTGGACGAACCGACCGAGGCGCTCGACGCCGCCACCGCCGCCGACGTGCTGGCGCGCCTGAAGCGGCATGCCAGCGGACGCACCGTCCTGCTCGCCACCCACCTGCGGCGCGAGGCCGAACTGGCCGACCGCCTGCTGGTGCTGCGCGAAGGGCGGCTGGTGGCCGAGCACCGGCGCGGCGCACCCGGATTCGAGACAGCGCTGCAAGCGCTGCGCCAGGAACAACACCATTGATTACCACTAGAAGAAAGGATTCACCATGGATCTCGACGTCGTCGGGCTCTCCCGACTACAGTTTGCCTTGACGGTGCTGTATCACTTCCTGTTCGTTCCCCTGACACTGGGGCTGTCGATGGTCATCGCCATCATGGAAACCGTGTACGTGATGACCGGCCGCCCGATCTGGCGCCAGATGACCAAGTTCTGGGGCGTGCTGTTCGGGATTAACTTCGCCATCGGCGTCTCGACCGGCCTGGTGATGGAGTTCCAGTTCGGGATGAACTGGAGCTACTACAGCCACTATGTCGGCGACGTGTTCGGCGCGCCGCTGGCCATTGAAGGGTTGATGGCGTTCTTCCTCGAAGCGACCTTTGTCGGCCTGTTCTTCTTCGGGTGGGATCGGCTGTCGAAGCGCCAGCACTTGATGGTGACCTGGCTGACCGCCCTCGGCACCAATTTCTCGGCGCTGTGGATCCTGATCGCCAACGGCTGGATGCAGAACCCGGTCGGCGCCGTGCTCAATCCGCAGACCATGCGCATGGAAGTGTCGGACTTCGGCGCGGTGCTCACCAATCCGGTCGCGCAGGCCAAGTTCGTGCACACGGTGTCGGCCGGCTATGTGATCGCGGCGATGTTCGTGCTGGGTGTCTCGGCCTGGTACCTGCTCAAGGGACGCCATATCGAGCTGGCCAAGCGCTCGATGACGGTGGCCGCCTCGTTCGGCCTGGCCGCCTCGCTGTCGGTGGTGGTGCTGGGCGACGAAAGCGGCTACCTGGCCACCGAGCACCAGCACATGAAGCTGGCCGCGGTCGAAGCCATGTGGGAAACCCAGCCGGCGCCGGCTGCCTTCACTGCAGTCGGCTTCCCCGACCAGGAGGCGCGCGAGACCCATTACGCGATCCACATCCCGTGGGTGATGGGCCTGATCGGCACCCGCTCGGTCTCCACCGAGATCCCGGGCATCAACGACCTGGTCAAGCTGGCCGAGGTGCGCGTGCGCCAGGGCATCCTGGCCTATGACGCGCTGGAGCAGATCCGGGCATTGGGCGGCAAGGGTCCGGTGCCGCCCGAACTGCAGGCCAGGTTTGAAGAGCACAGCAAGGTGCTGGGCTATGCGCTGCTGCTCAAGCGCTACGTCGACGATCCACGCCAGGCCACCGAGGCCCAGATCAAGCAGGCTGCCGACGACACCGTGCCGCAGGTAGCGCCGTTGTTCTGGTCGTTTCGCATCATGGTCGGACTGGGCATGTATTTCATCGTCCTCACCGCGCTGTTCTTCTGGCTGTCGGCGCGGCGTCGCCTGGATGCCCATCCATGGCTGCTGAAGGTGGCGGTGTGGTCGATCCCGCTGCCTTGGGTCGCCGCCGAAGCCGGCTGGATCGTGGCCGAGCTGGGACGCCAGCCGTGGGCGGTGGAAGGCGTGCTGCCGACCGCGCTCGCGGTGTCGAACGTCGGCATCCAGACCGTGCTCGCGACCCTGATCGGCTTCGTGGTGCTGTACTCGATCCTGATCGTGGTCGAGATGAAGCTGATGCTGGGGGCGATCCGCAAGGGCCCCGAGAAGGAACTCGAACTATCCCCCGGCGCCCATGGCCCCCTGGTCGGCGCCACGCCGGAAATGCGCACTGCGCCAATGATCACTGCGGAGTAACTCCATGATTCTTCATACGCTTCTCGACTACGACACCCTGCGTGTCATCTGGTGGGCGCTGCTGGGCGTCCTGCTGGTCGCCTTTGCCGTGACCGACGGCTTCGACCTCGGCACCGGCACCTTGCTGCCGTTCGTCGCCAAGACCGACCTTGAACGGCGCGTTGTGATCAATACCGTCGGCCCGGTCTGGGAAGGCAACCAGGTCTGGCTGGTGCTGGGCGGCGGCGCCATCTTCGCCGCCTGGCCGCAGCTGTACGCGGTCTCGTTCTCGGGCTTTTATCTGGCCATGGCGGCGGTGCTGCTGGCGCTGATCCTGCGCCCGGTCGCCTTCAAATACCGCAGCAAGCGTGACAGCACGCGCTGGCGCGCGACCTGGGATGCGGCGCTGTTCGTCGGCGGCTTCGTGCCGGCCCTGATCTTCGGTGTCGCCATGGGCAATGTGCTGCAGGGCGTGCCGTTCCGCATCGCGCCCGACATGCAGATTTTTTATGAAGGCGGCTTCTTCGGCCTGCTCAATCCGTTCGGGCTGCTGTGCGGCCTGGTGTCGGTGGCGATGCTGGTGATGCACGGCGCCTCGTGGCTGGTACTCAAGACCGATGGCCTGGTGGCCAGCCGCGCGCGTGCCTGGGGCATTCGTGCGGCGCTTGCCACTCTGGTGCTGTACGCCGTGGCCGGCGTGCTGTTGTGGCAGGTGGTCGATGGCTACCGCATCACCAGCGAACTGGTGACGAGCGGGCCGTCGAACCCGCTGTTCAAGACCGTGCAGGCGAACGTGGCCGGCACCTGGTTCGGCAACTATGCGGCCCATCCCTGGACCCAGCTGGCGCCTGCCGCCGGCATCGTCGGCGCGCTGCTGACGTGGCTGGTGCTGGTCAGGCGCAAGGAAGGGGTGGCGATGCTGACCTCGAGCCTGTCGGTGGCCGGCATCGTGCTCAGCGTGGGCGCCTCGATGTTCCCCTTCATCCTGCCGTCGTCGATCCAGCCGCAGGCCAGCCTGACGGTGTGGGATTCGTCGTCGAGCCACATGACGCTGTTCATCATGCTGGTCTGCGCCTGCATCTTTTTGCCATTGATCGTCATGTACACCAGCTGGGTCTACAAGGTCTTGTGGGGCAAGGTAAATGCGGACGAGATCAGCGGTGGCAAGGGCCACGCCTACTAATTGAAGTTTGAAAGGACACCATCATGTGGTATTTCGCCTGGTTGTTGGGACTGCCGCTGGCAGCGGCTTTCGGCGTGCTGAACGCGATGTGGTATGAGTTGATGGACGATGCGGCAGTCGCCACCGCGGCCAAGCAGAAGGGGCAGTCGCTGCTGCCGGCGCAGGAACAGCAGGGGCGCAAGCGCGCCTGAGGCAGGCGATGACAAGACGCAGTGTCGATCGAACTGCGTCTTGTCATCACCCTGTCAAAGTAATTCGACAGTATTCGAACCGTGGCCCGGCGGCGTGACCGCCGTGGCCTTCGTGTCGAAACCACCTACTGTCAGCATGCAAACCAATATCGCCATCGCAGCGCTTGCCGCGCTCGCCCAGGAATCGCGCTTCGCCGCCTTCCGCCTGCTGGTGCAGGCCGGTCCCCAGGGCCAGTCCGCCAGCAATATCGCCGCCGCGCTCGACATGCCGGCTTCCTCGCTGTCCTTTCATTTGAAGGAGCTGACCCATGCCGGGCTGGTCTCGCCGCGCCAGCAGGGGCGCTACGTCATCTATGCCGCGCGCCTGGAGACCCTGCAACGCCTGATGGAGTTCCTGTCCATGACTTGCGGCAGCGCTGGTGCGCAGTCGATGCAGGAGCGGCTGGCGCCTGCATGATGGATGTGCGCCGGACGCGCCGGCGCATGTTTACTTGGCGGCGGTCACGTTACCGATCCCGGTCACCGAGCGGCTGACCGACTGCGGCTTGCCGTAATAGGTCAGGTTGCCCAGGCCCTGCACGCTGGCATTGAGCCGCTTCTTGGCATGCACCGACACGTCGCCAATGCCCATGAAGCTGACGTCGGCATCCTGGGCCACCAGGTCCCTGGCCACGACTTCGCCCACGCCCTGGGCGTTCAGGCGCAGGTGGCCCACGCTGCCATTCATCTGCAGGCTGCCGGCGCCGCGGTAGTTGACGTCGAATTGCTCGCCGCGAATATTGTTCAGGATCATCTGGCCGGCGCCTTCACCACGGAAGCTGGCCAGTTCGGGCATGGTGACGATGACCCGTTCGCCGTCCTTGATATTGACGTTGTTGCCGCGCTTGTCCTCGAAGCCCAGGCGCAGTTCGCCGCCCACGACTTCGGTGGTCACGCGCTCGATGAATTTCTCGCTGCCCTCGACCCGTACCGAATGCGCCTTGCCCACCTCGACCACCAGGTTGACCGGGCCGCGCGCATCGATGGTCTTGAACGGCGTCACGCTGCGCACCTGCTCGGCGGCCTGGGTCGAGAGGGAAGCGAGGGCAAGCAGGGCGGCGATGGCTACGCGTTTCATGATGGTCTCCAGTAAGTTGATGAAGCCATTCTAGGGAGCGCGTCCTTGCATCGCGCGCCCCGTGCGATGGACTGCACAAAACCGTGCCTGAACTGCGCGGATGCCGGAATCAGTCGGCATCAATGCTTGGTCGCCAGGAACTCGCCCTTGCCGACCGGGACCAGGCTGGTGCTCCAGCCGGATGCGCAGCGCAGCGCCTGCATGAAGGGCGCCAGTTCCTGGGCATGCGAGGTGGCGTTGTCGACCACCACCAGAGCACCCGGACGCAGGATGCGCTCGAGCTGCGGCAGCCAGCCGAGGTAGGCGATACGCTCGGAATCGAGGAAGACCAGGTCGAACGATTCATCGGCGCTGCTCGCCAAAAAATCGGCCGCCTGGCCTTCGACCTGCACGATGCGCTCCTGCAGGCCGGCGCGCGCAAAGTTCTCGCGCGCCATGGCGACCTTGGCGGCCGACAGCTCGACCGTCGTGACGGTGCCGTTGGTGCCTCGCGCGGCATCGGCCAGCCACAAGGTGGAATAGCCATTCGAGGTGCCGACCTCGAGAATACGGCGGGCGCCCATCGCGCGCACCAGCACGGCCAGGAACTCGCCGGTATCGTGGGTGATGTTGAGCAGGCGGCGCGTACGGTTGTCGGGCGACGCGTCATGGCTGAGGCCGAAGGTTTCGAGTTCCTTCAACAGGGCTTTGAGTGAAGTAGGCAACATTGTTCTCCTTTTGACTCGAGAAATCGATCCGCACGATTGCGCCGGTGCTAATATTGTCGAAGAGATAAGGCTATAATCTTTTCGTCTATAAGCAAGCCACTATCATGCACATCTCAACCGTTACACTACCTGAAATGAAGCTCGCCGGGCTGCCTGTCGCAGGGCCCGCCTCGGTGCTGGAAACGGAGTTGCCAGAGATCTGGAAAAACTTCCTCGCCCGCGAAGCCGAACTGGGCGAAACCGATGGACTGCACTACGGCTTTCGCATGCCGCAATATGGCGGCATGAAGCTCGAGTGCATTGCTGTCCAGGTCGCCGACCTGAACAATCTCCCGCCCGGCATGATCGGCATCCGCATCCCCGAACGCCGCTACGCCCTGATGACCCACCGCGGCCCCATGGTGCATGCGCAGGCGAGCACCGTGACCGGTATCGCCACGATGGAACAGCTGGGCATGGAAGAAGACGAGGACGGCATCCGCCTGCAGCGCTACGACCGCCGCTATACGCCGACGGTGGACGACGACGCCCGGCCTGATAACGCCTACGACATCCTGATCCCACTGTACCGCTGAAAGGCGAAAAAAATGCAGGCCCACGTAGGGGCCTGCATCAGAGAATTGGTGCCGGTATATTTCCCGACCGCCGGCGCCGGTAGGGCGGTTTGCACCGCCGAGTGCCCTTCCCAGGAGCACTTGCATTGTGCCTATAAAATGTGACGACTCTTTGACGAACCACACTTTATTTGTTTCTGATTGTTTCCAATTGTAAATCGCGTGGATAATACTTCTTTTGCGGTCGCCATGGCCGCCAGCAAGAGGAGCAACACGTGCAAGAGCAAGACCTCGGACCCGAGTCGTCCACCCAACCCGACAGCCCCGCGCGCAGGCGCATCTTCCAGGCCGCCGCCGCGGTTGGCGCCGCGGCCAGTTTGCCCGGCATGAGCCAGGCGGCAGCGGTCCCCAAGCCTGCTGCCATGGGTTCGCTCGACGCCAAGCTGCGCAGCCGTGTCAAGAACGTGGTGGTGATCTACCTGGAAAACCGCAGCTTCAACAACCTGTTTGCCGACTTCCCCGGCCTGGCCGCGCCACTGGCGAGCATGCCGGCGGCGAGCCTGCAGCAGCGCGACCGCGACGGCTCGATCCTGCCAACGTTACCGAAGACCTGGGGCGGGGTGGTGCCGGGACGCCAGAACATCGGCGGCAAGGATTACATCACCACCGAAGCGCAGTCGGCCAACCTGCCGAACGCACCTTACAAGCTGACCGACCCGGAGGGCAAGCCACTGCCCGAAGGAATCATCACGCGCGACCTGGTGCACCAGTTCTATCACAATCAGATGCAGATCAATGGCGGCAAGAACGATTGCTTCGCCGCCTGGTCGGATGCCGGCGGCATGGTGATGGGTCATTACGGCGAGACGGCGAAGAACCTGGGCCTGGTCCAGATCGCGCGCCAATTCACGCTGTGCGACAACTTCTTCATGGCGGCCTTCGGCGGTTCTTACCTGAACCACCAGTTCCTGGTCAGCGGCCGCGTGCCGGAATACTTCAATGCCGCCGAGACCGCGGCCAAGACCAAGATCGCAGTACTCGACGACGGCCCGCAGGGCGTGCGCCTGACGCTGGCGCCCGATTCGCCGGCCTCGGCGCTGGAAGGCAAGCCGAAGTTCGTGCGCAACGGCGCGATGACGCCGGACGGCTATGCCGTCAACACGATGGCGCCGCCGTACCAGCCGAGCTGGGTGCGTCCGGCGTTCGACGGCGACCCGCTGCACGCCGACCCGCTTGATCCCTCGACCCTGCCACCGCAGACCTATGACACGATCGGCGACCTGTTGTCGAAAAAGGGCGTGAGCTGGGCCTGGTACGGCGGCGGCATGCAGGCGGCGCTCGACGGCCGTGGCGCTGGCGACAAGCCGAACTTCCAGTACCACCACCAGCCGTTCAATTACTTCAAGCAGTTCGCGCCGGGCACGAAGGAGCGTGCAGAACACCTGCGCGACGGCGGCCTGGGCGACAGCCCGATCTCCAACAAGTTCATCGCCGATGTTGTGGCGGGCAAGCTGCCGGCGGTGGCCTTCTACAAGCCGCAAGGCAACCTGAACCTGCATGCCGGTTACTCCGACATCGAGTCGGGCGACGCCCACGTGGCCAACATCATCGAGCACCTGAAGAAGTCGCCGCAGTGGAAGGACATGGTGGTGGTGATCACCTTCGACGAGAACGGCGGCTGGTGGGACCACGTGGCGCCGCCGCAGGGCGACCGCTGGGGCCCGGGGTCGCGCATCCCGGCGATCGTGGTGTCGCCACATGCCAAGCGCGGGGCGGTCGACCATAATTTCTACGATACGACCTCGATCCTGCGCTTCATTACGCGCCTGCACGGCCTGCCGCTGCTCGAGGGTTTGGCGTCGCGCAATGCCGCGTTTGCAGCGCGCGGCGCCCGCCCGCCGGGCGACCTGACGGCGGCGCTGAGCTTCCGTTAACCGTAGGGCTGGCGGCACAGCCGCCAACCCGCATTTCTACGCTGGTTTTTGATGCAAAATTGCTTGTCGGCTAACGCGCGCTAGTCTTGAACAAGCAAGCTTACACTCGCCTCATCCAACTATTTAACGGAGAGCGAACATGCAAAAGAATCACATTCTCAAACGCCTGATGGCGGTATCGGTCGCGGCAGCCATGTTCGGTGCGGTCGGCGCGCAGGCGCAGACCACCCAGCCGGCGGGCGCCAGCACCGCGGCCAGCGCCAATAGCGCCGCCAAGCTGACCGCCGCCGATCGCAAGGCCATCATGGACATGGGCATGTCGAACATGGCCGAAGTCGAGATGGGCAAGCTGGCGCAAAGCAAGAGCCAGAACGCGGAAGTGAAAGCCTTCGCGCAGAAAATGATTGATGACCACGGCAAGGCGCTGACCGAGGTGCAGACCCTGGCCCAGTCGAAGGGCGTGACCCTGCCGACCGAGCTCGACGCCAAGCACAAGGCCATGTCCGACCGGCTCGCGAAACTGTCGGGCGACTCCTTCGACAAGACCTATGTCAAGCAGGGCGGCGTGGGTGCGCACAAGGAAACCCTGACCAAGCTGCAGGCGGCCTCGAAAGGCGCCAAGGATCCTGACGTCAAGGCGCAGGTCGACAAGACGATCCCGGTCGTCCAGGAACACCTGAAGCATGCTGAGCAACTGGCACAAGGCAAATCGAGCAGCACCGGCAGCTCGGGCGCCGCTGGTCATACCGGTTCGAGCCACTAAGTCATCCTCAAACCGGCAGCCGCGATGGCTGCCGGCCGTCTTCAGCTGGCGCGGAAGCGCTGCGCCAACTGCTGCTCCTCGAATTCCTCGAGCGTGAAGTCGACAAAAGCGCGCGTCTTGGCTGGCAGCAGCTTCTGGCTGCTGAAATAGATCGAGATTGCGCCGGCATCGTCATACCAGTCTGGCAGCACCCGCACCATTTCCCCACTTTCCAGGTACTGCATCACATGCGGCATGGCCATCAGGCCGATCCCCATGTGCATCAGCACGCCCTTGACCAGCGCCTCGGGATCGTTGACCGTGATGCAGGCACGCTGTTCGCACTGCTGCGTCGCGCCGGCCTTGTTGCGCAGTACACGCTGCACTACGCGGCCACTGAACGCCGAGCGCATCATGACGCCTTCGTGCTGGGCCAGGTCGGCCGGCTGGCGCGGCTTCTTGCGGCCCCGCATGAACTGCGGCGTGGCCACCGCGACCAGGTGCAGCGGCGCCAGGGTGCGCGCCACCAGGCCGGGCGGCAAGTCGAAACCGCCACCGATCGCCGCGTCGAAGCCTTCGCGGATCAGCTGCACCTGGCGGTTCTCGAAATGCCAGTCGGGCAGCACGGCCGGATAGCGTTCCAGGAAGGCCGGCATCATCGGCAGCAGGAAGTCGCAGCCGAAGCGATGCGCCGCGCTGAGCTTGAGCACCCCCGCCGGCTGGCCAGCCTTGGTCGTGACGTCGGCAATCGCACCCTGGATGGCGTCCAGCCCGCCCGCCACCGTCTGCAGGAAGCGTTCGCCTGCCTCGGTCAGGCGCAGGCCGCGCGTGTTGCGCTGAAATAGCTTGATGCCGAGATTGCGCTCGAGCTGGGCCACGTTGCGGCTCACGGCGGCCGGCGTCAGCGCCAGCCTGCGCGCCGCCGCCGAAAAGCTGGAAGCCTCGGCGCTGCGCACGAAGGACTCGAGGTTGGACAGGGTTTCCATCGTCTGATTTTCAAGGTTTGCTTGAAACTGATTATAGACAGATCCGAGTACCGCTTGTGGGTTCGAACTTCCATACTGAGTTCACCAACCAACCACGTCGAAAGGAATCAGCCATGAACACCACTCGCACACTGCAGGACAAGATCGCCATCGTCACCGGCGGCAGCCGCTCGATCGGCGCCGCCATCGCGCGCCGCCTGGCGCAGGACGGCGCGACCGTCGCCATCACCTACAACGCGTCGCCCGACAAGGCCGACACCGTCGTGCGCGAGATCGAGGCGGCAGGCGGCAAGGCAATCGCGCTGCAGGCCGACGCCGGCGATCCGGCCGCCGTGCGCGCCGCCGTGAACACGGTCGCCGCGCGCTTCGGCCAGATCGACATCCTGGTCAATAACGCCGGCATCAGCGTGCTCGGTGCGCCGACCGACATCGCCTTTGACGACTTCGAGCGCATCCTGGCTGTCAACGTGACCGGGGTGTTCGTCGCCACGCAGGAAGCGCTGCGCCACATGGGGCAGGGCGGCCGCATCATCCACATCGGCAGCTCGATGGTGCAGTACGCGGCCTTCCCGACCGCGTCGGCCTACACCCTGACCAAGGGCGCGGTCAGCGGCTTTACCCGCGGCCTGGTGCGCGACCTTGGCCCGCTGGGCATCACGGTCAATACCGTGCATCCCGGCCCGACCGACAGCGACATGAATCCCGCCGATGGCGCGGTGGCCGATTTCGTCAAGCCCGGCATCGCGGTCGGCCGCTACGGCCAGGGCGCCGACGTCGCCGCCGCCGTCGCCTACCTCGCTTCAAACGAAGCGTCGTTCGTCAGCGGCGCCGAGCTGCTGGTCGATGGCGGCTTCACCGCATGATGGCGGGTTGGCTCTACCGCAGGCGCGGCGGCGGCTCGGTCTTCCATTTGCCTTCGATGCGGTCGATCGCGATTTCGAGCCCGACGATGGCGCCGAGGAGGGCGGCGGTGTACTCGGGCGGCGCATCGTCCACCGACCATGGATCGGGCAGCGCCGCCTCCTGATGATCGGTCTGGCGTTCCACCAGCGCGTGCAGCCAGGCCGGATCGTCGATCGCCTGCAGCCGGCCGTGCACGTGCACCACATTGTAGGTCCAGGTCGGGACCACCCGGCCATGCTTCTCGACTTTTTCGATGCGGTCGGGTGTGGCGTAGCCGGACGGCCCGCGAAATACCACCAGCACCTGCTGCCCGGCGCGCCGCCACACCGGATTGCCGCGCGCCACGTGGGCGCGCAGCACGCCTTCTTCAAGCAACAGCTCGAACGGCAGATGATCGGCGTCCGGCTGGCCGTCGTCGTGCGTGACCAGCATGGCCAGCGGATGCTCGGCGATCAGGGCATGCATCAGGCTCGCGTCGGATTGTGCGAAGCGGGTAGGGCAGTACATCGGGCGGGTCTCCAGAAAAACAATGCGGGGGTTTGCGATGAGCGTGTCCCAGGCCCCTATCTTAGGCTGCGGTTTGGCTTGCCGAAATAGCCAATTCCATCGAAGATGGGCGTACCAATCTTTCGCCGCTCCCCATGCATGCCCACGACCTGATCGCCGCCGTCCCGCTCGAGCGCGAAAGCGCCACGCCGCTGTTCCGCCAGCTGTATGCCCGACTGAAGGACGCCATCCTGCAAGGCGCGCTCGTGCCCGGCGCGCGCTTGCCGGCCACGCGTGAACTGTGCCGGTTGCTCGGCGTATCGCGCCAGACCGTGCTGGCGGCCTACGACCAGTTGACGGCCGAAGGTTACCTGCGCGGCGGCGTGGGGCAGGGCACCTTCGTCGACCAGGCCTTGCCGCTGGCGCGCCAGGCGCCGGCGCCTGGCGCGCCTGGACTGCTGCGCGCGCTGCCGGAACGCGGCGCGGCGCTGGCCACCAGCATGGCCCGCATCCGTCTCTACGATGGTCCGCTGCGCGCCTTCCGCCCCAGCATGCCGGGCCTGGACCTGTTTCCGTTCGAGCTGTGGCGCAAGCTCGAAGCGCGCCACTTGCGCGGCTCCGGCCCCTACCTCGGTTATGGCCCCGCCAACGGCTACGCGCCGCTGCGCGAACTGCTGTGCGCCTACCTGCGCGCCTCGCGCGGCGTGGTCTGCACACCCGAGCAGATCGTGATCACCTCGGGTTCGCAGCAGGCGCTGTACCTGCTGGCGCAACTGCTGCTGGCGCCGGGCGACGAGGTCTGGGTCGAATCGCCCGGCTACCAGGGCGCCTGCGCACCGATGCTGGTCGCCGGCGCCCGCGTCAAGACCGTGCCGGTGACGAGCGAGGGCATGGACGTGGCCTATGGCGCCAGGCACTACCCGAATGCGCGCCTGGTGTTCGCCACGCCCTCGCACCAGCTGCCGCTGGGCCCGACCATGAGCCTGGCGCGCCGGCTGGAGCTGCTGCGCTGGGCCGAGACCAAGCGCGCCTGGGTGATCGAGGACGATTACGACAGCGAGTACCGCTACACCGGCCCGCCGCTGGCCTCGATGCAGAGCCTGGACCGCGCCGGTTGCGTGGTCTACGTCGGCACCCTGTCGAAGGTGTTGTTCCCGGCGCTGCGCCTTGGTTACGTGGTGGCGCCGCCGGCGCTGGCCGAACCGCTGGCGCGCGCCAAGGCGGTGGTCGACATGCACCACGCCATGCTGCCGCAGGCGGTGCTGGCCGACTTCATCGCCGAGGGCCATTTCATGCGTCATATCCGGCGCACGCGCGAGGCGTATGCCGAACGACGCGCCACGTTGATGGGGGCGCTCGAGGATCGGCTGGGCGAGCGGCTGGTGTGCGGGCCGGCCGACGTGGGGCTTGACCTGTGCACGCATTTCAGGCCGGATCGCAGGGGACGCATCCCGAACGAGGCCGAGGTCGCGCGCGCGTCCGGCGAGGCCGGCATCGAGCTGCGGCCGCTCGGGTATTACGCGAATGCGGCGGCGACGCCCGAGTGTGCGGTGGCGCCGGGCCTGTTGCTGGGGTTCTCGGCGGTGAAGCCGGAAGCGATCCGCAACGGTGTCGAAGCGCTGGCGCGGGTGATCGAGGGGCGGTGGGCGGGCAAGCCGCGATTCACCTGAGCCACGGGTAAGCCGCCAACCAGCGTCCCAGCTCGTTGTCATTGGCACACCCCAGCTTATGAAAGATATTGGCGCGGTGGGTCTCGACCGAGCGCGGCCCGCAGGGTGGCACCAGCACCCGCGCTATCTCCTTGTTGGGCTGCCCCAGCCCGACCAGGCGCGCCACTTCGCGCTCGCGCGGCGTCAGGTCTTCCCACAGCCGGCTCGCCTGGCCGCGCGAACGCGCTTCGGCGATCGCACCTGGCAGCTTGTCCAGCAATTGCTGGGTGTCCGGCTTGGCCACCCAGTCCCACGCGCCGCTGCGCACCGCCTCCAGGGCCATCGGGATGTCGCCGTGCCCCGACAGGAACACCGTCACCAGCGGACTATGCGCGGCCCGCAGGCGCTCGAACACGGCCAGGCCGCTCATGCCGCCCATGCGCAGGTCGAGGATCACGCATCCCGGCTGGTTCGGGTCGACGGCATCGAGGAAAGCCTCGCCGGAGTCGAAGGCCTGCACTGCCAGCCCTTGCGAGTACAGCAGGAGCAGCAGCGAACGGCGCAGGGCTTCGTCGTCGTCGACGACGTACAGGGTGAGGGGAGATTCTTTCATGGGACGATGGGCAGGATGAATGAGAAAGTGGCGCCGCCATCGGCGTCGTTCACGACCGTCATCGAGCCGCGGTGGGCTTCGATGATGGTGCGGCAGATGTTCAGGCCCAGGCCAAGGCCGTCGGGCTTGGTGGTGAAGAAGGGGGCGAAGATCTGTTCGAGCTGGTCGTCGGGGATGCCCGGGCCGTGGTCGCTGACGGCAATCTGCACACCTTGTGCGACGCGGCGGGTGGCCAGCACGATGGCGCGCCGATGCCGTGGCTGGCCCTGCATCGCCTGCGCCGCGTTGTGGATCAGGTTGGCCAGCACCTGCTCGAGCAGGACCGTGTCGCCACGGACCTTCACGCCGGGGTCTTCAAGCATCAGGCGCAGCGCTACCCCCTCGCGTTGCAGTTCCGGCTTGAGCAGCGCTTCGGCATGGTCGATCACGGCGCCGATGGCGAGGGTCGCGTAGTCGGCGCGCTGCGGATTGATCATGGCGCGCACCCGCTTGACGATCTCGCTGGCGCGCCGCGATTGACCGACGATGTCGTCCAGCGCGCCGGCCAGCATGGCCGGATCGCCGCGGGCGGCGAGGGCGCGCGCGGCGATCGCAAAATTGGACAACGCCATCAAGGGCTGATTGAGTTCATGCGCCAGGGTCGACGCCATCTCGCCCGCGCTGGCCAGGCGCGCGCTGCGCTGCAGGCGCAGTTCCTGGTCGCGTTGGCGCGCCTCGGCCTGTTTTTGCGCTGTAATGTCGACGATGGAACTCATCCACCCCCGGTGCACGCCGTCGGCATCGATCAGCGGCGCGGTGTACACCATGGTGAGCACGTCGTGCCCGTCCTTGTGCCGGATGCGCGACTCGAAACCGCACGGCGCGGCGCGGCCCTGCAGGGCGTCGTCGCTTTCGCGCGCCTGTTTTTCCAGGTCGTCCGGGTGCCAGTAGGGATAGGGCGGGCGGCAGCCGAGCAGTTCGTCAGGCGCATAGCCGACCATCGCGCAGAAGGCCGGGTTGACGTAGATGACCTGGCCTTGCGGGTCGCGCGCACGCATCCCCACCAGCAGGGAATCCTCCATCGCCTTCCGGAACGCGTGCGCCTGCTGCAGGTCGCGGGTGCGCTCTTCGACCCGCTGTTCGAGTTCGACCCGGGCCGAGCGCTGTTCGGCGTAACGCCGCTCGCGCAGGCGCCAGTACAAGACGCCAAGCAGCAACAGCGCCACCGCCAGCGTACCCAGGGCAAGCGCCAGGCGGCGCGCCTCGCGCACTTCGCGCATGTCCTCAAGGACGGTCAGGGTCCAGCCCAGCCCGGGCAGCGGTGTATCGACGGCGAGATAGTCGCGTGGCCGTCCGCCGACGCTGGTCTTGACGACGAATCCGGGCACATCGTCGCGCACCCGGACCGTCCAGGGCAGGACGTCGAAGTGGCGGCGCGCGCCATACTGTCCATGGTCCGCGATCCAGGCCGCGTCCGCGCTGGAGACCGGCTTGACGGCCTGGAACAGCCACTCCGGCACCCCGCTCAGGAACACCACGCCGCGGCTATCCCTCAGGACCACCGGATTGGCGCCATGGCGCCAGGTCTGTTCGAGCGCATCGAGGCTGATCTTGACGACCATCACGCCGATCATGTCGGTCCCGGCACGCACCGGCTCCGCGATGAACAGGCCGGCCTGGCCGGTGGTCAGGCCCAGGCCGAAGAACAGGCCGCGGCGCCCTTGCACCGCGTCCTCGAAGTAGGGGCGCTGGCGATAGGACTCGCCGACGAAGCTCGATGGCAGGTTCCAGTTGCTGGCGGCGATGGTCAGGCCCGCGCGGTCGATCAGGAACAGCGCGGTGGCGCCGGTGGTCGCCTGCAGGTCGGCGAAATAGTCATTTACGCGCGCCTGCAGCGCGGCATCGCGCGGCGCCAGCAGCAGCTGCCGCACGTCGGGATGACGCGCCGCGGCGTGCGGTAAAAAGTCGTGTTTTTCCACCAGGCCGCGCAGGCCCAGCACGTGCGCCGCCGTCGCCTGGTGCAGCGCATCCATCTTGGCCTGCAGCTCGCGCTGCTCGGCCCAGTAGCCGGCGCCGAAGATCAGCGCCAGCGCCGTGGCGATGGCGAGCACGGTGCGCCAGGGATGTCGTTTGAACAAGGATGACATCGAAAAGCCCTTGGCCAAAAGAGCCCACGATAGCAGTTGTGCCGGGCTTGCGCGGGCTTCTCCGTATTTTTACGGAGGCCGCCGCGCCAGCATTGCGGATGTGCCGGTATCAGGCGGTGCCGACAATGGAATCTCTGAAAGAGGAGACAGCATGAATACAAGCACCATCAATCCGGTCGCCGGCGCCAAGCCGCAGCCCGCCGAACCCATTTCCGGCGCGCGCCTGCGCGCCATCTTCGTCGGCTCGGCCGGCAACCTGGTCGAGTGGTTCGACTTCTACTGCTATGCGGCGTTCGCCCTGTACTTCGCCAGTTCCTTCTTCCCGGCCCAGGATCCGACTGCCCAGATGATGTCGACCGCGGGCATCTTCGCGCTGGGCTTCTTCGTGCGTCCGATCGGCGGCATCCTGTTCGGCCACCTGGGCGACCGCCATGGCCGCAAGGTGGCCCTGATGGCCTCGGTGCTGCTGATGTGCGGCGGCTCGCTGCTGATCGCCTGCGCCCCGACCTACGCCACCGCCGGCATCCTGTCACCCTGCATCCTGCTGCTGGCGCGCCTGCTGCAAGGCCTGAGCCTGGGCGGCGAGTACGGCGCCAGCGCCACTTACCTGTCCGAGATGGCGGACTCGAAACGGCGCGGCTTCTATGCCAGCTTCCAGTACGTGACGCTGATCGGCGGCCAGTTGCTGGCCCTGGTCGTGCTGCTGGTGCTGCAGCACTTCCTGCTCAGCGACGAACAACTGCGCGCCTGGGGCTGGCGCATTCCCTTCGTGATCGGCGCGCTGCTGGCGCTGATCGCCCTCATGATGCGCCACGATATGCCAGAGACCCAATCGTTCGAGAGCGCGCGCAAGAAGGCCAAGCCAATGGGTGGCCTCAGGCAGCTGGCCCAGCATCCGAAGGAAGTGCTGCTGGTGGTCGGCCTGACCATGGGCGGCACCCTGGCGTTCTATGTCTACACCGTCTACATGCAGAAGTTCCTGCGCCTGTCGGTAGGCTTGAGCGACTCGCAGACCACGGCCGTCTCGGCCGCGTCGCTGCTGTTCGCCATGTGCCTTCAACCGTTGTATGGCGCGCTGTCGGACCGGATCGGCCGCCGTCCGCTGCTGGTGGGCTTCGCGCTGCTCGGGACGATCTTCACCGTGCCGTTGCTGACCGCGATCCGCAATGCCAGCGGACCATGGGAAGCGTTCGGACTGATCGCCTGCGCCTGGGTCATCGTCTCGGGCTACACCTCGATCAATGCGCTGGTCAAGGCCGAGATGTTCCCGGCCTCGATCCGCGCCACCGGCGTTGGCGTGCCGTATGCGTTCGCGGTGTCGATCTTCGGCGGCACGGCCGAGTACATGGGGCTGTGGTTCAAGTCGATCGACATGGAGTCGGGCTTTTACTGGTACGTCACCGGGGTGATCGCCTGCACGCTGGTGGTGTGCTGGTTCATGCGCGATACGGCGGCGCATTCGAAGATCGACGCGGAGTTGCGCGGTCACTGATGTGCGGTGGAGATCGAAAGCGTATAGAATCTCAAGATAACTTGAGTAAAGCGCAATGACGATCGATCCCGACAAGAAAGCCCTCACCGTGGGCGAGGTGGCGCGCCGCAGCGGCGTGGCGGTGTCCACCATCCACTTCTACGAATCGAAAGGCCTGATCAAGGGCTGGCGCACCGACGGCAACCAGCGCCGCTACGCGCGCGAGGTGCTGCGCCATATCGCCATCATCAAGGTGGCGCAGCGCACCGGAATCCCGCTCGAGACGATCCGCGAAAACCTGTCGGGGCTGCCGGAAGGCCGTACCATCAGCGCGAAAGAGTGGCGGGTGCTGGGCGCCGGCTGGCGCGCCGAACTCGACGAACGCATCGCGCGGCTGCAGCGGCTGCGCGACGAACTCGATACCTGCATCGGCTGCGGCTGCCTGTCGCTTACCGACTGCCCGCTGCGCAACCCGGCCGACACGCTTGGCGAGGACAGCGCCGGCGCGGTGTTCCTCGATCGCCCGGTCGGGGCGAGGTATGATGCGGTCTCGCCCAAGGAACCCACGTCATGACCGATCCCGACCGACTTTCGCCCGATTCCATCACCGCATTGCAGGCACGCTTCGACGGCCATTCGCGCAAGGCGCAGGCCTACTACGCCGTCATGCACGAAGCGCGCAAGGTACTGGGGAATGACGATGCCGCCGACGCCTGGATGAAGGCGCCGCAGCAGGCACTTGGCGGACGCACGCCGGCCGACCTGGTGGCGGATGGCCGCACCGACGACGTCCTGGCCAGCCTGCGCAGCGCAACACCGGGAGCGGCGCGATGACAGTCAAGCGCTGCTCGTGGGCGAATATGGCCAACCCGCGCTACATCGCCTACCACGACAATGAGTGGGGCGTGCCCTGCCACGACGAGACCACGCTGTTCGAGATGCTCAACCTCGAAGGCGCACAGGCCGGCCTGTCGTGGGAAACCATCCTCAACAAGCGCGACACCTACCGCGAAGCATTCGACGGCTGGGACGCGGAAAAAATCGCCGCCTACGACGACGACAAGAAAGCCGAACTGCTGCTCAACCCCGGCATCGTGCGCAACCGCCTGAAGGTGGCGGCCGCGATCACCAACGCCAACGCTTACCTGGCGCTGCGCGAACAGGGCCTCACCTTGGGCTCCTACCTGTGGGCGTTTGTCGACAACCAGCCGATCGTCAACGACTGGCCCGATCACGCCCGTCCGGCACGCACCGAGCTGTCCGACCGCATCTCGAAAGACCTGGGCAAACGCGGCTTCAAGTTCGTCGGCTCGACCATCGTCTACGCCTATATGCAGGGTATTGGCATGGTGGACGACCATGACCGCGAATGCCATTGCCGCAGCCGGCGCTGACATGACCTTGCAGGACCACTGGCGCGGCCGCACCCGCTACACCGTGTTCGACAACGACCATGGCGACGGCAGCCGCTTTGCCGCCCTGGTCGAGGCCTGG
>Ga0265797_10001542_pt1 | contig 40360 bp, 36 predicted proteins | sample P2T30metagenome_FD_192433 | JGI IMG/M metagenome (GOLD analysis project Ga0265797, IMG submission 192433) | Plant litter microbial communities from East Loma Ridge, Irvine, California - P2 T30 | ecosystem: Environmental > Terrestrial > Plant litter > Unclassified | place: USA: California...
CAAGCCGGGTTGGCGGATTGATCTCCGACGCGGAAAATAAGGTCAGTGTCAGCAGTATCAGTGCCCACGTGGCGGAATTGGTAGACGCGCATTGTTCAGGTCCATGTGCCGCGAGGTGTGGGGGTTCGAGTCCCTCCGTGGGCACCAAACTCTACCGAACAAGTTTGACGGACCCTGGGTCCCGCAAAACGCCGTAACCTTTGCAAGAGGGTTACGGCGTTTTGCGTCTATCCCTGCCCTTTACGCGGGTCAATGCGTCGCAAGGTCGTCCAGGATCGGGCAGTCCGAGCGCGCATCGCCATGGCACGACGCGGCCAGCGTCTCGAGTGTGCGCCGCATCGCTTCCATCTCGCCGATCTTGCGGTTCAATTCGGCGATATGCGATTGCGCCAGTGCGCGCACATCGGCGCTGGCGCGCGCCTTGTCGTCCCACAGCGCCAGCAAGCTCCTGATCTGGTCCAGCGAAAAGCCGAGCGCGCGGCCGCGGTGAATGAATTGCAGCACCCGCACGTCTTGCGCGCTATAGATCCGATAGCCAGCCTCGCTGCGCTGCGCCGCCTTCATCAGGCCGATCGACTCATAATGGCGGATCATTTTGGCCGTGACGCCAGACGCGCGCGCGGCCTCGCCAATATTCTGTCCCGCTACCTCGCCATCGTGTGTTCGCATGCGATTCTCCTTGTCATCGAGCGGCAGGATACACCTTCCAACGATGGCAAGGTCAAGCCCAGGCTTGACTTGGCGGCGCTTAACGCCCAGCATGGCCTGCATGCAGATTTCCCGCTTTGCCTCGATCATCGCCCTTGCACTGGCCCTCGCGCCAGTCGCGGCCGCGCCCGCCGCATATTTCCAGTGGCGCAGCCTGGCCACCGGCCAACTGGCCTGCTCGCAGACCCCGCTTGGCGAGGGCTGGGAGCGCGCGAGCGGCCCGTATCGGGACGCGCGTTGCGAAAAACTCATTGTTGTTAAATAATGAAAGCAGAAGACGCCCGTCTTCCGCCAACATGATTGCGCGTTTGCGCAGCCAACAGAGCACCCACGGAGGAGACACGATGTTTACCAATCCGGAGCAGTTCGCCAACGCCACCAAAACCCTGTTCGACCTGCAGATGCAGACCTTCAACGCCGTTGCCAGCAAGACCGTCAAAGGTGTCGAGCAGGTAATGACGCTGAACATGAATGTCGCCAAGCAGTCGATGGACCGCACCCTGAATGCCGGGCGCGACATGGGCCAGACCGGCAATCCGCAAGAAGCGATCGAAAACCTGGCGTCGCGCATGCAGAGCAACGCCGGCAATGCGGCCGAATACGGCAGCCAGCTCAAGGCCATCATCGACGAGATGCACGAAGAGTTCCGCAAGACCGCCGACACCCACGTCGCCGAAGCCAAGACCACGCTGTCGGCGCTGATCTATGACGTCACCGAGAACGTCAAGCCGGGGTCCGAGAATGCGGTGGCGATCATCAAGGCGGCGATCGACAATGCGTTCAAGGGGTATGAGCAGGTAACCCAGGCCACGCGCCAGGCGGTGCAGACCGTGGAGGCGCAATTCGATCGCGCCGCCTCGATGGTGACCCCGGCCGGGGCCAAGCCGGGCAACAGCGCCGACGCCGGCAACCAGGGCGGCGGCGCCTAGCACCCGCGCCCGGCGCTTACTGCGCCGGGTGTTCGATCCCCAATAATTCTTCCAGTCGCGCCAGCGATACATCGTCCTTGATGACCGAGCGCAGCCATGCATGCAGGGGCTGCTCGCCCCAGCGCGCCGCCTTTTCGGCAAGGTAAGCGACCGGGCTGTGCGGCTCGGTACGGCGGAAGAATTCGGCCACCTGGCGCAGCTGGGCCAGGGCCAGGTCGCGCTGCATGACCGGGCCGTCGTGGCGCGACGGCGCAATCGCCAGGCCGGCCACCTGCGCATCGGCTCCTGCCAGCGCCACGGCGCCCCCCTTGACCGGCACGCCCGGCGTGAGCAGATCGATGACCTCGCGCAGTGCAGTGCGGCCCGCATTCAAGCTCGGCCCATCGGCGCCCAGCAGCGCGTCCAGATTCTGTTCCAGTTCATCGAGCGCCGCCAGGCAGGCCGCGCCATCATCGAGAAGGGCCTGGCAAGCCTCCGGCTTCAGGCGCGCGCGCGCCGCTTCCAGTTCGGTCCTCGCTTCGGGTCCGCGCACCCGCGCCGCCTCCCATGCCTGCAGGCTCAAGGCGCCGCCATCGAGCGCCGTGGTCTTGAGCAGCGGCGCGATCCGGCCAGCGATCCAGGCCAGGTTGCCGATGCGGCGCTCATGGCCATCCTCGTCCGGCTGCGGGTGCAAGCCATCATCCCAGTAGCGCGCACACAGCGCCGCCAGCAAACCCAGGCCGTCGGCCAGCCCGCGCACGCCGCCGGTCCTGGCGTTCGCTTCGGTCAGCCACACCGCCAGCTGCAGATCCTTGCTGCGCCCTTCGATCAGATGGGCGCAGCGTTTACCGACGAACTTCCAGTCGGCTTCTTTCAAGGCCGTGACCCAGGCGCCCTGCTCCAGCGACGGGTCGTCCGCCAGGCGGGCGCGCGCGATCTCATCGACTTCGGGCGCGAACGCGAGGTCTTCGCCGCAGGGATTGTCGGGCGTGACGGGCGCCAGCAGTGCTTCGATATTGAGCATCTTGGCTCCCCTTTATGCCGCTTCGATGGCGTATTTGAATTTTCCGGCGCGGGTGGCGCCGACCTTGACCCGCGCGATTGCGCCGCCTTCCATCATCCGCGCCAGCACGCTGTCGGCGATTTCCGGCAGCAGCGTGCCGTTCAGGACATGGTCGACATTGCGCGCACCGGAATCGACTTCGGTGCAGCGGCTCAGCACCGCCGCCACCAGCGCCTCGTCGTACTCGAACTGCGCCTTGTGATTGGCCAGCACGCACGCACCGATACGCGCCAGCTTCAATCGGATGATGTTCGACAGCACCTCGTCGCGGATCGGATAGAACGGCACCACGCTCAGGCGGCCCAGAAAAGCCGGCTTGAAATGCTTCATCAAGGCGGGCCGCAGCACCGCAGCCAGTTGGTCTGGCGTCGGCAATTCGCTCGCCGGCTGGTTCAGGCACGCCGCCATCAATTGCGCCGAACCGACGTTCGAGGTGAGGATGATGATGGTGTTGCGAAAGTCGATCTGGCGCCCTTCGGCGTCGTCCAGCACACCTTTGTCGAACACCTGAAAGAACAATTCGAGCACGTCGGGATGCGCCTTCTCGGCTTCGTCGAGCAACACCACGCTGTACGGATTGCGGCGCACCGCTTCGGTTAGCACACCGCCTTCGCCGTAACCGACATAGCCCGGCGGCGAGCCTTTCAGGCCGGATACGCTGTGCGCTTCCTGGTATTCGCTCATATTGATAGTGATCAGTTTGCGCTCGCCGCCGTACAGAATGTCGGCCAGCGCCAGCGCGGTCTCGGTCTTGCCGACGCCCGAGCTGCCGACAAACAGGAACACGCCTTTCGGTTTGTTGGGGTCGTCCAGGTTGGCACGCGCCGTGCGCACGCGCTGGGCGACCACGCCGCTGGCGTGCTTCTGGCCCAGGATGCGCTCATCGAGCATGGCCTGCAGCTTGATCACGGTCTTGATTTCGTCCTTAACCATGCGCCCCAGCGGAATGCCGGTCCAGGCGGCGACGATTTCGGCCACCGTGTGGGCGTCGACCTGCACCGGCACCAGCGGCGCTTCGCCTTGCACTTGCTGCAGCCGTTCGGTCAGCGCGCGCAGTTCGCTCGTCGCGCCCTGGCCGGCGGCCGATTCGAGTTGTGAGCGCAGGTTGCCGATCTGGCTGGCCAGCAGCTGCTCTTCGTGCCAGCGCGCGTTCAAGCTACTCTGCTCGGCGCTGGCGCTGCTACGTTCTTGATTGAGCGTCACCAGGGTCGCAGGATCCCCCTGCCCCGCGCGCGCGTCGCGCGTCAAGGCTGCGATGCGCGCGTCGCAGCGTTCGATGCGGCGGCTGCAGTCTTCCAGCAGGGCCGGCGTCGCGCTCTGGCCCAGCGCCACCTTGGCGCAAGCCGTATCGAGCACGCTGATCGCCTTGTCGGGCAGTTGACGTCCCGATATGTAGCGCTGCGACAGGCGCACCGCCTCGGTGATGGCGCTATCGTAGATACGCACGTTGAAGTGCTTCTCCATCAGCGGCGCCATCGCGCGCAGCATGGCGCTGGCGGTGACCTCGTCAGGTTCCTCGACCTTGATCACCTGGAAACGCCGCGCCAGCGCCGCGTCTTTTTCAAAATACTTCTTGTATTCGCTCCAGGTGGTGGCCGCGATGGTGCGCAGTTCGCCGCGCGCCAGCGCCGGTTTCAACAGGTTGGCGGCGTCATTCTGGCCGGCCGCGCCGCCGGCGCCGATCATGGTATGCGCCTCATCGATGAACAGGATGATCGCGTGCGGGCTTTTTTTCACCTCTTCAATCACGTTCTTGAGCCGGTTCTCGAATTCGCCCTTGACGCTGGCGCCCGCCTGCAGCAGGCCCATGTCGAGGGTGTGGATCTCGACGCCCTGCAAGACATCCGGCACGTCGCCCTGGGCGATGCGCAGCGCCAGTCCTTCCACCACGGCGGTCTTGCCGACGCCGGCCTCGCCGGTCAGGATCGGGTTGTTCTGGCGCCGCCGCATCAGGATATCGATCGCCTGGCGAATCTCCGGATCGCGCCCGATCACGGGATCGACCTTGCCTTCACGGGCGCGCGCAGTCAGGCAGGTGGTGTACTGGTCGAGCGCCGGCGTCTTGCCGGCTGCGGCCTGGGTCAGTTCGGTGGCCGGATCGGTGCCGCCGCTGATCTGGTCAGGTGCTTCCTCTTGAACCGCCTGGTGCGCTTCGCTCGAACCGCGCGTCAGGCGCGCCAGATCGTGCTTCAAGCGCTCGATCGGAAAGCGCGAGAACAACGCTGACGCGCGCTGCGCCAGTTGCGCCAGCGATGGCTCGGTCAGCATCGCCAGCAACAGGTGCGCGCTGCGAATCCGGTTCGGCTGTCCACTTCCCAACGACGCAATCAGCCACGCATGCTCGAACAAAAGCGGCATATGCCGTGAAAATACGGGCGTGCGCGCGCTGCCGGTGGAAAAGCGCGCCACCTCGCGCCGCAAATCCGCTTCCAGGGCGGTCAGGCTGATGTCGCTGTGATGGGCGATCGCGGCCAGGTCGCTGCCCGGCTGTTCGATCAAGCCCAGGAACAGATGTTCGACGTCGACCTCGTATTGTCCCAGCCCGACGCAGATGCTGGCGGCGCGGGTGGCGGCGGCGCGGGTGGTGTCGTTCAACTTGCCGATCAGGGTCTTCAGATTGATGTCCATCGTTGGCAGTCTCCTGGGTGAATTGGCGAATATGTGCGGAAGCGCTTTGCGTCGCTAACCACGCGGCGTTCGCGTGCTCTTCCTGATTTCGTAGTGCAGTGACGATGGCTGCAGCACGGCGTTGAAGCTGACCGGCTCTTGCAGGCTGTCGAGCGCCAGGCGGGCCTGGATGGCGATGTGCAGGCGGTTGACGTCGCCCGCGCCATGCTCCAGCGTTGCCGTCACGGCGCGCAGTCTTGGTTCGTGGGTGGCGATCGCGTCTTCGATGCTGGCGCAGACAGCGGCGCGGTCGGCGGCGCTGGTCAGGCACAGGCCGGCGAAGTCAATCACGCCATAACGCAGGATCGAGCCGCGCACGGCCGGATAGTCATCAAACGTCGCGGCGTGGACCGCAATGCGGGTATTGAGCAGGGCTTCGAGGTCGCGTGCGACGCCATCCTTGATCTGCTCGATGCTGACGGGAGCGCCGGGCGGCGCCGGCGCCGCCCCCTCTGCGCGCGCGCGCATCAGACGATCGAGCAGGCCGGGCATGAAGCCTTTCATGCAGCCTCCAGAAAAAAAGCAGGAAGGAAAAGATGCGGCGGCCAACCGGGCCGCCGCATCGATCACGGACAGCGCCGGATCAGACGATCTTGTTGGTCGCCAGATCCCAGCCGCCCGAGGTGTTGCCGCCGGCGCCGCCGGTGACTTTCTGCTGGGTGTACTTCCATTTCACTTTCGAGAACTTCAGCCCCACCGCTTCGGCGATGATGGTGCCTTCTTCGACGCTGGGGTTGATGCCGCCGATCAGGACGTTCTCGAGCTCGATCTCGAAGTACTTGATGCGATCACCCTGGCCATCGGCGCGCATGAATTCGAGCTTCGCTTTCGGGATCGTCTTGCCGGCCGAGCAGGTTTGCAGCAGGATCGGCGAGGCCAGGTCGGCCAGTTTGGTGAGCGTGATTTCCTGGTGCTCGCAGCGCTCGGCGGTATGCCCGCCGCCGGTCGACGCGGTGGCCGAACGCGGTTGCGACACGCCCCATTTCACGGCCGTGCACTCGATCCAGTCCTTGTGCTTGTCGTCCATCGATTCGCCCTTGATCCCATCGATCTGCAGGTACACGTCAATTGCCATGTTCTACTCCAAGTGAATGAAACAGCGGTTGAAAAAAACTAGCTTTTGGTCGACTGCGGAAGCTCCGCGACCAGGCGGAGGGAAACGGACAGCTCGTCGAGCTGGAAGTGCGGACGCAGGAACGACACCGCGCGAAACACGCCCGGACGCCCCGGCACTTCCGTCACCTGCACGCTCGCTTCGCGCAGCGGGAACTGGGCCTTCTGGTCCTGGCTCGCGTTATCGTCGAGCAGCACGTACTGGGTCAGCCAGCGGTTCAGGTAATCCTCGACATTCGAGGCGGCGGCAAAGCTGCCGATCTTGTCGCGCATCATGGCCTTCATGTAGTGGGCGATGCGCGAGACGGCAAAGATGTACTGCAGCTGCGACGACAGCACGGCGTTGGCGTTGGCCGCTTCATTGTTGTACTTGCGCGCCTTCTGCGCCGACTGGGCGCCGAAGAACGCCGCGTACGAGGTGTTCTTGCAATGCACCAGCGAGATGAAGCCGAGGTCCGAGAGTTCCTTTTCGCGGCGGTCGGTGATCGCCACTTCGGTCGGGCACTTCAGCGCCACTTCGCCCTCATCGGTCTTGAAGGTGTGGGTCGGCAAATTCTCGACCAGGCCGCCGCCTTCGACGCCGCGGATCGCGGCGCACCAGCCGTAATCATCGAACGCCTGGGTCAGGCGCGCGCCAAAGGCATACGCGGCGTTGCACCACAGGTACTTCGAATGGTCGCTGCCGTCCACGTCCTCGACATAGTTGAACCCCTCGACCGTCATGCCGTCGGCCGGGTGATATGGCAAGCGGCCGAGAAAGCGTGGCAGCGTCAGGCCGACGTAGCGCGCATCCTCGGACTCGCGAAACGCCTTCCACTTGACGTATTCGGCGGTGTCGAAGACCTTGGCCAGGTCGCGCGGTTTGCCCAGGTCGCCGAAGCTCTCGACGCCGAACAGTTCCGGGCTGGTCGAGCTGATAAACGGCGCGTGGCTGGCCGCGGCCACGTGTGACATCTGCTCGAGGAAGTAGATATCTTCGGGTTGGCGCGAAATCTCGAAGTCACCGATCATGGCGCCGTACGGGGCGCCGCCGAAGGTGCCGAATTCTTCTTCGTAGATCTTCTTGAACATGGTGCTCTGGTCGAACTCCATGGCCGACTGGAAGTCTTTCACCAGTTCGCGCTTGCTGGCGTTGAGCATGCGGATCTGCAGATTGGTGCTGGTGTTGCTGTTCCTGACCAGGTATTGCAGGCCGGTCCAGCTGCGCTCGAGCTTCTGGAATTCGGGCGCGTGCATGATGCTCGATAACTGCTCCGACACCATGTGGTCCAGTTCCGCCAGCCGGGCGTCGATGGTGGCCGACAGGTTCGACGACATCACGATCGTCCCCTGCATCACCTGGCTGACGAGTTCGGAGATCAGGTCGCGCGCGCGTTCGTGCTCACCCGTCGAACGCGCCACCCGGCTCTGTTCGACGATCTGGTCGAGGAGCGCCGTTTCCAATTCGGGCGCCGCGGCATCGGCCTTATGATTCTCGAGTACTGCGGCCATCTCAGACCTCCCCGCCGTTGCCCTGCTTGCGCAGGCTGTCGAGTTTCTCGGTATTGCCCAGCACTTCGGTCAGGATGTCTTCCAGCTTGTCGTTCCCGGCCAGCTTGTTGCGCAGGTCGGCCAGCTTGGTGCGCGCTTCCAGCAACCGCGCCAGGGGCGGCACCTGGCGCACCACCGATTCGGGACGGAAGTCGTCCATCTCGCGAAACTGCAGCTGCACGCCGAACTGGCCGCCTTCATCCGACAAGTGGTTGTCGACCTTGAAGCTGGCCACCGGCGCCACCGCGCCCAGCACCTCGTCGAAATTGCCGGCATCGACGTTGACGAACTTGCGGTCCTTGAGCCGCTTCTTGTCGACATTCGGATCGTTGCCGAAGTCGCCGACCACGCCGACCACGAATGGCAGTTCCTTGTTTTCGATGGCGTCGCCGATCTCGACGTCGTAGGTCATCTGCACGCGCGGCGCGCGCACCTTCTGCAAGCGTTTTTGCACGCTTTCACTCTTGGCCATGGCGACTCCAGTGGGGTGTCAAAGGGAGGTAACGGGCCGGCAGCGCGCCGGTCAAGGTTCATTTCAAAACGTCGAACGGGCTGCCGTTGCTGCTGTTGCCAACGGCCGCCGGGCGCGCTGGCGCCGGCGCCGCCAGCGCCGCTTGCGACGGCTGCGCCGACGTGCGGCGCGCCGGCGCGTCCTTGCGCGCGGCCGCACGCGACGACACCAGCACCTCTTCACCCAGGCTACTGCGCAGCAGCTTGGCCAGGTCCTGCGCTTCGCTGCGCACCGATCCCTGCAGGTTGTTCTTGCGGGTCAGGTCGGCCAGCGCCTTGCTCGCCACGCGCAGCCCGCTGACGGCCAGGATGCTGTAGGCCAGCGTGTCGTCAGGGTCGCGCGCCAGTGCTTCCTGGGCATTGCTGATGGCGTCACCGTACTGGGTGGCGTCGAAGCGGATCTGGGCCATGCGCACCCAGGGTTTCTTGTCGACCGGATGCGCAACGCTCGCCGATTTCAGCAAGACGATTGCTTTTTCGCCCTGGCCCGAGGCCAGCGCGGCGTCGGCTTCGGCGTAGATGTTGGAGGACACGGCGCTGCGGCTGGCGACGCTGCCTTTGTCGACGGGGGTGGCGCACCCGGCCAGGGCGGCAACCCCGACCAGCAGGGGTAAAACATAATTGCGGATCATGCTCGGCTCTCCAGGGGTGTGAACAAGCCACCATTATTCGCATCGCGTCTCCGATGAAATTGTGCGTCGTCAATGATTGAGAAGTTCCCAAACTGCCTGTCTCATACGCGTCGCATTTGCGCAGCGTCATTGCTGTGGCCTGCCGATGCGGTTCAATCCAACGCTGGTGCGCAGAAAAAATTCCAAGGAGAAAGCATGATCGCAATCCGTCCAGCCATTCCCCTGATCTGTCTGTTGCTGGCCGCGACCTTGGGCGGCTGCGGCAGTGCGGCGCTGGAAGCCATCGGCCTGCGCAAGCCGCCCGACGTGCCCGAGCTGCAGAAGCCGCCGCGCCATGTCGCGCTGCGCCTGCATGCGGCGCAGCGCCTCAACGTCGACGAGCGCGGGCGGCCGCTGGCGCTGGCGGTGCGGGTCTACAAACTGCGCCAGAAAGACGCATTCGAAGCGGCGCCGTTCGCCGCTTTCCTCAATCCGCAGGCCGAACGCGACAGCCTGGGCGCCGACCTGGTCGAAGTGCGCGAGATCATGCTGGTGCCGGGCCAGCGTGTCGAGTTCGTGGAAAAGGTCGGGCGCGAAGCCGGCGTGCTCGGTGTGGTGGCGCTGTTCCACCGCCCTTCCGGTCAGCGCTGGCGCGCTGTCGTCAGCGCCGCCGATGCCGAACGCGATGGCGTCAACATCGGCCTGTACGGCTGCGCTCTGGGCATCAGCGGCGCGGCCGGCCAGGGCGCGCCGTCGATCGCTTCCGTGCGCTGTCAATGAAGAGCAGGATTGTCCGTTACCTTAATTTTTTCCAACAAGCGAGGCCGACGTGAGCATGCCATCCAAGGTCTTATGGGGCGAGGGCCTGTTTTTGCGCCCCCAGCATTTCCAGCAACAAGACCGCTACCATGAGGCGCGGCTGAACCAGACCGCCTGCGCGCTGCATCCGTACTGCTGGGGCGTACGGCGCCTGAGCATCGATCTCGACGCGCTGCGCCAAGACGTGCTGCGCATCGACGAACTGTCGCTGTTGTTTCCCGACGGCGAGGTGTACCGCGCGCCGGGCGGCGACCCGCTGCCGCTCCCGGTGCGCCTCTGTGAGTTACCGGACGCGCCGCAGAGCGTCACCTTCCACGCCGCCCTGCCCTCGCTCAAGACCCATGGCGAGAATTGCGCCATCGACGATGACGAGTCTGGCCTCTCAGGCATGCCCGATGTGCGTTACGGCCGCCTCGAACGCGAGACCGAAGACCTGTACACCCAGGCCGCCGAGGCCCCCGTGACCTACCTGCGCAAGTCGCTGCGCCTGGTGCCCGAGAGCGAAGCGCTGGAAGCCTACGAGAGCTTTCCGCTGCTGCGCCTGCGCCGCGTTGCCACCGGCGGCTTCGAGGTTGATCCCGGGTTCATTCCGCCCAGCATGTCGATCGACGCCGTGAGCGCCCAGCCGGGCGGCCTGCATACCGGCCTGGCGCGGCTGATGGAAAAGCTGCTGGCCAAGGTCAATGCCCTGTATGGCGACTTGCGCGAACCGAGCCGCAACGTGGTCGAGATCCGCGGCGGCGATGTATCGTCGTTCTGGCTGCTGCACACGGCCAGCGCCGGCTACGCCGCGCTGGCGCACTTTCTGCACCACCGCGAGCTGCATCCCGAGCGCCTGTACGGCGCACTGCTCGAGCTGGCCGGCGGCCTGATGACCTATTCGCGCAGCTACCGGCTGGAAGACCTGCCGTCTTACGTGCACGCCGACCCCGGCCCGCAGTTTGCGCGCCTGGACGGCATCATCCGCGACCTGCTCGACACCGTGATCTCGTCGCGCTACTTCACCGTGGCGCTGCACAAGGACCGTCCCAACTACTACCTGGGCGCGCTCGACTCGGGCCGCATCAACCTGCAAAGCGCGCTGTACCTGGCCGTCGCGGCCGACATGCCGGCGCTCAAGCTGGTCGAGGCGGTGCCGCTGCAATTTAAGATCGGGGCCCCGGAAGACGTCGACAAATTCGTGCTGTCGGCGCTGCCGGGGGTGAAGCTGGTGCATGCGCCGCAAGTGCCGGCAGCGATTCCGGTGCGCCCGGACACCTATTATTTCGTGCTGGAGAACCGGGGAGCGCTGTATGAATCAATGCTCAAGTCGCAGGCAATTTCAATTTACGTGCCGGGTGGGCATGGCCCGGCGCCGGGAGCGCGTGGCGCCGGATCGGACGCCGGATCGGGCGCAATCTCGGGCTCGGGCTCGGGCATCCGCGACCTGCGGCTCGAACTGATCGCGGTGTCGGCATGAACGCCTTCATCGAGCGCCGCGCGGCGCCAGTGGCCGACAAGCAAACCGCACGCGAGCAGCGCCTGGTCGACATCATGTACGAAGGCTTCTATGCGCTGTTCCTGCTGCAGAACGGCTGCGGGCCGCAGGACAAGGGTGCCTTCGCCGACAACATGACCGCCTTCCTGGCCGACGTCGACCGCAACGCCAAGGGCCTCGGCATCTCGGCCGAAGACGTGACGGCGGCCAAATATGCATTCTGTTCGGCGGTCGACGAAATCATCCTGCGCTCGAGCTACGAATTGCGCGAAGCATGGGAAACGCGTCCGCTGCAGCTGCGCGTGTTCGGCGACCAGCTCGCCGGCGAACATTTCTTCAATCGACTCGAAGACCTGCGTGCGCGCGGCGTCGCGCAAGTCGAGGCGCTGGAGGTGTTCCATATGTGCCTGCTGCTTGGCTTCCAGGGCCGCTACGCTCTCGACGGCCGCGACAAGCTCGATTACCTGATCGCGCGCCTGGGCGACGAGATCGCCCGCATGCGCGGCCGCACGCGCGGTTTCGCGCCCAACGCCGAACGGCCGGACCAGGTAGCCAACCGGCTGCGCAGCGACCTGTCGCTGTGGGTGCTGGGCGCGGTGTTCATGGTGGCGGGACTGGGGGCGTATCTCGGTTTCAGGACGGTGCTGGCGAAAGACACCGAAACCACCCTGGCGCACTACAACGATCTGGTGAAGCTGCCGCCGAAAGCGGCGCATGTAACGATTTCACTACCCTAGTGCTGTTCAATGCCCGGCGCTCGCCAGCGCCGGGCCGGTGTTACTGGATCACCTTGAACTCGATCCTGCGATTGCGCGCCTTGCCTTCGGCCGTGCGGTTGTCCGCCACCGGGCGGTCCGGCCCTTCTCCCGAGACCGCGATCGAATCCGGCGCGATGCCTTGTGCAACGACATAGGTTTTGACCGCCTCGGCGCGCGCCTGGCTCAGTGACAGGTTGCCGGCGCGCGAACCGGCGTTGTCGGTATGTCCGATCACCTCCACCCGCACGCCCTTGATTTTGCGTAGCGCCGCGGTCATCCCGTCCAGCACCACGGTGCCTGCCGGTGTCAGCGCCGCCTTGCCCGACTCGAACTCGATGATCTGGTCGGCCAGCGCGCTATCGAGCACGGCTTGCTGCGACTGGATCACGCGCAGGCCATTGTTGACGGTATAGGTCGGATTCAGGCTGCCCGCGATCTCGGCGGCGATGCGCTGGCGCTGGGCCTCGTCGGCGACGTCGCCGCGCAGGCTGACGCTGTTGCCCTCGATCTTGAGCTGGCCACTTCTCACCAGGCGCAGGTTGGGGCTGATCAGGCGAGCGACGTAGGTGTTCCAGTTGGCCGGCGTCGACACCGCGCCCACCGCCAACTGATCGACGACGCGCGCGGCGCCGTACAGCGCGCGCAGGCGATCGAGGAGCGCGGCCTTGCTGGCTTCATCGGCGACGGTGCCGCTGACCACGACCGGCGCCTCGGCGGCGCCGGAGCGCGGATCGGCATGCGCCACGCCGGCGGCCAGGACAGCAGCCAACAGCACGAGATTTTTCAAGGGTTGGGCTTTCAAGTCAGGCTCCAATGAAGGTCTTCATGAACAGGTCGCGCGCCAGCGCCAGCGGCAGGTCGCCTTGCGCCAGGTGACTGGCCAGGGTGCGCACATCGGCATCGCCGCGCAGCTGCTCGTCGATCCAGCCGCTGTCCTGCACCCGCACCTGCAGCTCGGCGCCGACCATCGGATCGATCAACGCGCGCAGCGTCTCGGCCAGCGCCGCGCAAAAGCCGACCACCAGCACCGGGCGCCCTCCCTGGCGCGTGATGAACAGCGCCAGGTCGAACTGGCCGCGGCGCAGGAACGGCGCGATCAGCTCGAGCCAGAACGCAGCCACCGCGTAGCGCGCCGCGCTGTCCTGCGGCAGCGGCAGCACCAGGCTCTTGTCCAGTTGCGCCGGTTGGCTGTGCATCACCGGCTGCAGCATCAATCCCAATGCCAGCATCAGGCGCGCGGCGCCGGCCTGCGCCAGCAGCGCATCGAGCGAGCCGACCGTGGCGCCTTCCACCCAGGGCGCCAGGCAATGCTCGTCGCCGAGCCCGATGGTGCTGTCGGCAATCGCTTGCAGCGCCGCCGCCGGGTCGGCCGCAGCAACGACCCTGGGGCAGATCTCTTCCAGGAACGCCCACAGCGGCGCGAACGCCAGCGGGCAGCGCGTGACGAAAGCGCCAGGATCGCTGACCGCCAGCGTGCGCGTGGTCAGGAAGGGAAAGCGCCGCCCCGACTGATCGTGGCTGGCCAGCAGGTGCCCGGCCACGGCGTGATGGCGCGCCGGCCCCACCAGGGCGAAGCTGAGCGGCGCCATGGCGTCGTAATGGAAGCGCCAGCGCGCGTCCGATGGCAGCAGGGTCATGACCCTGGCCAGCCAGGCGTCGAGCATGCCCATCGCCGCGGCGTCGTGCGCCAGCTTGATGAAATCGGCGCGCGCCGGAATCTTGCCGAAGTAGCCAATGTGGTCGGGACGCATCACTGGCCTCCGGTGCTGGCCAGCGCCGGCGCCGCGGCCACCGCGGGCACGGTCGGCGGCGGCGCTTCGAGCCGGCCGACGATCGCCGGCGGCAGGCGCATGCCACGAAAACCCGCGCCATTGGCGCTGCCGCCAGTGCCGCCTGCCTGCGCACTGCTGATGATCTTCAGGTCAACCGCCACCGACACGTTGTTGGCGCTCCAGCGCAGTTCGAACACCGCGCCATCCTTGCGCTTGCGCTGGGCCGCCTCGAACAGGCGCTGCAGACCGAACTGGCCGGGCTGGTTGAACAGCTCCACCGTGCGGCCGTCGAAGGTAATCGCCGACACCCTGGCCCCCGACGTGCCCTGCGGCCCCGGATGCACCATATTCGTCCAGCTGGGTGGCGTGTTGCGGTAGCGTAGCTGCTGGCCGTCGATTTCGAGCGTATATTCAAGCGTGCCGGGCGCCGCCAGCGGCAATACCTGGAACACGGTCTGCGCCGCGCCTGTGCTGGCCACGCCGTTGTTCGACAGCGGCGCCACCCAGCCCGGGAACGCCGCCACCGCCTGCGGCGCCAGCGCGATACCGATGTCGGCCCAGGTGCGCGGCGCCAGCACGTCGCCGCGCCGCACTACCAGTGGCCCCATCGAGGTATTGACGAATTTGGCGACTGCGCCTTCAGGTCCGAACACCTGGCCGATCTCGCCCGCGGTGGCCTCGACGCTCGAGCTCTGGCTGAACGGATACTTGGCGGCCAGCGTGCGCGCAAACGGTTCAACGACCTGCGCCTGCCAGGTCTTGTTGATCTCGGCCTCGGACGGCAGCACGATCATGGCGAACGTCTGGGTCAGCGGGCGCACCAGCAGGGGCCGCAGTGCGCCTTTCTGGTTGTCGCTCATCCCGGTCAGCATCTGCTCGTCGACGTAGCGCAGCGCATCGGCCAGTTCCGAGCCGCTGCCTTCGAGCGTCTGCTGCATGAACTGCTTGGCGCCGGGGCCGGGGTCGCCCTGGTTCTTGAGCCCGTTCAGGCGCGTGCGCAGGCGCGACAGCGCATCGAGGTAGCCGCTCATCAACGAGGCTTCGCGCTCACGCGCGCCGACCAGGCGCGCCACGCCGGCAAACTCGCGTCCGATCGGACCCGCGCCCTGGGCCTGGCCTTGCGTCATCATCTGGACCGGGTCGACCTTGTCGGCCAGGGTGCGCGCATCGGACGGCGCGCGGCGCAGGATCACCTCCTTGATCCACTGCATCACGCCGCGCTCGGTCTTGCCCATGGCGGCGCGCGGCGCGCCCGGGTTGTCCCAGACCGTCTCTTCGTAGATGGTGCGCAGCAGCCTGGCGATCGGCGACGATTGCGGGTCGCCCAGCCGGTTCATGGCCTGCACGCTGGCATCGAAGCCGCGCAGCTCGGCCACCGCCACGCCCTGCACGAACTTGACCCACTCGCGCGCGTAATCCTCTTTGTACAGGTCGATCAGCGCCTTCTGAATCTGCTCCGGACTGCCTTCCAGCGTCAGGTCGTCGCGGGCCTGGGTCTTGAGCACCCAGTCGACCGTGTTGAGTTCCTTGTTCGAGGCGTCGCGGATCGCCGCCGCCACGAACTTGTCCCACGCGGCGCGGGTGAAGGCGCCGCTCACCGCATGGCTGCCGGCCACCAGGCCCGCATCCTGCTCGCCGACGATGCGCGCCACCGTCACCGCCGGGAAGCGGGTGGCGGCTCGGGTCTTGATGTCGGCGTACACCCGTTCGCGCGCCGGCGTGCCGCGCACCACGCGCCGCAGGTGTTCGCGGGTGGTGTCGAGCAGGCCCAGTTTCAAGGTCATCTGCGGCCAGGCCGGGTCGTTGATCTGGTCCAGGTGAAAGCTCAGCAAGCGCTCGGCGCTGCGGATCATCTGCTCGCGCGGCATGCTGCCGCGGTTGGCTTCGAGCCAGCCGCGCCAGTAGCGGGTCAGCTGGTCGTTCAGGTGCCCCGGCTCGGCGTGGCGCTTGTCGCCCAGCATCAGGTAGGTCTTGAGCGCGTTGTAGGCGTCGCCGACATTGGTGGGCGAGGCGTCCTGGTAGGGCTGGCCGGGTTTGGGAGGCGCGGGCGGCGCGGTCGGGGCCTGGGTGCCGGGGTCGAGCGCGGCGGCGTTGTTGTTCACTTCCAGCAGCATCGATTCGAGCGCCGCCGTCACCGGCTCGACCATCACCGCGCGCACGCCGCCGAAGTATTCGTCGCGCAGTTTGCGCTGCAGCGTCTGGCCCTGATACAGGCCGAAGGTCAGCGCCAGCGGCTGCTCCTGGGCGTAACGGTCGAGTTGCTCGATGCGGTCCTGCAGGATATCGAGCGCCTCCAGCCGCGATTGCAGGTCAATGCGTCCGACCTGCAGCTTTTGCACCCGCGCCAAGTCGGTCTGCACGTTGGCCACCAGTTGGCGGTTGCCCATATAAGACCATGACCAGCTGCCCATCGCGGCGCCCAGCACGACGGTTGCGGCGAAGAACGCGCCCAGCTTCCAGCGCGCCGCGTTCGGATTGGTGTAGCGCTTGACCAGCTCCCTGTCGGCGAAGATCACCTTGCGGAACAAATCGAACAGGAAGAAGCCCGACTGCTCGCCCACCGGTTCGGCCGCGCCGCCCTTTTTTTCTTGCAGCGCCAGGTCGAAGCGGCTCGCCACCCGGCGGCTGAACAGGTTCTGCACGCTGCCTTCCTGCAGCGCACTGGTAAAGTAGAAGCCGCGGAACACCGGCTTGAACTGGTAGGTATTTTCTTCGAACAGCGTGGCCAGAAACGCGCGCAGCGGCGTCTTGATCGCCACGAATTCGAGCGGGAAGGTGAACACGCCGGCGCGCATCGCGCTGCTGCGGTTGGCGCCCATGCCAGCCAGGCTCAGTTCTTTGAGGCCGTCGACCAGCTCCTCGAACTGGGCGTCGAAAAATCCAAGCACATCCTGCGGTGCGAGGCGCCGGTTGTAGCGCAACGTCGCGCCCCAGATCCGTTCGCGTTCGGCACGCTCGGCGCCGTGGAAAAAGTCCTGGAAGCCGGCAATCAGGTCGGCCTTGGTAAAGACCACGTACACCGGCGCATGCACGCCCAGGCGCTCGGTCAGTTCCTGCACCCGCGTGCGCAGGTTCTTGGCCAGTTCATGCGAGGCGCTGGCCGGCCCCGCCACCAGTTCGGCCACGCTGACCGCGATCAGGATGCCGTTGACGGGCGCGCGCGCGCGGTGCTTGCGCAGCAGATCGAGAAAGCCGAACCACTCGGCGCGGTCGTCGTCCTGCACCGAATAGCGTCCGGCGGTGTCGAGCAGGATACCGTCGGTGGTAAAGAACCAGTCGCAGTTGCGGGTCCCGCCCACGCCCTGCAGCGCCTTGTTGCCGGGGATCGGGAAGGTCAGTCCGGAATGCACGATGGCGCTGCTTTTGCCCGCCGCCGGGTTGCCGATGATCATGTACCAGGGCAGTTCGTACAGAGCGGCGGCGCCGCGCGTCAGGCCCAGCTTCGAGGTCTTGATGGTCGACACCGCCTCGAGCAGGTTCTTGCGCAGCACGGCAACGTCGCCTTTGCCGTCGGCGTCACTGCGGCCCGCGTCGCTCTCGGCCATCGCCTCCAGCAGCTGTTTCGCCTGGCGCGCGCGCCAGGCGCGGCGCAGCATCCACCAGGCGCCCCAGCAGGCCAGCAGCACCAGGCCGACGATCGCGGCCCACAGGGGATCGATGTCGAGTACTGCCGCGCCGATCAGCAGGATGGCCGCGAGCGCGGCGACACCGATCACCACCAGCACGCGGGTGTCGGTCAGGAAGTTCCAGATTCGGGCCATGGCGGGAATAGTTTGGTTGAAAGAGAAGCCGACCGCAGGCCGGAAATAGATCCACCAGGAAATGTCGCACGCTAAAGTCGGCCGGCATTTGCGCAGTCGCAAGGCCAGCCGACCGTATCATCGGCGCATCACGCCGCGCATCCGCAACTCGATGTGGCCAAAATCCATCATTTGCCAGCGTCCGCCCCAGGTCAGGCCAAGCGACTCGGCCACTTGCCCGTAGAGCTGGTAGCCGCGCATTGCCCACGGATCTTTTTCTGAGATCACCAACTTGCCGTCGCGCAGGAAAGCGCAATCGGCGGCCAGGCCATACTGGTGCCAGCTCTGGAAGGCGCGCGCGTTGGTCACGTGGCCGCCGGCGCCGGCCAGTTCGTCCTGGCGCGCCGGGCTGCGATAGCCCTCCAGCAGCGCCATGTCATAGCCGTGCTGCTCTTTCATGATCTTGAACGCCAGCAGCAGGCGATCACTGAAGTCGGGATGCAGCAAGCCCCAGTTGCGGCTGGCATTGACCAGCATCGGGCGCACCAGCTCGACTTCGCGCGTGCTGAAGGCGTCCGGCGGCAGCGCCACCGGCGGCACCAGCTGCTCGCCGGCCAGCAACGCGGCGATCTGTTGGTCGGGCATTGCGTTGCTGCTTTCGACGATCGGCAACATCGCCGGATTGCTCAATACCAGCGCCAGCAGCGAAGGCACCAGAATCAGCGGCACCCCGACCGCCAGCAGCATGCGGTGGCGGCGCGCGCCATCGACCAGGCGCGTGCGCCAGTCGATGGCGCTCTGCTCCAGCGCGGCGCCGGATTGCTGGCGCGCATACTGCCAGCCGGGACGGCGCCGCGCCAGCACGCCGCGCAGATTGAACATGCCGCGCGACACCCAGGCGCGTCCGGTTGGAAACAGCACAAACCAGATCAGGCCGGAAGCCAGAAAAACATACAGAAGTGCGATAAAGATCAGCATCGATGTCCCCAAGATTGTTTCTAATCGGAACTAAGAAACCCAATCTTAGGAGTGTTGTCGTGCGTCCTTCAGACGAAAATCAAGCTGCCAGCTCGCATGATCATCTGCGCCCCAATCTGATGTCCTCATCGCGCCGCAGCAGCCATGAAGACAGCATCCTTGCCAAGCTCGAGCGCGAACCGGCGCGCCGCGAGCGTGGCCGCATCGGCAAACGCCTGGCCTGGTATGGCGGCGCTGCGCTGGCTGCAGTGAGCCTGACTGCCGTCCTGGCCTGGCTGGCCGCCGGCAGTGGTCCGCAAGCGCTCGAAGTGGCGCATGCGAACCGAAGCCGGCCGGCGCCAACCGGCGATGCGCTCACCGCAGCGGCGCCGACCACGCAAGAAATTCTTCAACCGTTGCCATTAAACGACAACAATTCGGCGCTGATCGTCGATACGGCGCCCGCTCAGGAAAGCGCTCAGGCAAGCGCTCAAGCAAGCGCTCAGGCAAGCCATCCGGCACAGACACCGGCGCCTGCGACGCCGCCGCCGCTGCGCATGCTCGATGGCGCGGCGGCGCGACCGCCCCCGGCGGGAGTGACAGCGGCGCTCACAGCGGCGGCCGCACCAGCGCGCGCCGCTGCGGCTTCTGTCCCTGCCGCCAGAGCCGGGGCGCGCCCTGCTCTGCCGCGTGCGCGTCCGGCCCCGGCGCGCGTGGCGGCGCGCCAGGCCAATCGCCCGGCGCGCGCGGGCAACGCAAGCCGCTCGGGCGAGCACGACGACAGTGACGTAGCACTGATCTCGGCCGTCATTTATCACGCCAACGGCCACGCAGTCGGCCAAGGCGACGGCCAAAACACATCATCCTGTGCCGACGAGGCCTGTCGCGCCCGGCCGGCCCGTCAATAGCGTGGTAAAAAACCGGCGCCGACAATCGGCGCGGGCGAAAGCACTGGGTGTTCTGCGCCGGCGGCGCTATACTGTACATAAGCACAGTAAGACATTCAGTCATGATCAGGGTTCTGGAAAACGAGTTTTATTATCTGGACAATTTCCAGCGCGTTCTCGATTGGATCGGCGAACGCTATGCCGACCTGCTCGACGACACCGAGCTGGCGTTCCTGGCTGCCTTCCCCACCCTGCCGCGCAATGCGCGCGCGCTGTTCGTGCGCATGGTCATGCGCAAGGGCGAGCTGTTCCGCGCCAGCAAGCTCGGCTATGCCGAAATCGGTTGCCCGATCGAGGCCGCCAATCACCTGCTCGCGACCGGCTGGATCGAGACCGATCCCGACCTCACGCTCGACGAATTGTTCGACCTGCTGTCCAAACCCGAGATCGCCGAAGCGTTTGGCGCGCGCCTGCGTCACAAGAATGCGCGCAAGGGTGACCAGTTGGCCGCGCTGCGCCAGACGCTGAGCGAAGAATGCGGCGCCGCGCCTGACGCCCCCGCCCACAGCCGTCGCTTTTCGGCGTGGTACCGCGACTGCGCCGACAGCGCCCTGCGCATCCTGGTCAAGCCCATGTGCGATCGCCTGCGCCTGATCTTCTTCGGCAACCTGCGCCAGGACTGGACCGAATTCGTGCTCTCCGACCTGGGCCTGTTCCGCTATGAGCAGGTCGACATCTCGCCGGCTTCGCGTGGTTTCAGGCGGCGCGAAGACGTCGAACACTATCTTCGGTTGCATGCTTGCCGCGAGCGCTTCGCCAGCGCGCGCGACACTGGCGAGACCGTCGAGCAGATCGTGCACGACGTGCCGCAGCAGGCGTTTGGTAACGACTGGCTCGAGAGCCGGCGCGAAAAGCTGCTGTTCCAGATCGGCCAGCATTACGAAAAGCTGAAACACTGGGACGGCGCCTTCGACGCTTACCAGCGCTGCCGCTTCCCGGGCGCGCGCGCGCGCTCGATCCGGGTGCTCGAGAAACACGAGCGCTTCGACCACGCGTACGAACTGCTGTGCGTGGCCCAGGCCGCGCCTGAAAGCGACGCCGAACGCCAGCACCTGGCGCGCATTGCGCCGCGCCTGGCACGCCGCCTGGGCCACGCACGCCTGCCAACGCGCCGCGCCGGCGCCGTCGACCGGATCGACCTGTGCCTGCCGTTTCCGCATCTCGACCCGTGGGTCGAAGGCGTGGTGCGCGAGCATCTGATGCAAGGCGAACCGCAAGCGCCGGTGTTCTACGTCGAGAACGCACTGGCCAACACCTTGTTCGGCCTGCTGTGCTGGCGCGCCGTGTTCGCGCCGATTCCGGGCGCCTTCTTCCACCCGTTCCACCGCGGCCCTGCCGACCTGTACAGTGCTGATTTCCACGGCCGCCGGGCCGCCGAATTCGGCGCCTGCCTGGCCGAACTCGACGACGGCAGCTACCGCGACACCATCCGCCGCAACCACCGCGACAAGGCCGGCCTGGCCTGCCCATTCGTGCACTGGGAAGCGATCGACGCCGAGCTGCTCGAGCTGGCCCTGCACTGCATCCCGGCGGCCCACCTGCGCAAGTGGTGCGAGCGGATCCTGGCCGACGTCAAGGCCAACCGCACCGGCTTTCCCGACCTGATCCAGTTCTGGCCGCACGAAGCGCGCTACACCATGATCGAAGTGAAGGGCCCGGGCGACCGCCTGCAGGACAACCAGCTGCGCTGGATCGACTACTGCGCCGCGCACGATATGCCGGTGTCGGTCTGCTACCTGCAGTGGCAACCAGCCGAGACCACATTGGAACAGGCCGCGTGAATTACACCGTCGCGGTACGGGCGCTGTGCGAATTCACGGCCAAGCAGGGTGACCTCGACCTGCGTTTCACGCCGTCGCCCAGCGCCCAGGAAGGCATCGCCGGCCATGCGGTGGTGGCCGCGCGCCGCGGCGACGGCTACCGCACCGAAGTCGCGCTTTCGGGCCAGTGGGCCGGCGTGCAGGTGCGCGGCCGCGCCGACGGCTACGATGAGCGCGAGCGCCTGGTCGAAGAAATCAAGACCCACCGCGGCCGCGCCGACGCCATCCCCGACAACCACCGTCACCTGCACTGGGCCCAGGTGCGGGTCTATGGCCACCTGCTGTGCACCGAACTTGAACTCGAGCGCATCAACCTGGCCCTGGTCTACTACGATATCGGCAGCGGCGTCGAGACCGTGCTGCGCGAAACCCGCGACGCCGCCTGGCTCGAGGACCACTTCAAGGACCTGTGCCAACGCTTTGCCGCCTGGGCCGCCAGTGAAGCCGCGCACCGCGCCGCGCGCAATGCCGCCCTGACCGAACTGCGCTTCCCGCACGCCGACTTCCGCCCCGGCCAGCGCCAGCTGGCCGAGAGCATCTACCGCGCCAACGCCAGCGGCCGCTGCCTGCTGGCGCAGGCCCCGACCGGCATCGGCAAGACCATCGGCAGCCTGTTTCCGGTGCTCAAGGCCTTGCCGCAGCAGGGCCTCGACAAGGTGTTCTTCCTTGCCGCCAAGACCCCGGGGCGGCGCCTGGCGCTCGATGGCGCGGCCAGCCTGTGCAAGCGCACGATCCCGCTGCGGGTGCTCGAGCTGACCGCGCGCGACAAGGCCTGCGAACATCCCGACAAGGCCTGCCACGGCGAATCGTGCCCGCTGGCCAGGGGCTTCTACGACCGCCGGCGGGCGGCGCGCGCCGCCGCCACCGAAGTCCCGGTGCTGGATCGCGCCGCCCTGCGCGAAGTAGCGCTGGCGCACGACGTCTGTCCGTATTACCTGGGCAGCGAAATGACGCGCTGGGCCGACCTGATCGTGGGCGACTACAACTATTATTTCGACGGCGGCGCGATGCTGTACGCGCTGGCCCTGAACAACGGCTGGAAGACCAGCGTGCTGGTCGACGAAGCACACAATCTGGTCAGCCGCGCGCGCTCGATGTACAGCGCGCAGCTCGATCGCAGCGTGCTGCGCCTGGCGCGCGCGAATGCGCCGGCCGCAATCAAGAAAGCGCTCGAGCGCATTGGCCGCGCCTGGAGCGGCGTGAACAAGGCCGCCGCTGCGCCGTACCAGGTGCTCGACGGCGTTCCGCCGAAACTGGTGGAGGCGCTGCAAGGCGCCACCAGCGCCGTCAACGAGCACCTGGCCGCGTTTCCCGGCCCGCTCGACCCGGACCTGCAGCGCTTTTACTTCGACGCCCTGGCCTTTGCGCGTCTGGCCGAAGCGTTCGGGCCGCATTCGCTGTGCGACCTGACGCGCGAAGGCTTGGCCGACCCGGTGCGCGACTCGATCATCTGCATCCGCAACGTGGTGCCGGGCCCGTTCCTCGGCCCGCGCTTTGCCGCCGCCCATTCGGCCACGCTGTTCTCGGCCACGCTCGGCACCTCGCACTATTGCTGCGACACGCTCGGCCTGCCCGACAACACTGCCTGGGTTGATGTGGCTTCGCCGTTCAAGGCCGACCAGCTCGAGGTGCACGTGGCGCGCGATATCTCGACCCGCTACCAGCAGCGCGCCGCCTCGGTGGCGCCGATCGCGGCCCTGATCGCGCGCCAGTACCGCGAACGGCAAGGCAACTACCTGGCCTTCTTCAGCAGCTTCGACTACATGGACCAGGTCGCAAGTGCACTGGCGCGTCTCGACCCTGGCATAGCGCTGTGGCGCCAGGAACGGCGCATGAGCGAGACCGAGCGCGAAAAATTCATCGAGCGCTTCGCGCCCGGCGGCGCCGGGGTCGGCTTCGCCGTCCTGGGCGGCGCTTTCGGCGAAGGCGTCGACCTGCCCGGCGAGCGCCTGATCGGGGCCTTTGTCGCCACCCTCGGCCTGCCGCAGGTGAACCCGGTCAACGAGCAGTTGCGCGAGCGGATGCAGACCCTGTTCGGCGCCGGCTACGACTACACCTACCTGTATCCCGGCATCCAGAAGGTGGTGCAGGCGGCCGGACGCGTAATCCGCACCGAGCAGGATCGCGGCGTGGTGTGGCTGATCGATGACCGCTTCGCGCAGCCGGGCATCCGCGCGCTGATGCCGGCCTGGTGGGAGCTTGATGCGCGGCCGGCGCCGCGTGTTTCAGCCTAGCAGCGCGCGCACTTTTTGATAGCCGCTGCGGCTGATCGGCAAGCGCGCACCGCACCTCAACACGGCGCAGTGGTTGTCCTTGCTCACGGGCTCGATGCGCTGCACCGCGCCGACGTTGACGATGTAGGAGCGGTGGATGCGCACGAACAGCGCCGGATCGAGCTGCGCCTCGAGTTCGGATAAGCGCCCGTGCTTCAGGTACTGCTTGCCGGCCGCGCTGATCTGCACGTAGTCGTCCTGGGCCTCGATGCAGTCGATGCTGCTGCTTGCCACGACGTGCACGCGCGCGCCATCGCGAATCAGGATGCGCTCGATCGGCTGCTGGCGCGCCGCAGCCCCCTTGGCCGCCGCCTGCACCGCCGCACCCTGGCTGCCGGTGTGCATGCGCAAGCGCGCCTGTGCGAGCGCCTCGGCCAGCCGCTCGCGCGAAAATGGCTTGAGCAGATAGTCGAGCGCATGCACTTCGAACGCGCGCAGCGCGAACTGGTCGTAGGCGGTGGCGAAGATATAGTGCGGTTTGCTGCCAGCCAGTTCGACCACCTCGAAACCATCGAGTTTCGGCATCTGAATGTCGAGCAACACCAGGTCAGGCGCGTGCTCGGCAATCGCCTTGACCGCCTCGAAACCGTTGGCGCATTCGCCCACGATGTCGATATCGGCATGCGTGGCCAGATATTCGCGCAGCAGCGCCCGCGCCAGCGGTTCATCATCCACGATCAGTAAGCGCATCGTTCAATCTCCCGTTTCAAAAGGCAGCACCAGGTCGACCCGGAACCCGTTTTCAATCCTGCGCCAGTGGACGAAGGCCTCGATGCCGTAGGCTGCGGCCAGGCGCTGGCGCACGTTGACCAGGCCGATGCCCTTGCCTGCGATGGCGCGCGCGGCATCCGGATCGACATCGTTTTCCACGCTGATCTTCAGCTGCGAACCGGCGCGCTCGGCGCGCACCCGTACCGCGCCACCGTCGACCAGGCCGCCGATACCATGCTTGACCGCGTTCTCGACCAGCGGCTGCAGGATCATCGGCGGCAGCAGGCAGCGCCCCGCTTCGTCATCGACCTGCGCCTCGAACGCCAGCCGTGGCCCGAAGCGCAGCGCTTCGATCGCCACGAAGCGCCGTATCAGCGCCAGCTCCTGCTGCAGGCTTACCTTGCGGTGCGCTTCAAGTCCCAGCGTCTGACGAAAGAAGCCGGCCAGTTGCAGCGTCATGTCGCGCGCCGCGCCGGCGTCGATCGCGGTCAGCGCGCTGATCGAATTGAGGCTGTTGAACAAAAAATGCGGATCGATCTGGGTGCGCAGCATGCGCAATTCGGCTTCCTGCGCCAGCAGGCGCGCTTCGAGTTCGCTGCGTTCCAGGCTGCGCGCGCGTTCGAATTCGATGGCCAGATAATGCGCTGCACCGCTCATCCCGTAGAGCAGCACCCCGACCCCGAACATCACCGCCGCCAGTGGCCGCGACATGCTCACCGTCGACAGTTGCGGCGCCAGCGCGCGGCCCAGTGCGGCCCAGGACGCGCCGGCCGCGCACCACAACAACGAGGCGGTGGCGGCGCTGACGAAGAACACGCCCAGCACCGTCGGCAATGGCGTGCGCGCCAGCGGAAATGCGCGGCACTGGTAATACGCCGAAAAGCCACAGGCGCTGGCGTAGACCAGCACCAGCGGCAGCGCGAACGCCAGGCAGGCGCCGAAGCCGGCGCCATGGGTGGCTTCCAGCAGCCCGGCCAGCATCAGCCCAAGCATCAGCCAGGCCGCCAGGTACAGCGCCGCGCTACGTCGTCCCCAGGCGCCTGCGCCCATCAGTTTCGCACTTCCACGCCGCCCATGATCGCGTAGCCGCGCACAATCAGGCGCTTGCTGTTGTCGGGTGCGACGATCGTCTTTTCCTCGAACCCGCCGAGGATCGGCGTGCCCTCCAGGATCACGGTCCAGTCGGGTGGGCACTTGAGCGTAATCCCGCCCCAGAACGCAAACACATTGATCACGGCCTCACCCTGGATCGACGCATTGCGCATGTCGAGCGCGCAGCCGCCCATGACCGCGGTGATTTCGGCGCCGCGGAAATCCTGGCTGGTGATGCGCCGCTCGAAGCCACCGAGCACGGCGACGACATCGATCACGCCATCGGCCGGCGCATCCTTGCGCAGCGTCCCATCGTGCAGCACGCCGTGCATGCCGCGCCGTCCGCGCAGCGCCTTGATTACCACAAACACCCCCAGGCCGATCAGCAGCAACGGCCACACGGTACGCACATTGAAGTCGATCACGTTCATCCGGTCGAGCATCATCAGGATGCCAAGCCCCACCAGGGCGCCGCCCATCAGCACCCCGCCCTGGGTACGGGTATCGCATAGCTTGACGGTGCCGGCGATCACGAACAGCATTGGCCAGAACGAGAATGCACGGTGCATGTCGAGGATGTCGAGATTATCGAGCAAGAACAGCAGTCCCATGCCGATCACCAGCAGGCCAAGCACCACCTGACCGGCCATGCCGCGCTGCGGCAACTCATTTTTCATGGTGATTCTCCATGCGGGCCAGGCGACGGTTGTTGTCGTAACGGCGCGCGATGAACGGATCGAGCACCAGCTTGACGCCCCACATCAGGATGAACAGCGGCCAGCTGTTGCGCAAGGTAAGGCCGAAAGCGTTCTCCAGCACGGCAAACAGCCACAGGCCAGTGAATACGGTCCACAGGCCACTGGCGAATTCCTTCGGACTCGGGTAGCCGATGGTCTGGCTGACGCCGATGATCACCAGCAGCAGTGGCGCGTAATGCCAGTAGTCCTGGGCGTCGAGCTGGCCCAGTCGGTCGAGCAGCACCACGGTGCCCAGCACGATCAGTGCAAGGCCCCACAACACCTGCTTGCGCCAGCGGTATGCATCTTCAGAATTCATGGTGGTTTGACTCCATCAAGTGATCGAACGTCGGTGAACAGGAACAACGATAGCAAGAACCCGGCGCAGGGTGAAACCGATTTTCGGCCAACGGCGGCCGCAGCACGGCCAGTGGCGAACCATTCGGTCGCTGGCGCACGCGCGGCACCAAGTCGACGGACGTAAAAAAGCCCGCCTCTCGGGCGGGCCTTGCATGAGGCGGTGCTGCAATCAGGCGGCGACCGGCGCTGCTTCCTGGCGAGCAAGCTGGCCTTTTGGCTGGTTGCGGTACTTGGCGCGCGCTTCGGCCTGGCGAATCGCTTCGCGCGCCAGGTTGGTGCGCTTGATTTCCTGGCGTTCCTTGATGCCGCGGTGTTGTGCGACGTGCTTGCTGCCGATTTTGCTGGTCATGGAGGTCTCCTTGGGTTGGGCTGTGCCGAACTGGCGCTTTGACGGCGCGCTTGCGGCGGATTACGAACGACTGGTTCGCAGTTTGAGGTCGGCCGGCATCAGCGTGCCCCAGCCAAGCAAGCGCCGGATCTCCTCGGGCGCCGGCGGTGGCGCCGGATCGCGTGAGCGGCGCGCCAGATAGGCGCGCACCAGCTGCTTGGATGGATGCTTCACGTCAGACATGGCAACCTCGCTTCTTTGCGTCGGCTGGCGTCGATGCCGTATCGAGCACTGACCCCAGCCCTGAAATTGGTGCCGGTCCTCGAGGCGACCGGCTAACCTGTTGAGATAGTTGGAATGCAGCGAACCGAATCGCGCGTCCCTCACTCAGACAAGTGCATCTTACCCAAGCTGGCGCTAACTCACCGTTAGCTGACGCACACTGCCGTGTACTGCCATCCCAAGCCTGGCATCGGCTACCCGGCAGCGCCTGAAAAAACATCCGCACGACGCCACGCGTGCGGGCGTTTCGCACGCAGACTGGTTTTCAGGATAAGGACACGCCCCTGCTTCCAGTATTTATTTGCGTATTCTGGAAAATTCAAATGGCCGCTCAGCATTATTATTCCCGGTCACTTTCCCATACTCACAAAATCGGTCTTTAGATAATAGAAATGCCTCTCCGATCCCGGTCAGCCGTTGAGTGACCTCAAGTCGATTATTCAATCCGGCACAGATAATAAACTTATAAAACATGAGGCAATCAAATCAAAGTATTAATTCGTCCCGCAATTTATCGGCATCGCTGAAGCATGCCTTGATTCAATTGCGCACCGGGCGACACTCATCCAGTTTCTATTGCTTTCCAGGACAAACAGCAGCGCAACTCTGATCACCCGACAAGCCGATCGCCATGTCAATTCAACGCCACAGCCTCGCCAAACAGCTATGCGGCCGAATCGTGTCCATGCATCGCACCAGCAAGGTCAGCCTTGCAATTCTGGCCGACCTGGCGGCCCTTCCCCTGTGTTTTCTCATTGCCATGATATTGCGCGGCGGCGATTTACAGCTAGCAAAACAATTCGACGCCGCGCCTTATATGCTGGTTGCGGCATTCACGATCGGCGCATTCTGGCTATCCGATTTGTACCGCGCCGTGATTCGTTTTATCGACTACCGATTATTCATGCTCACCGGCCTGGCGTTGGCGATCGCCGCATTGGGCGCCTATCTTGCATTGGCATTGATGAATGAAGCCCTTTTCCCGCGCAGCGCGTTCGCCATTTACTGGTTCATCGCCTTTTCTTATGTGGTGGTGTCGCGCATCGGCGTGCGCAATCTGCTGCGCAGCGCACGCGGTCCCTGCGCCAGCAACGCGCTGCCGATTGCCATCTATGGCGCCGGTGAAGCCGGCGCGCGGCTGGCCCAGACGATGCGCGACGGCGACGATTACCGCCCGCTGTGCTTCTTCGACGACAAGCGCGTCCTGCTCGACCGCACCGTGGCCGGCCTGCGGGTGTTCCCCACTGCGCGCCTGGTCGAACTGGTTGCCGCGCTACGCATCCGCACTGTCGTGATCGCCATGCCGAACGTCGCGCCCGAGCGCCTGCGCGAACTGATGCAGCGTCTCGGCCAGGCCGGCGTCCCGGCCAAGCTCCTCACCCGCCTGGTCGACCTGGGCGACGGCGCGGCGGCGCCACGCGAAGCCATCCGCGAACTCAAGTTCGAAGACCTGCTGGGGCGTCCACCGGTGCCGCCGCGGCTCGACCTGTTCGCACGCTGCGTACGCGGCAAGGGCGTGCTCGTCACCGGCGCCGGCGGCTCCATCGGCAGTGAGCTGTGTCGCCAGATCGCCACCCTCGGTCCGTCCCGGCTGCACCTGCTCGACCATTCCGAATATGCCCTCTACACCATCCGCCAGGAGCTCGGCGCCCGCTTTCCCGGGCTGCCGCTCCACGCCCACCTGGGCTCGGTCTGCAATGCCGAACTGGTCGAGCGCGTACTGGCCGCCGACCAGATCGACACCATCTACCATGCGGCCGCCTACAAGCACGTGCCGCTGGTCGAGTCGAATATCGTCGAAGGCCTGCGCAATAACGTGCTGGGCGCGCAGGTGCTGGCCTCGGCTGCCTCGCGTCATGCGGTGCGCACCTGTGTGCTGATTTCGAGCGACAAGGCGGTACGCCCGACCAACATCATGGGCGCCAGCAAGCGCATCGCCGAACTCATCTTCCAGGCGGCGGCCGCGCGTGGCGGCGACACCATCTTCTGCATGGTCCGCTTCGGCAACGTGCTCGGTTCGTCGGGCTCGGTCATTCCGCTGTTCCAGCGACAGATAGCACGCGGCGGCCCGCTCACCATCACCCACCCCGAGGTAACGCGCTACTTCATGCTGATCCCCGAGGCGGCCCAGCTCGTGATCCAGTCCGGCGCCATGGCCAAGGGAGGCGACGTGTTCGTGCTCGACATGGGCGAGCCGGTGCGCATCGTCGACCTGGCGCGCACCATGATCGCCATGCATGGCCTCACCGAGCGCACGCCGCAACAACCGCGCGGCGACATCGACATCGAGTACGTCGGTCTGTTCCCGGGCGAGAAACTGCACGAAGAACTGCTCACCGAAGGCGCCGTCTTCCCGAGCGAGCATCCACGCATCATGCGCATGAAAGAAAGCGCATTGCGGCCGAGCGTGCTGGAAACCTGTATCACCTGCCTGATGATGGCCTGTAAGACACACGAGCGCGGCACGATCGAATCGATGGTCAAGGCGGTAGTGGCCGAATACGCGCCCTCACCGCCGGCGCCGCACCCGCAACCGGCATCGGTCGAAGCCGAACCGGCCGGACTGATTCGCCGGTTCGTACCGTTCCGGATTTAGCTTACTTACCGCGACACCGGCAGCACCAGCACCAGCACGAGCATTAGCACCAGCACGCAACGTAACACCCGGCACCAGAACTCACGACAGCCACCATCGAGGAAACCATGCGCGACGAGAATCAATCAGTTCATCTGGAGCAGCTCCTGACGCGGCTGCGCGAACGCGAAGCCATTATCGGCATCGTCGGGCTCGGCTACGTCGGCCTGCCGCTGGCACTGCGTTATGCCGACGCCGGCTTCCGCGTCCTCGGCATCGACATCGATGCCGACAAGGTCGCGCGCCTGAACCGGGGCGAAAGCTACATCGCCCATATCGGCGCGGCCGACATCGAGGCGGCCCGCGCCGCCGGGTTTTCCGCCAGCACCGATTTCGCCCGCACTACCGAGCTCGACGCCCTGGTGATCTGCGTCCCGACCCCGCTTACCGCCTACCGCGAACCCGATCTGTCGTATGTGCTCGGCACCGTCGAGGCGCTGCTGCCTTATATGCGACCCGGCCAGTTGCTGTCACTCGAAAGCACCACCTACCCCGGCACCACCGAAGAAGAATTGCGGCCGCGCCTGGAAGCACGCGGCCTGCGTGTCGGCCACGACGTGTTCCTGGTGTTTTCGCCAGAGCGCGAAGACCCCGGCAACCCCGACTACCACACCCGCACCATCCCCAAGGTGTGCGGCGGCTCCACCGCCGCCTGCCTGGAAGCCGGCCTGGCGCTGTACCGGCCGGCGATCGACACCGTGGTGCCGGTCAGCTCGACACGCGCCGCCGAACTCACCAAGCTGCTCGAAAACATCCACCGCGCCGTCAACATCGGCCTGGTCAATGAAATGAAAATCATCGCCGACCGCATGGGCATCGACATCCACGAGGTGATCCGCGCCGCCGCCACCAAACCGTTTGGGTTCACGCCCTACTATCCCGGCCCTGGCCTGGGCGGGCACTGCATACCGATCGACCCGTTCTATCTCACCTGGAAGGCGCGCCAGTACGGGCTGCACACCCGGTTCATCGAGCTGGCTGGCGAGATCAACAGCGACATGCCGCACTGGGTGGTCAGCAAAGTGGCCGATGCGCTGAACAACCGCGGCCGGGCGGTCATGGGCAGCCGCATCCTGGTGCTGGGCATCGCCTACAAAAAAGACGTCGAAGACATGCGCGAATCGCCATCCGTGGCGCTGATGGAATTGCTGCGCGCGCGTGGCGCCAGCATCGATTATTCCGACCCGCACGTGCCGGTATTCCCGCGCATGCGCGAGCATCGCTTCGAACTCTCGAGTGTGGCGCTGACCCCGGCCACGATCGCGTCCTACGACCTGCTGCTGCTGGCCACCAGCCACAGCGCGTTCGACTACGCGCTGATCCAGCAATACGCCAACCTGATCGTCGACACCCGCGGCGTGTATCCGCGCCTGCCGAACGTGGTCCCGGCCTGAACCAGGAGCTGCCATGCTGCACTACCCTCCTCCCATCGTCGACCGGAAAATTCGCTTCGCCCTGGTCGGCTGCGGGCGCATCGCGCGCAACCACATGAACGCGATACGCGACCACGCCGAACGCTGCGAACTGGTGGGGGTATGCGATATCGACCCGCGTGCGCTGGACGAAGCCGCCGGCAACAGCGGCGCCCGGCCGTATCCCAGCCTCGAGCAGATGCTGGCCGGGTGCGATGTCGACGCGGTGGTACTGGCCACCCCGTCCGGCCTGCACTCGCAGCAGGCGATCCGCATCGCCCGCGCCGGACGTCATGTCATCACCGAGAAGCCGATGGCTACGCGCTGGGAAGACGGCAAGCGCATGGTGGCGGCGGCCGATGCGGCCGGGGTGCGCCTGTTCGTGGTCAAGCAGAACCGCCGCAACGCCACATTGCAGCTACTCAAGCGTGCAGTCGAAAAGAAACGCTTCGGACGCATCTACATGGTCAACCTGAACGTCTTCTGGAGCCGCCCCGACGCCTACTACCAGAGCGCAGGCTGGCGCGGCACCTGGGAATTCGACGGCGGCGCGTTCATGAACCAGGCCAGTCACTACGTCGACTTGCTCGAATGGATCGTCGGCCCGGTGGAAAGCCTGCAGGCCTACACTGCCACCCTGGCGCGTGACATCGAGGTCGAGGACACCGGCGTGATCAGCCTGCGCTGGCGCAATGGCGCCCTCGGCTCGATGAACGTCACCATGCTGACCTGGCCGCGCAACCTCGAAGGCTCGATCACCATCCTGGGCGAACGCGGGAGCGCACGTATCGGCGGCGTTGCCGTCAACGAAATCCAGCAGTGGGAGTTCGCCCAGCCCGATGCGGACGACGAGGCCGTGGCGGGAGCCAGCTACCAGACCACGTCGGTGTACGGCTTCGGTCATCCGCTCTACTACGACAACGTGATCCGCGTGCTGCGTGGCGAAGCCGAGCCCGAGACCGACGGCCGCGAAGGCCTCAAGTCGCTCGAGGTGCTGGTGGCCGCCTACCGTTCGGCGCGCGACGGACGCCGCGTCGCCCTCCCATTGGAGTACTGACATGCCCGCCACCAACCAGGCCCTGATCCACCCGAGCGCCATTGTCGATCCGGGCGCCGAACTTGGCGCGGACACCCGGGTCTGGCATTTCGCCCATGTCTGCGCCGGCGCCCGCATCGGCGCGCGCTGCTCGCTTGGCCAGAACGTCTTCGTCGGCAACGACGTGCGTATCGGCAACGGCGTCAAGGTCCAGAACAACGTCTCGATCTACGACGCCGTCACACTTGAGGACAACGTTTTTTGCGGGCCCAGCATGGTGTTTACCAACGTCTACAACCCGCGCGCCGCGCTCACGCGCAAGCACGAGTATCGCCCTACCCTGGTGCGCCGCGGCGCCAGCATCGGCGCCAACGCAACGGTCGTGTGCGGCGTCACGATCGGCGAATACGCCTTCATCGGCGCCGGCGCCGTGGTCAACCGCGATGTCGCACCATACGCGCTCATGGCCGGCGTGCCGGCACGCCAGATCGGCTGGATCAGCCGCAGCGGAGAACGCCTGGCATTGCCGCTGAGCGGCAACGGCGAAACACGCTGTCCGAGCACGGGCGAAGCATATCTGCTGCGCGACGGCGCCTGCCAGAGCGCAGGGGCGCCATCCGATACTGCAAGAGGATAAGCCATGCAATTCATCGACCTCAAGGCGCAATACCGGGCCTCGCGCGAGCTGATCAATGCCCGCATCCAGGCTGTGCTCGACCACGGCCAGTACATCCTGGGTCCTGAGGTCGGCGAACTCGAAGCGCAGCTGGCCGCCTACACCGCTGCGCAGCATTGCATCTGCGTGGCGTCCGGCACCGAAGCACTGATCATCGCCCTGATGGCGCTCGGCATCAAACCGGGTGACGAGGTCATCACCACGCCATTTTCCTTTATCGCCACCGCCGAAGCAGTCTTGCTGGTGGGCGCCACGCCAGTTTTTGTCGACATCGAACGGGCAACCGGCAACATCGACGCCCGTCTGATCGCCGAGCGCGTCACGCCACGCACCCGCGCCATCCTGCCGGTCTCGCTGTACGGCCAGCCGGCCGAGATGGACGCCATCAATGCCCTGGCCGAGCGTCATGGCCTGGCCGTCATCGAGGATGCGGCGCAGAGCTTTGGCGCCAGCTACCGCGGCCAGCGAAGCTGCAATCTGTCGACAATCGGCTGCACCAGCTTCTTCCCGAGTAAACCGCTCGGCTGTTACGGCGACGGCGGCGCCCTGTTCACGAACGACGACGCCCTGGCCGGGGCGATGCGCGAGATCCGTGTCCATGGACAGTCGCGCCGCTACCTCCACACCCGTCTGGGCGTCGGCGGACGCATGGATACCCTGCAATGCGCGGTGGTTCTGGCCAAGCTCGAGAGCTTCGAGTGGGAACTCGCACAGCGTCGGCGCGTCGCCGCCGACTACGACGACCTGCTGCGCCACCAGGTGCCGGGAATGGCCGTGCGGCGCGAACGCAGCAGCGCCTACGCCCAGTACACCGTGCTGGTAGACGAGCGCGAGCGCGTACGCGCTGAACTCGACGCCGCCGGTATTCCGAGCGCGGTCCACTACCCGCTGCCGATCCACCAGCAGCCGGCTTATCTTCATCTGGCGCCAGGCGAATCTTTCCCAGTGGCAGAAGCCCTGTGCCGCCGCGTGCTGAGCCTTCCGATGGGGCCGTTTTTACATCGCGCAGACGTCGAACAGGTGGTGCAAGCACTACTGCAGGCCTGCGGGCATGGCGCCCTCGGCAGCACTGATCTGCCCTCCGCTGGGCCCGGCGGTGCGCATCGACCCGCGTCCCTCGCCGCCGGCTCATGAAACCATTACCGCAGTTCTGGCGCCAGGTTAGCACCGTGCTCGGCGGTGCGGTCGGGGCCCAGGCGCTGCCTCTGCTGGCAGCGCCGCTACTCACGCGCATGTGCACGCCCGAAGAACTGGGTGCCTACAGCGTGTGGCTCGGCGTGATCGCTCTGTCCGCGATCGGCGCCACCCTGCGCATGGAAGCGGCCATGATCCTCGACCATGAAGCCGAGCACCAGCGCACCTGCTTCCGGGTGGTGTTCTACAGCGCCACCATCAGCGCCCTGCTGCTCACCCTGGGCGCGACCGGCGCGCGCCTGGCCGGCTTCAGTCCGGCATTACACCTGCCGTGGGCAGCGCTGCTGACGCTCGGCGCCGGTGCCTGGATCACCGCCTGCACCCAGACAACCTATGCCTACGCCACCTCGCACAATGCCTTCGGCAAGGCGGCGCGCGCCAAGATCACCACCTCGGGCACCATCGTCATCACCCAACTGGTCCTGCTGTACGCCGGCATGGGCGGCGCCGGCCTGGTTGCCGGCCACCTGACCGGGCTGCTGGCCGGCTACGCCACCGCGCGCTGGCTGCTGCGCCCGCCAACAGCGCCGATCAGTTGGCTGCCGGACGCATTCCAGCGCGCCTACCTGCGCCGCCACCAGGCCTTCTGGCGCTTCTCGCTTCCCTCGAATCTGCTCAACGGCGCGGTCAGCCAGCTGCCGCTGTTCCTGATCGGTATCCGCCACGGGGCGCTGGCCGCCGGCCTGTACGCGCTGACGCAGCGCGTGCTGTCGGCGCCAGTGTCGCTGCTGGCGGCGTCGGTGCTCGAAGTATTCAAGCGCGAATCCGTGCTCGAGTTTCGCGCCCACGGACATTGCAACCGCACCTACCGCCACACCTTCAAGGCGCTGTTACTGCTGGGCGCCGGTCCGGCACTGCTCCTGCTGCTGTTCGCGCCGCCCTTGTTTGCGGCCGTGTTCGGCGCTTCCTGGCGCGAGGCTGGCGAACTGGCCCAGTTGATGGCGCCGCTGTTCCTGCTGAACTTTATTGCCAGTCCGCTTAGCTACGTCTTCTTCGTGGTCGGCCGCCAGAAAGCCGATCTGCTGTGGCAGGTCGCGCTGTTCGCCAGCACCGTCAGCGCCTTCCTGCTGCCCGGCACCGTCCAGCAGAATGTGCTGTACTACGTCATCGGGTATTCGTCGCTGTACCTGGTGTACCTGCACATGTCCTGGAACTGTTCACGCAACTCGCTGGCGAGCGCATGAGCAACCGAGCCGACTCACCCGGGCACGCCAGCCAGAGGCCTGCGCCAGCCGCAGCGCCCGGCGCCCCATCCTGGATGGAAACGCCGCTCCTGTCTGACGCAAGCCTCGAAGCGCGGCGTGGCGCGCGCCGTGGCGCAGTCCGCGCGCGGCGCGAACAGTGGCTGATGATCGGCTGCTTCTTCATGCTGTTCCCCGGTTTTTTCTTCTATCACACGCTGCTCGGCACCGGCGCCAGTGGCGCCTTCCTGGGTGGCTATTTCGGTCCGGTGGCGCTGGCATTCACCGTGCCCCTGGGAATGGTCTATCTGGCACGCATACGCCGCGACACCCGGCGCCTGACCGCCGTCGACATCCACTATGGCCTGTTCCTGGCCTACTTCCTCGGCGTCGTGACGGTCAACGCCGCCACCGGCGCCAACCTTGCCATCGTTGCATACCATCTGCTGGCGATTCTGTTCATGGTGCTGGTCTACGTGATGTTCAGCTTCCTCGACTTTGGCAGCCGCCGTTTCCGTAGCATCGGGCTGCTGAGCCTCGCAGCCATGTCGGCCATCGTGTTTGCCTACTCGAACGACGGCGTGTTCTACCTGGGCGCGCTCGGCGTCGCCAAGGACAGCACGGCGCTCGCCACCTACCAGGGTTTCTCGCGCTCGTATCTGTTCACCTACCTGGCCGTGGTCTGCTTCAGCCGCAGCTTGCCGCTTCGCCTGCTGCTGCATGTGATCGGCGCGGCGACGCTGTTCGTGAACACGGCGCGCAGCGAGTTCGTCGCCCTGATATTCGCCATTCCACTGATCGAATTCTATTATTCGCGCTACAAGCTGGTCTTCCTGCTGGCCGGCATCGGCCTGGCCACCATGGTCAGCCTGTATGTCGACCAGATCCTTGCGGCCCTGCCCGCCAATCGCATCCTTGAGCTGCTCGACCTGTCACACTCGAGTTCTGCTACCAAGCGCCACCAGCTTACCGCGTATGCGCTGGAAACCATCAGCTCCCACCCGCTTATGGGTGATTACGGCAGCTACAGGCCGGGCTACTACTCGCACAATGTGCTGTCGGCCTGGGTCGATCTCGGCCTGTTCGGCATGCTCTATCTGTCAGCGCTCGCCATCGTGCCAATCGCGCCTATGTTCTTTCACGAATACTTCGCCGCGCGCGCGCGCCCGCTATTCCTGCTGGCGTTCGCCTTTGCCTGCGTCACCGTGCTGCTCCTGTTGACGTCGCACTACTTCACCGACATGCTGCTCAGCGCCACCCTCGGCGCCTGCAGCCACTACTGGTACGAAAGAAAACATGCCGCGCATCGTCCACCTGACCTCGGCGCATCCGCGCTACGACACCCGGATCTTCGTCAAGCAGTGCCGCACGCTGGCGCAGCATGGCCATGAAGTGACCCTGATAGTGGCCGATGGACGCGGCGACGAAGTGCGCGATGGCGTGCGCATTGTCGACGTCGGAATGTCCGGCGCGAGGGCTGATACCGCCGCCGGACTGGGTACCGATCCGGCGGCGGGTACGGCATCAAGCCAGCGCCGCTCAGCCATCGGCGCGCGCCTCGATCGCATGCTGTTCAGCACGCGCAGGGTGGCCGCGCGTGCGCTGGCACTCGATCCGGATCTGGTGCAGCTGCACGACCCCGAATTGTTGCCGGCGGGCCTGCGCCTGCAGCGCGCCGGCATCCGCGTCGTGTTCGACGCCCACGAAGACGTGCCAGCTCAGTTGCTGAGCAAGCCCTATCTGCACCCGATCGCGGCGCGCCTGCTGTCGACCGCGTATGCGCGCTACGAACGATATGCCTGCGCCCGCCTGGATGGCCTGCTGGCGGCGACCCCGCATATCCGCACCCGCCTGCAAGCCTGCAATCCACATACGCTCGACATCGCCAACTATCCACTGCTTGAGGAATTCGAGCCCGTCGCGAACAATGCCGTGCGCACCGAGGTCTGCTATGTCGGCAGTATTTCGGCACTGCGCGGCATCCGCCAACTGGTGCAGGCCTGCGCGCTGCTGAGATCGCCTGTAACGCTGGCGCTTGCCGGCACGTTTTCGGAAGCCGCACTTGCGGCGGAAGTCGCGACCCTGCCCGGCTGGTCCCGGGTACAAGCACTCGGCCACCTCGACCGGACCGGTGTCGCCGGCGTCATGCGCCGTGCCTGCGCCGGCCTGGTCACGCTGCTGCCAACTGCCAGTTATCGCGATGCACTGCCAGTCAAGATGTTCGAATACATGGCCGCAGGGATTCCTGTGATTGCCTCCGACTTTCCGCGCTGGCGCGCCATCGTCGACGCCAGTGAATGCGGGCTGTGCGTCGATCCGTGCGATCCAGCCGCCATCGCCGCCGCCATCGACCGCATCGCTGGCGACCCTGAACTGGCGGCACGCCTTGGCGCCAACGGCCGGCGCGCGGTCGAGCAACACTATAACTGGCGTCACGAAGCGCACAAGCTGATGCAATTCTATGACGGGCTGTGCGGTCAACCGTCAGCACATTGTCTGGCGCCACAACAACGATAAAGAAATTGGGTCGTGGAACTCATTAAAGAGATAAACGGTTTTCAGGGTTTTAATTCGCAATCCGGCGGATGAAACAGCGATGGTTTAAGCGAATCAAGGAAGGCGCGAACAAATCATCTTATTGTGATAAGGACGATCGATCGACGGGGCGAGGATATGTTCTTACAACACTACAACACGATTATTCAAGCCATTAATTTGCCGGTTGCAAACCTGCATTTTCACGAGCATATCGATCCCGACGACATCCGCAATACTTATCACGCATTTACGCGACCGCATCCGCGCTTTCGCTTCATCCGGGCCAAGACGATCGGCGCGGCATTGATCGATCTGACGCGTTTCCCCAACCGCGATGCCTATCTGGAACACGTCAAGGCCAAGAACCATGGCGGCTATCATGCCAAGCGCGCCAAGAAGCGCGGCTATATATTTTCTGACATTGATCGCAATAACTATATCGACGAAATTCACGCGATCAATACATCACTCGATCAGCGCCAGGGCCGGCCGATGGACGCGCGCTATCTGGAAAAACGCGACACCTTCGAACAGCGCGCGCACTTTCGCTATTACGGCATATTCAATCCCGCACAGAAGCTGGCTGCTTATGCCAATCTCGGGGTCTACGGCAACTTTGCAGCGTATTCGCACATGCTCGGCATTCGCAACAACGACGGCATCATGCATTTGCTGCTGGTCGAATCAATATGCCGCCTGATCGACGAACGGCAAGTACGCTACGTCATGTACGACACCTTCTTTGGCGCCCAGCCCGGCTTGCGGACCTTTAAAAGCATCCTCGGCTTCCAACCCTATCGCGCGCGCTACACACTGCAATGAATACGCTCCTGAACCGGGTCTACGCCGATTACCTGATGCCCAGCCGCCTCGGCGAGTACGCAGCGCTGCTGCGTGCCGCCGCCGAAGCCGGGTATGCGCAGATATCGGTACGCAGCTTTTTCCGTGACCTGAATGGGTCCAGTCTGCCCGGCCGCACGCTGGTGCACCGGCACGATATCGACAGTGACCTGCGCACGGCCAGGAAGATGTTCGAGATCGAAGCGCGGCACGGTGTTCAGGCCAGCTATTACTTTCGACTGCGCACGCTTGACTATGGATTCATGCGCGAGATCGAAGCCGCTGGCAGCGAGGCCAGCTATCACTACGAAGAGGTCGCCGATTTCGCCAAGCGCCACCGCATCCGCAAGAGCGACGAGCTGCGCCGCCGTTTTCCCGAGATCCGCGAACTGTTCGTGCGCAACGTCGGCCAGATCGTCACGCGCATGGGCGCGCCGCTGGCAACCGTGGCCAGCCACGGCGACTTCGCCAACCGGCGCCTGAAAGTGATCAACCATGAACTGCTGCGTGACGTCGCGCTGCGTACGCGCTGTGGCATCGAATGTGAATCCTACGACGTCGAACTGCTGCGCGGCTTCGACCTGTACATCAGCGACCGCAAATACCCGGTCTACTACCATCCGGTGACGCCATTCGACGCGCTCGGACACTACGGGCGTATCTGTTTGCTGACCCACCCGGTGCAGTGGGAAACCAACTGGTACGAGAGCACCCGCTGCAACCTGCGGCGCCTGCTCGAAGAAATGGCGTGGCGAGTATGAACATCCTCCTGATCAACCACTACGCCGGCTCGCTCCAGCATGGCATGGAATACCGCCCCTATTATCTGGCGCGCGAATGGGTACGTCGTGGACACCGGGTGCACATCGTCGCCGCCAGTTATTCGCACCTGCGCCGCCAGGCACCGGCCGTGAGCGCGCGTGCATGGAGCGAAGAAGAGATCGACGGCATCGGCTACATCTGGCTGCCCACCCCGCGCTACGAGGGCAATGGCGCAGCGCGCATTCGCAATATGCTGGCATTCGTCACACGCCTGTGGCTCGAGGCGCCGCGTCTGGTGCGCAGCGCGTCGCCAGACGCCGTGATCGCCTCCAGCACCTACCCGCTCGACATCTGGCCCGCGCACCGCATCGCGCGCCTGAGCGGGGCGCGCCTGCTGCACGAGGTGCATGACCTGTGGCCGCTGACGCCGATGGAACTGGGCGGCTACTCGCGCCATCATCCGTTCATCATGCTGCTGCAGGCCGCCGAGAACCACGCCTGCCGCCATGCCGACGCCATCGTCTCGATGCTGCCCATGGTGCGCCAGCACCTGGAAGCGCGCGGCATGGCGCCGCACAAACTGCACATCATTCCAAACGGCGCCGATCCGGACGAGTGGCCGATCGATGCCGCTTCTGCGGCGCCCCGCATGCCTGGCGGGCAAGCAACCATGTCGCTGGCAGCTGCGTCCTCGTTTGCGGCGGCGGCGCTCGACAGGATCGCCGCGCGCGCGGCCGAACATCGTCCGCTATCGGAAAAACCACGGCATGACTGCGCGAGCATGCCGAAAACCGCTGCAGCTGCGGCTGCGGCAGCGGCAGTGATGCCCACCGCGCCTGCGCAACTCCTGGCCCAGTTGCCGCCGCTGCTGGCCAAACTGTTGTCGCAATTGCGTGCGCAGGG